>Ga0079225_10000540_pt1 | contig 20314 bp, 17 predicted proteins | sample Poulit2012_FD_76344 | JGI IMG/M metagenome (GOLD analysis project Ga0079225, IMG submission 76344) | Agricultural soil microbial communities from Georgia to study Nitrogen management - Poultry litter 2012 | ecosystem: Environmental > Terrestrial > Soil > Agricultural land | place: USA: Georgia... | reverse complement strand
GGCCTTATGGTGGCAGCGGTGGTAACCACCCTAGCGTTATTCTTCACAAAGCTAACACTGACCCATGCGGCGGTGACTTTTTTGGTGATTTTTTTAACTGCGGTTCTATTTTCCTTGGCGGGCTTTATTAATGCGGTGTTTGCTAACAGTTTTGATGATGTGTCTATTATTCCCACCTTTGTGCTAACGCCACTTACTTATTTGGGCGGGGTGTTTTACTCCATCGATTTGTTGCCTGATTTTTGGCGCAGCGTCTCTATGCTTAACCCTGTGTTATATATGGTGAACAGCTTTCGCTATGGCATTTTGGGCGTTAGTGATGTGAATGTGGCGTTTTCCATTGGTGCGATTTTTGCTTTCACTGTGGCACTGTTTTTATTCTCATGGTGGTTATTACACCGTGGTGTAGGCATTAGGCACTAGGAGCCATCATGAGCGATTATTTAAAAGAAACCGCCTTAGGCAAAACCACAGCTTATGTGGACCAATACGACCCCGCGCAATTGTTCCCTATTGAGCGTGCGCTCAGCCGCGAGGGCTTGAAAATTGGTGAAACGCTTCCCTTTGAGGGCGAAGATATTTGGAATGCTTATGAGCTCTCTTGGCTTGATGCCAATGGCAAGCCTCAAGTGGCCATGGCTGAGGTACGTATTCCTGCCGCAAGCCCGTATTTGGTGGAGTCTAAATCCTTTAAGCTGTACCTCAACTCCTTCGCCAACACCCGCTTTCCTTCATGGGTGGCTGTGGCAGAGCATATTACCGCGGATATCACTGCCACCGCAGGCGCGCAAAGCCAAGTGGTGCTACGCACCTTGGCTGAGGCTGCACAGATGCCTTTGTGGCACAGCCAAGGCCAGTGTTTAGATGGGCTAGATTTGCTTGAACCCGCCGATGCTGAAGCGCCTATAACAGGTGCTCAATGGCTTAAACATGCAGCCAGCGGAGAGCAGGTGGAAGAGGTGTGGTTTTCTCATTTGGTGCGCAGTCTATGTCCAGTGACAGGGCAACCCGATTGGGCCACAGTGGAAATCGGCTATCAAGGCGCTGCCATTTGCCCACGGCATTTATTACAGTATTTGGTGAGTTTCCGCCAAGCCAGTGGCTTTCATGAGCGCGTAGTGGAGCAAACCTACCAAGATATTATGCAGCAGCTTAATCCTAATACGCTGTGGGTGAGAGCAAGATACACGCGTCGTGGAGGCTTGGATATTAATCCTTATCGTAGCTCACATGCATTAGTGCTTGGCAACGAAAGAGAGGTGAGGCAATGAGAGTTTGGCAACAGTGGTGTTTGTTGATACTGAGCGTTTTTCTATTGGCATGCTCTGATCAAGCAGGCAAAGATGAAAAAGCATTAGCCGCTGGTGAGTTGCGTGAAAGCACTAAGGCATTAGTGCTTGATGGAAGTAGCGAAGAGAGTTTCAACGCCTCTTTAGAAGAAGCCTCTGCCCATATGACGCAAATGGAGCGCGATATTTTTTCTGTGGCTTTGCTTGAGTTGATGTTGTTTGAAGTAAACCGCTTGGATAGCGAGCTAGCTAAAAGCGATAAAGAGATAACAGAGTTGCCGAGTATGTATCAGCCTTTTGATGGCTTAACGGTGGGGGAGGTGGTTGCTCGCTCAGAAGCCATTAAGCGATAACCCAATGCTAGGGCGCAAAAGCCTTATGTTTTTGAATGCTTTTGGCAGCGGCTTCGAGTTGATCTAAGGCTTGGCTGATGTCTTTTTCTCGCAGTTTGCTACTGTCGATGTAAACTGCGAAGCCTTCTGTCTCATAGCTAAAGTCTAAGGTGGCACTTGTTCGCAGCTGCTTAGCACTTTGTGCTATGACACGCAGCACACGATTGCGGTCATAGTTGCGGATGCGACGCACGTCTAGATGTAAGGCGAAACCTGCGGTCTGGATAGAAGTGAACCGCTTTTCGCCTGCTCTGCTAGCAAGCTCTAAAGCTGCGTAAACGGGAAGAGGTTTCTGAAAACCTTTTACGGTGACATTACCCACATGGCGGCACCGAATCCTAGTCTTAACCAGATGGTATGTGCTTTCAGAAATCAACACTTGTCCTGGCTTAGCTAGGCTTTCTAAACGGCTAGCTAAGTTGACATCGGACCCTAAAATCGTGTAATCCATACGCGCGCTAGTACCAAAATTACCCACGGTGACATGGCCGCTATTGATACCCATGCGCACATGAAATTCATCTGCTATTCCTTCGCGCTGCCAGCGTTGACGTAAAATAAGCATTTGTTGTTGCATTTCTAATGCCATGGCCACGCAATTGAAAGCATCTTCCTCATTGCTACGGCTTACAGGGTCACCGAAAAAAATCATAATGGCATCGCCAATAAACTTATCTACAGTACCACCGTACCGTAGTGCTATGCGTGTCATTTCTTCAAGATAGGTGTTTAGCAGCCGCGTTAGCCTGCCCAAGGGCAAGGTTTCAGACATGGCGCTAAAGTCTTGGATATCGGAAAAGAACACGGTGAGAAACTTGCGTCGTGTTTGGATGCGCGCTTGGCGACGCCCTGAGAATAATTGCCCCCAGACTTGGGGTGGAACATATTTGGCGATTTGCTTGGTGAGTTCGACTGCTTGACGTTGTTGTTTTGCAAGCCGTTGGTGGCTTTGGGCGAGCTTGCGACTTTGTTGCAGGGTATAGGTGGCGGCAACGTTGACATAAAGTGCAAGAGAGACTAAGGCGATAACAGCAATATGCCAAGGCTGCGCTTCAAGGGTAATGTGCAAACCAGGGAACGCAGTAATACCAATGGCTAAAGTTGTGGTAATGCTTATAAGGCTCCACAGCCAAAGCCTAACTCCCCCAATGATGAGCATGCAGGAGACTGCTGCTGTGGCGATGGCAAGCGTGGGCACTAATGCAATATGCACGCCGATTATTGCCAAACCAATGGCCAAACCGTCCAGGGTAGAGAGCAGCATGCGACGAAAACCACCGTTACTGCTATTGAGGGTTAGGCGTAGTAAACGGCGGGTTAACACGGGGTAGCACAATAGTGCGAACACCAAAATTAGCTGTAGCTGTCCACCTTGCAGAACAAAGTAGGTCGTAACATTAATAGCAGCGACACAAAAAAGCAGCATGCGGATCAGCATAATATGCCGATAGTCATGCAGTTGAGTGCTTTTCGATTGCTTTGTATTTTGGGGTGTCAGTGCCATGTATAGGTTGTTTTGCTAGTATGTGCTGCTGGGTTTATGAGTTAGCATAAAAACACAGGTGCTTTATTGTTTGAGCGCAAACCTTACGCATTTATAGTGCTAAGAACTTTAGCTTAAGCAGAATAATTAACAATACTAGTGTGCCTTGTAGTCATTTCAGAAGGTTAAACGTGGAGAGAGTGTAGTGGATACCATCCAAGCTTTACAAGAGAGAGTTTCTATTGGTGTTTTGGGCGCGCCAGGTCCAAGCCGTGAAGAGATAGACACTTTACTTAAAGCTGCGGTGCGGGCCCCAGACCATGGGGTGCTGCGGCCATGGCGTTTTTTAGTGTTGGAGGGTGAACAATTACACCAGCTTGGTGAGGTATTCGTAAAGGCTGCTTTGCAAGATGACCCCAGCTTAACTGCAGAAGAGCAAGAAAAAGCGCGAACGCGGCCGCTTAGGGCGCCTTGCATAATCACAGTGGTGTCGGAAAATACCCTTAACCATAAAATTCCAGTGCTCGATCAGGTCCTTGCCACAGGTGCTGCAGCACAAAATATTATGGTGGCCGCCCATGCTTTAGGCATCGGTGCCATGTGGCGCACAGGTGCTATGGCTATGCATTCTTATGTTAAGCAACAGCTTGGCTTTGAAGATAAAGACGACATTGTTGGCTTTATCTATTTAGGCACACCAACGGGCTCAATTAAGAATATCCCTCCCACTAACCCTAATGACTATATTCGTGAATTTTCCCCACAAGGCTAACTGATATGGCACTAACAGAGCTAACGCAGCGTATTCACGCTCATATTCCTATCACTCAGCACATTGGTTTTGAGTTTATTGAGTGGGATGCGGATCTGCTCACAGCCACAGCGCCGCTACAGGCAAATCGTAATGATAAGGGTAGCTTCTTTGCTGGCAGCCAAGTGACTCTTTGTACCTTGGCGGGGTGGGGGTTAACTACTTTATTGGCAGAACAGGCCACCGAAGAACCTGTGGATGTGGTGGCGGTCAACAGCGATATTCACTACCAAATTCCATTATTTAGCGATGCACAGGTGGCTGCTTTGGGGTTCAATACAACGCTTTTTGTGAAGCGTATTAAGCGTCGTGGTAAAGCCAAGCTAAGGGTTGAAGTACAGCTTCTCAACCAAGCTGGTGAGGTAACAAGCCTGTTTTCGGCGATTTATTATGCAAGAGTGGCGCGGAAGCTTTGATTTTATTTGCACTCTTATTTTATGTGGGCTATATTTGCGCCCTCATTTGGAGAGGTGGCCGAGTGGCTGAAGGCGCTCGCCTGGAAAGCGGGTATACGTTAATAGCGTATCGAGGGTTCAAATCCCTCCCTCTCCGCCAAATACTTTTGTAAACCCTTGAGCTATCAAGGGTTTTTTTGTGTCTAAATAATTTTGTTGCCACCTGTCGGAAAAGTGTCGAAGAATGCCACGATACTTAATATGGAAAATGCGTTAAAGGTTAATAATAAAAGGAATCCCCTATGAGCAACCTTATGCAAACCCGAAGCTATCCTGTATCCGCAGAACAATTGCTGTCATTTCTCACTAGCAAAGAGTTTTATGTTCGCCGCTATAACATCCTAGAGGTTGAAGATTATTCCTTTGAACAATGCGAGCAAACGGAGCAGGGGTTTGTGGTGCATATTGAGCGCAATATGCCAATTAATACTGAGCGCATTCCTAGCTTTGCGCGCCGTTTTGTGGGGGAAACTGCTGAACTATCCACTCGATTTGTTTGGGATAATCAGGGAGCGGCGCCTTATGTGGGCCATTACAGCGTTGCTATGGCGGGAGCGCCTGTCACCATTGAGGGTGCAGTGAAAATCAGTGCACAAACTGATTCGAGCTGCGAGCAAAACATAGACTTAAAAATTCATTGCAGCGTGCCCATTATAGGCAAAAAGCTCGCTGCCTTATTGGCGCAGCGCGTGGAAAAAGTGCTAGAGGATGATTATCAAGCTACTCTGCGCTACCTTCGTGAACATGCTTAGGGGGCGGGTCTCACTTTCTGTGCTAGGGATTTAAGCGAGCGATAAAAGCGCTCTGGGAACCAGCGTTTCTGGCGCCACAGCACATTGCTGTTGGGGTGAGGGAGTATAAAGAAGCGTTTCTTTTCCATTTGTTTAAATACCCGCCTTGCCACTTCATCGGTGGGTAGATCGGGGCGGTTTAGTAACCGCTCAAAGCGCGCGCGAGCGATGGGGTCTGTGGTGTAAAGCCTCTCGTTTAAATTGCTTTTAAAGAAGCTAGGGCAAACCACGCTAACATTTATATTCAGTGGCTCTAATTCTGTATATATGCTTTCACTGTATGCAATTATTGCTGCATTCGTGGCTGCATAGCTACTTAAACTGGGGGTGGGTAGAAGCCCCACTAGGCCTGCAACATTAACGAGATAACCGAAACCTTGTTGTTTCATTATACGCAGTGCCGCTTGATTGATGTTGACTGTGCCGAGCAAGTTAACATCAAGTTGTTTTTTCCAATGTGCTTTCGTCACCGTCTCTACTAACCCTGCAGAGGCAACCCCTGCTGCTTGCAGGACAATATCTATGTGCCCCCAACGCTGTACTATTCTTTCTAGGGCGCGTCGACACTCTTCTTCGTGGCGAATATCACAATGTTGATAAATGTACTCGATATTGCTTTCTGCAAGCTCGTGACCGAGTTGTTTCGCTCTGGCATCGTTGATATCAAGAAATGCAATACGATGCCCTTTGCGGCTTGCTTCATGAATTAATTCACGGCCAAGGCCAGAGGCACCGCCAACGATAACAATGTGTTGACTACTACGGGACATAACAACCTTCTTTTTACGTATATTGTTGGGGAGAAGGCATCAAGACGCCTTCAGCACCTTCACTGCGGGCAATGATGACGGTGCCCACCACATCACTCCAAATATTTACTGACGTGCGGCACATATCAAGGATGCGGTCAGTAACTAAAATTAAGCCTATGGCCTCTGCGGGTAACCCAACAATGCCGAGAATCAATGTTATGGCTACTAGGCTAGCAGCAGGAATTCCTGCTACACCAATGGAGGTTATCATAGCAGTAAATACTATCGTGGCCTGCATGCTTAGGCTTAAATCCAATCCATAGGCTTGGGCAATAAAAATCACAGCAGCGCATTCATAAAGGGCTGTACCATTCATGTTAACGGTGGCACCCAAAGGTAGCATCAAGCTGCTAAACTTTTTAGGTACATTGGCTCCTTTTTCAGTGCATTCCATGGTTAACGGTAGGGTGGCGGAGCTGCTTGAGGTGGAGAAAGCGGTAAGTAGAGCAGGGGTTAGCGCTTTTAAAAGACGTAGCGGTGAGCGTTTGGCAATAAGCTTCACGGCTAACGGTAGAGCAATAAAAGCGTGGATAAATAGCGCCAGCAACACAGTGCAGAAGAACCAAAGTAAAGGAGCCAACGCACTAAATCCCGTGCGCATCACTGTGCTAGCAATTAGCCCAAATACGCCAATGGGGGTAAATCGAATGACTAACATGGTAATGCTAACCATGGTTTCATAAATGCCATCGATGGTGTGGCGTAGGTATTCGCCAGCGGCCCCCTGTACTTTCTGCATGTACCATCCGAATAACAATGAAAACACAATAAGACCTAGCATTTGCTCTTGAGCTGCTGCGGCAAATAAATTGGGTGGTAAAAACTGGAAAAATATATGCGCAAAATCACTGGCGCTGTGTTGCTGAACCTGACTGAGGACGGCGGTGGGGTCAGCAACAAGGCCAAGTTGTTCGCGCACGGGCTCACCGTGGCTGATACCTGGGCGAATAATATTGGTCACCACTAGGCCGATGCACACGGCTAATGCGCTACTCAACGCATAATAAGCGCCAATTTTCCACCCTGTTCTGCCAAGATTATCTTCTTGCCCGATGCTATTAAGACTCGACATGATGGCGGTAACAATAAGAGGTACCACTAGCATTTTGAGGGCGTTCAAGAATATTTTCCCAATGCCATCAAACAGGCTGAGCAGGGTGATCCCTCCAAGGTGAGAGCTTTCGGGCAACAAGATACCCGTGATTGCAGCGAAAAAAATGGCTGCAAAGATTTGGTGGTGCAGTTTCACAATGATTTTCCTCGGCGCTGTACGTTTTTTTTATTGGCGTACCAAGTACATAGCGAGCCAATATAGGTTTTAGTGGCTGAGCTGTAAACCACAAGTGCCTGAGTATACATAGCGGATGGATTAGGGGCTGACTTAAGCATATGATACCCTTTTGCTTTTTAATGTAGGGTTGCGCAGTGCTAACACAAGAATCCATTACTGAAGCTTTCGAACACCTTGTCAGCATAGGTGATTTTTTACGCTGGGGGCAAAGCAAGCTTCAAGAGCATCAGGTATTTTTAGGCCATGGCACCGATAATGCACACGATGAGGCGTTAGCATTAATGCTCCATGTGCTGCACTTGCCTTGGAATGCTGATGCGGCCATCTTGCAGGCGCGTTTATTGCCTTCAGAAAAACAGCAGTTTTTATCCTTACTTGAGAAACGCATTAATGCGCGCATCCCGGCGCCTTACCTTACGGGCGTAGCATGGTTCTGCAGCTTGCCTTTTGATGTGGATAACAGAGTGCTGATTCCGCGCTCGCCCCTAGGGGAGCTAATAGAGGCTCAGTTTGCCCCTTGGATTGACGCCCCCGATGACAACCTCAGGGTGTTAGACCTGTGCACGGGCAGTGGTTGTATTGCTATTGCCACCGCCTATGCATTGCCTAATGCCCTAGTGGATGCCATTGATATTTCCGCAGAAGCTTTGGCGGTTTGTGAAGTTAACGTGGTGAAACATGGGCTTGAGGAAAGGGTGTTCCCCTTGCTCGGCGATGGACTCAGTGTGGCTCAAGGGCCTTATGATGTAATTGTGAGCAACCCACCTTATGTGGATGCTGAAGAAATGGCGAGTTTGCCAGATGAATACCGCCATGAGCCCGAGCTTGCTTTGGCATCGGGCGAAGATGGTTTAGATTTTACCCGTACCTTGTTGGCCCAAGCTGCAGAGCATCTCAGTGAAGATGGCATTTTAATAGCAGAGGTAGGGTATTCGTGGCCGGCAGTAGTGGCGCAATGGCCAGAAGTGCCTTTTTTGTGGATCGAGTTTGAACGGGGTGGTGAAGGGGCTTTTATGTTATCGCGCCAACAGCTGTTAGAATACCGCCACTTATTTGTTTAACCCGCTTGCGCATCGCGCAGGCTTTGATTTTGCACTAATTATGGCCGGAGAAAAAAATGGCTGGCAGCAGTTTCGGAAGTTTGTTTAGAGTTACCACTTTTGGCGAAAGCCATGGCCCGGCACTGGGTGCCATTATTGATGGGTGCCCCCCTGGTATTGCTATCACAGAAGAAGAAATTCAGCGTGAGTTAGACCGTCGCCGCCCAGGCACTAGCCGTTATACTACTCAGCGCCGTGAGCCTGACAAAGTAAAAATATTGTCGGGGGTATTCGAAGGAAAAACCACGGGTTGTTCCATTGGTTTATTGATTGAAAATACTGACCAAAAATCAAAAGATTACGCCAATATTGCTGAGACATTTCGCCCAGCACATGCGGATTACACCTACACGCAAAAATATGGTTTTCGCGACTATCGTGGCGGCGGGCGCTCGTCTGCTCGTGAAACAGCAATGCGTGTGGCAGCTGGCGCCATTGCTAAAAAGTTTTTAAGCGAGCGCTATGGTATTCATATTTATGGCGGTGTTACGCAAATAGGCCCCATTGTGGCAGAGCAATTTGATTGGGAAATGGTGAACCAAAACCCGTTTTTCTTCCCTGATAGCAGCAAGATTGAGGATTTAGAAAAGCTGATTCATCAGCTGCGAAAAGAAGGTTCCTCAATTGGTGCCAAAGTAAATGTATACGCTGACAACGTGCCCGCAGGCTGGGGCGAGCCTGTATTTGACCAGCTGGATGCCGATTTGGCCAAGGCGATGATGAGCATCAATGCGGTGAAGGCTGTGGCAATTGGTGATGGTTTTGATGTGGTTACCCAGCGCGGTGAAGAGCATCGTGATGAAATAACCCCTGAAGGTTTTTTGAGTAACCACGCGGGGGGTGTTTTAGGCGGAATCAGCTCAGGGCAAAAAATTAAAGTATCTATGGCGCTGAAGCCTACCTCGAGTATTTTGCTGCCAGGTAAATCGGTAAATGCTAATGGAGAACCCATTGAGGTGGTCACCAAAGGGCGCCACGACCCTTGTGTGGGAGTGCGTGCTACACCTATTGCCGAAGCCATGATGGCTTTGGTGCTAATAGAGCACTGTTTGCGCCATCGCGGTCAGTGCGGCGACGTTGTGTCTCCTTTGGCACCTATTCCTGCAGGCAAAGATGCTGATTATTGATAGGAGTTTAGGTTCGCCGCTCAGTTTGGAGCGGTGAGCCATGCTCGGCATTCCTTTCTACGGTCGACTGTCCACCTATTACTTCCTTTATTATGCATTGCTCGGCGTTTTAGTACCGTATTGGGCGCTTTTTCTCCAAGCTCGAGGTTTTAGTTCGTGGCAAATAGGCGTGTTATTGGCCGTTCCCCATATAACTAAACTTGGTGCGCCAAATATATGGGGATGGCTAGCGGACAAAACTGGTGAGCGGGTACGCATTATCCGTATGGGCAACCTGCTCTCGGCCATAATTTTTCCTTGGGTTTTCTTAACCTATGGGTTCTGGTCCATGGTGCTTGTGTTGGCGGGGTATAGCTTCTTTTGGAATGCTGTGATGGCGCAGTGCGAAGCACTCGTTCTTGAAACATTAGGGCAGCAAAGCCACCGCTATAGTTTGATACGGCTGTGGGGTTCTCTTGGTTTTATTGTGACAGTTCTCGTGCTCGGCTTCTTGGTGGAGCGCGCCGGCGTAACTACTATTGCCATAACCATGAGTGCGTTGCTATTGGCATTATGGCTTGCGAGCTTGGCTTTGCCTTCCCGCAATAGCACTGCACGAATGCGCCCTGCAGTTGATTCAATATGGCCTCTACTGTGGCGCGCTCCCGCTTTTGCTTTTTTCGTTGCCGGGCTATTAATGCAGTTGTCCCACGGCCCTTACTATGGTTTCTTCACGTTATATTTGGATGGGCAGGGGGTGGCTACCCGTTGGGTGGGAGCCTTGTGGACTTTAGGGGTTGTGGCCGAAATCTTACTGTTTATGGGGATGGCATATTTACTGAAGCACTTTTCAGTAAAACGCTTATTGGTGGCAAGCTTGGCGCTTACTGTAGCGCGGTGGAGCATTATGGGCTCTGGCGCGCTTTATTGGGGGTGGCTAGTGTTAGCACAGTGCTTGCACGCGGCAAGTTTTGCGTGTTATCACGCCAGTGCCATGGCGTGGCTGCATGGGTACTTTCCATTTAAATTTGCAGGCCGAGCACAAGCGTTTTATGCAAGTTTCTCGCTAGGAGCAGGTTGGGCATTGGGTGCTATTTTGGCGGGAGCTTTATGGGAAGAATGGCAGCAAGCGACCTTTTATATGGCTGCTCTGGCGGCAGGGGTTGCCATGGTGCTGCTATGGGTGTTTTTACCCCACAGCAGCACATCTAAGGCAGATTAACTGAGTGCTTTTTCACCAGCTTCAAGGGTTTGTAAGATTAGGGTATTAATTGTCATTGGGCCAACACCGCCAGGAACGGGTGTATATGCCGCCACACGCTGGGTGAGTTCTGCCGTGATTTGAATGTCGCCCACACCACCTGGGTGGTACCCCGCATCAATTACTACAGCGCCGTCTTTGATCCATTCTGCCTGAATAAACTCCGGCTTACCCACGGCTCCAATAATAATATCTGCTTGGCGTACATGGGTTTCTAAGTGCTGTGTACGTGAGTGACAAATGGTAACGGTGGCGTTAGCACCTAATAACATCATTGCCATAGGGCGACCCAAGATAGGGCTGCGACCGACAACCACTGCATGCTTGCCGGCAATGGGCAGTTCGTAGTGTTGCAATATGCGCATGATACCTTGGGGGGTTGCGCTGCCATAAGCAGGCTCGCCCATGCTCATACGGCCAAAGCCAAGGCAGGTGACGCCATCTACATCTTTCTCTAGGGCGATGGCATCAAAACAGGCGCGCTCGTTGATTTGGCTTGGCACAGGATGCTGCAGCAGGATGCCATGCACATCTGGATTGTTGTTCAGTGCATGAATTTCCGAGAGCAATTCCTCTGTGGTGGTGTTCTCACCAAGTTCGATGGCCAAAGGTTCTATGCCCACGCGGCGGCACGCATTGCCCTTCATTTTTACGTAGGTTGCAGAGGCAGGATCTGCGCCCACGAGGATAGTGGCGAGGATAGGGGTACGCCCGTTGGCAAGGGCTTTGAGTTTTTCTACGCGTTCGCGCATTTGTTGCTCAAATTGTTGAGCAAGTTGTTTTCCGTCTAATACTAGAGCGCTCATAAGAGGTACTCTCCTGTGAAAAGGTGAACCTTGGCTTAATATAATAAAGGCGCTAATTCTCGCATGGCCTAAGCTCCTGTGCAAAATAATTGCTTGCCTGCTGCGAGGCTGACTAATAAATGTCCTTTTGTAGATAAAATGTGCAAACGGACTCGGCTTGGCACTTTATTCTACTTTTAAGCTTGACCAAGTGTGGGGGAGCCACTAATATCTCGCACCACACATCGGGGTGTAGCGCAGCCTGGTAGCGCACCTGCTTTGGGAGCAGGGTGTCGGGGGTTCGAATCCCTCCACCCCGACCAGTTTTAAATAGGGCAGTTTTTCGATGTTTGCGCCTGTAGCTCAATTGGATAGAGCAACGGCCTTCTAAGCCGTAGGTTGCAGGTTCGATCCCTGCCAGGCGTGCCAATCGCCGAAGCAGGAAAGTTATGGTGGCTGTAGCTCAGTTGGTAGAGCCCCGGATTGTGATTCCGGTCGTCGTGGGTTCAAGTCCCATCAGCCACCCCAAAAACAACACCTCAGCAAATGCTGGGGTGTTTTTGTTTGTACTGTAAAAAGTCTTTTTAGCATAGGCATGCGGATTATGTTCGGCTATAATGCGCGCCTTTGAGAGGCGTCCGGCGCCGTATTTCTCACCACAGACATTACACAAGGTTGTATTAAGGAAGAGGAAATTATGCAAGTTTCTGTAGAAGTGACATCTGGCCTGGAGCGACGCCTAACGATGGGTGTGCCTGCCGAAAAGCTCGATAACGTTGTTAATGATCGTTTGGCGAAAGCACAGAAAAACTTGCGATTGCCTGGTTTTAGACCAGGCAAAGTACCCATGAGCGAAGTGCGCCGTCGCTTCGGTAAAGAAGTTCGTTTGGAGGCCATGGGCGAGTTGATGCAGCAATCCTTCTTCGAGGCGGTAGAGCAGGAGAAGATCGAACCTGCAGGCATGCCACGTTTTGAGCCCATTAGCATGGAGCCCGGTGAAGAAGTTAAGTTCAGTGCTACCTTTGAAGTATTCCCCGAAGTTGAACTAGCAGATTTTGCTAACCTTGAAGTCGCTAAACTGGTTTCCGAAATCAAAGATGAAGATGTTGATAAGCTCATCGAAGATTTGCGTGCTCAGCGAGCCACTTGGAAAGAAAAGAAAGGCGCAGCTGCCGAGGGCGACCGTGTTAACATTAATTATGTGGGCACTCTAGAGGGTGAAGCGTTTGAGGGCGGTACAGCAGACGGCCAGAATCTTGAGCTCGGCTCAGGTCAAATGATTCCTGGGTTTGAAGATGGCATTGTTGGTTTGAGCGCTGGTGAAGAGAAAACCATTGATGTGACCTTCCCAGAAGATTACCACGCTGAAAACCTTAAAGGCCAAGCTGTTCAGTTCGCTATCACTGTGAATAAAGTAGAAGAGCGTGAGCTGCCTGAAGTTGATGCTGAGTTCATGGCGCAGTTTGATGTGGAAGACGGTGATCTTGACGCTTTCCGCGCAGAAGTAAAGAAAAACATGGAGCGCACCCTAAAGCAGAACGTGGAGGCCAAAATTAAAGGCAAAGTTATGGATGCCTTGGTGGAAGCCCATGAGTTTGATATCCCGAAAGCGCTAGTGGATGGCGAAGTTATGCGCATGCGTCAGCAAATGGTGCAACAGTTTGGTGGCGGGCAGCAGTTTGATAGCAGCATGCTACCAGCTGAGTTGTTCACCGAGCAGGCGGAGCGCAGCGTACGACTAGGCTTGATTATTCGTAATATTGTTCAAGAGCACGACGTGAAAGCCGATGAAGATAAAGTGCGTGCCCATGTGGAAGAAATAGCAGCACAGTATCAGGATCCACAGGAATTGATTGACTGGGTTTATAGCAATCCAGAACAATTGCAGCAGCTTGAAGGCGCTGTGCTTGAACAGCAGGTAGTGGATTTGGTGATGGCTAAAGCAAAAGTAGAAGAGAAATCTGTAAGCTATGCTGAAGCTGTGAGCCAAGAGCAAGCATAATCCGCTAGTTAGCGATGCAAATTGAAATGGGGCCACTTTGGCCCCATTTTTGTTTTGAGGCGAGTATCATTGCTTGAAAAATGTTCAACTAGCGCTTTGCACGAGGCTCTTGTATAGACGAGCCTTAGCAAGGCTCTATAAGATGCTAGCTATGTGTATTTAATTATTTAGGTGGAAACCAGATGACCATAACTTCAGCTTACGGTACCGGAACAACACAAGACACGTCAGCTATCGGCTTAGTGCCAATGGTGGTGGAGCAAAGCTCACGCGGTGAACGCGCCTTTGATATTTATTCACGACTCTTAAAAGAAAGAGTGATTTTTTTAGTAGGGCAAGTAAATGATCAAATGGCAAACTTGATCGTTGCTCAACTGTTGTTCTTGCAGGCGGACAACCCAGATAAAGACATTAATATTTACATTAATAGTCCTGGGGGTTCTGTCACAGCAGGTATGGCAATTTATGACACCATGCAATTTATCAAGCCAGATATTAGTACTATTTGCGTTGGCCAGGCATGCAGTATGGGGGCATTTTTGCTGGCAGCGGGTACGGAAGGCAAGCGTTTTGCTTTACCTAATTCGAGAATTATGATTCACCAACCCTTAGGTGGCTTCCAGGGGCAGGCATCTGATATTGAGATCCATGCTCGCGAGATTCTCTACATTAAAGATAAACTTAACAACTTGTTAGCCCATCACACTGGTCAGCCCTTAGAGCGTATCGAGGAAGACACTGATAGAGATAACTTTATGGCTGCTGATTCAGCTAAAGAGTACGGCTTGATTGATCAGGTGCTGACAAAATATAGTGTATAAAAGATTTATGCCGCTTAACCCTTGAAATTCAGTTGAGCGGCAGCATTAAGAGATAAGTATCAAGCAATCAAATTATTAAGAGGCGGACTATGAGCGATCACAGCGGCGGTAATAATAAAGATGGCAAGCTGCTTTTTTGCTCCTTTTGCAATAAAAGCCAGCACCAAGTGAGAAAGCTCATCGCAGGGCCTTCTGTATTTATTTGTGATGAATGTGTTGATTTGTGTAATGACATTATCCGCGAAGAAATTAGCGAGGATAATGCCAAAGAAGCTGAAGACAGGCTCCCAAGCCCGCAAGAAATTAAAGACACCCTAGATAATTTCGTTATTGGGCAAGAAAGGGCAAAACGTGTTTTATCCGTGGCGGTGTATAACCACTACAAGCGTCTTCAGGCTGATAAAATTAATACCAAAAACAAGAAAGGCGAAGAAGTAGAGCTTGGCAAGAGCAATATTTTGCTAATAGGTCCCACGGGAAGCGGTAAAACGCTTCTTGCGGAGACGCTCGCACGCTTGCTTAATGTGCCTTTCACCATTGCAGATGCCACCACACTAACAGAAGCGGGTTATGTGGGGGAGGATGTGGAAAACATCATCCAAAAATTGCTGCAAAAATGTGATTACGATGTGGAAGCAGCACAGCGTGGCATTGTTTATATTGACGAGATCGACAAAATATCGCGCAAATCAGATAACCCCTCAATAACACGGGACGTGTCTGGTGAGGGTGTGCAACAAGCGTTGCTTAAGCTTATTGAAGGCACAGTTGCTTCTGTTCCGCCTCAAGGTGGTCGCAAGCACCCGCAGCAAGAGTTTGTGCAAGTTGATACGTCTAACATCCTCTTTATATGTGGAGGCGCTTTTGCTGGCCTCGAAAAAATTATCGAGGAAAGATCAGACAAGGGGGGAGGTATTGGCTTCCTTGCAGCTGTTAAAGGTGAGGAAAACACCCAGGCGCTAGGTGAGCTCCTGCTCGATGTGGAACCAGAGGACCTTATTAAGTTTGGTTTGATTCCCGAGTTTATTGGTCGTTTACCTGTGGTGGCCACCTTAGAAGAGCTCACTGAAGATGCGTTAGTTCAAATTCTTACTCAGCCCCGTAATGCGCTAACTAAGCAATACGAGCGCCTGTTTGAGATGGAAGATGTTGAATTGGATTTCCGTGAGGATGCTTTGTCTGCCATTGCCAAGCTGGCAATGGAAAGAAAGACAGGCGCTCGGGGGTTACGTTCAATCATGGAAAATATTCTGCTTGATACCATGTTCCAAGTCCCCACTTTAGAGGGAGTTATTAAGGTTGTAGTGGACGCAGCCGTGGTACGTGGCGAATCAGAACCCCTTCTAATTTATGAGCGAAGCGAAAACACTTCTAAAGTTGCGCCAGATTAATTAAATCTGGCGTTTATTTCCTTTTACGTCGTTTCGTTACCGAGAGGCAAAGAGTGCAAAAGACAGTTCCTGTTTTACCGCTGCGTGATGTAGTGGTGTATCCCCATTTAGTTATTCCTTTATTTGTAGGGCGTGCTCGTTCGGTCACTGCACTTGAAGAAGCCATGGCCAATGACAAGCAAATATTGCTAGTGGCTCAGCGCAAAGCAGAGGACGATGATCCAGCACAAGAAGATTTGCATCAGGTTGCTACAGTAGCTTCGGTTTTACAGCTATTGCGTTTGCCTGATGGGACCGTAAAAGTATTGGTTGAAGGGCAGTACCGAGCTAGGATTTTAAGTGCTGAGCTTGCTGATGAAGATAATGACGCGCCACTAATGGCCGAGGTGGAGGAGTTACGTCCTATCCCAGTGGCGGCGGCTGAAGCTAGTGCAATGGTAGAGAGCCTAAAGGCTCGTTTGCGTGAGTATGTGGAGCTAACTCGTAAGGTTGGCGAGGATATGCTCAACTCAGCGGAAGATATTCAAAGCCTTGAGCATCTCACCGATACTTTGGCCGCGCATATTCAGCTGGCCTTAGAGGATAAGCAAAACTTGTTAGAAATGCTTAACCCCCTCGAGCGCGCAGAGCAAATTGCCACCCATATGGCGGCAGAAATTGACATATCAAATGTGGATAAAAAGATTCGAGGCAGAGTTAAGCGCCAAATGGAGCGCAGCCAACGCGAGTATTACTTAAACGAGCAAATCAAAGCTATCCAACGCGAGTTGGGCGAAATTGATGAAAATGGTAATGAATTGGATGCTTATGAAACAAAGATCAAAGCAGCCAAGATGACCAAAGAAGCTGAAGAAAAATGCTTGTCAGAGCTTAAAAAGCTTAAATCCATGCCACCTATGTCAGCGGAAGCCACTGTGGTGCGGAGCTACCTTGATTGGATGATAAGCGTTCCTTGGCGCAAACGCACTCGAGTGAGAAACGATCTTGCTAAAGCCAAGGAAATTTTAGATCAGGATCATTACGGTTTAGAGGAAGTTAAGCAACGAATTCTGGAGTTTTTAGCAGTTCAAGGACGTGTGGGCAAGGTAAAAGGCCCCGTGTTGTGCTTAGTCGGACCGCCTGGTGTGGGCAAAACCTCTTTAGGGCAATCCATCGCTCGCGCTACCAATCGGAAGTTTGTGCGCATGGCTTTGGGTGGTGTTAGGGATGAGGCGGAAATTCGTGGCCATCGACGCACCTATATTGGCTCTTTACCAGGCAAAATTATCCAACGTTTGGCAAAAGTTGAAGTCAAAAACCCTTTATTCCTACTTGATGAAGTGGACAAAATGGGCATGGATATGCGTGGCGATCCAGCTTCAGCTTTGTTGGAGGTGTTGGACCCAGAGCAAAACAATGCCTTTGGCGACCACTATTTGGAAGTGGACTACGATCTATCCGACACGCTGTTTGTGTGTACATCGAACAGCATGAACATTCCTCCAGCACTTCTTGATCGCATGGAAGTTATTCGTATCTCGGGTTATACGGAAGAAGAGAAACTAAATATCGCGTTGCAATATTTGGTGCCAAAGCAAATTAAGGCAAATGGTCTAAAAGCTGGCGAGATTGAATTTTTTGACGAAGGAGTGCGGGGCATTATTCGCCACTATACGCGTGAGGCGGGAGTGCGAGGTCTTGACCGAGAGATTAGTAAAATTTGCCGAAAGGTGGTTACCGAGCGTGAACTAGGTGAGTTAAAAGGTAACGTTAGTGTTACTTTAGACGTGCTTGAACATTATCTTGGAGTGCAAAAATATCAGTTTGGTAAGGCCGAAGAGGAAAATCAAGTGGGCCAAGTTACCGGTTTGGCTTGGACCTCTGTTGGCGGGGAGCTACTCACCATCGAAGGTGTAGCAGTGCCAGGCAAAGGTCGTGTGACCATGACAGGCTCTTTAGGTGATGTGATGCAAGAGTCCATACGAGCAGCACATACAGTGGTGAAGTCGCGTGCAGCAAGCTTGGGAATTCGTCGTCAATTGCTAGAGCGCCAAGATTTTCACATTCATGTGCCAGAGGGCGCTACCCCAAAAGATGGTCCAAGTGCTGGTATTGCAATGTGTACCGCTTTAGTATCAATGCTTACTGGCATTCCAGTGAAAGCTGATGTGGCAATGACTGGAGAGATTACGCTGCGTGGTCAGGTGCTTGCTATTGGCGGATTAAAAGAGAAGCTCTTGGCAGCTCACCGAGGTGGTATCACAACTGTGATAATACCGAAAGAAAACGAGCGTGATCTTAAGGAAGTACCAGATACCATTAAGGCGGATTTAACTATCCAGCCTGTCAAATGGATAGATGAAATATTGGAATTCGCATTGGAGCGTTTGCCAACGCCTCTAAGCCAAGCAGAAAAGGAAGAAGATCTTGCTTGGAACGAGGGGGATAGGACAGTAACAGCAGGTAGCTTAAGCACTCATTAACTATCTTCTTTAGAATTGTTTTATCCATAGGGTTCAGCTGTTTTTTAACGGCTGAGCGTAATAAATGTTAAATAGTAGGGCTATTTGCAATGCCTTTCTTGACGGAGCTTTAAGCCGTTGGTATAAGTTGACCACCGATTAAGCGTGTCTACTAGGCTTTACAAGGGCTACAGCTCCTTTAGGGCAATAAGGCATTGTTGAGTTCATAATTAAAACTAAGGGGAATTGCGTGAACAAATCAGAGTTAATTGATGCTATTGCAACACAAGCAGATTTATCTAAGGCCGATGCTGGTCGTGCATTAGATGCGACGATTCAAGCTATTACTGGCGCTTTGAAAGAAGGTGACAGTGTGGCGCTTGTAGGTTTTGGAACCTTCTCTGTTAAGCAAAGAGCGGAGCGTGAAGGTAGAAACCCTAAAACAGGTGAAGCCATCACTATTCCTGCAGCAACAGTGCCAGGCTTTAAAGCAGGTAAAGCACTAAGAGATGCTGTTAACAGCTAAAGTGGTACGGAGCGAATCGCAGCTGGTATAAAGCAGTAAACCTATGTTATGCACGCTCCACCGAATAAAAGCGTACCCAGCTCGTTTTGGGTACGCTTTTTTATTATTATAATGCGAACATTTTCTAGCATTTGAGACAAAATTATTAGGGAGACCACATGCAAGGGTTTAGAAAATTCTTGCGCGGGACAGGAGGTAAAGTCCTGCTGGCCGTGATTATTATTCCTTTCGTTATCACTGCTTTTTACGGCTACTTCACTGGCGGTGGCGGCTCCGAAGTAGTGGCCAAAGTAGAAGGCAATCCTATTTATTGGCCACAAGTTGAGCAAGAAACAGCACGTATGCAACAACGTTTGGCCTCGCAAGTTCCTGGTGTGGATCAGCGTACCCTCGATCAGTTAGTGCGCCCCTCGATGGCTTTGGAAGGCCTAATTAATGAGGCCCTCGTTCTTAACAATGCCTTAGCCTTAAAACTCAATGTTTCTGAAACTCAAGCATTGCGATATTTGGCGCAGCTAGAAGATTTTCAAGATAACGGTCGTTTTTCGTCAAATCAGCTTGAACGGGTGGCCAGAAACCTTGGTTACACCCCCAACGGTTTGTTGCGCATGGTAAGCCGTGACTTGCTGCAGAATCAGTGGCGCATGGGCTTGTTGCAAACAGAGTTTGCACTGCCGAAGGAACTACAAGAACTGCAGCGCCTAGGCGAGCAAGAGCGAGATGTGGAGTATGCGCTTGTGAGCGTTCAGGAACTTGCTGGCAAGCAGAATGTTGATGATGAGCAGCTGTCTGAATTTTATAGCAAAAACAGCGAACAGTTTATTTTGCCTGAGCATTTTGTTGTGAGCTATTTAGAGCTTGGGCTAGACGATGTTGAAGGTATTGAAGTTACCGATGAAGACGTCAGGGCGGCTTATGAAACTCGACGTAAAGCCATGGAGCAGGATGATGCAGGTAGTGAACGCCGTCGTATTGCCCATATCTATATTGACCCTGCCAGCGTAGGTGGCTTTGAAGCCGCTCGTGATAAGCTGCAAGACGTAAAACAAGCCATTGAAGCTGGCGAATTAGATTTTGCTACTGCTGCCCGTGATTATTCAGAAGACTTCGCTTCAGCTAATAGCGCGGGTCAACTTGGCTTATTGTCTAAGCAAGATTTGCCAGACTCTTTATCTCAGGTTGCTTTCTCGTTGGCTCAAGATGAAATATCTGAGCCTGTGCGCAGTGATGATGGATACCACTTATTGTTGGTGGAGCACATCCAAAGCAAAAGAACGTCTTTTGCCAGCTTTGAAGAAATGCAGGACACGCTCCGCGAAGAATTATTTAAAATCAAAGCAGAGTCGGTTTTGTTTGATAAAGTCGGCCAACTTGAAGAACTTGCTTTTGAGCACCCAGATTTAGAGATGCCTGCAGAGGTGCTCGGTCTAGAGCTTAAAGTTAGCGAACCTTTCTCTTTACAGGCTCCTTTTGAGCCTTTCACAAACCCTGATGCCGTGGACGAGTTAATGGCTCCAGAGGTGCGCGATGGTAGCCATAATAGCCGCTTGGTAGAAG
>Ga0079225_10000538_pt1 | contig 20378 bp, 22 predicted proteins | sample Poulit2012_FD_76344 | JGI IMG/M metagenome (GOLD analysis project Ga0079225, IMG submission 76344) | Agricultural soil microbial communities from Georgia to study Nitrogen management - Poultry litter 2012 | ecosystem: Environmental > Terrestrial > Soil > Agricultural land | place: USA: Georgia... | reverse complement strand
GAGTGCTTCTGCTCCGCGCTCAACGACAACGGCGACCAGAACCGGCAGTTCTCCAGCGCCGCATCCCGATCGGTGTCATAGGAGATCTTGATCTCGATCATTCGGTCCATCTGCTCGGCGTCCCGGCCGGCGGTTGCCGCACCTTCGGCCAGGGCCGGCAGCAACTTCTCGGTGTACAGCTCCGCACCCTTACCCGAGGTGCAGATAAAGCCGTCCCCGGCCTGCCCGGCGTACCCGGCCACCTTGGGCCCGCCGGCCGCGATGTAGACCGGCACTCCGCCGTCGGGCACGTCGTAGATGTTCGCCTCCCGGGTGGCGTAGTACTGCCCGTCGAAACTGACCCGCTCCCCCTGCCACAGCTGGCGCATCAGGTCGACCGCCTCCCGGAGCCGGGCTAGGCGCTCGGCGAAGCGCGGCCAGGTCTGCTCTCCGGGGCCGGCCCACCCGGTGGCAGTCTCATTCAGCGCCTCACCGGTGCCCACCCCCAGGATCACGCGGCCGGGGTACAGGCACCCCATCGTCGCGAAGGCCTGGGCGATCACTGCGGGGTTGTATCGGAACGTCGGGGTCATCACCGAGGTACCGATCTGCACGCGTTCGGTGCGCGCTCCCACAGCAGCCATCCAGGCCAGGGAGAACGGTGCGTGCCCGCCCTGGTGGCGCCAGGGCTGGAAGTGGTCGGAGGTGAAGACCGACTCCATCCCCCGCCCTTCGGCGGCTACTGCGATGTCGACGAGCTCTTGCGGGCCGAACTGTTCGGCGGAGGCCTTATAACCCAGTTTCAACGGCAGCATCGCCACTCCTTCAACGTTGTCCAGCGGCGTTAGTCGCGGCGATGCCCGCCGACGATGTCTTCATGATGACGGATCACCTCAGCCACGATGAAGGCGAGGAACTTCTCGGCGAAGACCGGGTCCAGTCCCGAATCTGCGGCCAGGGCTCGCAACCGGTCGATCTGGCGTTCTTCGCGGCCCGGATCCGAGGGCGGCACCCCGAGTTCGGCCTTGAGTCGTCCGACACTCTGAGTGCACTTGAACCGCTCAGCGAGCAGGTGCACCAGCGCAGCATCGATATTGTCGATGCTGCCGCGCAGCCGGCCGAGTTCCTCGGGCACCCCCGCGGGCGACAGTGATTCGCTCATCTGTGCATCCTAATCCTCTGCACAGGCTGGCCTCCCCGCAGTGCCGAGTTGCGCAGTGCCGAGCTGCGCTTCAGGTCCGCGGTGTGTCGTCGCTGAGCTTGTAGGCGGTCTGTCCCGGGGTGGAGTCATCATCCCAGCGCAGCAGCGCTCCGATCCCGTCGGTCAGCTCGACCGCTTCCTCATCGACCAGGGCGACCCCGGCCCCAGAACCCCAGGCAGCCAGCCCGAGCACGACGTCGGCGGGGCCCTGCCCCGGGTCGGTCACGCCCATCTCGGACATGCCTTCGGCGTCCAGGGCGACCTGCAGCGCATCGGGCCCGTGCCAGAGGGTCTGCTCACGCATCCGGGAAGCAGCCCCGACCGCGTCGGGGGTCACCAGCACCTCTGCCACCTGCCCGCGACGCAGAGCTTCGAGGACGTCCGCCAGCCCGGTCACGGCGCCACTATCGCGCCCGGTGGCTTCGGCGAACCGGTCGATCGTCTCTTGGCGACGGCGCAGGCGGAACTGGTCCAGGGCCGCCTGCAGGTCCTGCTCGAAGGAATCATCGTCAGCGCTATCGGAGCGCGCGCCGCCGGGCAACGGATGCAGCAGTCCGGCGATCGAGCCGGATGCCATCTCACCGATCAGAGTAACCATCCGGACGTCACCGGTGAGGACCACCAGTTCCGGCTCGAACTGCCGGGCGGCGGAGTCGATCTCCTCGGCGATCTGCTCGGAGTTGCGTTCCCAGGAGTCTTCGGCGCGAGCCTGGATCCTGCGGTGAGACAACCCGCCCATTCGATTCTTGGTGATCTCGTTGTGCTCGCCTTCGATGCTTTCGGTCGTCGAGCCACTGGACGCGGTGTCCACGAACTCCAACTCGGCCCCGGTGCGGTCAGCCGCGACCAGCAGGTAACGAACCCTGGAATCAGCAGTCCGGGCGAAGGCGAAGGTATTCGGTCCGGCAGCCCACACGGCGTCGTCCTTACGGGGCGGCTCATGCAGCACCCGGTCGACCAGCACCCCGCTCTGCGGATCGGCCAGCAACAGACGGCCGTGCGGTCCGGCTGCGCCGGTGGGTTCCAGGACACGCTCCTGCAGCTGGTCCAGCACTTCGGCAGGAGCGGACTGCTCCTGCAGCGATCGACGAAGGTCCGCCCACCGGTTGGCCACCTGGTAGTCGCCGTCGGCGGCGTCCCGGCTGGTGTTGATCAGCACCGTGACCATCCTCTGGTTCTGCGACGGAGCGGGCAGGTCAATGTCCATCAGCGAATGCCTCCATCCGGGTGGTGGTCTTCCTTCAACCGTGGCATCCCGAGCCGGGGTCTGCGACTTGGGCGGGTTTTCCACCCGGCGGCCGGTCACGCTAGCGTCAGGACATGGTTGAACGTGCGCAGAGTCGGGCCCTGATGACCATCCACGAACGCCGCACCAGCGAAACCGACCCGGCTCGGCGGGGCCGGGAGTACGGCAGCGCGTGGTCGGAGCAGATTCGCAATGCCGCCCAGGAGTATGCGGTGCTGTTCCGGCAGATGGGCATCGGCGACGACGACGTCCGGCGGGTGTGTGCCCAGTCGCTTCAGGTGACCGAGCGGTATACGCCCGAGATCGCTGCCGAGTTGCTGGGGATCGCTACGGGAGCCGGTTTGGCGCCCTGGCAAGTGATGGCGATCAACGCCCGCACCGAAGTGCTGGCCCTCGCGCCGCCGGAGCAGGAGTGCTCAGCGGCGGTGTACCTGCCCGCCGACGGCTCTGCGCCGCGCACCGTACAGACCTGGGACTGGCGTCCGGAGGTCGCCGAGGGGTCCCTGGTGTCCACGATCTCGGGACCCGACGACTCCCGGGTGATCACTTTCGCCGAGCTCGGTCAGGTTGCGAAGATCGGGGTGAACTCCCGGGGACTGGGGCTGCACTTCAACATCCTCGCCCACCGCAGCGACGGCTCCCGTCCCGGCCTGCCGGTCCATGTCCTCACCCGGCATATCCTGGACCGTGCCGGCAGCGTGGCTGAGGCGGCCGAGCTGGCCCGGTCGGTGCCGCTCGCTGCTTCGACGGTGTTGACGGTAGCTACCGGCGGGCCCGAGCCGGAGGCTGCCTGTTTGGAACTGACTCCGGTGGGGGTCGCGGTGCTGCCGGGCCGCCGCGGGGAGTTGCTCAGCCACACCAACCACTTCCTCGACCCGGAACTGGGCCGTGGCGAGCGACCAAAGGACGGCACGACGTCGCATGCCCGGCTGGACTACCTGCGCGAGCACGCTGACCTGGTTGCCGACCCCGATCCGATCCGGCGGGTGCAAAGCCTGGCCGCGGCAGACTCGGTGCCGATCTGCGTGCGGCCCGAACCAGGGGTGGCTGCACACCGGAACGTGGAGACCAAAGCCACGTTCACCCTGGGCCTGGAGGGCGCGAGCCTAGGGTTCCACGCCGGTGGCCCGCGCGACGTGCGCCCGCAGAGCTGGCGCACCGTCTTCGCCTGACCGCTCCCTGCGGTCCGGGCACTGTCAGGCGCTCTGTCAGGCGCTCTTCTCCCGCGGTTCGTCCTTCTTGTCCCGGTCCCGGGGCACCAGGGTCGGGTTGACGTTCTCCAGGACCACCTCGCGGGTGATCACGACCCGGGCGATGTCCTCGCGGCTGGGGACATCGAACATCACCGGCTGCAGCACTTCCTCCAGGATGGCGCGCAGCCCGCGGGCACCGGTACCGCGCAGCTCGGCCTGTTCGGCCACGGCCTCGATAGCGTCCTCGGTGAACTCCAGCTCCACCCCGTCCATCTCGAAGATCCGCTCGTACTGTTTGATCAGTGCGTTGCGCGGCTCGGTGAGGATCTTGGTGAGGGCGACCACATCCAGCGGGGACACGGTGGTCAGCACCGGCAGGCGGCCGATGAACTCGGGGATCAGCCCGTACTTGAGCAGATCCTCGGGCATCACATCATCGATGACGCCGGCGTCGTCGGCGCTCATCAGCGAGGACCCGAACCCGATGCCGCGGCGCCCGGCCCGCGAGGAAATGATCTCGTCCAACCCCGCGAAGGCGCCGGCGACGATGAACAGCACGTTCGAGGTATCGATGGTGAGGAATTCCTGGTGCGGGTGCTTGCGGCCACCCTGCGGCGGCACCGAGGCCTGGGTGCCTTCCAGGATCTTCAGCAATGCCTGCTGCACCCCTTCCCCGGAGACATCGCGGGTAATCGAGGGGTTCTCGGACTTGCGGGCGATCTTGTCGATCTCATCGATGTAGATGATCCCGGTCTCGGCCTTCTTCACGTCGAAGTCGGCGGCTTGGATCAACTTCAGCAGGATGTTCTCCACATCCTCACCGACATACCCGGCCTCGGTCAGAGCGGTGGCGTCGGCGATGGCGAAAGGCACGTTCAGCATCTTCGCCAGGGTGCGCGCCAACTCGGTCTTCCCGCAGCCGGTGGGGCCGATCATCAGGATGTTGGACTTCGTCAGCTCCACGGAGTCGTCCTCGGCGGCCGGGGCGTTCTCGGCCTCGGCGGACTGGACCCGCTTGTAATGGTTGTAGACGGCCACGGCGAGCGACTTCTTCGCACTCTCCTGACCGATGATGTACTGCTCGAGGAACTCGAAGATCTCCCTCGGCTTGGGCAGATCGACCAGCCCCAGCTCATTGGCCTCAGCCAACTCCTCCTCGATGATCTCGTTGCACAGATCGATGCACTCATCGCAGATGTAGACACCGGGCCCGGCGATCAGTTTCACGACCTGCTTCTGGCTCTTCCCACAGAACGAGCACTTGAGCAGGTCCGCGCCCTCTCCTACTCGTGCCATCAGTGCCGCCTTTCTGCCGAGTTCGTGCTCCGCCGTCTCGTGCCCTGCCCCTGGCTGGGCCTGGTTCCATTGTCCACGTTGTCCGGGCCCTTGCACACTATTAGCGCGCCCGGCCGAGAGACATCAGGGCCCGCCGCGTGTCGAACGCGGCGGGCCCTGCTGTCCTGCATCGTGAGCTCAGCCCTCGGATTCACCGGAGGGAAGCGCCGCCGCCTTGCGCGAAGCCAGCACCTCATCGACCAGGCCGTAATCACGGGCGGCATCGGCGGAGAGGATCTTGTCCCGCTCGATGTCCTGGGTGATCTGCTCCTTGGGGGTGGTCGAGTGCGTGGCCAGGGTGTCCTCCAGCCACTCCCGCATCCGCAGCATCTCGTTGGCGTGGATCTCGATGTCCGAGGCCTGGGCGTAACCGCCCTCCATCGCCGGCTGGTGGATCAGCACCCGGGCGTTGGGCAGGGCCAGGCGCTTGCCTGGGGCACCGGCAGCCAGCAGTACTGCGGCGGCCGAGGCAGCCTGACCGAGGACCACGGTCTGGATCTGCGGCTTGATGTACTGCATCGTGTCGTAGATCGCGGTCATCGCGGTGAAGGAGCCACCGGGTGAGTTGATGTACAGAATGATGTCGCCGTCGGGGTCCTGGGACTCCAGCACCAGTAACTGAGCCATCACATCGTCTGCCGAGGCGTCATCGACCTGCACGCCGAGGAAGATGATCCGGTCCTCGAACAGTTTGGTGTAGGGGTCCTGGCGCTTGAACCCGTAGGGGGTGCGCTCTTCGAACTGGGGCAACACATACCGTGCATCCGGACCGGTGGCCCGGACACCGAAGCCCGCTGCGAGGTGAGGAATGTTCACGTCGTCTCTCCTAAGATCAATGGGCTCTGGTCAGGCGTCGTCGCGGCCAGTGACGGCTGCCGAGCTGGACACGACATGGTCGATGAAGCCGTACTCCAGGGCTTCCTCGGCGGTGAACCAACGGTCCCGGTCGGAGTCCTTGTTGATCTGCTCGGAGGACTTGCCAGTCTGCTCGGCGATCAGGTCGGCCATCGTCTTCTTCATGTGCAGGATCAGCTCGGCGTTGATCCTGATATCGGTCGCCGTACCGCCGATACCACCGGAGGGCTGGTGCATCATCACCCGAGCGTGCGGGGTTGCGTACCGCTTGCCCTTGGTGCCCGAGGAGAGCAGGAACTGCCCCATCGAGGCCGCCATCCCCATCGCCACGGTGGCCACGTCCGGCTGGACGAACTTCATCGTGTCGTAGATCGCCATCCCGGCGGTGATGGAGCCGCCGGGTGAGTTGATGTACAACCAGATGTCCTTGTCTGGGTCCTCAGCGGCGAGCAACATGATCTGCGCGCAGATCTGGTTGGCGTTGTCGTCACGGACCTCTGAGCCGAGCCACACGATCCGCTCGGCCAGGAGCCGGTTGTAGATGTGGTCACCCAGTGCGAACGTCTTCGGATCGGCCGCAGCGGCCTTCGGCATCTCGCTCACGTACATGCTCCTGATCGTTGGTCGGGCCGACGGGTAGCCGACCCGGTATTCCTGCCGTTGACACTAACGCCGACAACGGCGCGAGCATGCCCGCTGCACACCGGTTTCGCTGTCGGCGCACGGCCGCCGGTGTCGGCGGCCCGGTAGCGCTCAGGCCTTGGCCTCGTCGGTGTCGGCGTCCTGCTCGCCCTCCTGCGGCTCGACTCCGGTTGCCGCTGCCTCGGCAGCGTCGGCCACCTGGGCTTCCTGGGCGGCAGCGGCCTCGGCGGCCATCCGCTCATCTTCTTCATCGGAGCCGATGAACTCGCTGAGGTCCACCGGCTCGCCGGCCTCATCGACCACCGAGACCTGACGGAGCGCGACGGCGAGGGCCTTGTTCCGAGTCACCTCGGCGATGAACATCGGCATCTGCCCGTTCTGCTGGGCATTCTGGATCAGTTCGTTGGGGTCCATCTGATACTGGCGAGCGGTGTTCAGCATGAACTCCACCACCTCGTTCTGGCCGATCTGGACCTCGATCTTTTCCCCGAGCTCATCCAGCAGCAACTGACGACGCAGCGCAGTGGTGGTCTCCTCGCGAACTTCCGCACCGTGCTCGGTGTCGTTCTCGCGACCTTCGTCGGCCAGGTGCCGGGTGACCTCCTCCTCGACCACACCGCTGGGGATCGGGAAGTCGGCGTGCTCGATCAGGGCGTCCATCAGCTTGTCCCGGGCCTGCAGCGCCTGCTGGTTCTGCTTGTTCTCTCCGGCCTTGGTGCGCAGGTCCTCCTTGAGCTCATCGACAGTGTCGAATTCCGAAGCCATCTGCGCGAAATCATCATCCACCTCCGGCAGGTCCTGCTCCTTGACGGCGGTGGCGGTGACGGTGATCTCGGCGTCCTCACCGGCGTGGTCGCCACCGGCCAGCGGTGCGGTGAAGGTCGTCGTCTCGTCGGCAGTGAGACCGATCAGGGCGTCATCGAGGCCCTCGAGCATGTTCCTGGCACCGATCTGGTAGGAGACGCCGGAGACGTCGTCGATCTCCTCCTCGCCGATGGTCGCCTTCAGGTCAATCGTGACGTAATCACCGTCAGCAGCGGGGCGGTCCACGCCGACCAGTGTGGCGAAACGCTCCCGTAGCGAGGTCAGCTCGGTGTCCACGTCCTCATCGGAGACCTCCAGGGAGTCCACCGTCAGAGTCAACTCGGACAATTCCGGCAGGCTGATCTCCGGCCGTACGTCCACCTCTGCGGTGAATACCAGGTCCTCATCGCCCTCGGCGAGGCCGGGGATCGCGGTGACCTCCACCGACGGCTGCCCGATCGGCTTCAGCCCGGAGTCGACCACCGCCTCGCGATACAGATCGGGCATGGCCTCGTTCACGGCCTGCTCGACGACGGCGGCCTTACCTACCCGCTGGTCGATGATGCGCGGGGGCACCTTCCCTTTACGGAAGCCAGGGATATTCACCTGCTGCGCCACCGCCTTGTAGGCGCGGTCCATATTGGGCTGCAGCTCGGTGAGCGGCACCTCCACGGTCATCTTGACGCGAGTCTCATCGAGGTTCTCGACGGCGCTCTTCACTTGATTGGCTCCACTCATCGGGGGTTCAGGTCGTGTTCCGGGGCCGGGTCGGTGATCAGCTGGCAACGGGCCGGCACGCGATCGTCTCAGGACGATGTTCATGCTGGCGAGTTGGCACAGACCGGGCAGGCCAACACGCACCGATATCCGCAGCGGCCCCATCCTACCGGTCGGTGGGCGATGGGCGCAGACTGACAAACGCTGGCCGGGTGAGGGCGGGCGCAAAGCCCGGCACTCCGGGCGACACACTGGTCGGGATCACATTGGTCGGGATGACAGTGTCTGGTTTCAGGAGATCGTTCGCGGGTGTGTCGGGGCATAGTTCACACGCTCTCTCCCGTCATCGTGCACCGGGGTGTCTCGCGTCACGGTTCACACGATGTGTCGCGTCATCGTGCACTGATGAGCGACTCAAACAAGAACCGCACGATCGTCCTGGCCGTCCTCGAAGGGGGCCTGAGCCCAGTTCAAGCCGCCGGGAGGTTTGGCGTCTCCAAGCGCTGGGTCTACACCCTCCTGGCCCGTTACCGCAGCGGCGGCCTGGAGGCTGTCGACCCGCAGTCCCGGCGCCCGCACACCAACCCCCACGCCACCGACCCCGAGACCATCGCAGCAGTCCTGGCGCTACGGGAGTCTTTGACCAAGCAAGGCCTGGACGCGGGCAAGCTGCGCCACCTCGCCATCGGACGCGACCAAGGCCAGATCATCGCCGAACACACCATCGACCCCACCAAGAACTACCAGCCAAGAAGAACCCACGATGACCCCGAACACTCATGAACCATGACCCGCGACACCGCGACCACCCCCACTGAACCATGACCCGGGACACCCCTACCCGAAAATGAACGATGTCCCGCGTCATCAAGTGAACGATGACGCGGGACATCACATTGGTCGGGATGACAGGATTTGAACCTGCGACCTTCCGCTCCCAAAGCGGACGCGCTACCAACCTGCGCCACATCCCGGCGGCGCCCCGGCGCGCCGCACCCAGTCTAAGGGCCAACCGAGCCCCTGGATGCCACCACCGGCCCAGCGGGCACAACCACCGCTCAGAACCAGGTACGCTATAGGCCGCGCGGGTGTAGCTCAATGGTAGAGCCTCTGCCTTCCAAGCAGATGGTGCGGGTTCGATTCCCGTCACCCGCTCCAGAGGGCCGATCGAGTCCAGAGGGCCGCTCGGGGCACTGCCCCGGCCCACTCCCCCCGCCTACCGCGACTCCCGCGGCGCAGGCACGCGAAAGGGCCGCCACCCAGAGTCGGGTGACGGCCCTGATCAAATCGCGGCCGCGATCAGTCGTCGGGGTCGACCAGACCACGCTCGACGGCGCGGGCGAGGCGCCGCGGCACCTTCACCTCACGCCCGCCTGCGCGGACGGGCACGAGGTCCGCTGGCGTGGTCTTCCACTGCGCGCGGCGCGAACGAGTGTTGCTGCGCGAGAGCTTGCGCTTGGGAACAGCCATGGGCTACCTCCCCTTCCGTCGTAGTTTCGAATGTCTTCAGGAGCACGTGCGGTCAGACCCGCGCTGCTCAGGCCTTCTTGTCCTCGGTCTTGGCGTAGCGACGACGGAACTTCTCCACCCGTCCAGCAGTGTCCATGATCTTCTGCTTACCCGTGTAGAACGGGTGGGACGCCGCGGAGATATCCACATCGATGACCGGGTAGGTGTTGCCGTCTTCCCACTCCACCGTGTTCTCCGAGGTCGCGGTGGACTTCGTCAGGATCGAGAAGTCGGCCGAGATGTCGCGGAACACCACCGGGTGGTACTCCGGGTGAATGTCCTTCTTCATGTCTGCTTCCTACGTAGTTCTGCTGCGTGGGTCCCACCAAGGCGCCCACCGGTCGGCGTCGGGCGTGAGGAACAGGTCCGCGCGCGAAGCATCGCAATACATCCGCGAGGCCCTACCGGCCACATCTGATCGCTCATCAGACCGGCATCACACCGGCAGCAGCGACCAGGGGCACGCTGCGCCCGGGCAATCATACCCATACTTCGCACTGAGGAACACGTGGCAGAGGCCACAATAGGCAAATAGCTTCTTGATCTAGTTGAACTAGAACAATAAGATAACCGCATGCTCTTCAGCATCGACCCTTCCGACCCGCAGCCGCTATTCGACCAGATCGCCACGGCTGTGCGGACGGCGGTCGTACGGGGTGAGGTCCGGGCGGGCGAACGCCTGCCCCCTGCCCGCGAGCTCGCCGCTTCTTTGGAGTTGAACGTGCACACGGTGCTGCACGCCTACCACGACTTGCGCGATGAAGGTCTGCTGGAGCTACGGCGCGGGCGCGGGGCAGTGATCTCCGGGCACGCCGAGGCCGACTACCGGCACCTACGGGAGGCGCTGACCGCCGTCGTCACCGAATCAGACCGGCTGGGCCTGCACCGCGATTCCCTGTCCCGCTTGATCGAGACCGCCCCCGGACCGGAGCCACAATATGACTACTGACCGCACCAACCGGTCCCCCTTGGCCGACCGCTCGCCCCTGCCTCACCGGGGCAGAGCCCTGGTCCTCGGGGTGGTGCTACCTCTGATTATGCTCGCGGGGGCCACCGCCTTGTTCCTCCTCTGGCAGGACCGGATGCCCCAGGAGGTGGTACTGCACTGGGGCACCTCCGGGCCCACCAGGTTCGGCTCCCCCACCGAGCACCTGCTCGGTGTGCTCATCATCGCCGGACTTACCCTACTCATCACCGGCGTGCTGTCCCTGGCGCTCGGTCGCTCGGCGATGGCGCGCCGGATGACCGTGGGGACCTCAGCCGGGATAGCAGCCTTCTACGCCGGGCTGCTGCTGGCCACCGGCTATGCCCACCTGGACGCCACCGATCCCAGTCAAGTGCCGGCGCCCGGGGACGGGCTCGCGTTGGCGGCGGTGGCGGCGCTGGCGATCGGCGCCGCTGCTGCGATGGCCGCCGGCGCCGACCCCGACCAGCCGGCTCAGCGCGCCGTTCCTGCCGACGCCGCCCGCCTGGAACTACCCGCGGACGCAGCGGCGGTGTGGATCAAGCAAACGCAGTACACCACCCGATGGATCCCGGTGACGATCGTGGTGGCCACGGTGGTGCCCGGTGTGGTGCTGGCGCTCGTCACCGATGCGTGGTGGCTGGCCTCCCTGTTCGCCCTCATCGCCCTGAGCCTGGTCGCCTTCGGTTCATTCCAGATCCGCGTTGATGCCAGCGGCCTCACCGCCCGCGGGGTGGTCGGCTGGCCCCGGCAACACGTTCCGCTGAATGAGGTGGAGCGGGCCGACGTCGTGCACATCGACCCGTTCGGGGAGTTCGGTGGGTGGGGGCTGCGCACCTCGGTCGACGGTCGCACCGGAGTGGTCACCCGCAAAGGAGAAGCGATCCAGGTCCAACGCACCGGCGGCCGGACATTCGTAGCGACGGTCGACGACGCCGAACGTGGCGCCGCTCTGTTGAACACCCTCGCCGAACGGAACTCACCGGGCCACCGCGAACGGTAGCGGCGGCACGTCCGCTATTCGAGACAGCCAGATCTCGCAGCGCACCACGTCCGGGACAATGACACAGTAGGGACAAGCTTTTCGTCACTGCCGCGCGCCCGCGGCACCGCAACCCAGGAGGAACGCATGGCCCGGATCTACGACAACGCCACCGATCTGGTCGGCAACACTCCCCTGGTTCGCCTGAACCGCCTGACCGAAGGCCTGGGAGCGACCGTTCTGGCCAAACTCGAGTTCTACAACCCGGCCAGCAGCGTCAAGGACCGGATCGGGGTCTCCATCATCGATGCCGCCGAGGCCTCCGGTGACCTGCCCCCCGGCGGCACGATCGTCGAGGCCACCAGCGGTAACACCGGTATCGCCTTGGCTTTCGTGGGTGCGGCCCGGGGGTACAACGTGGTGCTGACCATGCCGGAGACGATGTCCAACGAGCGCAAGATGCTCCTGAAGGGCTACGGGGCCGAAGTGATCCTCACACCCGGACCGGAAGGTATGAAGGGGGCGGTGAACAAGGCCGAAGAGGTCGCCAATGAGCGCCCCGGATCGATCCTCGCGCGGCAGTTCGCCAATGAGGCCAACCCAGCGATCCACCGCAGGACCACCGCTGAGGAGATCTGGAACGACACCGACGGTGAAGTCGACATCGTCGTCTCGGGCATCGGCACCGGCGGCACCGTCACCGGCGTCGGCCAGGTCCTCAAGGAGCGCAAGCCCAGCGTTCAGATCGTGGCGGTGGAACCCGAGGAATCCCCCATCCTCAACGGTGGCCAGCCGGGACCGCACAAGATCCAGGGCCTGGGCGCGAACTTCGTCCCCGAGATCCTGGACACCTCGATCTACGACGAGGTGATCGACGTCAACGCCGATACCTCCGTTCGGCAGGCACGGCGGGCAGCGACCGAGGAGGGGCTGTTGGTCGGCATCTCCTCCGGTGCGGCCATCGACGCGGCCCTGCAGGTTGCCGCCCGGCCGGAGAACGAGGGAAAGACCATCGTCGTCGTGATTCCTTCCTTCGGAGAGCGTTACCTGTCCACGATTCTGTACGCCGACCTCGCGGAATGACCGCGTCGCTGACATCCCAGGGCACTCCGATGCACCCAGCAGCCTCAGCCACCACGTGGGCCGGGGTCCGTGCGCGCGTTCGCGAGGACCTGGAGACAGCGAAGCGGCGAGACCCGGCCGCGCGCACATCTGTGGAGGTCGCCCTGACCTACCCCGGGGTGCACGCCCTGTGGATCTACCGCCTAGCGCACCACCTGTGGCACTTGGGCGGACCGGCGAAGCTGCCCGCCCGGATCATCTCCCAGGTGGTCCGGACGCTCACCGGGGTGGAGATCCACCCCGGCGCGGTGATCGGACGGCGGTTCTTCATCGACCACGGCATGGGTGTCGTGATCGGCGAAACCGCCGAAGTGGGCGACGACGTATTGATGTTCCACACCTCCACCCTGGGCGGACGATCGATGTCCAAGGGCAAACGCCACCCCACCGTCGGTAACCGGGTGGTGATCGGCGCCGGCGCCAAGGTACTCGGCCCGATCACCCTCGGTGACGATGTCCAGGTAGGCGCGAACGCCGTCGTTGTCCGCGATGTCAATCCCGGCGACACCGTCGTGGGCGTGCCCGGACGGCCGCGGCCCAAGCCGCCGCAGGGAATGAGTGACTGGGAAGACCCCGCGCTCTACATCTGAGCTGTGTACATCTGAGTGGCGTACATCTGAGTGGCGCCCTCAGCCATCGGGCTCCCAGCCCGCCAGGCGCAGGTCGACCCGGGGTGGGTCATGACCGGTCAGCGGGACATCTTCAGCGCGCAATAACGCGATCCCCCGGTCGCTGACGCGGCTGGCCACTGCGCCGCTGGCAGTGACCACCCGCCACCATGGCACCTCTCCCCCATACCGGCCCATAATCCGGCCCACCGTCCGGGCCGATCCGCGTCCGGTGATCTCCCGTGCCGCATCGGCGATGGCGCCGGAGGTGCTCGCTCGTCCGGCGGGAATCTGGGCAACCAGGTCCAGGACGAGCTCGAGGTAGTCCTCGGACAGATCTCGCTGGGGCGTGCGCTCAGTCACCGTCTCATCATGGCACTGCCCGGTGGACCGGCGCGGGGTGACCAATTCCTTACTCCCTTCCGAGCCCCGGGCAGCCGGGCACCCGGGCAGCCGGGCTCCCGAGCCCCGGGCACCCGGGAAGTTATCCACAGTTCTTGGATTGCTATGGATTGTCGGTGGCACCTTCTACCATTGGTACATCCGTTCGACGACGAGGGAGGTGGACAACGATGACACTCGCACCCCAGCAGCACACAGCACCGGGCTCAGCGATAGGCGCAGTCGCGCGCCAGCACAGCCCACGGAACGAACCCGGGCAGGGAGAGACGGGCCCAATCGGAGAGACGGGCCCACTAGATGGCCAGGCACCGGCTGATGACCTGGGTCAGATGACGTTGACGCAGCTGCAGTCGGCCTCGCTACCCACTCAGGTTGCAGCCCTGGAAGCACTGGCTGAGGCAGTCACCTCCACCGACCCAGCCACCGAGACCCAGGTGTACTCCGGGCCACAACTTGGCCGGGCCAGCGTCGCCGTCCACCACGTCAGCGACCGGCTGCACGCCAAACGCCTGCAGTGGCAACTCGCCGAAGAAGCAGACGGGCGCTGGGCGGCCATCGGCTCCGCTCGCACCTATCCCACCCACACCGCCCGGACCCACCACATCAGCCATACCCGCGCCAAGAACCAGTTGCGCCTGGCCCGCCAGTTGCGCGACCACATCCCAGCCTTCGCCGCTGCCCTGCACCAAGGCAAAGTCGGCCTGGAACACACCCAGGTCATGGCCAACGGCGCCCTGACCTCCCCGGAGCGCATCGCCGCGCTACATCAGCCCCTCGGCGACAATCTGCCCGGTACCCACCCCCGCCAGAACTCCGGTGCCGAGAGTCCACACCAGCCACCGCCTACGGTCGAGGAGTTCCTGCTGCACCAAGCTCAACGGCTACGGCTGGAAGATTTTCGCCGACTGGTTGCCTATTTCGCCAAAGTCGCCGATCCCGACGCCGACGAACGCGGCTACCGCGATGCCAGCGAACGAGAATTCTTCGATATCGCCAAGACCCTCGATGGCTACCACCTAGCCGGTTTCCTCACCGACGAGCACGGTCAACTCCTCAAGACCGCCCTGCAGGCCCTGTTGACCCCGCCAGCACCCGATGACACCCGCACCCGGTCCCAGCGGCGCGCCCAAGCACTGGCCGATATGGCCCACATCCTGCTCAACAAGGGTCTGACCGGCAGCCACGCCTCGGTGCGCCCGCACCTCGGCGTCCTCATCGGCCCCGAGCAATTCGCCCAGATGATGAAGAACGCCGGGGTCGACATCAAAGAGAACGCCGGGGTCGACATCAAAGACCAGGCCGACTCAGGCGCAGACCTCGGCGGGACAGCCTTTCAGAAACCCCCGCCCCGTCCGGAACCCCACACCTGGTCCGACATCCTCAACACACCACCGGCAACGTGGACCGATGGCACCGGACCAGTTCCGACTCCCCTGCTCCGGCGTCTGGCCACCTGTGGCGAGGTCTATCGGATCCTGTTCTCCCCCGAGAACGAAGTCATCAACCACGGCCGGGCCCATCGCACCTTCACCAGCGCCCAGCGTCGTGCGCTCATTGCCCGCGACCGGCACTGTACCTACCCGGGCTGCAGCGCTCCGCCATCCCTCTGTGAATCCCACCATGCACGCGTCAGCTGGGCCGACGACGGGCCTACCGACCTGGCCAACGGTGCCCTGCTGTGCTTCCACCACCACGACCTGGTCGACGCCAAGAACATCACCATGACCCGCCAGGACGGCCGATGGCATTTCCACACCCGCCACGGCATCCCGATCACCAACCTCCCCACACCGTGGGAACAACGAGAGTAGTCCCGGCATCTCTTAGGCTTGGCCGTGATGACCGAGACCCACACCTGTCCGCACTGTGACAGCACCGACGCGCACGTCCACCTCGATAGTGCGGAGTACGCCCGCGGGCGCCGCGCCCGGTTGCTGCTGCTGATCGCGATTCGGGCCGCGTTGCTCCTGGCCGGCCTCGCGGCGCTGCTGCTCGGCGCGAGGGAGTCGGACTGGTTGCTCGGGCTGGGATCCGGACTGGGACTGTGGGCCGTCGTGACCGCTGCCGGGGTCCTCGGTGGCGCCATAGCGGCCCAGCGCGTCTCCAGGCTCCGCTCGCTGATGATCGGAGCCCTGCTCGCCGGGGCCCTCACTCCGCTGGCGGCGCTGGTGGTGGCGCTACTGGGTCCCGCGCCAACAGTGGGGTTCGCTGCTGCTGTCGCGTTGGGGCACTATGCCGGTGCGGCCGGCGCCGAGTCGTTCCGGATGTGGCGGTTGCGAGCGCTGTTCGGACAAGACACCCGGGCCGGTGAGATCGCCCGCGATGCCGCCACCCGCACCCGGCACCGAGATGAGGACGGCGCGGATCTGATCTGGACGCTCGGGGTGTCGATCATCGTCGGAATCTGGGTCTTCCTCACCGGATTGTTGCCGGTCCTCGCCGTGGTGCTGGTACCGCTGCACTTGGCGATCGTGGCGATGGTCCGCCGCCGGGCCCTGATCCGCTCAGCGACGCACGCTTAGCGACCTGATTCGTAGGCGGCGAGTTGGTCGATACGCCGCTGGTGGCGATCCTCGCCGGTGAACGGTTCCGCGAGGAAGGCGTCGGTGATCTCGATGACCTCGGCGACCGAATGCTGCCGGGCACCGATGCCCATCACGTTGGCGTTATTGTGCGCTCGCCCCAACTTCGCGGTGTCCACGTTCCAGACCAGGGCTGCACGAGCTCCGTCGACCTTGTTCGCAGCGATCTGCTCCCCGTTACCGCTGCCTCCGATCACGATCCCCAGCGATCCCGGGTCCGACACCACCGCTTGTGCAGCAGCGAAGCAGAACGCCGGGTAGTCGTCCAGGGCGTCATAGGCTTCGGCGCCATGGTCGACGACGTCGTGCCCCACCCCGCGCAGATGTTCGGCCAGGACACCCTTGAGTTCGAATCCGGCATGGTCGGCAGCAATATGAACGCGCATATGCTCCATCATGCCGTCTTCCACCCCCGGACGTGGCGTACGTTCGAGTCATGAGCGATTCGCAGTTCACCGACACCAACACCCGGCCACAGGACGATCTCTACCGCCACGTCAACGGACACTGGCTTCAGACACACGAGATCCCCGCCGATCGCGCCCGGGACGGCGCCTTCCGGGAGGTCCACGACCGCGCCGAGGAACATGTGCGCACGCTGATCACCGAGGCCGAACAGGTCGAGGCCGATGACCCCTCGGCAGCCGATGCGGCCCGGATCGCCGACCTGTACGCCTCGTTCATGGACACCGATCGGATCGACTCCTTGGGCGTGGTCGCTCCCCTGGCCCCGGATCTTGATCTGGTCACCGCAGCGCAGAACCGGGGCTCCCTGACCCGCGCGATGGCAGCCTTGCAGCGCACCGGCGTGACCAGCGCCGTGGAACTGATGGTCTACAACGACTTTGCCCACCCAGATCAGTACAAGGCCTTCCTGTGTCAGGGTGGCCTAGGCCTGCCGGACGAGGCCTACTACCGCCAGCCGGAGTATCGGCAGATCCGCACCGATTACGTCGGGCACATCGCCGCGATGCTCGCGCTGGCCGGGATTGTCACCGAGGACGAGGCACACGGCGTCGGCGAGCAGATCATGCGGTTGGAGACCGATCTGGCAAAAGCGCACTGGGACAAGGTTCGCGACCGGGACATGCAAGCCACCTACAACCCGATGAGCCTGGCCGAGGTCGCCGAGTCCGCCCCCGGGTTCGACTGGCAGATGTGGGTGTCCGCGCTGGATCTGCCCGAGGGCACCCTGGATCAGGTGATCGTCCGCGAGCCCTCCTACCTGCAGGCTTTCAGCGAACTGTGGACCAGCCACGATGTCAGCACCTGGCGCTCCTGGCTCACCTGGCACGTCATCCACGCCCGTGCCCCTTACCTGGGCGCAGAAATCGTGGAGGAGAACTTCGACTTCTACGGGCGGGTGCTGACGGGCGCGCAGCAGAACCGGGAACGCTGGAAGCGGGGCGTCTCCCTGGTCCAGGCTGCCCTCGGCGAAGCCGTCGGCAAGTTGTACGTCCAACGGCACTTCCCGCCCTCGCACAAGGAGGCGATGGGTCTGCTCGTCGCCGATCTCATCGAGGCGTACCGGGTTTCGATCAACGACCTGGAGTGGATGAGTCCGGCCACTCGAGACCGCGCGCTGGAGAAGCTGGAGAAGTTCACCACCAAGATCGGCTACCCGAGCACGTGGCAGGACTACTCAGGTCTGGAGTTCACCCGCGATGATCTGGTGGGCAACGTCCGGTCGGCCAATTCCTTCGCTCTGACCGAGGAGTTCGACAAGATCCTGCACCCCGAGGACCGTGATGACTGGGTGATGCCACCGCAGACGGTGAACGCGTGGTTCGACCCGGCCAAGAATGAGATCGTCTTCCCAGCGGGCATCCTGGCGCCCCCGTTCTTCGACGCCGATGCCGACGCCGCGCAGAACTACGGCGCGATCGGGGCGGTGATCGGCCACGAGATCGGTCACGGGTTCGATGACCAGGGCAGCCGGTTCGACGGCGATGGCCGGATGGTGAACTGGTGGACCGATGAGGACCGGGCCGAGTTCGACATCCGCGCCCAGGCCCTGATCGCCCAGTACAACGAGCTCTCTCCCGCCCAGCTGACCGAACCCACCACTGTCAATGGTGAGCTGACCATCGGCGAGAACATCGGCGATCTGGGTGGCCTGGGCATCGCCATCAAGGCCTACCGGATCGCCATGGCGCGCATCGGTCAGGAGGTCACCGACACCGACCTCCGGCGCCTGTTCATGGCCAATGCCGGGGTCTGGCGGATGAAGTCCCACGACGAGGAGACGCTGCGCCTGCTGACGCTCGACCCGCACTCCCCGCCGGAGTTCCGGTGCAACCAGGTGGCCCGCAACCTCGATGAGTTTCACACCGCATTCGGTACCGAACCTGCAGATCAGATGTGGCTCGACCCCAAGGAGCGGGTGCAGATCTGGTGACCAGGCGGTTGCCGCCGCGCTGACCGGCTCAGCTCGCCGGCGCGGTCCTGGTACGGCCGCTGGTCGAACGCCGGGGCGCATCGGCTGAGGAGGTCGAGGACTTTGGCGATAATCTGCGCCAGGACCGCGACTCCCGCGGGCGGTTCGGCGAAGAAGGCTCGCCGGAGCCGCTCGGTGAGGTCCTCGGGGGCGTGCTGCATCCCGGTGATGTTCACTCCAGCGGCAGACCGGCCGACCGCCAGGCGGCAACGCCACCTGGTACATAGGTCAGCTGCGCCAAGCTGACGTCGGCGAGCGCCTCGGTCACATCATCGGCCTGAGTGCCATCCTGGCTGATCACGATGACATCACCGGTGGTGTTGCGGCGCACCAGCCAGGTGACCAGTGCCCGCGGCGGAACCGTCACTGCGGTCAGGGCGGGGCCGAACCTCCCGTGGGAGCGGCGCTGGTCATCGGTCCGAAGGTCCACCAGGACCGCGCGTCCGTACAACGCGCGTTGATATGCCGCGCGGGCACTGATGGCCCTGCCGGAATAGAGCGGGCGTGCGTGCTTCCCCTGGTCGAGGGCCAGGTCCCAGGGTGTGCCGGTGGTCACGGCCATGGTCATTTCCTTCGCTGAGGTCCGGATGGGCGGGGTCGGGGTGCGCATTCGCACCCCGGCACCTACACATCCGCCCAGGGCACATCGATACCTGGACCGGTATGCGGTGGGCACGCAGCGAAGAAGGAGCGGACATGGCAGCCATTCTCACCGGCGGTCCGGCAGTAGGCGCCACCACGCCCCGTTGTCTCATTTATCGAGATGGAGCGGTACTAGAACGGGGTGAAGCCACCGACCGCCAGAGTGAACCCGCGGCCGGTGTCGGTGGACCGGCAGGTCACGCCACTCTCAGCGCTGGAGCACCAGAAGTCCCCGGACACAGCGTGCTCGTTGTAGTCCAGCGCGGGCAGCTGATCCGGAGCCAAGCCCTGGTTCCCCTCGGGAACGCAGGGGAACGTGGCACCGTCACCGGTCAGCCGTACCACCGGGCCCACCTCTCCTTCGCAGGATTCGTCCGGCGGCGGGCTATAGGTGTAATGGCCGATGTAGCACAGTGCCTCGGTCTCCTCGAGCTCGCACCAGATATTGCGGGAGGGCATCGCGAAACTGTCGACCTCGGCGGCATCCTCGGGCAAGGCCAGATCCGGACCGGGAGTCTGCGGTGACTCCTCCGGCGGCGGCGTGGAATCAGCCTCAGCCGCTGTGGGGCTCTCCTGCGGCTCCTGCTCGGCATCCGGCGTAGTCGGGTGCGTAACCAACAAAACGACGAGCACCACAACCAGGATGATGTCGATCACGATCAGTGCGATCACCCCACCGCCGAGCCCTCGTCGGGCCATCTGTCCTCACCTCCGCTACGCACCGAGACAACGTCCGAGCCTACGGTACTGGGATTCTGCTTAGTACTGGGATTCTGCTCAGTCGAAGACCGGTCCCTGGGACCGTGAGCGTTTCAGCTCGTAAAAGCCCGGGAAAGCCGATACCGCCACCACGCCGTCCCAGAGCCGGCCGGCGTCCTCACCGGTGGGTGCGGGGGTGATCACCGGCCCGAAGAACGCTGTGCCGTTGAACGCCACGATCGGAGTGCCCACATCCTGGCCGACCTGATCGATGCCCTCGTGGTGGGAGGCCCGCAGCGAAGCGTCGAACTCCTCGGACTGGGCATAGGCGACGAAGTCGGGATCCAGGCCCACCTCGCGGACGGCCTCGGCGAGCACCTCGGCCCGGTCGGTCCGCCGCTGCGGGTGCAACTGGGTGCCGATCGCATCGTAGAGCGCCTTGACGTACTCCTGGCCGTG
>Ga0079225_10000537_pt1 | contig 20416 bp, 10 predicted proteins | sample Poulit2012_FD_76344 | JGI IMG/M metagenome (GOLD analysis project Ga0079225, IMG submission 76344) | Agricultural soil microbial communities from Georgia to study Nitrogen management - Poultry litter 2012 | ecosystem: Environmental > Terrestrial > Soil > Agricultural land | place: USA: Georgia... | reverse complement strand
GTTGGACATGTCGGTGGCCGGGGTGAATTCGACGCTGCACCGGGCCCGCGTCCGCCTGAGCGCGGTCGACGCCACGGCGCTGCCGGCGCTGCCGCAGAGGCCCGCCGACCGGCGCCTGCTCGACGCCTACCTGCGGGCGTTCGAACGCTACGACATGGCCGCACTCGTCGAGGTGTTGGCCGCCGACGCGGTGTGGGAGATGCCGCCGTTCGCGGGCTGGTACCACGGCGCCGCCCAGATCGCGACCTTGATCGCCACCTGGTGCCCGGCCCGCCACCCCGGCGACATGCTCCTGCGGCGCACCGCCGCCAACGGCCTGCCGGTTTTCGCCGTCTATCTGCGCGACACCGACGGGGTGCACCGGGCCTTCCAGTTGCAGCAGCTCAGCATCGGCGCCGGCGGCGTCCACCACGTCACCGCGTGGTTCGCCCCGGAGTTGTTCTCCGCATTCGGGTTACCGGCGACCGTGGCAGTACCGTCCGGGCAGCGATCGCGCACCGACGGCGCCTAGCGGGCAGTCGGGCCCGCCTCGGCGTTCACCGCGACTACAGGATTTCCAGGATCGCCACGGCGGCGGCGGTGTCGTTCTCGTGGGTCAGCGACACGTGGATGGTGACATCGGCCAGATGTTGGGCGATCTCACCGGTCAATCGAACCCGCGGACGGCCCCACATGTCGGTGACGACCTCGATGTCGCGGTGGATCGCCTCCGGCAGCACCGGCTTCTGGGCGAACCGCGACCCCGACCACGCCTTGATGACCGCCTCCTTGGCCGCCCAGCGGGCCGCCAGGTGCCGCGCCGCCGACGAACTCTTGTCCGAGGCGTCGCGACGCTCACCGGGGGTGAAGGTCTCGGCGAACACTGTTCCGGGCTGATCGACCTGTTCCGCGAAGTCCGGGATGCTGACCAGGTCGATCCCCACGCCGACGATGCTCATGCCTGCGCTCCTGCTTGCCTGCGCTCATCTTCGGGGACCATAGCCGCTAACGCTAACCGATGTAGACCTCACCATCGCCGAGGCGTGCGGCCGCATTGATCAACATCGACGCTTCCTGGCGTTTCTCCGACCCGTCCTTGTCGAAGCGGCGATTCGCGGGCCGTTTGTACATGGCCGGGCCGCCGGCGATCGCCGCCGCCAGGCGGCGCTGGCCGGCCAGCAGGCGGGCGTTGGCCCGCTCGGTGTAGTCGCGACGCTGCTCGGGGGCCAGTGCCGCCAGGAACGCCTGCGGGTGCACCAACGCGACCAGACCCGAGACGTGCCCGAATCCGAGGCTGGTCACCAGCCCGGCCTTGAGCGGCAACCGCTGCCCGAGCCGCAGCGTCTCACGCACCCACACGAAGTGCTCCGAGGAGGCCAGTTCGTCGTCGACACAGTCCAGGCTGCGGTTGGGCGGGATCACCCCGTCGCGCAGGATCTGGCACATCCCCATGATCTGGAAGACAGCCGCGCCGCCCTTGGCGTGCCCGGTCAGCGTCTTCTGGCTCACCACGAACAGCGGAGCGCCCGCCGAGCGGCCCAGCGCGGCCGCCAGCCGTTCGTGCAACTCGGTTTCGTTGGGGTCGTTGGCCAGCGTCGAGGTGTCGTGCTTGGAGATCACCGCGATGTCGTCGGCGCCCACCCCGAGCTTGTTCAGCGATCGGGCCAGCATCGAGTCGCGGCCGCCGCGCCCGGCGCCCAGCGCGCCGAGTCCCGGCGCCGGGATCGAGGTGTGCACACCGTCGCCGAAGCTCTGTGCATACCCCACCACCGCGAGCACCGGCAGACCCATCTTGGCGGCCAGATCACCGCGGGCCAGCAGGATCGTGCCGCCGCCCTGGGCCTCCACGAAGCCCAGCCGGCGCCGGTCGTTGGCGCGGGAGAACCTGGCATCGCTGATGCCCTTGGCGCGCATCATCTCGGTGTCGGCGGTGGCCGCCATGTCCCCGAAGCCGATGATCGCCTCCAGGGTCAGGTCGTCGAAGCCACCGGTGACGACGAGTTCGGCCTTGCCCAACCGGATCTTGTCCACACCCTCCTCGACCGAGACCGCGGCGGTCGCGCACGCGGCGACCGGGTGGATCATCGCGCCGTAGGACCCGATGTAGGACTGCACCACGTGGGCGGCGACGACGTTGGGCAACACCTCCTGCAGGATGTCGTTCGGCTTGGACCGCCCCAGCAGGTTGCCGTGGTACATGGTCTGCATCGAGGTCATGCCGCCCATCCCGGTGCCCTGGGTGCTGGCCACCAGCGAGGGGTGCACCCAGCGCATCAGCTCGGCGGGGGTGAACCCGGCCGACAGGAACGCATCGACGGTCGCCACGATGTTCCACAGCGCCACCCGGTCGATCGAGGTCGCCATGTCCTGCGAGATGCCCCACACGGTCGGGTCGAACCCGGTCGGGATCTGCGCACCGACGGTGCGCGACAGCTTCGTTTTGCGCGGCACCCGAATCTCGGTGCCGGCCTTGCGGATCACCTCCCAGTCACCGGAATCGGGCACCGGCCGGATGACGGTGTGTTCGGGGTCGAACTCGACGAACGCCCGCGCATCGGCCTCACTGGACACCACGAACGAGAAGTCCTTGTCCAAAAAGACACTCACCAGCAGCGGGGAGGCGTGATCGGGGTCGATGGCGCCGTCGTCGACGAACTCACGGATGCCGACCCGCTCGACGACCGCGTCGTGGTAGCGCTCCACCAGCTCCGATTCGTCGACCAGGTCACCGGAGTCGGTGTCATACCAGCCCGGCGTCGGGTCGTCCTCCCAGCGGACCAGACCGGTGGTCCAGGCCAACTCCAGCACCCCGGCCGCCGACAGCTCGTCGTCGACCTCCATCTCGTAGCGGGTGCGCGAGGAGCCCAGCGGGCCGAGTTCGGCGCCCCCGACGATGACGACCAGATCGGCGGGGTCGACGTCGAGGTCGGTCCACTCCGGCGCGGGCGCCGGCGCCGGCAGCCGCGGCGGCGACGGCAGCGCGGCGATGGTGGTCGCCGCGGCCGCCGGGTCGTCCTCGACGGTCTCGGCGGTCATCTCCGCGCGGGCCTTCGCGGCCAGCTCGCCCATGTCGAGGTCCGCCTCGGCCAGCCCGCCGGTGAGGTCCGCCTCGATCGGGGCGCCGGCCGCCGCGACCTTGGACTCCACGTCGCAGAGACCGACCAGCATCGCGGCCATCTCCGCGGTGGAGTAGGTCCGCACCCCGGCCTCTTCGACCGCGGAGACGATCGCGTCGTTGTGGCCCATCAGGCCGGTGCCGCGGGTCCAGCCGATCAGGGCGTGCGCCAGGCTGACCCGCTCGGCCCACGACGATTCGGCGCTCCAGCGGGCCACCACCGCGTCCAGGGCGGACTTGGCCTCCCCGTAGGCGCCGTCGCCGCCGAAGGTTCCGCGGTTGGGCGAGCCGGGCAGCACCACGTGCAGCCGGGAGGCGATGTCGCGTTCGGCGCCGATCCTCGACAGGCCACCGATGAGCCGCTGCACGGCCCACAGCAGCACCTTCATCTCCATCTCGGAGCGCGCACCGGCCTCCGACAGGTCGCCGGCCACCCGGGGCGCGGCGAACGGGAACAGCAGCGTCGGGGTCTGGGCATCCTTGAGGTGGATCGAGACCGGCCCCAGGTTCTCCACCTGTTCACTGCCGATCCAGTCGGCGAGCGCGTCGATGTCGTTGTAGGAGGCCATGTTCGCCGGCACCACCCACAGGCGCGCCCCGAACCGGGCGTGCTCGCGGTAGAGGGCGCGGTAGAACGCCAGCCGGTCGTCGTCGAGCCGGGAGGTGGTGGCGATGACGGTGGCACCGCCGTCGAGGAGTCGGCCGACGACCGCGGCGGCGATCGAGCCCTTCGACGCGCCGGTCACCACCGCGACCTCGTCGCTGTGCACACCCTTGCCGGGGTTCTCCGCCCCGGCGGCGATACGCCCGTACAGCGAGGCGTGGATGGTGCGCCCGGCGGCCAGCGCCTTGCCCTGCCACCAGGTGGCCTGGGTGGCGACGGTGTGCCCGGCGCCCTCGAAACGCTCCGCGAGGCGGCCCCAGTCGGCGTCGACGTCGGCGTCCTCGGCCAGCCACAGGGTGGCCAGATCCTCCCGGGCGCTGGCCCAACGGTCGTCGAAGACGACGGCCTTCTTCGCGTCGAAGACCGGCGCGACCAGCCGCGGCCAGTCCGACCCGAGTTCGGCGGTGACCAAGTCGATCAGCTCGGCGTCGGTGCCGGCCGACTCCACGGTGACCGGGTCGTCGAGGCCGAGTTGGCCGAGCACCAGCCGCGCCGCCGAGGCCAGCACGCCGTCGCGGCCGGTGATCTGGTCGGTGAACTCGCTGAGCGCCGCGGCGTCGACGGTCGCGGCGCCGGCGCCGGCGCCGGACGACGGCAGCCCGACGGCCACCCCGTGGCGGGCGGCGACGGCGGCCACCGCGGCGTCGATGACCTGGTCGACGGCGGCGGTGTCGGCCAGCGCGCCCTCGTGCAGCCCGCCGAGCGCCCCGCCGCGCACACTGGTTCCCTCCCGGGTGCCCAGCGCCACCTCGACGGTGACGTGTTTGGCCCAGCCGTCACCGAGCTCCCAGGTCTTTTTGACCCGTTCGGCGATCGCGGCCGGCCGCTTGCCGGACGGACCGAACACGGTGCGCAGCTGGTCGTTGATCGAATCGGAGAGCACCGGCCCGAATGGCTTGTAGGTGCGCGCCAGCTTGGTGACCTGCGAGCGCAGACCGGCCAGGTCGGCTTCGGCCGCACCGTCGATGGCGCCGAGGTTCAACTCCGAGCCCAGGTCGACCAGCAGTTGGTTGCGCCGCGACGACGCCCCGTCGGTGATCGACTCGATCGAGTCCAGCGGTTCGATCTGGTCCAGGCGCATCTTCGCCGAGAGCGCGATCATCGCCAGGGTGGCGTCGGCGGCGTCGAAGCCGAGGTCGTCGGGGCGCGGCGCCCCCGAGGGGGCGGCCGGGGCGGCCGGGGCGGCCGCGGCCACGGCCTCCGGTGGCGCCGCCTCGGCGGCGGGGGCCTCCTCGGGCAGGCCGTCGTCGTCGTCCTCGGGTTCGGGGTCGGTGTCGGTGGCGAACAGCACCGAGGCGTCGCGTTCGACGTTGAGCACCTGCACCGTGCTGTGGGCGTATTCGGGCAGTTTGAGGGTGTTGGTGGCCAGTCCGGCCACCGTCGGGGCCGGCTTCACCCCGATCTCGACGAAGCGTTCCACCCCGAGTCCGCCGGCGGCCGCCTCGATGAACAGCAGGTCCTGGGTCTCGATCCAGCGCACCGGGCTGGCGAACTGCCAGGCCAGCAGCTCGATGACGATCTTGCGGCACAGCTCACGCGGCTTCTCGTTGCGCCAGGTGTCGTAGTCGGCGAGGATTTCGTCCAGCGGTTCGGCCGGCACCAGGTCGCGGATCTCCTGGATGAACGCGCGGTCCAGGCTGAACGGCTTGGGCACCAGGTTGGGGATGTAGCGACCGACGATCAGCGCCGGGTCCTGGTCGCGGGGCATCACCCGCTCCAGCGAGCGGCGGAAGTCGTCGACCCCGACGCGCAGCACCTCGGAGTGGAACGGCACGTCGATGCCGGGCACCATGATGAACGAGCGCCGCCCGCCGGTGCGTTCGCGGCGCCGCTCGACCTCGGCCTCCAACTCCTCCAGGCCGCGCACCGTGCCGGCGATCGCGTACTGCGAGCCACGCAGGTTGAAGTTGACGATCTGCAGGAACTCCCCGGTGCGCTCGGCGATCTCGGCGACGAAGGCGGTGACGTCGGCGTCGTCGAGGTCGATCTGCGACGGGCGGATGGCGGCCAGGCGGTAGTTGGACCGGCCGAACGCGTCGCGCGGCACGATGTCGTGCATCTTGGAGCCGCGGTGGAACACCACCTCCAGCAGCGCCTCCAGCTCGTAGACCCCGCTGACGCAGGCCAGCGCGGTGTACTCGCCCACCGAGTGCCCGCAGGCGATGGCGTCCTCGACGAACGCCCCCTGCTCGCGCATCTCGGCGACCTGGGCGGCGGCCACGGTCGCCATCGCCACCTGGGTGAACTGGGTCAGATACAGCACCCCTTCCGGGTGCTGGTAGTGCACCCCGGAGGCGATCAGGCTGGTCGGGTTGTCGCGCACCACATGCAGCACCGAGAAGCCCAGTGTGTCGCGGGTGAACTTGTCCGCGGAGTCCCACACCTTGCGGGCGGCCTTGGACCGGGCCCGGACCTCCATGCCCATGCCCTTGTGCTGAATGCCCTGGCCGGGGAAGGCGTAGACGGTTTTGGGCGCGGCCAGCCGCGCGGTGGCGGCCATCACCAGCTCCGAGCCGACCCGGGCGGCCACCTCGAGCACCTCGGCGCCCTGATCGATGCCGACGCGGTCGACGCGGAAGTCCACCTCGTCGCCGGGGCGGACCATGCCCAAAAACCTCGCCGTCCAGCCGATCAGCCGCGCCGGCGGACGGGCCTGCCCGTCGGTGGCGGTCACCGCGTGCTGCGCGGCGGCCGACAGCCACATGCCGTGCACGATCGGGGACTCCAGGCCGGCGAGCAGCGCGGCGGCCCGGTCGGTGTGGATCGGGTTGTGGTCACCGGAGACCACCGCGAACGGGCGCATGTCCACCGGGGCGGTGACGGTGACGTCGCGACGGCGCCGCCGCGGGGTGTCGGTGGCGTTCTGCGACACCGCTCCCCCGGCACGCGCCGGGTCGGTCAGCTCCAGGGTGCCGGTGCGCCCCCGGATCGCGAACCGTTCCGCCAGCGTGGCCAGCACGGTGCCGTCGGGCCCGGTCACGGTCACCTCGACCGGGACCACCCGACCGACCTCGGTGTCGGTGGCCGTGGCGGCACGGGCGGTGACGGTCAGCTCCGCCGGCTCGGCCGGCAGCGGGGCCAGCAGCCGGGCGGCGTGATCGAGGTGCACCAGCGACAACAGGCCCTCGACGACCGGGAAACCGGCCGCGGTGGATGCTGCGCCGATCGCGGCGAACACCGCGGGCCAGCAGCGGCCGACCAGGGTGTCGGGCACCGGGGTCAGCCCGGGGGCCAGCGGCGCGCCGAACACGGCGGTGACCCCGGTGTGGTCGGCGACCCGTTCGGGATCCCAGGCGACGGTGACGGTGGTCGCCCCGTCGGTGACCGGCGCCAACGCGTCGGGCCCGTCGGCTCCGGCGGCGATCGCCAGCACCGCGCGCATGGCCGCGGCCGCGTCGTCGGTGTGCACCATCGGGGTCACCCCGTCGGCCACACCGGCGGGCAGGGTCAGCGGGATCTGAATCCAGGTGTCCGACAGCGGCACGCTGAGCAGCACGGTGGCCGTATTCGGCGCGTCGGTGGCCTCCGGGTCCGCGACCACCTCCAGCCGGGCCCCGGTGGCGGGGTGGGTGGCGCTGCGGTCATCGGAGCCGTCGTGCACCTGCCACTGGTCGGCGGCGCCGAGGCGGTGGACCGGGTTGGTGGCGGTGCGCCCGGCCCACAGCACGTCGGGGGCGTCGAGCGCGACGGCCAACGGCCCGGCGACGTCGGTGCGGCCGGTTCGCCGCGCGGTCACCGGCCGGGGGTCGCCGTCGCCGGCGATCACGTCGTCGATGGTGGCCTGCTCGAAGCGGTCGAGCAGCTCCCCGACCGGCTCGTCGACCCGGGTGATCCCGGCGACCGCGGCGGTGCCGGGGATGATGCACACTTCGTCGGCGGCGTAGCGGGCGTCGTGCGCCTGCCACAGCGAGTCGCTGCGCCACCAGCGGCGCACGTCCTTGTCGATGACCGGCACGAAGTTCACCGGCTTGCCCGGGGTCTTGCACAGCTGGGTGAAGTACGGCACGTCGGCGGGGTGCAGCAGCACCGTGTCCGCCTCGGGGTAGCGGGCCAGCAGCGCGGCGATGGCCTCGGCCGGGCGCTCCAGCAGGGCGCGGCCCGACTCGGTGTCGGCGAACAGGGTCTCGACGGGTCCGGACTCGACCGGGTGCAGCCGGGCCTCGGCGCGCTGCAGCATCGACCCGAACCGGTCGCGCCAGGTGTCGGCCAGCCACGGGCTGTCCGGGGAGGCGGTGTCGGCGGTCGAATCGCCGGCGCCGATCGCCAGCTCGACATACCGGCGCAGCCAGGTGCCGTAGGTCATCTCGGCGACGTCGCCGAAGTAGGGCTTGGCGGTGTCGGCCATCGCGGCGATGAGTTCGTCGCGGCGGGCGGCGACCGCCTCGGCGTCACCGGCCACCTCGTCGAGCAGCCGCCCGCAGCGGGAGGCGGTGTTGTCGATCTCGTGGATGTCGGCGCCGAGTTGGCTGCGGCTCGACGCCATCCCGCCCTGCGCGCCCCCGGCGCGGATCCAGCGGTCGGTGCCGGTGGTCTCCACCAGCATCTGCTTCACCGCCGGGGAGGTGGTGGCCTCCTTGGTCGCCATCGCGGCGGTGCCGACCAGGATGCCGTCGACCGGCATCGACGGGAACCCGTACGGTTCGGCCCACCGGCCGGTCAGGTACTCCGCGGCGCGTTCGGGGGTGCCGATCCCGCCGCCCACGCAGACGGTGATGTTGGGCTGCGAGCGCAGCTCGGAGTAGGTGGTCAACAGCAGATCATCGAGGTCTTCCCAGGAGTGGTGGCCCCCGGCGCGGCCGCCCTCGACGTGGGCGATGACCGGTTTGGTGGGCACCTCGGCGGCGATGCGGATCACCGAGCGGATCTGTTCGATGGTGCCCGGTTTGAACACCACGTGGCTGATGCCGGTGTCGCGCAGTTCGTCGATGAGTTCGACGGCCTCTTCCAGGTCGGGGATGCCGGCACTGACCACCACCCCGTCGATCGGGGCGCCGGAGGCGCGCGCCTTCTGCACCAGGCGTTTGCCGCCGACCTGCAGCTTCCACAGGTAGGGGTCGAGGAACAAGGTGTTGAACGCGATGGTGCGGCCCGGCTCCAGCAGCCCCGCGAGCTCCTCGATGCGGTCGGTGAAGATCTCCTCGGTGACCTGCCCGCCGCCGGCCAGCTCGGCCCAGTGCCCGGCGTTGGCCGCGGCGGCGACGATCTTGGCGTCGACGGTGGTCGGGGTCATCCCGGCCAGCAGGATCGGCGACCGCCCGGTGAGCCGGGTGAATTTGGTGTCGAGTTTGATCCGCCCGTCGGGGAGCCGCACCGCGCGCGGGGCGTAACTCGACCACGGCGCGGCCACCTCCGGCACCGCACCGACGGTGAACAGGTTGCGCTGTCCGCCGCGGGTCGCCACCGGCACCACACCGATGCCCAGTCCGCGCACCACCGGCGCGGTCAACCGGGTCAGGATGTCGCCGGGGCCCAGGTCCAGGATCCAGTGCGCCCCGGCCTGGTGCAGTTCGGTGATCTCATCGACCCAGTCGACCTGACGCACCAGGATGGCCTCGGTCATCTGCCGGGCCACCGCCACCATCTGCTCGCTCAACCCGATCGTGGCGGCCCACCGGCCCACCAGGTCGATGCCGTCGGCCAGCCGCGGCGAGTGGAACCCGACCTCGACCTGCACCGGTTCGAAGACCGGCGCGAACACGGCGCCCCCGCGCTGCTTGTTCTTGCGCTCGGCCGCCTCCTTCTCGGCGATCTGGTCGCAGTACAGCTCGAACCGGGAGAGCTGCTCGGGGGTCCCGGTGATCACCACGGCCCGCCGGCCGTTGCGGATCGACAGCACCGGCGGCAGCACCGTGCGTACGTCGGTGGCGAACTCCTCGAGCAACTGGAACATCCGTTCCGGGTCGACGTTGGTCACCGACACCATCGGCGGACGATCCCCGGAGACCGTGATGCCGCGTCGCCGGGCCACCAGGGTCCCGGCCGCACCGATCAGCTGGGCCATCGCCACCAGCTCGACGTCGTTGACGCCCCCGGCTCGCAGGGACTCCACGGCCAGGACGCCCTGCGAGTGCCCGGCCAGCGCCACCGGCGGGGTGGCCGAGACGTCCAGGCCCTGGCGGGCCAGCGCCCGCACCGCGGCGATCTGGGTCAGCAGCACCCCGGGCACCGACACCGCCGCCGAGGTCAACTGCTTCTCCGACGGGATCGGGTCCTCGGCGGCCAGCGCCCGCACCCACGTCAGCGGCGCGAACCCGATCGGACGCACCACCACGAGTTCGCGGGCGACCGGCTCGAGGAGCAGCTCGGCCTCACCGGCCAGCGTGGTCAGCTCGGCCTCGATGCCGGCCGAGGAGACCAATTCCTCCAGGGTCTCCAGCCAGGCGCTGCCCTGGCCCCCGAAGGCCACCGCGTAGGGCTCGCCGGCGTTGAGACGATCGACCAGAGCATGGGTTTGCGGCGACGCCCCGTCACGGTCAGCGGACACCCGGTCGTGCTCATAGATCGTCACGTTGTGTATCTCCCTGCGATGTTGGTGTCGTGCGTCGTGTCTGTGCCGGGCGTGTCGGGGCCTGGAATTCCTCATCGAACCCCGGTCTCACCGACCCCCGTGTCCGTCCTCGGCGACCGATCTGCGCCGAGCGGCATCTCATTAAGCGTGGCATAAGAAACCGGGTGGTCCGACCCTCGATTTGGTTACCCATCAGTTCTACGCATCAGTAACCCGTGCTGCGGGTAACACCACGTCTGACCACGGCCGACGGGGTGTCGGACAAACGTCCTGCATGGACGTGGTTACGGTCGAGTAGCCAAATTCCGCAGATCACAGCTGCATCGTTATCAAATCGTTATAAACAAATCCGGGGCCCGCGGGGTCACTCCCGGGCAGGCCCACCGGCACCGGGTTCGGCGGCCGCCGCCTCGACGAGGTCGGGCATGCGTCCCACGCCCCAGCTCCGCTGGATGTATCCCTGCACCCGGTCGAGTTCCTCCTGGGTGACCGCGGCCGGTTTACCGGGTTCCAACGGGTCGAAGTGGAAGATGTAGAGCCGCGAGGCGAACTGCTCGAACGGCAGGGAGGCCTCCCCGAACCGCTCCCCGTGCCCGGCGGTGCGCACCACCACCCCGTCGCCCCAGTCCTGCCCGCTGTCGTTGTTGGGGTTGTAGAAGTACACCCGCATCACCTCGTCGGGATCCAGGCTCACCCGCAGCACGGTGATGGCATGCCAGCCGATGAACCGGGCGGCGCTGTCGGTGACCGCCACCCCCGCGGGTTGGGGGTGGATCAGCGGCTGGTTGCCGTTGTAGAAGGGGTGATACGCCCCGTAGAAGTGCCGCAAGAACCCGTCGAGGTCGACCAGGTTGCCGGTGGCCACGTCGACATTGATCCGAAAACCCCGCCCGGCCCACCAGCCGTGGAATTCGGGGTTCACCCACCGGTGCGGATCGCCCTCGCGCCCGACGCATCGCCGGCCCATCTCCGCGTAGATGCGGTCCAGATGCGGCACCACCAGCAGTGACACCGGGTCCAGGTCGATCGGCAGCCGGGTGGCGACCCCGCCGGAGCTCTGCCGGGAGGACAGCGGCCGGCCCTCGAAGTGCATGACGATCTCGTCGTCGCGGGCCGCCCAGGTGATGATCTGCAACAGATAGTCCGGGTCGTTGTAGGACCACATCGACATCGCTCGAGCGGACTGACAGGTCGGGTCGTCGCCCTGGCCCACGCCCAGCGGCAACCCGAGCATCGACAGGGTCCCGGCCAGCAGCCAGGTCCGGGGCTCCTGGCCTGACCCGAAGGCCAGCGTGAGCCGGTCCCGGGAGTACTGCGACAGCGGCAACGCCAGCTGCCGCCAGAGCGACGGGGCCACCGGCGGCTGGTAGAGGATGCCGCGCTCGAGCAGCAGAGCCAGCCCGTAGATGCACTGGGCGGTCTCGGTGTGCACGACGGTGGCGATCAGGGCGTGCACCAGGTCGTGGTAGCAGAGCAGGCAGTCCCGGCCGGTGCTCGACAGGCCCAACGCCTCACCGATGAGGTACGGCCCCTTCTCCAGCAGGAACCGCAGCAGGGTGGCGTGGTAGGGCGAGACCAGGCCGGTGTCGTGCATGGAGCGGGCGAAGCCCGCGGCCTCGTACTGCAGGGTGGGCTCGTCCATCGACTCCAGCCGCGACCGGTAGACCTCGACCCCCGGGTCCTCCCGGCAGGCCTCGGTGGTGCCGTAGAGGCTGGTGATCAACCGGTCGACCCCACGGCCGCCGTTGCCCAGGTCGATGTCGGGGTCGGCCCGCGCGATCGAGATCTGGGTGATCATCTCCTTGATCGGGTCGACCTGGATGGGACGCTGGCGCAGCATGCGCCAGATCTCCTCGACGAGGTGGTCCAGGACGCCCTCGTAGCCGATCTCGTCGACCAGGTAGCGGAACAGGTCCCGGGTGACGGTGGCCATCCGGCCCTGCTGTTCGCGTTGCGCCTCGGTGGGCGGGGTGAACAGCAGCGACAGGTTCAACGCCAGCACCTGTGACAGGTGGTGGCGGGCCTGTTCGGCGGAGATCAACGGGTGCGGGTACTGGCCGGTGGCGATCGCCAGAAACCGCAGCTCGTTGACCGCCTCCAACACCACCGTGTCCGGATTGTCGCTGTTGAGCGACCCGATGCTCAACGCCGGCAACAAGGTGTCCGGGGCATCCCAGTCGGTGCCTAAAAACAGCCCCGCCGCCTCCAGTTCGGCGGTCCGCTGCTGGATGGCCGCGCAGCCGCCGGGCTGCAGCAACGCCAGGCGCAGACCGTCGAGGACGCGGCGCAACCGGCCGGGCTTTCCGACCTCGCCGGCCTCGGCCAACGAGCGGGTGGCGTCGGTGAGCTTGACCAGCCGCTTCTCCAACACCGCGCCTTCGGGGCTCACGTCGCTATTCAACCGGGTTCCTCAGCATGTCGGATAGAGGTCAGTGTCGAGCAGTCAGATGTAGAAGTCGAGTTCTTCCTGGCGCTTGAGCACATGCCGCATCTCGTAGGGATCCTCCCCGAAGAAGTAGACCAGACCCCAGTGGGTGCCGAACGCGGTGCGCTTGGTGACGGTCTCCTCCTGAGGCGGGGTGAGTTCGTGGGATTCGAAGTACTCGTGGTCCTCGGTCTCCTCCGGCATCGCCAGCTTGCTGACCACCCGGCGCCGCGGATACACCCCGAAGCAGCCGGAGTGCCCGGTGGCGTCGACCACCTCGGTGGGGAAGAAGTCACGCAGCTCCTCGTCGGTGGTCTTCGGATCGAACGCCAAGACCAGCGCCTGGTAGGCGTTGAAACCGTAGGCACGCTCGAGCAACTCGAAGACCTTGAAGCCCGGCGGCCGGTAGGCCACCTCACCGAAGTACATCTCGCCGTCGCTGGTGACGAAGTACTCGGGGTGGACGAACCCGAAGTCGATCTCGAAGGTTTTGATCAGTTTCTCGATCTGGCGGGTGATCTCCGGGCGGTACTTCTCCAGTTCCGGCGAGGCCGGGACGAACACCGAATAGCCCAACGTCACGTACTCGGAGATGTTGAGGAACCAGATCTTGCCGTTGTGCACCCAGGCTTCGACGGCGAACTCCCAGCCGTCCAGGTGCGACTCCATCAGGACCGGAAACTCCTCTTCGGGAATCGAGTCGACCTCGTCGGGGGTGCGGATCACCCGGTGGCCCAGACAGCCCGCCTTGTCGAACGCCTTGACGTGAATCGGGTCGTTGGGGTCGCCGTCAAGTTTGAGCAGGGTCTGGTTGACCCGTTTGAGGAAGCGGATGACGTCGTCGCGGTCCAGGGCTTCCTCGAAGATCCCGACGCGGATGCCGCCGAGTTGGGCGCGCCGCTTCATCAGTGACTTGTCGCGCAGCAGCATCGCTTGACCCAGCAGCCGCGGATTGTCCAGCAGCACCGAGTTGATCGCCCCCGCCCACTCGACGGTCTCTTCGAACAACGGGATCGCCACGTCGACCCCGCGGTCCTTCAACGTTTCGGCGATCTCCATCGAGCGCTCGTTGAGTCGCTCAAAATTCCAGGCGATATAGGGGATGTCGTGCTGCTGGCAGTACTCCTCGGCCCAATCGGGCGCCACCACCACATAGCGGCGATCGAAGCGATCCACGGCGTCGATCGCATTCAGGCTCCAGCCCAGCAACGCGATATAGCCCTTGTCGGGGTTGCGCTGTCGTTGCGGAGCAGGATTGGTCGATTCGTCAACCGAATTCGGCAAGAGACCTCCATCTCGTCGAGTGTTCGTTGAGCGGGGCTCGCCCACGCTACCCGATTGCCTCCCCCGCGCCGAGGAACAGCGGTGTGACCAGGTCCGACGGCGACGCGAGGGGTGGGCGACGGTGCCCGACATCGGGGGGTGGGCGTTTCGCTGCGTGCGGGCCGGCGCGAGCACCGCGCCGTGGCAGGCACAATCGACGGGTGCGCCCCTGGATCGTCTGGTCAACCGGCCTGTTCGCCTACACCGTCGCGGTGCTCAACCGCACCAGTTTCGGTGTCTCCGGCCTGGACGCCGCCGAACGGTTCACCGCCAGCCCGGGCGTGCTGTCCTGGTTCGTGGTGCTGCAGGTCGTGGTCTACGCCGCGATGCAGATCCCCGGCGGGGTGCTGCTGGACCACTTCGGGCCGAAACGGATGATCGTCACCGGCGGCTGCCTGATGTCGGCGGGCCAGCTGGGCCTGGGCCTGACCGTGTCGCTGCCGGTGGCGATCGCCGCCTATGCGCTGGTGGGTCTCGGCGATGCGTTCATCTTCATCGCCGTCATCCGGCTCATTCCGAATTGGTTCGCCCCCACCCGGGCGCCGTTGATCACCCAATTGACGGCCCTGTGCGGCCAGAGCGGCCAGGTGCTCTCGGCGGTGCCGTTTTTGGCGCTGCTGCAGCATGCGGGCTGGACGGTGGCCTACGTGTCGGTCGCCGCGCTCGGCGTCATGTCGATCACGTTGACCCTGGCGCTGGTGCGCGACACCCCCCGCGAGCACGTCGAGGCCACCGAACCGACCGGGCTGCGAGAGCGACTCGCCGCGGTCACCACGGTGTGGGCCCGCCCGGGCACCCGACTGGGCTTCTTCACCCATATGGGCACCCAGTCGCCGTTGACGGTGTTCGCGCTGATGTGGGGTGTGCCGTATCTGACCAAGGCGCAGGGTCTCTCACGAGGCGCCGCCAGCGGGCTGCTGACCCTGTCCACGGCGGTGTTCATCCTGGTCGGTGTGCTGGTCGGGATGTTCAGCGGCCGTCACCCCCGGTACCGCCCGCCGCTGGTGTTGGCGACGATCGCGGCATGCGCGCTGGCCTGGGCGGCGGTGCTGGCGCTACCGTCGACGGCTCCGCTGTGGTTGTTGGTCGCATTGGTGGTCGTGCTCTCCGCGGCGCAACCCGTGTCGTTGCTGGCGTTCGATTTCGCACGCGATTTCAACCCGCCCGCCACCTTGGGCACCGCGCAGGGCACCGTCAACATGGGCGGGTTCACCGCCTCGCTGATGGTGATGCTGGCGATGGGCTGGATTCTCACCGCCGCCGGGGGCTATTCGTTCACCGCGTTCCGGCTGGCGTGGCTGCCGCTGTTCGCGGTCTGGGCCCTCGCGGCCACCGGGGTCGTGGTCGCCGGCGGAAAGGTCGGTGCCGTCGGCTTCGACGAACATGTCCGCCGCCGCATGGAGCCCACGGCGATCAGCCGCACGAACCACTGATCGGCGCGCGGCCGGTCACCACCGCCCGAGGCCCCCTCAGGCCGACGCTTTCGACGCCCGCCAGCGTTGCCGTGATCCGGACGCCTCGACGGTGACGTCGGTGAAGCCCGCCGCGAGAAGTTTGGCGCGCAGGTTCTGCGGGCTCAGCGGATTGCAGACGTCGCCGAGGTGAATGAGCCGAAACGGCAGCGACGACAGGCTGTCGCTGCCGGCGAACACCCCGCCGGGCGCCAGCACCCGGAATGCCTCGGCGAACAACCGCTCCTGCAGCTGTGCGGTCGGAAGATGGTGCAGCATCGTAAAACACACCACCGAGCTGAACTGCTCGTCGGGCAGCCCGGTGGCGGTGCCGTCGGCGTGCAGCACCCGGGCTCGATCACCGTAGCGGTGCTGAAGCCGCTGCGCCATCACCGTGTCCACCTCCACGGCGGTCACCTCGCTCGCGCGCTCGATGAGCACCCGCAGCGTGGCGCCGTAGCCGGGACCGATCTCCAGGGTCCGCGGACCCAACTCGACACCCTCGAGCGCCCACGGCAGCAGTCCGTCGCGCACACTGTTGGCCCACAGCTCGGAGCTGCACAACCACCGGTGCAGCAGGTTCATCGCCATCGCCACGGCCCTTTCTCTGCCTGGTCACGTCACTGTGCCCGTTACGGTACGTCGGGCACCGCGCTGCGGGCTTTCGGTAATCTGCCCAGTTATGTTGGAAATCAGCCACGAGGCGGCGACCGCGGTGTTGACCCTGCAACCGGGCGCCCACATCGAGCGTCATCGCCACCGGCTGCACCAAATCGTCTATCCCTCCCGCGGTGCGGTGTCGGTGACCACGGCGGCGGGCACCTGGATCACCCCGGCCAACCGCGCCATCTGGATTCCGGCCGGCCAGTGGCATCAACACCGCTTTCACGGCCAGACCCAGTTTCACGGTGTCGCACTGGACCCGCACCGCTATGCCGGCGGACCGCCCACCCCGGCGGTGCTCGCGGTCAGTCCGCTGGTGCGGGAGTTGATCATCGCCTGTTCCCACAGCGTCGACACCGAGGCCGCCGCACATCATCGGATGCTTGCCGTGCTGCACGATCAGCTCGGCGCCACCGACGAACGCCAGCCGGTGTGGTTGCCGACCCCGGTCGATGACCGGTTGCGGCGGGCCTGTGCGCTGGTCGCCGCGGACCTGGCGACGCCGCTGACCCTGGCCCAGGTCGCGCGGCGCATCGCCGTCGCGGAACGCACGTTGAGCCGGCTGTTTCACGACGAGTTCGCGCTGACCTACCCGCAGTGGCGCACCCAACTGCGCCTGCACCACGCGTTGGCTCTGCTCGCCGAGCATCACGACGTCACCACCGTGGCCGGCCGGTGCGGGTGGGCGACACCGAGCGCGTTCATCGACAGCTACCGTCGGGTGCTGGGACACACCCCGGGGAAGGCGGTGGGACGCTGATGGGACTGGCCGACGCGATGCTGGGCGGCTGGCATCTGGAGTCGTTTCACGCCGTCGACGTCGACACCGGCGCGGCGTCGACCCCGCTGGGCGAGACACCGCAGGGCCTCATCCTCTACACCGCCGACGGTCACATGTCCGCGCAGTTGGCCCGCGCCGACGGCAGCGGATACCTGGCCTACGGCGGCCGGTTCCGCGTCGAGGCCGACGCCGACGGCAGCACCGCCACCGTGCACCACGACGTGATGATGGCCACGGTGCCGGAGCTGCTGGCGTCTCCCCAGCTGCGCCACGCCCACCTCGACGGTGATCGCCTGACGCTCGCGGCGACCACGACCGGGGCCGGCGGCGCCACCCGCCGCGCCACCTTGACCTGGCGGCGGCGGTAGCGACCGGCGCGCACCGAGGCGCACCGACCTGCGGCCACCACCGCCCTGGGGCAGCGGTACCGTGCTGTGCGAATCACCCCCCGCACTTGGAGGCACGATGTCCGAGACCGCCGAGCCGTCGGTGACGTCCTTGACACAGTTCACCGTCCCGTCCGTTGTGGACGCCATCGTCGCCGCGATCCCCGATCGCGAACTGGTCGTCCAGGGCGACCGCCGGTTCACCTACGGCCAGATCGGTGAGCGGGCCAACCGGCTGGCGTCCTACCTGCACACGCAGGGATTGGGCTGCCACGCCGAACGGGACGGTTTGGGCGGTCACGAGTGCGGCCAGGACCTGCTGGGCATCTACGCCTACAACGGCAACGAATTCATCGAGGCCCTGCTGGGCTCCTTCCGATCCCGGGTGGCACCGTTCAACGTCAACTACCGCTACGTCGAAAACGAGCTGGCCTACCTGCTCAACGACTCGGGCGCGACCGCGCTGGTCTACCACGCCGCGTTCGCCCCCACCCTGGCCGAGGTACTGCCGAAGGTGCCGCAGCTGCGGGTGCTCATCCAGATCGCCGACGACTCCGGCAACGCCCTGCTCGACGGCGCGGTCGACTACGAGACGATCCTCGCCGAGAGCGCACCCGAGCCGCCGCCGGTCACCCCCTCCCCCGATGACCTCTACGTGCTCTACACCGGGGGCACGACCGGGATGCCCAAAGGGGTGCTCTGGCGTCAGCACGACATCTTCATGGCCTCGTTCGGCGGCCGCAACATCATGACCGGCGAACCGGTCCGCACCATCGACGACATCGTCGCGCGGGTGCGCGAGAACCCGGGCGTCAAACTGATGATCCTGCCGCCGCTGATTCACGGTGCCGCCCAGTGGGCGGTGATGACCGCGATCACCGGCGGGCAGACCTTGGTGTTCCCGTCGATCGTCGACCATTTCGACGCCGACGACGTGGTGGCCACCATCGAACGCGAGAAGGTGCTGTCGGTGTCGGTGGTCGGCGACGCCATGGTGCGCCCACTGGTCGCCGCGATCAAAAGCGGCCACGCCGACGTGTCGTCGTTGGCGGTGCTGGCCAACGGCGGCGCCATGTTGACCCCGTCGGTCAAGGAGCAGGTTGTCGAGGTGCTGCCGAACGCGACGGTGATCGACGCCGTGGGATCCTCGGAGACCGGCGCGCAGATGCATCACCTGTCGACGTCGGGCGCGGTGTCGACCGGGACGTTCGCCGCCGGACCCGACACCTGCGTGGTGGCCGAGGATCTCGGTTCGATCCTCGAGCCCGCCCACCCCGGTCTGGGCTGGTTGGCCCAGCGGGGCTATGTTCCGCTCGGATACAAAGGCGACGCCACCAAAACCGCCGCCACCTTCCCGGTCATCGGCGGGGTGCGCCACGCCGTGCCCGGCGATCGGGCCCGCCACCTCGACGGCGGGACGATCGAGCTGCTGGGCCGCGACTCGGTGACGATCAACTCCGGCGGGGAGAAGATCTTCGCCGAGGAGGTGGAGTCGGCGCTCGCGTCGCACCCGGCGGTGGCCGACGTGGTGGTGTCCAGCCGCCCCTCCGAGCGGTGGGGCCAAGAAGTGGTCGCGGTGGTGGCGCTGGCCGAGGGGGCGGTCGCCGATTCCGCCGCCCTTGTCGAGCACGCGGCGAAGTCGATCGCCCGCTACAAGCTGCCCAAGGCGGTGGTGTTCCGCCCGACGCTCCTGCGCAGCCCGTCGGGCAAGGCCGACTACCGCTGGGCCCGCGAACAGGCCGAGCACGACGCCGGATAGGCCACGCGGGATCGATCGCCCGCGGCTGCCCGGCCGCGGGGCCGCGGGGCCGTGGTGCGCACCCGCTCAGAACAGCTCCGGTGCATACCCGGCGGCCGGGGGTCGGGCCATCACGGTCGGCCGCACCCCATAGCGCGGGCCGCCGGCGGTGCCGCCGTTGCGGGCGGCCAGCGGCACCCCCGGGGCGCCGTGCCCGCCGTGTGGCGTGGCGGCCGGGCTGTGTCCGGGCAGCACCGTGGTGCTCGGTGCGGTCGGCGCGACCGCACCCCACGCCGCCGGCGCCGACAGTGTTCCGACCGGCAACGCCCGCCCCATCCCGGCGGTCACGGGTGCGGCGGCCGCCGGCGCGGTCGCCGGCGGCACACTCGCGTTGACCAACCCGGCCGAACTCACCGGCGGCGCCACCGGAGCCACGCCGCCCGGGGCGAATGCGCCCGGGGCCGCCTCGTTGAATTCCTGCACCACCGCCAGATCAGCCAGCGCCGAGGTGATCATCGCCGGATTGACCATGTCGGTGGAGGTCAACGTGTTCCAGAAGTTGGCGTTGGGCCCGATCCCGCCGCCACCGGGGTCGCCGAGCCATCCGTCGGACGGCGAGGAGTCCCACAGCCGACCCAGGATCGTCGCCAACGGGCCGGACTCTGTCGGTCCGGCCGCATCGGCCCGCGCCGCTTGCTGTGCCGTCTTTTCTGTCGCCGACGAGTCGGTGGGCCCGGAATTCTGCCCACCGGGTGGGCAGAATTCCGTCAGCTGCACCGCCGTCGACGCGCCGGCAGCATAGCCGTACATCGCGGCGGCGCACTGGGCCCACATCTCCAGGTACCGCGCCTCGGCGGCCAGGATCGCCGCGGTGTTCTGGCCGAAAACGTTCGTCGCCAACAAGCTCTCCACATGGGTTCGGTTCGCGACGATCGCTGTGGGCGGCACCGTCACCGCGATCGCGGCCTCGAAGGCGCCGGCTGCGTTCTTCGCTTGTAGCGCTGTGTGTTCGGCGGCGCTCGCCGTGGTCTCCGTCCACCGAACGTAGGGCATGAGCTTGCCGGCCATTGCCGCCGAGGAGGCCCCGAACCATTGCTCGGTGGTCAGGCGGGTGACGACACCGCGGTAGGACTGCGCGGCCGACCGCAGGTTCAGCGCCAATGCGTCCCACGCCGATGCTGCGAGCAGCAATGTCGCCGACCCGTCACCGCCGTGGATCAACGTGGCGTTGACCTCGGGTGGCCGCGCGGCGAAGTTGGGCGTGAACACGCGATCACCCGTCCGGCGATCCGGTTGCCGATACAGACGAATACACGGTGCCGGTCATGGTTGTTCTCCTTGGTCCTGAGTCGCAAACCGAGCGAAATCGGCACGCAGCACACG
>Ga0079225_10000536_pt1 | contig 20514 bp, 21 predicted proteins | sample Poulit2012_FD_76344 | JGI IMG/M metagenome (GOLD analysis project Ga0079225, IMG submission 76344) | Agricultural soil microbial communities from Georgia to study Nitrogen management - Poultry litter 2012 | ecosystem: Environmental > Terrestrial > Soil > Agricultural land | place: USA: Georgia... | reverse complement strand
TTAGAGGGTATTGCCTTTGATCTGAATCCACTTCGGGGTCCGGATCAAAGGCGAGAATCCGGCCTATATCGAAGAGACAGATCGCTCCACCCCAGCGCGGAGAGCTTGGCCTCTATCGCCGGAAGCGCTCGCTGGGCCGCAGCACGGCCCTCGGCGATGGCTTCGCGGGCGCGGTGAAAGTCCATGAGGCGGATGTCGATCACGCGAGGCAGGACAAGCGCATGTGGCGGCTCACCGGCCAGGCGCGACCGGGTGATGTGATCCTGCATTATGTTGAGGGCGTTGCCCAGCACATCGAAGTACCCGGGGATCGTGCCCCGGTTGCCGAAGAGGCGCATCGTCGAGAGGCGAGATGCCACCGTTTCGGGGATACTGTGGACCTGGTCCAGCCAATTCGACGCCTTCTGTGGCTCCCTGTCCGGCACCACCGGCACTTCAGCAGCGAAACGCCGCCCCAGCAGATCCTCGTTCAGATTGACTGCGATGATGAAATCGGCCCCCATTGCCCGGCAGAGCGATACAGGAACCGGATTAACGAGGCCCCCGTCCACGAGCCAGCCATCTGCCTCCTTCACCGGGCTGAAGATACCGGGTAACGATATGGAGGCGCGAATAGCCCGGTCCAGAGGGCCTTCCTGAAGCCAGACCTCTCGACCGGTCGCGAGATCCGTCGCCACTGCGGAAAAGGGAATCCGGGTTTGCTCGATATCTTCTGCAATCCGGAGCGCGCCCAACCACTCCACGATCCTCTTCCCGTCGATCAGACCCCCGGACGTCAGGTTGACGTCGATCAGGCTGCCGATGGTGCGCCTGTTTGCGGAAAGGGCCCATTCTTGCAGCGCTTCATGTCCGCCGCTGGCGTAGACCCCGCCGACCAGGGCCCCCATGGATGTACCACCGATAATGTCCGGCTCGATGCCGGCTTCGGTCAATGCATCGAGTACGCCGATATGCGCCCACCCGCGTGCGCCTCCACTCCCCAAGGCGAGGCCTATTCTCGGCCTTTGCACTGCCTGCGGCTGTCGGCTGGAGAGTGACCTCATCCTCCCAGATCTTCAGGCCAGCGCCGCACTGCGCGCCGGTTCGGGTTCCACCTCGACGGCTTCGCTCTCCACCGCCTCGACGACCACCGGCACAGAGGGCGCCAGATGCGGCGGCGAACGCCAATTAAGGCTGTCGAAGGAGCCGCAAGCGCCGCAGTGGGCCGACCAGCTTGGCGAGATGGCTCCGCACTTGTCGCACAGCCAGGCAGGCTCGGGCAGTGCGGAGGCAGCCCGGCGCAGCCACTCGGTGGCAGCCCCTTCACCCTTCTCACCTTCCTCGACCTGGGCCATGAGATGACAGACCCGCTGTTCGAGAGGCTCCTCTTCCAGAAGCGGAGCCAGGTGCCGCCGTGCCTCCCCCCAGAGTTCCGCTGCCAGCGCCACACGCGCCTGCAGCAGTCGGCTTTCCCGATGATTTTCACGCCCGCGAACGAGGCTCGTTACGCGCTGCACCTGATCGAGCGGCGCCGCATCCTGATCCAGTGACAGCCAGGCATCTGCGATCTCCGGGTGAGGTTCGCGCTCCCAGGCTGCCGCCAGAAGATTGGCTGCCTTGCGCTTGCGATCTCTTTCCGCCAGCAGACGGGCCTGCAGGAGGGTCGGCGCAAGAAGGTCCGGTTGCAGCTTGGCAGCCGTGCGTGCCTTGCTCTCTGCGGTCACCCTGTCGCCCGCTACAAGCGCTGCCTCGGCGCGCTGGTGGACGACGATAGCGCGCTTGCGCTGAACTTCCGGCTTCGGCAAAACGCCGCGGCGCTGGCTTTCCAGCAGCACGGCTTCGGCCGCCGGGAGGTCACCCGATCTTTCGCTCAGATCGAACAGGCTATTCAGCACCCAGGGAGAGTCGGGCTGGATCGCCCTTGCCCGATCGAGGTAGTCCCGTGCCTCTTGCTCCCGGCCTTCCCGCAGCGCCAGCATCGTCAGCCCGCGCAGCCCCAGGAGCCGCGTCTCTTCCGCCGCCAGCATCTCGTTGAAGTGCGCCCGCGCCTCGGCCTCCTCCCCCGACAGCTGGGCTGACTGAGCCTTGAGCAGCTGCAGGACCGGTTGCGGCTCGAGCAGGTCGGCGGCGCGGCGCACCTGCCGCCGCGCATTCCTGGCATCGCCGAGTTGCACGGCGATCAGGCCCCGGGTCAGGGCCTCCTGCCCGCGGCGCTGCCGCCGCTCACTCATCCCGTCGCTGATCTTGCTCGGCGTCCCGGCCAAGGCACGCCCCAACCGATAAAGCAGCACCACGACAAGCGCCAAAACCGCCAGGCCGAGGAAGAGCATCCCCATGGAGGTATCGATGCGATAGCCGAGCCAGTCGAATGAAACCTGACCCGGATTGTTCGCGAGCCAGACCGCGACAGCGACAAGAATTGCCAGCTTGATGAAGAAAAGAATGCCGCGCCACATGACTTCAGCCCCCTGCGCCGCCGAGGCGCTCAAGGGCGACTCGGCTCAAGGCGGCAAGGCTGTCTGTCGCCTCCTGACGCCTCTCGGCCCGCGCGCGCCACTCGGCCATCGCCGCCGCCGCAGGACCCTCGAGCTTGTCCAGTTCTGCCAGTGCTGCGGCCAGATCCCCCTCTTCCAGTCGCCGTTCCGCGCGCGCCAGTACCCGCGCGCTTCCGCTGCCCTCCGGTTCACCAACCGGCCGCACGGTCACGAGATCATTCACCCGGTTCCAGAAAAGGGCCTGCCACTCCTCGTCGGCTTCCTCTGAACGGCTGGCGGCGATCGCCGCACTTGCCGCTTCGGGATAGCTGGCCTGCAAAGACGCCAGCGTTGGTACGCCTTGATCCGCATGGGTTTCGAGACGCGCGAGAACCGCATCCAGATTCTCATCTCTCCCACTCAGGCGTTGGAGGCCTTCCAGTTCGGCTGCATAGGGTTGACCGGTGCGAAAAGCTTCTCGCAGCTGCCCTGCCGCCAGGGCTATAGCTGTTTCTTCGCCGACCCTTACACGGGCCGCTTCAACCTCCGCCACGGCATCCCGCAAACGCGCTTCCAGCGCCTCGATCCGCCCGGCGGCGCCTTCCAGCCGCCCTTCCAGGCTCTCGAGCCGGCCCCGCGTCGCATCATCAGGCGCTGCCGGAGCCGCAGCCACCTCTTCGAGGCGAACCGCAAGATCCTCGATCACGGCCTCAAGGGACGAGAGACGCGCGGCTCCCTCCACACCCTCCAGCGCATCCAGTCTGCTCGACAGGCCCTCGGTGGCCCCTTGCAAGGCTTCCAGCTCAGCTGGGTCGCCGCGTGCTTCATCGGCGATCACCGCAACGCGGCCTTCGACTTCCTCCAGTCGGGCACGTGTCTGCTCAAGACCACGCTGCAGCTCCTGCATGGCCTCCCCAGCGCCCTCTACACGCTGCTCCTCGAGACGGGCCATGCGCCGTTCGAGTGCTTCCACGGCGACCGCCGGCGGAGGCTCGCTTTCCGGCATCCAGAAGTCGCTGAGGAGGATTGCAACCGCAGCGCCGCCTGCCACCAGCAGGCCTCCGCCGATCATCGGCAGCAGCTGTCCTCCACGACGATCGGCCGATGTCGGCTGTGGCGAAGCCGCTAGCGGATCAGTGCTTGCCGTGCCTGGCTCGGAGTTGCCCACTTCACGCCAAGGCGTCTGGCGCATCTGATCCGTTTCCAGGGAAGTCCCGGGCGTGGCTGCAGCCTCTTCACTGACCGCCCGCCTGTCCCGGGAGGTCGGCAAGGGCTCTTCGGCCGCTCCTGAGGTTGCCGCTACAAGTTCACCGGCCTCCAGCTCGACACCGAGTTCCTCTGCCGCCTTTTCGATCTGCTGTCGGCGGGCAACAGGGATATGCCCGCGCATTTTCCAGCCCTGCACGGTAGAAACGGCGACCCCAAGCTTGCTGGCGGTCGGACGGATTCCTCCAAAGCGCGCAATTACACGCTCAGCCGCATTGCTGGCGCTCTCCTGGCCACCGGCCGTGCCATCTCCTTCTTCACGCATCCCTTTGCCTTCCAATATAGCCGATCACAGCAGTGCCAAAAGTGCGTCCTGATTGGGCGCCGCCGCAGAGTGAAGCGCCTTCCATGGCAAGTGTGCCACCGCATCCGCGACGGCGTCACTCAGGCAGTACGCGGTCATGCTCCTGCAAGCCTGCTGCAGAGCCGCACGGCTGATCAAGGCCGCAAAGACCGCAGCGGTACGAGGTGAGAAAAACAGCACAGCGTCGAACGTACCCTGATCGAGTTCCTCGATACACACAGTCGAGAAACCGGCAACTGGTTCCGCTGCATAGAGCACGATGCGCTGGAAATCAAAAGCGTGCGCAATCAGCTTTTCCTTGAGTCCGGCAGCGACATCCCGCCCCGCTCCATGAAGCAGCGGTCCTCTGGCTGGGTCCAGCCGGCAAAGAACGAGGTCCGCCAGCGCATGCGCATCGCCCCTTGCATCGTGGACATCTGAAAAGCCCGCAGCATGAGCTTCTGCCGCACTGCCTGGGCCGACAGCATAGACCGGCAGGCTGCGGTCGTCAGTCAAGCGGGCAAAGGCGCGCACGCCGTTGCGGCTGGTGATCAGGAGTGCTTGAAAGCCGCTGAGATCAGGAAGCCCGCGGGCAACCGGCCGCACCACCAGCAAGGGTTCAGACACCCCTTCATGGCCCAAAGCGGCCAAGGCGGCGATCGTTTCCCCGGCGTCCTCGCGCGGCCGCGTGACCAGCACTCTCATCAGGCACCTGCCAGGGATGCAAAGAACTCCTCGCCCGCAGCAGCTCTCAGTTCCTGCCCCAGGGCGCGTCCCACTTCCTCGGGGGAACCTGTATCTCCACGCCGCTCGCCTTGCCACAGATCACTTCCGTCCGGGGCGGCCACCAGGCCACGCAAGTACAGCCCGCCATCGTCCTCCACATCAGCCAGGGCCGCAATCGGCGTACGACAGGAGCCGTCCAGGACCGCGAGGCATGCCCGCTCGGCAGTCACACGCACGCGTGTTTCCTGATGATCGACTGCCGCGAGAAGAGCCAGCGTACGTTCATCCTCGCGCCTGCATTCCAGGCCAATCGCTCCCTGGCCCACTGCCGGCAGCATCTCCTGGGTGCTCAGAACCGAGTGACCCCGGTCGTCTCGTCCGAGGCGCCGCAAGCCGGCCACTGCAAGAAGGGTCGCATCACACTCGCCCGAAGCCAGCTTCCGCAGCCGGGTTCCCACATTGCCCCGCAGGGACACGACCCGCAGATCCGGCCGCAGCGCCAGGATCTGGCTTTGTCGCCGGAGACTGGAGGTTCCGACCACAGCGCCTTGAGGCAAGGCACGGATGCTGTCTGCATGAGGAGAGAAAAAGGCGTCCCGCGGATCCTCACGCGGGAGGTAGGCGCCCAGGGTCAGAAAGTCGGGCGGCCAGGTCGGCATGTCCTTCATCGAATGGATCGCGACATCAATCCGCCGATCGTAGAGCGCCTCCTCGATCTCCTTTGTAAAGAGCCCCTTGCCGCCGACTTCGGACAGGGGGCGATCCTGGATCCGGTCACCGGTGGTGCGGATGACCACCACCTCGACTGCTCCCGCTTCTGCCAGCTCCGGATGGGCAGCGACGAGACGGCGCTTGGTTTCCTCCGTCTGGGCCAAGGCCAGCGGGCTGCCACGGGTTCCCAGGCGCAACAGGGGCATGCAAACTTCTCCAGCAACAGGAAGGACGGTCCGCAGCGGGCTACGGATGCACCGCCCCTTATAGGTGGCTGGCTCATCCCAGACAAATACCCTTACGGCCCGCCTGCAGGCTTTCCATCCCTTGGCCATGAAGACGTGCTGATGCGTGCCTCGCCCGCCGGCTCATGCTAGCTTGCCCCCATGCTCGTACTCGGTATCGAAACCTCCTGCGATGAAACTGCAGCCGCCGTCGTCAGTGATGGCCCCCCGTTCAGCCGGATCCGCTCCAACCTCGTGTTTTCGCAACTCGATGAGCATCGGCTCTATGGAGGAGTGGTTCCCGAAATCGCTGCTCGCAGCCACCTGGAACGGATCGACAGCCTGGTCGCCCGTGCCATGGAAGAAGCAGGCGTGGATTTCGATGCACTGGATGCCATCGCCGCCACCACCGGCCCGGGGCTGATCGGCGGCGTCATGGTCGGAATGATGACCGGCAAGGCCATCGCGGCCTTGCACGGCAAAGCCTTCGTCGCGGTAAATCATCTGGAAGGCCATGCGCTGACGGCACGCCTCACGGACGATCTGGAGTTCCCCTACCTGCTGCTCCTCGTTTCGGGCGGTCATTGCCAGCTTCTTGCTGTCGAGGGGATCGGCAACTATCGCCGCTATGGCGGTACGATCGACGACGCAGTCGGGGAAGCCTTCGACAAGACGGCGAAGCTGCTCGGGCTTGGCTATCCAGGCGGCCCCGCAGTCGAGCGCCACGCGCGCAAGGGAGACGCATCGCGCTTCGCACTGCCACGGCCGATGTTGGGTCGTCCGGGCTGCGACTTCTCCTTTTCCGGCCTGAAGACCGCGGTTCGTCATGTTCTCGATAAACTCCCCTGTCCCTCGGACGCCGACAAGGCCGATCTTGCCGCCGCTTTTCAGGCCTCGGTCGCCGACGTCATGGAAGACCGGGCCGGGCGTGCCCTTGAGCGCTTTCAGCAGGAGACCGGCCACCGCGGTCCCCTGGTGGTCGCCGGCGGGGTGGCTGCCAATGAAGCACTGCGCGAGCGACTGGCTGCCGTGGCCAGGCAGCACCGAACCGAGCTGGTTGCCCCTCCAGCGGCACTCTGCACCGACAACGCCGCCATGATCGCCTGGGCAGGCCTCGAACGCTATCGGCTGGGAGCGAGGGACCCACTCGATTTTCCGGCGCGGCCCCGTTGGCCCCTCGACACTCTCGCGACACCGCAAGCCGCCTGATTTTGCGGTGGCTCCCTCTTCGACGGAGCGGCGGTCTTCTCGGCTTGGCCGAGGGCGCGCAATCGGGTTAGGCTTTGCAGGAGGGAGCCTTGAGGAGCTCGGCGCGAGCCCGTCAGGCTGGTGATCCAGGGAGCCTCCGCACATGCTGTTTGCACTGATCTGTCAGGACAGGCCGAACCAGCTCAAGCTGCGGCTGGAGCATCGTCCGGAGCATCTAGCTTACGTCGCGGCTCATGCCGATCAGATCGTATATGCAGGGCCTCTGATCGATGAGACCGCCGGTACCCCCAACGGCAGTCTTCTGATTCTCGATGTTCCGGATCGGGGCTCTGCAGAAGCCTTTGCGAGCGGCGATCCCTATGCCCGCGCCGGCCTCTTTCGAGATGTGCGAATCGTGGCGACCAAACAGGTTTATCCTCAAGGCTGAGGCACTTCGGCCTGCGGTGACGGAACCCATCCCCGGAGCTCCAGTTAGCCGGTCACGATGATCATCTGCAGGAGAGATCGGCGATGGCCAAGGATGCACTGAGCCTGATTGAAGAAGACCACAACAAGATGCGCTCTCTCTTCGAGAAGCTTTCCAACACGACCGACAGGGCAGAAAAAAAACGGACGGATCTTTTACAGCAGATCGAAAAGGAGATGAAGATCCATACGACGATCGAGGAAGAGATCTTCTATCCCAGTTTCCGCGATGCAGATGGCAAAGAGCATCAGAAGCTTTATCACGAAGCCATGGAAGAGCATCGAGCGGTGGAAGATCTGATTATGCCGGACCTGAAAAAGACCGACCCTCAGACGCCAGAATTCGCCGGCCGTTGCAAGGTAGCCAAGGAAATGGTCGAGCATCATATGGAAGAAGAAGAAGAGGAGATGTTCAGCCTGGCGCGCGAGGCCCTTTCGGAAGAGGAACTGCTCGAGCTGGGAAAAAGAATGGAAGCCCGCAAGAAGGAACTCATGAGCCAGATGTAGCCGGAGAAAGCAGCGGGGGCTGCATTCCTCGGTATTCGGCCAGGGTCAGTGGGCGATGGCCCTGGCCGGCCCGCCGGCGGCGATGGCGCGCGGCGGAGCCGCAGCCGCCTCATCGAAGAGTTCAGCCAATTTCTCCAGCATGATCCCGCCGAGCTGCTCTGCATCGACGATCGTCACTGCGCGCCGGTAGTAGCGCGTGACGTCATGTCCTATGCCGATGGCCACCAGTTCGACCGGGCTGCGCGTTTCGACATAGTGAATCACCTCACGCAGGTGGCGTTCCAGATAGTTCCCCGGGTTCACCGACAGGGTGGAATCGTCGACGGGGGCCCCATCGGAAATCACCATCAGGATGCGGCGCTGCTCGCTCCGGGCCAGAAGACGATGGTGTGCCCAGAGAATCGCCTCGCCATCGATGTTCTCCTTCAGGATGCCTTCGCGCAGCATCAGGCCGAGGTTCTTCCGGGCACGCCGCCATGGCATGTCGGCGTCCTTGTAAATGATATGGCGCAGATCGTTGAGCCGCCCGGGAAGTGGTGGCTTGCCCGCCGTGATCCAGCGCTCGCGGCTTTGACCCCCCTTCCACATGCGTGTGGTGAATCCGAGGATCTCCACCTTCACGCCGCAGCGCTCGAGCGTGCGGGCGAGAATATCCGCACTCAAGGCCGCCACCGAGATCGGCCGCCCCCGCATGGAACCAGAGTTGTCGATCAGGAGCGTCACGACGGTGTCGCGGAAGTCGGTGTCGAGTTCGCGCTTGAAGCTCAGCGCGTGAGTCGGGTCGACCACAACCCGCGCCAGCCGCGCGCTATCTAGGATACCCTCCTCGATGTTGAACTCCCACGCCCGGGTCTGTTTTGCCAGGAGGCGCCGCTGCAGACGATTTGCAAGGCGCGCCACCACACCCTGCAGGGTGGTGAGCTGCTGATCCAGAAGATGCCGCAAACGCGCCAACTCTTCGGGATCGCAAAGCTCTGCCGCATCGACAATCTCATCGAATTCGCTGGTAAAGGCGCGATAGGCGGCAACGGCAGGCTCGTTCCGACCAGCCCACTCGGGGCGGCGGGCCTGGCTTCCGGCGCGGTCATCGCCCTCCGCCGCCATCATGTCCCCTTCGGGATCGACCTCGCCGCCCTCGTCCGAGTCGCCCGTCTCCTCGCCCTCGGCCGACTCGCCCTCGTCCGTCACTGTCGCTTCAGAAGAGTCCTCCTCGCCGCCCTCTCCGCGGGATTGCATCTCATCTGGACGATCCTCATCCTCGCTGCCCTGCTCCTCGTCCTTCTGGGGCTCCAGGTCGTCGGGTATCTCCAGCGAAAGATGCTGCAGCATGCGGCGAAGCACCCGTGCATAGCCTTGCTGGTCTTCCGCAAGCTCCGAAAGCTCCTCCAGGTCTTCGAGTGCCTCGGTGCCGAGGTGAGGCTTCCAGGTCTCGACGAGCCGCTTTGCCTTCGTTGGCAGCGGTCGACCGCTCAGCTGTTCGCGCGCCAGAAGGCGCAGAGCCTCGGAAAGGGGGATCTCCTCATGACTGCGGGCGCGATCCAGTCCGCGTGCCTCGAGCTGCTCGACCAAGGCTGCGTCAAGGTTCGCAGCGCAACCGCTCAGGCGACGCATTCCCAGAGCCTCGTAGCGCGCCTGTTCGACGGCATCAAAGACTTCCCGCGCCTCGCCGGCGCCGGGTTGTTGCCGAGCGTGCTTTTCCGGATCGTGATAGCGCAATCGCAAGGCCAGGGCATCGGCCTCGCCACGTACCCGCGCTATGTCCTCAGGGGGCAGGTTGCTATCGGGCTGGCGCAGGCGCGCACTAGCGCCGGAAAGACCGTGCCCACCCTGGGTGAAGTCGACATCGAGCTCGTCGCGTTCTGCGATCGCGCGGATCGCTGCCCCGGTGACACGCTTGAAGCGCTCAATTTCGGTTTCTTTCTGTGCCATAGGTAACCATCAACGTAAGAACTGTCTCGGAGCGCTCCAAGGGCGCTCAGATCAGGTGAGCGGCTGCAAGAAAAGCAGCTATGCGGTCGGGATCCTTGACTCCCGGGCGCGCCTCGACGCCAGAGGAGACATCCACCGCGCGCGCCCCTGTCAGTCGCACGGCCTCGCCCAGATTTTCCGGCGTCAGACCTCCCGAGAGCATCCAGGGGCGCGGCCACTGTCGCCCCGCAATCAGGCGCCAGTCGAACGAGAGCGCATTGCCGCCCGGCAGGGCCCCGACCATGTCTTTGGGCGCCTTGGCGTCGAACAGCAAGCGGTCCACCACCGGCGCATAGTCCACCACCGCCGCGAGGTCCGCTTCTCGCGCGACCTTGATCGCCTTCATCACCGGCAGTCCCCAACGTTCCCGCAACTCTGAAACACGTCGGGGACTTTCTTCTCCATGGAGCTGTAGTGCATCGAGTTCTACCTGGCGCAGGGTTTCCTCGAGCAGGCTATCCTGCGGGTCCACGAAGAGCCCTACGCGCTCGAGACGGCCGCGTGCCGCGGTGGCTAGACTGGCTGCCTGATCGACCGCGAGCGATCGCGGTGACGGCGGATAGAAGACGAGGCCCATCCAGCGAGCCCCGCCCTTGATGGCTGCCTGCAGTGCAGCGGTGTCAGTGATGCCGCAGATCTTGCATTCGATCGTCATGTAATCATCCTCGGCATTCCCGTCTGCTTGTCCCGCTGCCAGCCGGTGCGCCTGGCGAAAGCAACGGCGAGCACCGTGGTGGCGAGCGCCACGGAAAGATAGTTGGCCGCCGTACCGACTGCGGCACGCGGGATAACCAGGTTGGTCGCAAGTTGAAGCTGCAGCAGCAGCAAGTCGAGCAGAGCTATCGCCAGATCGATGGGGAGCACAATCATGACGAAGAGGCCGAAGAGCTGTGTGAGGGCTCCCTTCGACTCGCGCCAGGCGCGCTTGTAGCCATAGCCGCGGCCGACAGCCGCCGCCGGCAGCGTGAAGCTGAGGCCCAGCGCGACAATTACCGCAATGATCAGGGGCCCCAGCATCCAGACGCCGGGCTGGGGACCTTCAGGGCCGATACCACCGCCCAGGGAACCGAAGAGCATGCTCGCGGGCATGGTTGCCAACATGACCAGGCCCATGAGCCCCAGCGCACGCAACACCAGGCGGCCTTCCGCCGGCCCCCAGTTCGGCATTGGCCGGCTGAGCTCCCGACCTGGTCCGCGAAGCAGCAAGCGAAAGACAGCACCGGAAAACCACACCAGCAGGTAAAGATTCACCCCCATCGCGAAGAAACGCAGCCAGGCGCCAGCGGTGAGCGAAAGAGCCGCCGCCGTCAGCGCGAAGGCAATTAGCACCGGTACCAGAGCAAGCCGCATGAAGTCGCCGGCATGAAGATACAGGGTGCCGAGAACTTCGCGCACCGTTTCCCCCAGCGGCAAGGGGGCAAGCGGCCGCTGTTCCGGAAGCGTGGTGAAATCGGCTTCGCTGGAGCTGCTCATCGGAGATGCCTGCTTTCTTCCATGAAGCCTGATCTAGAGGCCGGAGCGCCCGTGAGCAAGTCGACGCTCAGCCGACGAGCAGGTCGGCGCCTGCAGATCCCCAGCCAGAACTTGCGACGAGCCCTATTCGCGCCTTCAGGAGATCTCATCAGCTATCTGCTGCGCAGCGATCTTTGGATCTGCCGCTGCCGTGATGGGACGCCCGATCACCAGGACGTCCGCGCCCGCCACCAGCGCTTCCTTCGGCGTCATGATCCGCTTCTGGTCGCCCGCGCTTGCCCAGCTTGGTCGAATGCCTGGAACGACCAACTTGAAGTCAGGTCCGCAGGTCGCACGCAGCAGGGCGATTTCCCGCGGGGAGCAGACCACGCCGTCCAGACCACACTGCTGTGCCAGGCTGGCCAGCCTGCGCACCTGGTCACTGACCGGTCCCACCTGCCCCACCTGCTCGAGATCGTCCTCATCCAGACTGGTGAGAACCGTCACCCCCAGCAGCCAGGGTGGGGACGCCCCCACTTCCGCGGCAGCTTCGCGCAGAGCCTCTGCGCCGGCCTTCAACATGGCTGCCCCTCCCGAAGCGTGCACATTGACGATCGCGGGACGTAGCGGAGCGAGCGCGCGCAAGGCTGCGGCAACGGTGTTGGGAATGTCGTGAAACTTGACGTCCAGAAAGAGCAGCTCGTCACCCACGACTGCGCGGGCGTTTTGCGTTCCCTGAGCCGCCAGAAACTCCTTGCCCAGCTTGAAGCCACCTACGCGGCCACGCAGTGCTTTCACGAGGGCAAGCGCCTGCTGGAAATCCGGCGTGTCGAGGCTGACGTAAACCCTCTGCATGGCTCCTGGCGGACCAAGCGGGCTCACAACCCCGCCTGCTCCACCACCAGCTTCGCAGCGGCAAAGTCTTCCACGGCAGTCCCGACAGACTTGAAGAGGGTGATCTCCTCCTCGCCAGAACGCCCGGCATGGCGAGATGCCGTGAGATCGAGGAGGTCGGCCAGAATGTCGCTCTGCGCGATCACCCCTTGCTGCAGCGGCTGTACGATATCGCCGCCTTCCTTGAGGCAGCCCTCACGGGTGTCGACGAAGACGCTGGCACGCATTACCGCATCGTCATCGCTTTCTCGCATCGCAGGCGTAAAGGCGCCGACGAGATCGAGATGCTGACCGGGTTTCAGCCACTTGCCTTGCACCAGAGGATTTGCCGACAGCGTCGCGCAGGAAACGATATCCGCCTGCGCCACCGCCGCTTCGAGATCCGTGACGGCACCAGCTTCCACGTTGGGAAGGGTCAGCCCTCGGGCGATGCCTTGCGCCTTTTCCGGATTTCTTCCCCAAATGGATACCCGCCGGATCGGGCGCACGGACGCATGGGCTTCGATCAGATGCGTGCTGAGAGCGCCCGTACCCACCATCAGCAGATGTTCGCTGTCCCTGCGTGCAAGGTAATCGGCTGCGAGAGCCGAGGCTGCCGCCGTGCGGCGCACGGTCAGCATCGGACCATCGATCAGGGCGAGCGGAGTTCCAGTGCGCCCGTCATTCAGCAAATAGACTCCGAGAATCGCCGGCAGCGCCCTTTGTGCGTTGCCAGGCGTGACCGTGAGCAGCTTGATGCCCACGTAGCTCTCGCCTTCCCAGGCTGGCATCAAAAGCAGGGTCGCGTCGGCTTCCTTCTCTCGCGCCATCGTGTGGTGATGACGCACAGGCACTTCGATCTCGCTTTGAAATGCAGCACGCAACACCTCTACCGTCTGCGGAAAGGCAAGGGCACGGCGGGTCTCGTCGGCGGAAAAGATACGCATGGTTGGAATGGTTGCTCCCCGTAGCGGCAGACGAGCCGCTATCTGCCTGATGACGCAGGTAGTGCCGGCCGCTGTTGAGCGCGCTGCAGGTTCTCGACCTCGTGCTCGAGGTTGCGCAGACGGGCGCGCTCGCCCTTCGCCCGACGCCGTTTGCGGGTGGCAGCCAACCAGGTCGCGATGCCGCCAAGAATGAAGCCGACAAAGATGGAAAGCAGGACGACCAGGAAGAGCGGTGCCTGCAGCTGGATATCGAAAGGCCAGAGATTGACCTGAGCCGATTGCCGGTTCGCCACGGCGAACACGACCGCGATCACCATCAGTGGAACGCTAATGAGCCAGCTCAGTCGTCTCACACCCGGGATCCTCGCCTTGAATGTGATTCAAGCGCCGTTGAGCCGCTCGCGAAGCTGCTTTCCGGTCTTGAAATAGGGAACCGCCTTGGCCTCAACCTGAACGCTGTCTCCGGTTCGCGGGTTCCGGCCCCAGCGCGCCGCGCGTTGCTTGGTGGAAAAGGCGCCGAAGCCGCGCAACTCAACCCGGTCACCGCGCTCGAGGGCCGCGGCGATCTCCTCGAATATCGTGTTCACGATGCGTGTGACATCGCGGTGGTAGAGGTGCGGGTTCTGTTCGGCGATGCGCTGGATCAGCTCCGACTTCGTCATGCTACTTTCCCGAGAAGCCCCAAGGAGAAGACTCGCTGGCTCGGCGCGCGGCGAGCGCCGCACTCCGAACTCGAGGAGGAGCCTGCCAGACCCTTGCTGAGGGGTCAATGATGCCTTGCAGAACAAAGAGATACAAAGAAGGAGCGCCGGACCTGCGCCGGCGCTCCTCAGCTGTCGCGGGAAGTTCCCTGAGGTCAGCTCTCGGACGATTCCTCGGCCTTCTTCTGCTCCTGACGCTGCTTGGCAATCGCCGCGCCGAGAATGTCTCCCAGGCTGGCACCGGACTCAGTGGAGCCGTACTCGGCCATGGCCTTCTTCTCCTCTTCGATCTGCAGCTGCTTGATCGAGAGCGAGATCCGCCGGGTCTTGCGATCCACCGCGGTCACCTTGGCATCAACCTTCTCGCCCGGCGCATAGCGGTCCGGACGCTGTTCGCTCCGCTCGCGGGCCAGTTCGGCCTTGCGAATGAACCCGGTAGCGCCGTCGTTGAGCTCCACCTCGATGCCGTTGTCCTGAACCTCGCGTACGGTACAGGTCACCACATCTCCCCTCTTGATGCCGACTGCAGCGGCCTCGAAGGGGTCGGACTCGAGCTGCTTGATGCCGAGGCTGATGCGCTCCTTCTCGACGTCGACTTCGAGAAGCTTGACCTGGACGACCATGCCCTTCGCATAGTCCTGCACCGCCTCCTCGCCGGAACGCTCCCAGTCCAGATCGGAAAGGTGAACCATGCCGTCGATGTCGCCGGGCAGCCCCACGAAGAGACCGAACTCGGTGATGTTCTTGATCTCGCCCTCGAGCACAGAGCCAAGCGGGTACTTCTCCACCAGCTCGTCCCAGGGGTTCTGCATGGTCTGCTTGAGGCCCAGCGAGATGCGACGCTTCTCCTCGTCCACGTCCAGTACCATCACCTCCACCTGCTCGGAGGTGGAGACGATCTTGCCGGGATGAATGTTTTTCTTGGTCCAGCTCATCTCCGAGACGTGCACCAGGCCTTCGATGCCCGGCTCCAGCTCCACGAAGGCGCCGTAGTCGGTGATGTTGGTCACCCGGCCCAGGAACTTGGCGCCGACAGGGTACTTGGCAGCCACGCCTTCCCAGGGATCCGCCTCCAGCTGCTTCATGCCGAGGCTGATGCGCTGGGTTTCCGGGTTGAAGCGAATGACCTGAACCTGCACCTGCTGACCGATCGAGAGTGTTTCGGTCGGGTGATTGATGCGGCGCCAGGAGATGTCGGTGACATGCAGCAGGCCGTCGACACCGCCGAGGTCCACGAAGGCACCGTAGTCAGTGATGTTCTTCACCACGCCGGTGAGGATCTGGCCTTCCTTGAGGTTGGCGATCAGCTCACTGCGCTGCTCGGCACGATCCTCTTCCAGCACCGCGCGGCGCGAGACGACGATATTTCCGCGCGAACGATCCATCTTGAGGATCTGGAACGGCTGCGGGGTATGCATCAGCGGCGTCACGTCGCGCACCGGGCGAATGTCGACCTGGCTGCCCGGCAGGAAGGCGACAGCGCCCGAGAGATCGACCGTGAAGCCGCCCTTGACGCGGCCGAAGATCTGGCCCGTGACGCGGCGCGTCTCGGCGAAGGCCTGCTCGAGCTGATTCCAGGCTTCCTCGCGGCGCGCCTTCTCGCGGCTCAGCATCGCTTCGCCGTTCTTGTCTTCCATGCGCTCGAGGAAGACCTCGACTGAGTCGCCGATCTTCAGTTCGGCGTCCTCACCGGCCTTGGAAAACTCACGCAGCGGGATGCGACCTTCTGACTTGAGGCCGACGTCGACGACGACTGCGTCATTGTCGATATTGACGACGCGCCCGCGCAGTACATTTCCTTCCAGACCGTCTTCAGTGCCCAGGCTCTCCTCGAGCAGGGCGGCAAAAGATTCCTTGACTTGCGGCACAGCCGCGATGTCGGAGTTCATAGAGTAATCCTTTCGAGTTCACAGTTTCGGGCCGGCCGGTTGTCTCCGGCGGTCTTCCCGGATATGGCCCGGGCTTCTCCTTGCTTCAGTCGGCCGCGGCCGGGCACGCTCCCTGGGACGCGCAGCCCGTCTTTTCGGCAACGATCGCCATGGCGGCGGCAAAAGCCTCATCCGCGTTCAGCGACGTCGTATCCAGGATGACGGCATCGGGAGCGGTACGAAGTGGCGCGGCCGCACGCTCGCGGTCTCGCGCATCACGGGCTTCTATCTCGGCCAGGACGTGCCGGTATATAGGGGCTTCACCCCGAGCGAGCAACTCCTCATGACGTCGTCTGGCGCGGACCTCCCGCGTCGCCGTGATGAAAAGTTTCACTTGCGCATCGGGACAGACGACCGTGCCGATGTCGCGGCCATCCAGTACCGCACCGCGGCAGGCGCGCGGAGGTTGTCGCGCAAAATTCCGCTGGAAATCCAGCAGGGCTGCACGCACCTCCCGATGTACCGAAATCTCGGAAGCGGCTTCCCCGACATGCTGGGCACGCAAGTCTGGCCGTGCCAGATCCTCCGCCTCGAGCATTCTGGCCACTCGCGCTGCGGCGCGTGCATCGCGGGGATCGCCGCCTTCATCCAGCAGCCGCGCCGCTGCGGCCCTGTAGAGCTTGCCCGTATCGAGATAGGCAAGCTGCAGAGCCGCGCTGAGGCGTTGCGCCAAAGTTCCCTTTCCTGCCGCTGCCGGACCGTCGACAGCGATGACCAGTCGAGACATGAAGGGTGAGATAACCTGTCGCGGCAAGCGGTGCAATCGCTGGAAACCCTCAACCTCTGCCCAAAGCCAAACGCCTCTTGATCGGGCTCCCTTGCGCGAACCCGATCAAGAGGCGTGAATTTGCTCTATCTCTTCGAAGCAGACCGGATTCGCGCCTTGGACCTGAGGCCCGAAGCAGGTTCAGACCGAAGGCGTTCCGTCCAGTCTGCCACGGTCAGCCTCTCGCGGCTACAGCTTGCTGAAACAAGGCGATTCATTGACTTGCCCGACAGGCGGCACTAAACCACTAGCGAGGGTCAGGAACCAAGAAATCTCCCAAACGGAGACCCGAACCGACGAGGGGAAAGAGCCATGTCAGCGAACCGGCGACCGCTTTCGCCGCACCTGCAGGTCTATCGACCGCAGCTCACCTCGGTGATGTCCGTCACCCATCGCTTCACCGGCATCGCGCTCGCGGTTGGCACGCTGCTGCTGGTCTACTGGCTTGCTGCTGCGGCAGCAGGTCCCGAGGCTTTCGCGCGTGCTCAAGGCTTCGTCGGTTCCTGGTTTGGAATTCTGCTGCTCTTCGGCTGGACGGTCGCCCTCTTCTATCACCTCTGCAACGGCATCAGACACCTCTTCTGGGATGCCGGCTATGGTTTTGAACTGCCTCAGGCCTATGCCTCGGGCTGGGCGGTCGTGATCGCCACGGGCGTGCTTACGCTGCTCGCCTGGATCATCGGCGTGATCGCAATCTAGGAACCGGAAGATGAGCCTCAGAACTCCGCTTGCCCACGTTCGACACCTCGGCTCTGCCAAGGATGGCACACATCACTGGTGGATGCAGCGTGTCACCGCTCTCGCTCTCGTCCCCCTCACCTTGTGGTTCGTGATCTCGCTCATCGGCCTGCTGGGCGCCGACCACGGGGCGATGGTGGAGTGGGTCAGCAATCCCTTGACCGCGAGCCTGCTGATTCTTCTTCTGCTTGCCACCTTCTATCACGTTGTCCTCGGGCTACAGGTGGTGATCGAGGACTATATCCAGGATCGGGTAGCTCGCGTCGCGACGCTCCTGCTCGTTCAAGGGCTCGGGTTCCTCCTGGCCACGATCGGCATCGTCTCGGTCCTCACCCTTTTCTTCTGACGTCTTCTCCTGCCGGTGATCGGCTTTGGAACGTCACGCACGAAGGCGATTTCCATGCCCCAAGCTTATACCAAGATCGATCATACCTATGATGTAGTCGTCGTCGGCGCTGGTGGCGCCGGCTTGCGCGCGACCCTGGAACTGGCGCGCGCTGGCCTGAAGACCGCCTGCATCACCAAGGTCTTCCCGACCCGCAGCCACACGGTCGCCGCCCAGGGCGGCATCTCGGCAGCCCTGGGCAACATGGGCGCCGACGACTGGCGCTGGCACATGTATGACACCGTCAAGGGCTCCGACTGGTTGGGTGACCAGGACGCGATCGAGTACATGACCAAGGAGGCCATTCCGGCGATTATCGAGTTGGAGCACTTCGGGGTGCCCTTCAGCCGGACCGCGGAGGGCCGGATCTATCAGCGCCCCTTCGGCGGCATGACCACCGAGTTCGGCAAGGGCACCGCGCAGCGCACCTGCGCGGCCGCAGACCGCACCGGCCATGCAATGCTCCACACGCTCTATCAGCAGTCGCTACGCAACAACGCGGAGTTCTTCATCGAATACTTCGCTCTCGACCTGATGATGGAAGAAGGCGAGTGTCTGGGGGTCGTCGCCTGGAATCTGGATGATGGCACGATTCACCGCTTCCGCGCCCACCGCACGATCCTTGCCACTGGCGGCTATGGTCGCGCCTACTTCTCCTGCACCTCCGCCCATACCTGTACCGGCGATGGCGGCGGCATGGTCGCGCGCGCAGGCCTGCCCCTGCAGGACATGGAATTCGTGCAGTTCCATCCGACGGGCATCTATGGGGCCGGCTGCCTGATCACCGAAGGCTCGCGCGGCGAAGGCGGCTATCTGACGAACTCCGAGGGCGAGCGCTTCATGGAACGCTACGCTCCCAACGCCAAGGATCTCGCCAGCCGTGATGTCGTCAGCCGCTCGATGACGATCGAGATCAACGAGGGGCGAGGTGTCGGACCGGAAAAGGATCATATCCATCTGCACCTGGAGCATCTCGACCCCAAGGTCCTGCATGAGCGTCTGCCCGGCATCTCCGAGAGCGCCAGGATCTTCGCCGGGGTCGATGTAACCAAGGAGCCGATCCCGGTCATCCCGACCTGCCACTACAACATGGGCGGCATCCCGACCACCATCCATGGAGAGGTGCTGAGTGTCGAGGACGGCAAGGACGTGATCGTCCCGGGTTTGATGGCGGTCGGTGAAGCGGGTTGCGTATCGGTTCATGGGGCCAATCGCCTGGGCTCGAATTCCCTGCTGGACCTCGTGGTCTTCGGTCGCGCCGCAGGCAAGCGCTGTGCCGAAACGCTCAAGCCGGGGGAGGCTCATCGCCCCTTGCCGGCTGACGCTGACGAACCCGCCATGGAACGGCTGGATCGCCTGCGCCACGCCAAGGGTGACACTCCCACGGCGCAGCAGCGCCTGGCCCTTCAGAGAGTGATGCAGTCACACGCAGCCGTCTTTCGGACCGGCGAAAGCCTGGCCGAGGGCCAGCACAAGCTGGCAGAAGTCTGGAGCATGAAGGAAGATCTCGCCGTCAGCGACCGCTCGATGATCTGGAACTCCGATCTGGTCGAAACCCTGGAGTTCGACAACCTCAGCTATCAGGCCGCGGCAACCCTCAAAGCAGCTGCCGCCCGTGAAGAAAGCCGCGGCGCCCATGCGCGCGAAGACTTCCCGGAGCGGGACGACGAAAACTGGATGAAGCACTCCGTCGCCTGGGTGGATGAGGCAGGCCGGGTTACGCTCGGATCACGGCCCGTCATGCTGCAGCCGCTGACCAACGAAGTTCAAGCTTTCCCGCCACAAGTGCGGTCCTACTGATAGCCAGATCCAGGAAAGGCCCAGAGACCCATGGTCGCATTCACGCTCCCCGCCAACTCCAAGATTACCCAGGGGAAGTCCTGGCCAGCGCCCTCGGACGCGAAGCGGACGAAGACCTTCAAGGTCTACCGGTGGGATCCCGATACTGGTGCCAATCCGCGCATCGATACCTACGAGGTGGATCTCGATGACTGCGGCCCCATGGTTCTGGACGCGCTCATCAAGATCAAGAACGAGGTGGATGCGACGCTCACCTTCCGCCGTTCCTGCCGCGAGGGAGTGTGCGGCTCCTGCGCCATGAACATCGACGGGATCAACACCCTCGCCTGCACCATGAACATGGAAGAAATCGCCGGTGAAGTGAAAGTCTACCCGCTGCCCCACCAGCCTGTGGTGAAGGATCTGGTTCCCGATCTCTCTCAGGCCTACGCGCAGTTGGCGATGATCGAGCCCTGGCTCAAGACGACGACACCCGATCCCGAACGCGAGCGCCTGCAATCACCGGAGGAGCGTGCACAGATCGACGGCCTCTGGGAGTGCATTCTGTGCTTCTGCTGCACCACCGCCTGCCCGAGCTACTGGTGGAACGGCGATCGCTACGTCGGGCCGGCCGTCCTACTCCAGGCTTATCGCTGGATCGCCGACAGCCGTGACGAGTTCACGGGCGAGCGCCTCGACCAGCTCGAGGACCCCTTCCGGCTCTACCGCTGTCATACGATCATGAATTGTACCAAGACCTGCCCGAAAGGCCTCAATCCCGCAAAGGCCATAGCCGAGATCAAGAAGCGGATGGTCCAGCGCAAGGTCTGATTCGACGGGAACCCCAGACCCGTAACAGCCCCCCACTCGTCATCGCGAGCCGCGTAGCGGAGTTTCCGGCTCGCAATGACGATCGAAGGCTGCCGGTTCAGGATGAAGCTCGACAAAGCGTAGCTCTCGCGGCCTGGCTTCCCCTTTAGAGTCCGAGTTACGCGGCGTCCGTAAGGGTCTTCAGCTGTCGGTTGGCCACCGTAAGCATCGCCAGATTGGGTACCGCACCCTGCAAGTCAGCCAGGAGTTGGTCGCTTCGCCCGGCAACCAGCTGCCGGGGTTCCACCCAGGCGTCGATTGTC
>Ga0079225_10000535_pt1 | contig 20528 bp, 19 predicted proteins | sample Poulit2012_FD_76344 | JGI IMG/M metagenome (GOLD analysis project Ga0079225, IMG submission 76344) | Agricultural soil microbial communities from Georgia to study Nitrogen management - Poultry litter 2012 | ecosystem: Environmental > Terrestrial > Soil > Agricultural land | place: USA: Georgia... | reverse complement strand
GAACTACACCGGGGACGTGCTCAACTTCGAGGTGGCCGCCGAGCTCGGCGAGGCCGAGGGCATGACGGTGCGCAGCGTCCTCGTCGCCGACGACGTCGCGGTGGAGGACTCCACCTACACGGCGGGGCGGCGCGGGGTGGCGGGCACGCTCGTCGTGGAGAAGATCGCCGGTGCCGCCGCGGAGCGCGGGGACGACCTCGACGCCGTCGTCGCGGTCGCCGAACGCACCGCCGCGGCCGTGCGCACCATGGGGATCGCCCTCACCGCCCCCACCGTGCCCGCCGCCGGGCGCCCGTCCTTCGACCTCGAGGACGACGAGGTCGAGGTCGGCATCGGCATCCACGGCGAGCCGGGCCGCCGCCGCGTCAAGGCCGTCTCCGCCGACGAGACCGCCGACCTCCTCCTCGAGCCGGTCCTCACCGACCTCGGTGACGTCGCCGGCAAGGACGTCCTCCTCCTCGTCAACGGGATGGGGGCCACCCCCTCGCTCGAGCTCTACATCCTCTACGGCGCCGCCCGGCGCCGGCTGGAGGAGCGCGGCGCCACCGTCACCCGCTCGCTCGTCGGCAGCTACGTCACCTCCCTCGACATGGCCGGGGCCAGCATCAGCGTCATGCCGCTCGACGAGGAGCTCACCGCGCTGTGGGACGCCCCGGCGCATACGGTGGCCCTGCGTCAGGGAATGTGAGGAGCACATGGACGAGACACTGGACACCGGCTGGGTGCTGCGCTGGGCGGAGGAGGCCCAGCGGGTGGTCGCCGAGAACCGGATCGAGCTCATGGAGCTCGACCGCGCCATCGGCGACGGCGACCACGGCGACAACCTCGACCGCGGCTTCACGGCGGTGACGTCGAAGCTCGCCGACGCAGCACCGGACACCCCCTCCGCCGCCCTCAAGCTCATCGCCACCACCCTCATGTCCACCGTCGGCGGGGCGGCCGGGCCGCTGTACGGCACCGCCTTCCTCCGGGCGGCGACCTCCGCGGGGGAGGACCGCATCGACGCCGCCGGCGTGGCGGGGTTGCTCACCGCCGCCGTCGAGGGGGTGGTCGCCCGCGGCAAGGCGTCCCCGGGCGACAAGACGATGGTCGATGCCCTGGGCCCGGCGGCCGAGGCGGCCCGGGCGGCGGCCGAGAACGGTGCGACGCCGCAGGCGGTGCTCGTGGCGGCGGCGGAGGCGGCCGAGGAGGGGGCACGGGCCACCGAGCCGATGGTCGCCAAGAAGGGCCGCGCCAGCTACCTGGGGGAGCGGTCGGCCGGTCACGTCGACCCCGGCGCCCAGTCCAGCGCGCTCATCCTGCGGGCGGCCGCCGACGCCGCAGCGGAGCCGCAGCCGTGACCACGGCGATCGTCGTCGTGTCCCACTCGGCCCAGCTCGCGCGGGGCGTGTGCGAGGTCGCCGCGCAGATGGCGCCGGACGTCCCGCTGCGGGCGGCCGGTGGGACCGTCGACGGGCGCATCGGTACGAGCTTCGACAAGGTGCTCACCACCGTCGTCGAGCTCACCGAGGAGCCGGTGGACGGCGTCGTCGTCCTCACCGACCTCGGGTCGGCGACGATGACCGCCGAGTCGGTCCTGGAGATGGTCGACGACGAGCGGGTCGTCCTCGCCGACGCCCCGCTCGTCGAGGGCGCCATCGCCGCCGCGGTGGCGGCGCAGGGCGGGGCCGACCCGACCGCCGTGCGCCGCGCCGCCGAGGAGGCCGCGGCGTCCTTCCCCGGCGCCGGGGCGGCCGGCGCCGAGGAGAGCGGGGTGGGTGAGGACGCGGTCGAGCGGGTGCTCGAGCTGCGCAACGCGCTGGGCCTGCACGCCCGCCCGGCCGCGATGCTCGCCCGCGTCGCCTCCGGTTTCGACGCCCGCATCGAGGTCGAGGGCGTGGACGGCACGAGCGTCCTCGCGCTCATCGCGCTCGGCCTGGAGGGCGGCGCCCGGATGAGGGTGCGGGCCAGCGGCCGCCAGGCGGAGGAGGTCCTCGACGCCATCTCCCAGATCGTCGCCGACGGCTTCGGCGAGGAGTAGTCCCGCGACGTGACGCATTCGCCCGTCCGGGTTACCCGGACGCAGCGGCGAGGTAGGGCACGATGGTGCCCATGAGCGACCTGAAGCCCGTCGAGAGCTGGCTCACCGACATGGACGGCGTGCTCGTCCACGAGCAGCAGGCCATCCCCGGGGCCGCCGAGTTCATCCAGGCCCTCATCGAGACCGGCCGCCGATTCCTCGTGCTGACGAACAACTCGATCTTCACGCCCCGGGACCTGCGCGCCCGGCTCCGCGCCGGCGGCATCGACATCCCGGAGGAGGCCATCTGGACCTCCGCGCTGGCCGCGGCGCAGTTCCTCGACGGCCAACGACGCGGCGGCTCGGCCTACGTCGTCGGCGAGGCGGGGCTGACCACCGCGCTGCACGACATCGGCTACACCCTCACCGACGTCGACCCGGACTACGTCGTCCTCGGGGAGACCCGCACGTACTCCTTCGAGGCGATCACCCGGGCGATCCGGCTCATCGAGGGTGGGGCGCGGTTCATCGCCACCAACCCCGACCCCTCCGGCCCGTCGCGCGAGGGCACCCTGCCGGCCACCGGCGCCGTGGCGGCGCTCATCACGCGCGCCACCGGGGTGGAGCCGTACTTCGTCGGCAAGCCGAACCCGCTGATGATGCGCAGCGCGCTCAACCGTATCGGTGCCCACTCCGAGTCCACGGTGATGGTCGGCGACCGGATGGACACCGACGTCGTCTCCGGGCTCGAGGCCGGTATGCGCACCATCCTCGTGCTCTCCGGCTCCACCCGGGCCGACCAGGTCGACCGCTTCCCCTACCTGCCCACCCGGGTGGTCGACTCCATCGCCGACGTCGTCCCGCTGGTCGCGGAGTTCGCCCCCCGCGGGTGAGCCGTGCGACGCGGTTAGGATCGGTCGTGATGAGCCGTCCTACCCGCAGCGCCCGCGCGCTGTTCGCCGCCACGCTGCTGTTCAGCGAGTCCCTCGTCGTCCTCTTCGCCGGGCTCGTCGCCTACGGGCTGCGGCTGCTGCCCGTGCCCACGCTCCTGTGGGGCGGCGGCGTCCTGGCCCTGTGGGCGGTCGTCGCCGGCGTCCTCGTACGACGCAGCCCGCGGGCGGGCTACGTGCTCGGCTCGGTGCTCCAGGCGGTGCTCGTCGCCACCGGCCTGCTCCTGGGGATGATGTACGTCGTCGGCGGCGTCTTCGCCCTGCTGTGGGTCATGTGCCTGCGCATCGGCGGCCAGATCGACGCCGAGCGCGTCGTCCGCGAGCGGCAGGAGCGGGAGTACCGGGAGCGCACCGCCGGCGGCGGGGGCGCGGTGTCCGGGGAGGCCCCGGTAGCCGGGTAGGGTCGCTCCCGTGACTTCCCAGCAGACCACCGAACGCACCCTCGTCCTCATCAAGCCCGACGGCGTCCAGCGCGGCCTCGTCGGAGAGATCCTGCGCCGGATCGAGGCCAAGGGCTACCGCATCACCGCGCTCGAGATGCGCACCGCCGACGCCGGGCTCCTCGGCGAGCACTACGCCGAGCACCGCGGCCGGCCGCACTTCGAGCCGCTCGTGGAGTTCATGGGCTCCGGCCCGCTCGTCGCCGCCGTCGTCGAGGGCAACCGCGTCATCGAGGGCTTCCGCTCCCTCGCCGGCGCCACCGAGCCCACGACGGCCGCCCCCGGCACGATCCGCGGCGACCTCGCCCGGGCGTGGGACACCCAGGTCATCCAGAACCTGGTCCACGGCTCGGACTCCCCGGAGTCGGCCGAGCGCGAGATCGCGCTCTGGTTCCCCGGCCGCTGACCCGTCCACCGTGCGCCCGTCCCGGTGGCGGGCGCACGGCGCCGCACCGGGGCGCCGGTGAGCGGCGGACCGGTGGGCGGAGCGGAGCGGCCTCCCGCTCGCCGGACGCGTCCGCGGTTAGGCTGCCCCCGTGCACCTGAAGACGCTGACGCTGCGAGGGTTCAAGTCCTTCGCGTCGGCGACGACCCTGCACCTGGAGCCGGGGATCACCTGCGTGGTGGGTCCCAACGGCTCGGGCAAGTCGAACGTCGTCGACGCCCTGGCCTGGGTCATGGGCGAGCAGGGCGCCAAGTCGCTGCGCGGCGGGTCGATGTCCGACGTCATCTTCGCCGGCACCTCCTCCCGGGCACCGCTCGGCCGTGCCGAGGTCTCGCTCACCATCGACAACTCCGACGGGCTGCTGCCCATCGACTACACCGAGGTGACGATCTCCCGGACGCTGTTCCGGGGCGGCGGCTCGGAGTACGCCATCAACGGCGAGCCGTGCCGGCTGCTCGACATCCAGGAGCTGCTCTCCGACACCGGCATGGGCCGGGAGATGCACGTCATCGTCGGCCAGGGCCAGCTCGATGCGGTCCTCTCCGCCGGACCGGAGGAGCGGCGCGGCTTCATCGAGGAGGCCGCCGGGGTGCTCAAGCACCGCCGCCGCAAGGAGAAGGCCCTGCGCAAGCTCGAGGCGATGCGGGCCAACGTCGACCGGCTCACCGATCTCGCCGGCGAGATCCGCCGCCAGCTCGGGCCGCTGGCCAAGCAGGCCGACGTCGCCCGCCGCGCCCAGGTGATCCAGGCCGACCTCCACGACTCCAGCGCCCGGCTGCTGGCCGACGACCTCGTCCAGCTGCGCGCCACCCTCGAGCGGGAGGTCGCCGACGAGACCGCGCTGCGTGAGCGGCGCACCGCCGTCGAGGCCACCGCCGACGCCGCCCGGCAGCGGCTGGCCGCCCTCGAGGCGGAGGCCGCCGCCCAGGCCCCGCGGCTGCGCGAGGCGACCGACACCTGGCACGCGCTGTCCGGTCTGCGGGAGCGGCTGCGGGGGCTGCACTCGCTGGCGGCCGAGCGCACCCGGCTGCTCGGCACCCCCACCCAGGAGCACCGCGGCACCGACCCCGAGGAGCTCGAGGCCCGCGCCGCCCGCGCCCGCGAGGAGGAGCAGGCGCTCGCCGCGGAGGTCGCGGCCGCCCGCGCGGCGCTGGAGGCCATCGTCGCCGAGCGGACCGGCGCGGAGGAGACCGAGCGGGAGGCCGAACGTGCCCTCGCCGCGGTGCACCGCGGTGTGGCCGACCGCCGCGAGGGCCTGGCCCGGCTCACCGGGCAGGTCGCGGCGCGCCGCAGCGCCGCCGAGGCCACCCAGGCCGAGCTCGGCCGGCTGCGCGCCAACCTCGCCGAGGCGGAGGAGCGCGCCCGGCAGGCGCAGGCCGAGTTCGCCGCCCTGGAGCAGCAGGTCGCCGGCGTCGAGGAGGGCGAGGAGGGGCTCGACGAGGCGCACGAGGCGGCGCTCGCCGAGCTCGACGCCGCCGAGGCCGCCGTCGCCGCGCTCGTCGAGGCGGAGCGCGCCGCCGACTCCGAGCGCCGCACCTGGCAGACCCGCCGCGACACCCTCGAGCTTTCCCTCGCCCGCAAGGACGGCACCGGCGCCCTGCTCGAGGCGGCCGACCGGGTCGCCGGGCTGCGCGGCGCGCTGCCCGACGCGCTCACCGTCGAGCACGGGTACGAGACGGCCGTGGCCGCCGTCCTCGGCGCCCACACCGACGCCGCCGTCGTCGAGTCCACCGACGTCGCCGTCGACGCCATCCGGCGCGCCCGGGACGAGGACCTGGGCCAGGTCAGCCTCGTCGTCGTCGCCGCCGCGGCCCGCACCCCGCAGGACGGGCCGGCCCCGGCCGGGGGGCGCTGGCTGCTGGACGTCGTCACGGCGAGCGACGAGCTCACCGGGGCCGTCACCACCCTGCTCGCCGGTGCCGTCGTCGTCGACGACCTCGCCGCCGCCCGCGCCGCCGTCGCCACCGCCGACGTCACCGCCGTCACCCGCGACGGGGACGTGCTGTCCCGGGCGCACGCCGCCGGGGGCAGCAGCGGGGGACCGAGCGTGCTGGAGCTGCACGCCGCCCACGAGGAGGCGGTCTCCGAGCTCGCCGCCGCCACCGAGCGGGTGGAGAAGGCCCGGTTCGCGCTCGTCGGTGCCCGGGACCGGGTGGTGCGCGCCCAGGAGGAGGTCGACGCGACGCTCGCCGCGCTCCACGCCTCCGACGCCCGGCTCGCCGGGGTCGCCGAGCAGCTGGGCCGGCTCGGCTCGGCCGCCCGCGCCGCCGAGGCCGAGGCCGAGCGCATCCGCCCGGCGATCGCCGAGCTCGTCGCCCGGGGGGAGGAGCACGAGCGGGAGCTGGCCGAGCTGCTCGCCCGCCTCGAGGTGGCGCAGCAGGAGCCCGAACGCACCGAGGAGGACCTCGCCGCTGCCACCGCGGAGCGGGACCGTGCGGCGCAGACCGCCCGGGCCGCCCGCGCCCGCGAGACCGAGGCCCGGTTGGCGTTGCGCACCGTCGAGGAGCGGGCCGGTGCACTGTCCGGGCGGGCCGCGTCCCTCGAGCGGGCCGCCGAGGCCGAGCGGGTGGCCCGGCGTAAGGCCGCCGAGCGGGAGCGGCGCCGCGCCCGTCAGGCCGAGATCGCCGCCCTGGTGCGGTCCGGTGCGGAGCAGGCGCTCGCCGCCGTCGAGCGGTCCCTGGAGGCGGCCACCGCCGCCCGGGAGGAGGCCGAGGAGGCCCGCGGCGTGCGCGAGACCGAGATCGCCCAGGTGCGCGCCGAGCTCGAGGAGGCCACCCAGGAGCTGGCCCGCCTCACCGACGCCGTCCACCGCGACGAGGTGGCCCGCGCCGAGCAGCGGCTGCGGATCAGCCAGCTCGAGGAGCGAGCCGTCAGCGAGCTCGGCCTCGACCCGGAGGTGCTCGTCGAGGAGTACGGGCCGCACCAGCCGGTGCCCGTCGTCGTCCCCGAGGGCGAGGAGCCGCGCGACCCGGTCCCGTACGTCCGTGAGGAGCAGGAGAAGCGCCGCAAGCGCGCCGAGCGGGACCTGGCCCGCCTCGGCAAGGTCAACCCACTCGCGCTGGAGGAGCACGCGGCGCTCGCCGAGCGGCACCGCTTCCTCACCGAGCAGCTCGCCGACCTGAAGAAGTCCCGCGCCGACCTCCTCGAGATCGTCCGCGAGATCGACGAGCGCGTCGAGCGGGTGTTCGCCGAGGCCTTCGCCGACACCGCCGCGGCCTTCGAGGACGTCTTCTCCCGGCTGTTCCCGGGCGGGGAGGGCCGCCTCGTCCTCACCGACCCCGACGACATGCTCACCACCGGCATCGACATCGAGGCCCGCCCGGCGGGGAAGAAGGTCAAGCGTCTGTCGCTGCTGTCCGGCGGCGAGCGGTCGCTGACGGCGGTTGCGCTCCTCGTGGCGATCTTCAAGGCGCGCCCCAGCCCCTTCTACGTCATGGACGAGGTCGAGGCCGCCCTGGACGACACCAACCTGGGCCGGCTGCTGGAGATCTTCACCGAGCTGCGGGAGGACTCCCAGCTCATCATCATCACCCACCAGAAGCGCACGATGGAGATCGCCGACGCGCTGTACGGCGTGACGATGCGCGGCGACGGGGTGACCACGGTGATCAGCCAGCGGCTCAGCGACGAGGAGCGCGCCCCGGCGGTGTGACCCCTCGCCACGCCGGTGTGAGATGGGCGTCAACGCGCACGATCGCCGGGGGTGAGCGATAATTCGACCCATGGTGGGGGTCATCCTGGTCAGTGCGCTGGTCGTCGGTTGTGTCGTCTGGGTCTTCCGCGCCGTGCTCGACGCCATGCGCCCCGAGATCGGGTGGGGCGCCTGGCTCCGGGACTGCTTCCGGCTCTCCCGCCGGGAGCCGGTCGCCGACGGCGACGTGGAGGAGGACGCCGGAGGGCTGGGGGCGCTCTTCCTCATGAGCGAGCCCGGCAGCGGCTACGTCACCCCCGAGGAGGCCGCCGGGCCGCTCGTCGGCCGGTTGGACGAGCTCGGCCAGCACGTGCGCGAGCTGCGGGAGCGCAGCCACGGCGAGGCGCGTGACCGTGGCGAGGAGCACCGCTCCGGGGCGCCTGCCTGACCACCTGCCCACCGCCGGCGCCGTGAGCCGCGTCTCCGCTCGCGCCACCCGCTGGCCCGTCCGGCGCGTCGTGGTCCACACTGGGCTGCTGTGACCGATCAGCTCTGGGCGATTCTCGCCGTCGTCGTTGTCGTCCTCATCGCCGGTGGTGCCGCGCTCACCACGGGCCTGCGCCGCCGTCGTCCGCCGCAGCTCCCGACCGAGGAGCAGCTCCGCACCGACGAGCGGGCGGACGAGCCCGCGGCACCGGGCCGGGGCCCCGCGCCGGACGACGGCACCGCCGTCACCGTGGAGGAACCGCCCGCCGCGGAGCCCCCGGCCGAGCCCGCCGCGCCCACCGTCGAGCGCCCGGCACCCGTCGCCGGACGGATGGTGCGGCTGCGCGACCGGCTGGCCCGCTCCGGCGCCATCGGCCGCTCGCTCCTGTCCATCCTCTCCCGCGACACGCTCTCCGAGACCGACTGGGAGGAGATCGAGGAGACCCTGCTCCTCGCCGACGTCGGCATCGGCCCCACCACCGAGCTCATGGACCGCCTGCGCACCCGCGTCCAGGTGCTCGGCACGAAGGACCCGGCCGCCGTGCGCGACGTCCTGCGCGAGGAGCTGCTCGAGCTCGTCGACCCCTCGATGGACCGCTCGCTGCGCACGGCGAAGGGCGTGGGGGACGACGGCGAGCCGCACCCCGCGACCATCCTCGTCGTCGGCGTCAACGGCACCGGCAAGACGACGACGGTGGGCAAGCTCGCCCGCGTCCTCGTCGCCCAGGACCTCGACGTCGTCCTCGGCGCCGCCGACACGTTCCGCGCCGCGGCCGCCGACCAGCTCCAGACCTGGGGCGAGCGCGTGGGGGTGCGCACCGTCCGCTCCGACCGCGAGGGGGCCGACCCCGCCGCCGTCGCCTTCGACGCCGTGAAGACCGGCCGGGAGACCGGTGCCGACGTCGTCCTCGTCGACACCGCCGGGCGGCTGCAGAACAAGGCCGGACTGATGGACGAGCTGGGCAAGATCAAGCGCGTCATCTCCCGGCAGGCGCCGGTGAGCGAGGTGCTCCTCGTGCTCGACGCCACCACCGGCCAGAACGGGCTGCGGCAGGCGCAGGTGTTCGCCGAGGTCGTCGACGTCACCGGGATCGTCCTCACCAAGCTCGACGGCACCGCCAAGGGCGGCATCGTCGTCGCCGTCCAGCGCGAGCTCGGGGTGCCCGTCAAGCTCGTGGGCTTGGGGGAGGGCGCCGACGACCTCGCCCCCTTCGAGCCGGAGGAGTTCGTCGACGCGCTGCTCGCCTGAAGGCCCCGGCCGCCGCGTCCCGGCTCTCGCACCGGCCGGTGAAATCCTGCGGCCGGCTCCGGACGGCGGCTGACAGGGTGCGGCTATGGCTGCCTCGCCGCGGGCTGCCGGCTCATCTCCGGTGACCGCCTCGCACCCTTCTCCACGGCCAACGTCGCCCGCGACACGGACGTGCTGCGCGCTCGCCGGGCTCGGTGACCCGGCAGCGGTGACGCAGACCGTGCTGGAGACGAGCCGGTCCTCGTCGTGGGGACGCGCTTCGACCCGGCCACCCCCTACGAGCACGTCGCCCCGTTCGCCGCCCACTACCCGGACGCCCGCGTCCTCACCGTCGAGGGGTGGGGCCACACCACCCTGGCGCGCAGCAGCTGCGCCGACGCGGCGATCGCCCGCTACCTCCGCGACGGGGAGGCAGAACCGGCCGCCATGTGCCCGCAGGACCTCGTCCCGTTCACCGCTGCCCGGGCCACCCGACCGGCACCGACCCCGGCACCCCCGCGGCCTGCCTGGGCACGGCCCTGACAGCGACCGGCGCACTGCCGGGCGCGGGGCCGGTCCGTAACGCACCGTTCACACGGCGGGACGGATCGTCACGGGACGGAAACACCGCCGCCCCGGTCGTGAAACGTCACCGGAGCAGTGTGTCCTCCAGCCGGCCACCAGAGAGCCGGGACCGAGAGGACCACTATGGAGCTCGATCAGGGGACCACCGCCTGGATGCTCGTGTCCGCATCCCTCGTGCTGCTCATGACGCCGGGGCTCGCCCTCTTCTACGGCGGCATGACGCGCTCGAGGTCCGTCCTGAACATGATGATGATGTCCTTCGGCGCCATGGGTGTCATCGGCGTCGTCTACGTGCTGTGGGGCTGGTCGATGTCCTACGGCAGCCGCAGCATCGGCGGCATCGTCGCCGACCCGTCGGAGATGTTCGGCCTGCGCGGCGCGATCCTCGACGACGCCGGGGAGTTCGTCCTCGCCGATGGCCTGCCGGTGGTCGTCGACGTCGGCTTCCAGGTGACGTTCGCGATCATCACCACCGCCCTCATCAGCGGCGCCCTCGCCGAGCGGGTGAAGTTCGGCACCTGGATGGTGTTCACCGCGCTGTGGGTGACCCTCGCCTACTTCCCGATGGCCCACATGGTGTGGGGCGGCGGGCTGCTCAGCGGCGACGGCCCTTTCGCCGCCATCGCCGAGCCGGTCGACTTCGCCGGCGGCACGGTCGTCCACATCAACGCCGGCGTCGCCGCCCTCGTCCTCGCGCTCGTCGTCGGCAGGCGGCGCGGCTTCGGCCGCGAGCCCAGCCGGCCCCACAACCTGCCGTTCGTCATGCTCGGCGCGGCCCTCCTGTGGTTCGGCTGGTTCGGGTTCAACGCCGGCTCCGCCTACGCCGCCGACGGCCTCGCCGGCCTCGCCTGGGTCAACACCACGACCTGCACCGCGGCGGCGATCATCGGCTGGCTCGTCGTGGAGAAGCTGCGCGACGGCCACGCCACCTCACTGGGCGCCGCCTCGGGCATCGTCGCCGGCCTCGTCGCGATCACCCCGGCCGCGGGCTCGCTCAGCCCCGTCGGGTCGATCGCCCTCGGGCTCGTCGCCGGTGCCCTGTGCGCCCTGGCGGTCTCGCTGAAGTACCGCCTCGGCTACGACGACTCCCTCGACGTCGTGGGCGTCCACCTCGTCGGCGGGCTCGTCGGTACGCTGATGATCGGGCTGCTGGCCACCGACGGGGGGCTGCTGTACGGCGGCGGCCCCGCCCTGCTCGCCGTCCAGGCGATCATCGCCGCCGTCGCGGTCGCGCTCTCCGCCGTCGTCACCCTCGTCATCGGGCTCGCCCTGCGGGCGACGCTGGGCTGGCGGGTGACCGAAGACGTCGAGACCACCGGTATCGACTCCGCCGTCCACGGCGAGTCCGCCTACGAGGGCCTCGGCAGCGGCCTGGCCACCGTGCTGCCGCCGCGCGAGGCCGCCGTCAGCACCCTGAGCAACGAGGAGAAGGTCGGGTCATGAAGCTCATCACCGCAGTCGTCCAGCCGCACCGGCTGGCCGAGGTCAAGCAGGCCCTCGCCGGGGTCGGGGTCCGGGGGATGACCGTCTCCGAGGCCAGCGGCTACGGCCGGCAGCACGGGCACACCGAGGTCTACCGCGGTGCCGAGTACGCCGTCGACCTCGTCCCCAAGGTCCGCATCGAGGTCCTCGTCGAGGACGACGACGTCACCGTCGTCACCGGCGCCATCGTCCAGGCGGCCCAGACCGGCCGCATCGGCGACGGCAAGGTGTGGGTGGTCCCCGTCGAGGAGGTCGTCCGGGTCCGCACCGGTGACCGCGGCGCCGTCGCCCTGTGACATGGGCCGGGTCCCCGCACCGGCCGGCCCGGTGGCCGACCTGCGCGGGGCCCGGCTCGCCGTCCCGCTGCCCCTCCCGTCACGGTCGGGTGGCGGCTTCGGCGCGGACGGGGCGGCCTACCGCGCCCGGCTCGCGGGCCTCGTCGACACCGCCCTCGCCGCGCTCTGGCGCAGCGCCGTGCCCGGCGACGACACCGGCCTGGCGCTCGCCGTCGTGGGCTCCCAGGGGCGCCGCGACGCCGGCCCGACGAGCGACCTCGACGTGCTCCTCCTGCACGACGGCCGGCGCCACGACCTCGCCGCGGTCGCCCCGCTCACCGGCGCGCTCTGGTACCCGCTGTGGGACGCGGGCCTCGACGTCGACCACGCCGTACGCAGCCTCGCCGGGTGCCGCCAGATCGCCTCTGCGGACCTGGTCTCCGCCGTCGGGCTGCTCGACGTCCGGCACGTCGCCGGGGACCCGGACGTCGTGGCGCGCGCCCGCCGCGCACTCCTCTCCGACTGGCGTGCCGCTGCCCGGCGACGGCTGCCCGAGCTCCTCACCGCCGTGCGGGAACGGGCCGAGCGCCACGGCGAGCTGGCCTACCTCGTCGAGCCCGACCTCAAGGAGGCCCGGGGCGGGCTGCGCGACGTCGTCGCCATCCGGGCGCTCGCGGCCACCTGGCTCACCGACCGACCGCACGGTGAGCTCGACGAGGCCGCGGCGTTCCTCCTGGACGCCCGTGACGCCGTGGCGGTCGTCTCCGGGCGGCGCACCACCCGGCTGCTGCGGGCCGACGCCGCGGCCGTGGCCGAGCGGCTCGGCCTGCGCGACCCCGACGACCTGCTCGCCGCGCTGGCGCAGGCGGCGCGCGTGGTCAGCGCCGCCCTCGACCTGACCGTCCGCCGCGCCCACCGGGCGCTGCGCCGCACCCCGCTCCCGCGCCGCGGGCCCACCGTCGTGCGGGGACGCCGCGTCCCGCCCCGGCTGCGGCCGGTCGCGGCGGGCCTCGCCGAGCACGACGGTGAGCTCGTCCTGGCCGCGGACGCCGACCCCGAGCACGAGGCCGGGCTCACCCTGCGGGCCGCGGCCGCCTCCGCCCGCACCGGCCTGCCGCTGTCGCCGGTGACGCTGGGCAGCCTCGCCCGGGCCCCCGCGCCCCCGGCCCCGTGGCCGCAGCCGCTGCGGGCCGACCTGCTCGACCTGCTCGCCTCCGGCGCCGCCCAGGTCCCGGTGTGGGAGGCGCTCGACCTCGCCGGCGTCGTCACGCGGTGGCTGCCCGAGTGGGCTGAGGTGCGCAACCGGCCCCAGCGCGCACCGGTCCACCGGCACACGGTCGACCGGCACCTCGTCCAGACCGCCGCCAACGCCGCCGACCTGCTCCGGGCGCGGCCGCCGCTCCCGGGCCGGTTCGGCCGGACGGTGCTGCTGGCCGCCCTGCTCCACGACATCGGCAAGGTCGCCGGGGCCACCGACCACGCCCACGAGGGCGCCCGCCGCGCGGGCCCGATCCTCGACCGGCTCGGGGTGGGCGACCCGGTCCGCTGCGCCGTCGTCCTCCTCGTGCGCGAGCACCTGACCCTCGCCGAGCTCGCGACCACCCGGCACGTCGCCGACCCCGCCGTCGCAGCACTGCTGTGCGAGGCCGTGGGCCACGACCCGCTCCTGCTGCAGGCGCTCCACCTGCTGACGGCCGCGGACGCGTCCGCCGCCGGGCCGGCCGCGTGGACGACGTGGCGGGCCGGCCTCGTCGGCCGGCTCGTCGAGGCGGCGCGGCGGCGCCTCGACCACTGCCCGCACCGCACCGACCCGCCGCGGGCAGATACCCTGGGAGACTGACCGAACCGTCGAGCACGAGGACCTTCCTTGTTCGCCAGCCTCTCCGATCGCCTCACAGCCACCTTCCGCAACCTCCGCGGCAAGGGCCGGCTGACCGAGCAGGACATCAACACCACCATCGCCGAGATCCGTCGCGCCCTCCTCGAGGCCGACGTCGCGCTCCCGGTGGTGCGCGAGTTCACCGCTGCGGTCCGCGAGCGGGCGCTGGGCGCCGAGGTCTCCAAGGCGCTCAACCCGGGCCAGCAGGTCGTCAAGATCGTCAACGACCAGCTCGTCGAGATCCTCGGCGGCCAGGCGCGCGACCTGCACGTCGCCAAGCGCCCGCCGACGGTCATCATGCTCGCCGGTCTCCAGGGTGCCGGTAAGACGACGCTGGCCGGCAAGCTGGCGAAGTGGCTCAAGGACCAGGGCCACACCCCGCTCCTCGTCGCCGCCGACCTCCAGCGGCCCAACGCCGTCACCCAGCTCCAGGTCGTGGGGGAGCGGGCCGGGGTGCCGGTGTGGGCACCGGAGCCCGGCAACGGCGTCGGCGACCCGATCGAGGTGGCGCGCTCCGGCCTCGCGCACGCCCAGGACAAGCTCTACTCCGTCGTCATCGTCGACACCGCCGGCCGTCTCGGCGTCGACGAGGAGATGATGGCGCAGGCCGCCGCGATCAAGGAGGCCGTCCAGCCCGACGAGACCCTCTTCGTCCTCGACGCGATGATCGGCCAGGACGCCGTCGCGACGGCGCAGGCCTTCCTCGAGGGCGTCGACTTCACCGGCGTCGTCCTCACCAAGCTCGACGGCGACGCCCGCGGTGGTGCCGCGCTGTCGGTGGCCAAGGTGACCGGCCGTCCGGTGCTCTTCGCCTCGACGGGTGAGAAGCTCACCGACTTCGAGCGCTTCCACGCCGACCGGATGGCCTCCCGCATCCTCGACATGGGCGACATCCTCACGCTCATCGAGCAGGCCGAGCGGGCCTTCGACCAGGACGAGGCCGAGCGCATGGCGGCCAAGGTCGCCGGCGGCGAGGACTTCACGCTGCAGGACTTCCTGGACCAGATGCAGCAGCTGAAGAAGATGGGCTCGATGAAGAAGGTGCTCGGGATGCTCCCGGGCGCCGGCCAGATGCGTGAGGCGCTGGAGAACTTCGACGAGCGCGAGGTCGACCGCATCGAGGCGATGGTGCGCTCGATGACCCCCGAGGAGCGGAACAACCCGCGCATCCTCAACGGTTCGCGGCGCTCCCGGATCGCACGGGGCTCGGGCACCACGGTGACCGAGGTCAACCAGCTCATGGAGCGCTTCGAGCAGGCGCAGCAGATGATGCGGCAGATGGCCCGCACCGGCGGGCGGCTGCCCCGCGGCGGCTTCGGCCCCGGTGGGCTGCCCGGTGGCGGGAAGAAGTCCCGCGGCCGCATGGCGCCGCCGCCGAAGAAGGGCAAGAAGGGCAAGTCCGGCAACCCCGCCAAGCGCGCCCAGCAGGAGGCCGAGGCGGCACGTCGCGCGGCCGAGGCACCCGCGCCCACCGGCTCGGCCTTCGGTCTCGGCGGTGGCCGGGACGAGCCCGAGGCCGTGCCGGACCTCGAGGAGCTCCAGAAGTACCTGCGCTGACGAGGAGGGGCGTGACCCAGCCGCTGCACCTGACCGGCACGATCGTCGTCGGGGACGGCGCGGAGCTGGACGAGGTGTGGGTGGTCGACGGCCGCCTCACCCTCGACCCGCCCGCCGCACCCGCCCGCACGATCGAGGGCTGGGTGCTGCCCGGGCTCGTCGACGTCCACTGCCACATCGGGCTGGGGCCGCACGGCGCGGTGAGCCCCGCGCAGGCCGAGGCCCAGGCCCGGGCCGACCGTGACGCCGGCACCCTTCTCGTGCGTGACGCCGGCTCCCCGCTGGACACCCGCTGGGTGCAGTCGCGGCCCGACCTGCCCCGCCTGGTCCGCGCGGGCCGGCACCTGGCCCGGCCCAAGCGCTACCTGCGCCACTTCGGCCGGGAGCTCGACGACGTCTCCCAGCTGCCGCAGGCGATGGCGCAGGAGGCGGCGGACGGCGACGGCTGGGTGAAGATCGTCGCCGACTGGATCGACCGCTCCGCGGGCGTCGACGCCGACCTGCGGCCGCTGTGGCCCGCCGACGTGCTCGCCGAGGGTGTCGCGGCCGCGCACGAGGCAGGCGCCAGGGTCACCGCCCACACCTTCTCCCGCGAGGCCGTCGACGACCTGCTCGACGCCGGGGTCGACGGCATCGAGCACGGCACCGGCATGACCGCCGACCACATGGCCGAGGCCGCCCGCCGCGGGATCCCGGTCACCCCGACCCTCCTCCAGGTCGGGAACTTCGCCGCCATCGCCGACCAGGCGGGGGACCGGTACCCGGTGTACGCCGCCCGCATGCGGGCCATGCACGAGCGCCGCTACGAGCAGGTGCGGGCCTTCCACGAGGCCGGGGTGCCCCTCCTCATGGGCTCCGACGCCGGCGGCACCATCACGCACGGCACGCTGCCCGCCGAGCTCGCCGAGGTGGTGCGGGCCGGGGTCCCGGCCGCGGACGCCGTCGCCGCCGCGAGCTGGCGCGCACGGCAGTTCCTCGGCGTCCCCGGCGTCGCCGAGGGGGCGTCGGCCGACGTCGTCGTCTACGACGCCGACCCCCGCGAGGACGTCGCCGTCCTCGCCCGCCCCACCGCCGTCATCCTCCGCGGCGAGGTCTGCTGACCGCTCGGCAGGTCCCGCCCGTCTCACCCGGCGTGCCGGTCCCACCCCCGGCCCGGGCCCAGCCCCGCCCGGTCCCCCCCCCGCCCGGTCCCCCCCCCGCCCGGGCCCAGCCCCGCCCGGGTCGGCCCCGGTTCGGTCGGACTGTCGACGTCGCCCCGCGGCACTGCGGTGTGCGCACCACCGGAACGGGGTTGCGCGGTTGCTTGGTTGTGTGGTTCATTAGTCATGTAATGAACTAGGCAGGCCGAGGAGGTGGGACGTGTTCGACGGGCCCGAGCCGATCTACATGCAGATCGCCGAGCACCTGCGTCGCCAGATCCTCGACGGGACGCTGGCCGAGGGGGACCAGGTGATGAGCACCACCCAGTTCGCCACGACGTACCGGATCAACCCCGCCACCGCGGCCAAGGCCTTCGCCCAGCTGGTCGACGAGGGCGTCATCTACAAGCAGCGAGGAGTGGGGATGTTCGTCGCCGACGGCGCCCGGGAGCGGCTGCGGGAGCGGCGGCGCGGCGCGTTCTTCACCGACCACCTCGACGCCGTGCTCGACGAGGCCGGCGTGCTCGGCATCAGCGCCGAGGAGATCGTCCGCTACATCAAGGAGAAGGGGGTCCGCGCATGAGCGGCCTGGACACCGAGCTGCGCGACGTGACGGTCGACTTCAAGGACACCCGCGCGCTCGACGCCGCTACCGTCCGCTTCCCGGCGAACAGCATCACCGGGCTCCTCGGCCGCAACGGCTCGGGCAAGACGACGATGCTGTCGAGCATCGCCTCACTGCTGCGCCCCACCTGGGGCGAGGTGCGTGTCGACGGCCGCGACCCCTACGAGGACGAGGCGCTCATGGAGCAGATCTGCCTCATCCGGGAGAGCGGCGACGTGCTCACCGAGGAGAAGCTCACGGTCACCCTCGAGTTCGTCGCCTCGGCCCGGCCCACGTGGGACCAGGCATACGCCGAGGAGCTGCTCGACGCCTTCGAGCTCGACCCCCGCAAGAAGCCCCGCAAGCTCTCCCGCGGCCAGCGGTCCGCGTTCGGCGCCGTCATCGGCCTGGCGTCCCGCGCCCCGGTGACCATGTTCGACGAGGTCTACCTCGGTATGGACGCCCCGTCCCGCCGCCGGTTCTACGACCTGCTCATCGCCGACTACGTCGAGCACCCCCGCACGATCATCCTGTCCAGCCACCTCATCGGCGAGGTCGAGCAGCTCTTCGAGAACGTCGTGGTGCTCGACCACGGGCAGGTCGTCCTCGCCGAGGACGCCGACAGCCTGCGGGAGCGCGGGGCCACGGTCACCGGTCCGGCCGCCCGGGTGGACGCCGCCACCGCGGGACTACGGGTGCTCAGCGAGCAGTCCCTCGGGCCGACGAAGCAGGTGACGGTCCTCGGGACGCTCGACGCCGACGTCCGCGACCGGATCCGTGCCGCCGGCCTGGAGCTCGGCGCGGTGCCGATCCAGGACCTGTTCATCGCCCTGACCGAGAAGGAGGCCCGCCGATGACCCGCGCCGCCGCCCCCCGCCTGCGCGGTGCCGTCAGCTCCAGCCGCCCGCAGTGGGCGCGCACCGTGCACCGCCACCTGCAGGTCTACGTCTACCTGTGGCTGTGGTTCTGGGCGATCTGCATCGTCGGCGCCGCTGTCGCCGTCGTCGTCACCGACCGGTTCGGGACCGTCAACGTCTCCGTCCTGCAGTTCGTCCGCAACGGGCCGATGGTCTGGTTCCTCTTCGCCCTCGGCATCATCGTCTCCACCACCTACCTCGGCGTGCACGTGGCCAACGGGATGACCCGCCGCTCGTTCGTCATCGGCGGGCTCGTGGCCGGTGTCGTCGCCGCGCTGCTCCACGCGGTGACCGGAGCCGCCCTCCTGCTGCTCGAGGGGGCGCTGTACGACCGCATGGGCTGGGACCACGACGCGGCACCGGGGGAGCAGTACGTCCGGGGCGTGTGGGAGACCGGTGTCGGCCCGCTGCTCCTGGACCACACGCTCACCACCGCGGCGGGTGTCCTCACCGGGATGCTCGTCGGGATCACCTACTACCGGCTCGGCGGCTGGTGGGCCACGCTCGCGCTGCCGCTGACCATGGTGCCGATCCTCTACGTCATGTTCGCGACCAGCTGGTCCGAGGCGCCCTTCGTCCCCTGGGACCTGCCGCCGGTGTCCGCCCACGTGTTCGGCGGGGTCGGCTCCGTCGCAGCGGCGGTCGCCTTCGCCCTGCTCGCCCGCACCGTCCCCATCACCCGATCGGAGTCATGAGATGGAACCCGTCATCGAGGTCGAGGGTCTCCGCAAGACCTACGGCACCACCGTCGCCGTCGCCGACGTCGGCTTCACCGTCCACGCCGGCGAGATCGTCGGCATCCTCGGGCGCAACGGCGCCGGGAAGACGACGACGGTGGAGGCCCTCGCCGGGCTGCGCACCGTCGACGCCGGCCGCATCCGGGTGCTGGGGGAGGACCCCCAGCGCCACCCGGAGCGGATCCGGGAGCACGTGGGCATCCAGCTCCAGCAGGCCAAGCTGCCGCCGAAGATCACGGTGGCAGAGGCGTTGCGGCTCTACGCCTCCTTCTACGCCCAGCCGGCCGACGAGACCGTGCTGCTCGACATGCTCGGTCTCGCCGAGCACCGTGACAAGCGGTTCGAGAAGCTCTCCGGCGGACTGCAGCAGCGGCTGTCGATCGCCCTGGCGCTCGTCGGCAACCCGCGCATCGCGATCCTCGACGAGCTCACCACCGGCCTGGACCCCCAGGCCCGCCGCGAGACCTGGGCGCTCATCGACGAGGTCCGTCGGCGCGGGGTGACCATCCTGCTCGTCACCCACTTCATGGACGAGGCCGAGCACCTCAGCGACCGGGTCGTCGTCATCGACGCCGGTCGGGTGGTCGCCGAGGGTGCCCCCGCGGAGCTGGCCCAGGCCGCCACCGACCGGCGGGCGTTCCGGATGACCACTCCACGACCGGTCGACCTGGCCACCGTCCGCGCCCTGCCGGAGGTCACCGACGTCGTCCAGCGCGGCCGGGAGATCGAGGTGACCGGCACCCGGACCGTGCTGCCCGCCGTCGTCCTCGAGCTCGCCCGGCACGACATCGTCCCCGACGACATCACCACCCTGCGCCGCAGCCTCGAGGACGTCTTCCTCGAGCTCACCGGCCACCGCAGCCCGGAAGGAGCCGCAGCATGACCACCGCCACGACCACCGCCCCCACCACCGCACCCGCACGGCGCGGCCTGGGCACGCTCACCGCCACCGAGGCCAGGCTCTTCCTGCGCGACCCGGGAGCCGTGTTCTTCGCCCTGGCCTTCCCGACGGTCCTCCTGCTCGGGATGGGCCTCGTCATCCCCGGGATGCGCGAGCCGATCACCGACATGCCGCAGTTCGCCGGGATGGCCGTCATCCACCTGTGGGGGCCGGCCGTCCTGTCCCTCGCCGTCGGCACGGTGGCGCTGACCACGCTGCCCGCCTACGTCGCCTCCTACCGGGAGCACGGGGTGTTCCGGCGCCTGTCGACCACGCCGATGCGGCCGCGCAGCGTGCTGGCGGCGCACGTCGTCGTCAGCGGCGCCGCCCTCGCCGCCGCCGTCGTCCTGGCCGTCACCGTGGGCGTCCTCGCCCTCGACCTGCCGCTGCCCGAGCAGCCGCTGCTCATCGTCGGCACGCTCGTGCTGGCGACGCTGGCGATGTTCGCCATCGGGTTCGTCGTCGGCGGCACCGCCCCCAAGGCGTCCACCGCCTCGGGCATCGGGATGCTGCTCTACTTCCCGATGCTCTTCTTCGCCGGGGTGTGGACCCCGACGGCGATGATGCCCGACACCCTGGCCACCATCGCCTCCTTCGTCCCGCTCGGCGCCGCCAGCGAGGCGATGACGGTGGCCTGGTTCGGCGGTGACCTGCCCTGGCAGGAACTGGCGGTGCTCGCCGGCTGGAGCGTCGTCGGCTACCCCGTCGCCGCCCGCGTGTTCCGCTGGTCCTGACGGGCCCGCGGCGACGGTGACCCCGACGTGACCGACGCCCCACGGGCGGGGGTGGACACCGGGGTTGGGCAGAGCGCCGCCGGTCTGGCAGAATGACCCGCTGTACTCGGACCGCCGGGCCCCTCTCACCCGCCGGAACCGCGTCCAGGACTGTGCCCGACCTCGACACCCACCGGGGAACGCGTCCGGTCCGCCCCACATGAACCAGGAGTACCCACCACAGTGGCAGTCAAGATCCGTCTCAAGCGCATGGGCAAGATGCGCGCCCCGTACTACCGCGTCGTCGTCATGGACTCGCGCAAGAAGCGTGATGGCCGCGCGATCGAGGAGATCGGCAAGTACCACCCGACCGAGGAGCCCTCGTTCATCGAGATCGACTCCGAGCGGGCCCAGTACTGGCTCTCCGTGGGCGCCCAGCCCACCGAGCAGGTCGCGGCGCTCCTCAAGGTGACCGGCGACTGGCAGAAGTTCAAGGGTCTGCCCGGCGCCGAGGGCACCCT
>Ga0079225_10000534_pt1 | contig 20546 bp, 14 predicted proteins | sample Poulit2012_FD_76344 | JGI IMG/M metagenome (GOLD analysis project Ga0079225, IMG submission 76344) | Agricultural soil microbial communities from Georgia to study Nitrogen management - Poultry litter 2012 | ecosystem: Environmental > Terrestrial > Soil > Agricultural land | place: USA: Georgia... | reverse complement strand
CTGTACAGGGCTTGGAACTGGCAAGATGTGTCGCTATGAATATTGGAGCAATAAAAACCTATGGCTCTATCGAGAGGAAGTATGGAGAATTAATGATTCCACAACGTTCTACAACATAACCATTAAAATTTAAAAACGAACATTTTTTTAATTAAAAGAACCTAACTGTGGTCATATTATTTCTTTCTTGGTGGCGTTATCGCGCATTAAAACAAAAAGATCCCGATACAAAAATAACTTTCAAAACATATCTCACCAGTCAAGTCGGTAAAAACAATTGGTTGAATGCTTTGCGGTTTACTAAAAAGTAAATGACGTGTTGACTTTTCCTCTTTGAAAGGCAAGGAGCAGATCTTGAGGAAAAAACATTAAGACATAAAGGTCATTAATTTTATGATGTGATTGGTAAGCGACGTTCTATCGTTATTATTCTATTTTGCTTCATAATGGCTTAAGTTCAAAACAGCATTGACGATTAAATCTTTTTCACTATAGTTAAAACAGTATTGGGGTTGGTTTAGCTTTTTTCTAAAGCTCTTTTGAGCTCAAAACCCCTCAACTCAAAACCCGAAATGAGGTAGCGAGTTAGGAGTTAAAACCAAACCTTGAAACCCAATACCTATTCTTTGTCATGCTGAACTTGATTAAGCATCTCGCGAAAAGCTATTCCAGTTCTGATTGGAACGTATCCCATTCGTTCGTAATAAAAAAAATAACTCGAGATCCTGAACAAATTCCTCCTATCGTCGGAATTTTCACCATTGACATAATTACGCAACTTGCTGATATTTGGTGTTTTGTATTTTATTGTCGAACTATCACAAATTGCTTTTTTAATATTATAAAGTTCGACTTCTTTGAATCATTTTTAAAAATGAGTTTACAATCGTTAATGTTTTCACTTAAAGGCAAGGCGGAATTGGAGATATGAAATTAGAGGTGCTAATAAAGTTAATACTATTGCCTTTTTATCTGTAAAATGCATTATATTTCTTGAAAGGGAGAATTAGGTTTCCCTAATGTAGCCGAAGCTTTTCTTTTTTAAAATCTAACATTATTATCTTGTATGTTTGGATATTCAAAATGAACAATGTTTAAAAAAACAACCTATTAGCATAATAACTAAAGCTTTTCTCTTTCCGAAATCCAACCTTATTGCCTTAGTAACCAAAGCCTTGAAGAGCAACTTAAAAACCTTATCACCTTATTCTTTGTCGCCAGTAAGAAGGGAAATTAGCGCTGAATAAATAAGGTACTAAGGTTTAAAAGGAGGATATTGTTGGAATCAGGTCGAGAGTTATGAATTGCATATTCATCATTTATTCAGTACGACAAAAGCAAAATTTTAGAGAACTCTTCAAGGGGTTTGGAACCCTTGAAGAGTTTACAACTTACTTAATTTCAATGATTTGAAAAAAACACTTTACTGTTTCAAATCGTCTTTTCTGTAATAAAGTTCGGCTTTTCTGTGTCATTTTCAAAAGACTTGTTTGCAATCGCAAAAATTATCACTCAGGATGACAAGGAGTGGGCGAATGTTAGTTCATAAGGATAACGTCTCTTGTCGTTCTATCGTAATTATAATACAACTAATGAATTATTATATGAAATAATAATATCATCAATAAACTTGTCGTGTTGTTCGTATTCTATGGGCTAAAGTAGACTGTAATATATGGTGGTCCCTTGTCAAATTAAGATAACCTTAGAAGGTCAACCTTCAGACCAAAAAATCTGTTTAATTTCTTTAATTATATAGCCCAATTTGAAACCTGTTGTCAGGTAAAGAGGAATTAGTACGTTTGATTGTTTCTTTACCCCGCGTGAAGGATTGAGGCGGCATCCTTTTTTTTTGGTCGGATTTTGGTTTTAGGGTGGTGGTTTGTTTTTTGAGTCGACTTTTTATGAAACGGATGGGATATTAAAAAAAGATATAGCCGAAAGCCTGACCCCGGATTTTGGAGGGAAAAACTTGTCTGTAATAGTGGATTTGAATATTGAGGAAAATTATAATCTTCAGAGGAAAACCGGGGGCACGCCCAAATCATAAAAAATATTATCTGTTAAAAAAAGCTGTCTCAAGATTTTGAAACAGCTTTTGTAAAATTATAATCAAGATTTTATATTAAGCAGCGTTTTCTGCTCTTTCTTTTTCTTCTTTGATAAGAATATCGTCACCTTTTCTTTTCATCACTTCATACATAATTGGGCTGGCGATAAATATAGAAGAATATGTTCCTATCGCTATTCCGATTATAAGTGAGAAGGTAAATGTTCTCAGGCCTTCTCCTCCAAAAATAAACATCGCTATTAATACTAATAAAGTTGACATAGACGTGTTGAAGGTTCGTCCAATGGTACTGCTTATCGAGGCGTTGATATTTCTTACTAACCCCCATCTCGGATGTATTCTGAAATACTCTCGAATTCGATCAAACACTACTACCGTGTCGTTAATCGAATAACCAACTACAGTCAAGATGGCCGCAATAAAGGTTTGGTCGATTTCCATGCTGAATGGCATGATGTTTTTAAATAGAGAAAATATTCCCACCAAAATTATGGTATCGTGAAGGATGGCAGCAATTGCTCCCAAACTAAACTGCCATTTTCTAAATCTGAATAAGATATAGAGGAAAATCCCCACTAATGAAGCCAGAACTGCCCAGAAAGAGGCGGATTTAATGTCGTCTGCTATGGAAGGTCCTACTTTTATAGAAGACATAATTCCTATGTCTTTATCTCCACTGCCTTGTATGAAATCTCCTAAAGTGGTTGAAGCTGGAAGTTCAGGTTTGAGTGCTTGGTAAAGATTTTCAGTAATTTCATCTTCAACTTCTCTGCTGCTTTCATCTACTTTATAAGCGGTGGTGATTTTAACCTGATTGGCGGAGCCATAAGTTTTAACTTCGGCGCTACCAAAAGGTTCGACGAGGTTTTGTTCGATTTCGGTAGGATTGACTTCTTTGTCAAAACGAACGGTAAAAGAACGTCCGCCCACAAAGTCAACTCCTTGGTTTAATCCTGTGGTAAAGAGTGACCCTAAACTTATAATCACCGCTATTGCTGAAACGACATAAAATATCTTACGCTTCCCTGTAATGTTCAAATGAACTTTGGAGAACCAGTCTTTGGTAATGTTGGTAGAGAACGGAAGTGATTTCCCATTTTTGGTATAGCTTTCAATGTTCAGTCTGGTAATGAAAATTGCTGTAAACAAAGAAGTACAAATACCAATTAATAAAGTGGTCGCAAATCCTTTAACGGGGCCTGTTCCAAATGCCAACAAGATTAATCCTGTAAGGAAGGTGGTAATATTGGCATCAAGAATGGAAGGCAAGGCATTTTTAAATCCATCTTTGATGGCTTGTGCTTGACCTTTTCCGGCTCTGAGCTCTTCCCGTGTTCGTTCGAATATCAGTACGTTAGCATCAACCGACATACCGATGGTCAATACAATACCTGCAATTCCGGGCAGAGTCAGAACTGCTCCTAAACCAGCTAAAATTCCAAAAACGAATAAGAGGTTAACCGCCAGAGCGATATCTGCAAACAAACCTGCTCTTCCGTAATAGAAAATCATATAACCAAACACGATAAACAGGGCTATCACGAAAGATAATAAACCAGCTGTTATCGCTTCTTGTCCCAAGGATGGTCCTACAATTTCTATTTGTACAATATCAGCTGAGGCGGGAAGTTTACCTGCTTTTAGAACCGTAGCCAAGTCTTTTCCTTCTTGAATCGAAAAGTCTCCGGTTATTTCACTTCTTCCTCCTGAAATAGGACCGCTTGTTACGCCCGGGGCAGAATAAACAGTATTGTCTAAAACAATAGCAATTTGTGTCCCTTGTCGATAAGCTTGCCCGGTAAGTTCTTCCCATACGCGTGCTCCTTGTGCATTCATTTCTAAAGAAACCGCTATACGACTCATTTGATCGTAGGTTTGGTTTGCATCAGTTACCGCACTACCGGTTAAAGGAGCTTCATTGCGTTTGTTGCTTTTTATAGCATACAAACCGACAAGATCTGTTTTCTCATCCGGAAGTCCCCAAGCAAATCTGACATATTTTTTATCGTTAGGTAAAAGTGCTCTTACTTTGGGTTCTTTTAAATATGAATTTACCTTAGCTGTATCTTGCACATAGAACTCTGCTAAAACCGGACCGGTATCAAATCCCATTCCTCTAATAAGACTCATTAAAGGCGAACTCGTTTCATCTTCTAAGTCTTCTAAAGTATCTTCTGTACTTAATAAGGCTTCAATATCATCTTCATCGGTTTCGGTGGTGTCTATAGCTTCTTGGATGCTATCGGTTGGAACTTCCTCAGCTTTCTCTTTTTTAGCAGTTTTAATTTCCTGTAAAGTGGCATCTGCTTGTCTTAAGAATTGAGAAAAGTCTTTTGCTTGATAAACCGGCCAGAATTCCAGTTGCGCTGTACTCTGTAATAAGTTTTTTGCACGATCGATGTCTTGAGCACCTGGCAGTTCAACCAAGATTCGTCCTGATTCTCCCAATCTTTGAATGTTGGGTTGTGCAACCCCGAACTTGTCAATACGCTGATTTAAAACCTCAAAAGCCGAAGAAATACTTTCGTTGACCCGTCTGGTCAATACTCTTTGAACCTCTTCGTTAGTCATATCAAAATCAACCTCTCCACTGAGTTGTTTATTTCCAAAAATACTGGGAGAAGCTAATCTTGCTCCCGGTATCTCATTGAAGGCTTCAAAAAACAGGTTGAGATAAGTGTCTTGACTGGTTTTTAATTTTTCATTGGCTTGAGCAATCGCTTTTTCAAACGCCGGATCTGTAGAGTGATCTGAAAGTTCAACTAATAAATCGTTGACCGAAATCTGTAAAATAACACTGATTCCACCTTTGAGGTCGAGTCCTTTGTTGAGCTGTTTTTCTCTGGCAGTATTATAAGTAATTCCGGCAAATATTGGTTCTTTGGCAATAGAATCGAGATATTGACTTACGGCTTGATGGCGAAGTTCACCATAATTCTCTACATCCGTGCTGATTTTTTGTTCCGCATATATTTCAGCGTCCTTTTCAGCCTTATTGGTAATGAATGTAAATGAAAGTTGGTAAATACTTACCAGACCAAATAAGATAGCAAATAGTCTGATTATTCCTTTATTCTGCATTCTTCGAAAAGATTAGGTATTATATGAATTTTTTAAAGCGGACAAATATAGGATTTCAATTAGAAAATGACAATAAAAATTAGGACTTAAAAAACAATACTTTAATTAAATTCGATTTATGTGGGTATTATGAGGTGTATTTTTGTTTAAAGTACTAAATATCTTGTTTTATAAATTAAAGACTTAGCCATTGATGAATTTTTGATATTGAATCCTAATACGAAAAAAGCCCGGATAAAAAATCCAGGCTTAATCAATATTTTAAATTGAATTATGCATCAATGTGTGCATAAACAGCATTCTTCTCGATAAATGCTCTTCTTGGTGGCACTTCATCTCCCATAAGCATAGAGAAAATCCTGTCAGCTTCACTGCCGTTATCAATAGTGACTTGACGCAGAATTCGATGTTCGGGATTCATCGTGGTATCCCAAAGCTGTTCAGCATTCATCTCTCCAAGACCTTTATAGCGTTGAACACTTACCTTGCTTTTATATTCTGCTGCAATTTCTTGACGTTCTTCTTCCGACCAAGCATATCTTTTTGAATTTCCTCTTTTTATCAAATATAATGGAGGTGTAGCAATATATACGTGCCCTCCTTCAATTAATTCTTTCATATAACGATAAAAGAAAGTCAATATCAAAGTAGCAATGTGACTGCCGTCTACATCAGCATCCGTCATAATAATTACTTTATGGTATCTCAACTTTTCAAGGTTCAGCGCTTTGCTATCTTCTTCTGTTCCTACGGTTACGCCCAGAGCGGTATAGATGTTTTTTATTTCTTCGTTTTCGAATACTCTGTGTTGGAGAGCTTTTTCAACGTTTAAAATTTTACCTCTCAGTGGCAGAATAGCTTGAAAATTTCTATCTCGTCCTTGTTTTGCGGTTCCCCCCGCAGAGTCACCCTCGACTAAGAACACTTCACACTGTGCGGGATCTTGTTCGGAGCAATCTGATAGCTTTCCGGGAAGTCCGGCACCGCCCATTACGGTTTTTCGCTGAACCATATCACGGGCTTTACGAGCAGCGTGACGTGCTTGTGCAGCTAAAATTACTTTTTGTACAATAATGGCGGCATCATTTGGATTTTCTTCTAAATAGATATCCAACATTTCAGAAACAGATTGAGATACTGCACTGTTTACTTCGCGGTTACCCAGCTTGGTTTTGGTTTGTCCTTCAAACTGAGGTTCTTGTACTTTTACTGAAATAATAGCAGTCATTCCCTCGCGGAAATCATCCCCGGCCACATCAAAATTAAGCTTGCTCAACATTCCCGAGTTGTCTGCATATCTTTTCAAAGTAGTGGTCAGTCCTCGTCGGAAACCTGATAAATGAGTTCCTCCTTCGTGAGTGTTGATGTTATTTACGTAAGAATGAATATTCTCGTTGAAAGAGTCATTGTAAACCATCGCAACTTCAACAGGAACTCCGTTTTTTTCGCCTTCAAAAGAAATGATGTTTGAAATAATAGCCGGACGTGTTTCGTCTAAATATTCAATAAATTCCTTTAAACCTTCCTCCGAATAAAATACTTCTTGATGCGCATCACCATCTTCATCTACTTCTCTTTCGTCAGTAAGTGTCATTTTTACACCTTTGTTCAAAAACGAAAGTTCTCTTAAACGATTGGCTAATATATTATAATCAAATGAGGTGGTTTCTTTGAAGATTTCTTTATCGGGTTTGAAAATAACCTCTGTTCCGTGATCTTCTGTTTCTCCGGTGTTTTTAACGGGATAAAGCGAATGTCCTCGCTCGTATTCCTGCTCCCAAATTTTCCCGTCTTTAAAAATCTTGGCGTGTAATGTAGAGGAAAGTGCGTTTACAACACTGACTCCCACCCCGTGAAGTCCGCCGGAAACCTTATATGAATCTTTATCGAATTTCCCGCCGGCTCCGATTTTTGTCATCACTACTTCCAAAGCAGAAATGCCTTCTTTTTTATGGATGTCAACAGGTATTCCTCTACCATTATCGCGGATAGAGATTGTTCCATCTGTAAAAACGCGCACGTCGATTCGATCGCAATACCCTGCCATGGCTTCGTCAATGGAGTTGTCGATAACCTCATCAACTAAATGGTGAAGACCTCGAGGACCTACATCTCCAATATACATTGATGGACGCATGCGAACATGTTCCATACCCTCCAAAGCCTGAATGTTTTCGGCTGAATATTTATTTTCTAATTCGTTCATATTTTTAAATAAGGTTTAACTTGGCAAAAGTAGCAAATATAAGCATTTTTGTGGTTTTTATAAAGCTAATTCAATGGATACTTTTTAGTTTTAAGTAGAATTATTTTGAAAGCTTCCAATTGATAGGGAATTTAAATGAGTGTTTTTTCTATTGGGCTGTGATGTTTTTTTCTTTGCTAATTCAAAATTTATCTAACGTTCAGGTATTTATGAGATTGTAAGGTAATTGTCCATTTTGGGTTTTCTAAAACATAGTCGACCATCATCGGCATTGATTTTTCACGTACACTCCATTCCGGCTGTAAATAAAGCTTGCAGTCTTCTGATACTAATTTAGCTTGCGCTTCGGCAAATTTTAAATCGTGACGGTTATAGATAATTACTTTGAGCTCATCAGCTTTTTGGTAAGCCAAGGAAGTCGGCAGTTTTCTCTTTTTGGGAGAAAGACAAACCCAGTCCCAAATCCCGGTAAGCGGATGAGCACCTGAAGTTTCGATATGTGTGCGCAATCCTTTTGCTTTCAGTTTAGTGGTAATCGGTTCAAGATCATACATTGTAGGTTCTCCACCGGTTATCACAGTTATTTTAGAATGCGCAGATGCATTTTCCACGATTTTGTCAACAGCCGTTGCAGGATGTAAATTCGCATCCCAGCTTTCTTTGACATCACACCAGTGACAACCCACATCGCAACCGCCAAGTCTGATGAAATAAGCGGCTTTTCCTTGGTGATATCCCTCGCCTTGGATCGTGTAAAACTCCTCCATCAAAGGAAGCATCAATCCTTTGTCAATTAAATTTTGCGTTTCTTTTGTTTTCATGACTGCAAAGATAAAGACCGTTTTAGAAATATATGGATAATTAGGATAAAAAAAGTAGCCAAAACAATAGAAAATAATCTGAAGCAAATCAAAACTTTCTTCTTTCATTGAATTACATTGCTTATTTTTGCCGGAAAATTATTGTCGATGAAATCAAAACTATTAACGTTGCTATTGGTGGTTGTATTTTTAGGTGCTTGTCAGAAAGAAGCTCAAGACCAACGCTATTTGATTACCAAAGATCAAATAGGATATTTGACCAAAGATATTCAGGTTTATCAGTTGGACTCTGTTTTTGCAGAAGACTCGGTGGTCAATAAAAATAATTCCAAGCAATTTTCAAGAGGAAATGAAATTGTAATTTATAAAAAAGGAGGAGGAGAATTGTTGCGACTTTATCCTGCAAAAAGATTTGATAGTACCAGCACGATTTCCAGCGTGGAAGTTATCGATACCATTTTTAAAACTGATAAAGGGCTGGGCAAAGGAAGTGAGTTTGAAGTCTTAGAAACCAATTATTCCGTTAGTAGAATAGAGAATACCTTAGGAGCAGCAATGGTTTTTGTCGATGAGTTGAATATGTATTTTAATGTTGATAAAAAAGACATTACTGAACCTACCGGGATGAATGTTGAGATAAAACCCTCCCAAATTAAAAAGCATGCTCGTTTAAAACACCTTTGGTTGGATTGGGAATAAATAAGAGATTTTTTTTAGAAGAGTTCTAAATACTGTCAATCGATTTTATTTCAGGCGATTTTAGGTGAATTTGAAAATTAAAAGATTCAAATCAGTCTTTATTGTGAAAAAATCATTCAAGAAAATCCTTACCAAACTCAAGGGGCGTCAACTTAATATTTTATACGAAATTATACCTGATAAAGCAGTTGATCAAAGTTTTAAACTATTTTTGACCCCGAGAAAAGGGAGAATCAATGCGATTGCGGAAGATTTTTTAAAAACAGCTTCCGAAACAGCACAAATCACTGTCGATCAACATCAAATTCAAACTTATATTTGGAAAGGTGGAAACCGAAAAGTGCTCTTGGTTCACGGTTGGGAAAGCAATACCTTTAGATGGAAAGCGTTGATTGAAAAACTGCTAAAGCAAAACTTCACAGTAATCAGTTTGGACGCACCGGCTCATGGGAATTCTGACGGAGAGTTTTCCAACGTTCCTGTTTATGGAAAAGCGGTGGTAGAACTGATTGAGAAATATAAGATTCAATATGCTGTCGGACATAGTTTAGGGGGATTTGCCTTGTTGTATCAGCAGTATAAAGGTGGGGTTTCTTCTTTGAAAAAAATGGTGTTATTAGCACCCGCTTTAGAAATGGCTAATATCGTGAAGGGGTTTCAAAATACACTTGGTTTAAAACAACCGCTGATAGAAGATTTCGGAAAGCGATTTGAAGAGGAGTACGATTATAGCTTATCGGATTTTTCTGTTTTAAACTTGCTCGAAAAAAGTGATATCCCTACACTTTTTATTCATGATCGGGATGACCAAATTGTCAGTTATAAAGAATCCAAAAATTTAGTCGAACAATGGGATAATGCCAAATTGATATTGACCGACGGACTGAAACACAGTTTAAGAAGTGAAGCGGTAAGTGATGCCGTTGTGAAATTTTTAAATAAAACTAATTGACATTTTCAAATAAATTGGTTTTATTCTGAAGTGTTTTAAATCATCAAATAAATTAGTCATTTTAAGTAATCAAAATGCGGATAAACAAATTTTTAAGTCGAGCCGGATACTGTTCACGTAGAGAAGCCGATCGGTTGGTGGAGCAGGGAAGAGTTACTATAAACGGAAAAACTCCCGAATTAGGAACCAAAGTAAAGTCGGACGACAAAGTGAAGGTCGACGGTAAAGTGATTGAAAATAAAAAAGAAGAACCTACTTATTTAGCTTTTAATAAACCGGTCGGAATTGTTTGTACCACTGATTCCAGCGTTGAAAAAGACAATATCATAGATTATATAAATTATCCCAAACGAATCTATCCGATTGGAAGATTGGATAAACCAAGTGAGGGGTTGATTTTACTGACTGATGACGGAGCAATTGTAAACAAAATTTTACGATCGCGAAACGATCAAGGAAAAGAATATGTCGTCACGGTCGATCGTCCGGTAACAGCCGATTTTATAAAAGGAATGAGTGAAGGTGTCCCGATTTTAGATACCGTCACCAAAAAATGCAAAGTCTGGAAAACAGGTAATTTCGAATTTCATATTGTGCTCACCCAAGGCCTCAACCGACAAATCCGCAGAATGTGCGATTATTTTGATTATAAAATCACCAAACTAAAACGGATTCGGGTGATTAATATTCATTTGGATGATTTACCAATAGGAGAATATCGTGAGCTGACCGATCAAGAATTGAAAGAGTTGAAGCGGGTTGTAGAGTGATTAAGAAGAATTTGGTTTTCTGTTGAACCGTTACCGCGAGATTGTACCTCCTGGTTTCATGTTTTATAAAAGCTAAAATTTTTCAAAGTTCTCGGATATCTGATTGTACTTTGGAAAATTGAACGAGCCGTTGCTTTTGGTTTTGCGTTTCAGTTTAGAAGAGCATTTCTCTTGAACTTCTCCAAAGTAATTGGGTTTCGTGTTATACCAAACCGATATGTTTTTTTTAGTCTAATAGTTTATGGTATAATACCGAGAGACAATGACTTATCATTTTATGTCAGATTAAAATTATGGTCGATTCGGTGTTAGAACTTTGAAAAAGTAGATTGCGTTTTTTGAAATAGGATAAGAATGACGCCACACGTTTTTAGTTTATAGAGTTTTCGCAAACAAATCGATTGCTATTTTATTATTGTTTTTTTCTTAAGAATTCTTTGAATAAATTTTCTGTAGTAGCTATTTTCTTGAAACCTTTTTTGCTTAATCCTTTTATTAACTTTTTATCTCCAGTCCAAATCTTACAATTTAAATATAATGAAAATGCTACAAAAGCAGTATCGGCGGGATCAATATCCTCACAAAGTTCAAAAGCTCGTTGATAATCTTCTTTTGGAACAATCGAATGATTTAAGATCGTAACATTCTTAAGAACTAATTCATAAACTTCCTGAAATTCACCAACACTTAATCTTGCAATATTTTTGATTTTTTCATGATGTTCCCAAATTTCACTCCTTAAATACTTTGGCGCAAAGAATTCATAAAAGTTTTCGCCTGTTAATAAAATTTGTGCTATTCGACTGTTTACATTAAGAATAGCACTGAAAATTATGTTGGAGTCAACGATTAGCTTATCCATCTAATCCGATTTCTTTTTTGATTTTTTCCCAACGGTCAGATTTTGATGTTTTCGTTAAGTTCTCGATATCTTTTTCTGTTGCTTTAGATTTCGAAGTAAGCTCTTCATATCGTAAGTAATCTAAAATTGATTGAATTTTAGACGCTTTTGTGTTTGCCGAAAATCGTACAAGTATTTCATTATTCTTTCGTTCAACTATCATTTCTTTTTTATTTTAAATTTAATTATAAAGTTTGATTTTTAAGTTCGCCTTGTTGTGGATATTAGTGTTAATCGGTAACCTAACAAGATTTCCCATTTAATTCTTGCCTGCAGATTGTTATAACCTTAATCCAAAGATAAGGAATTCAATTCTATATTCCTTCACGAGAAATTTTAATCTCTTGAACTTTTCCAAAGTAATTGGGTTTCGTGTTATACCAAACCGATATGTTTTTTTAGTCTAATAGTTTATGGTATAATACCGAGAGACAATGACTTATCATTTTATGTCAGATTAAAATTATGGTCGATCCGGTATTAGAACTTTGAAAAAGTAGATGATAGCTTTTTGGGATGCAGGTTAAAAGAGCATTCACCGTTACCGTTAGTTAGGTTGTATCTCGTGGTGTTCTGTAGAATTATTGGATTTATAAAAATTGAACGAGCGATTGCTTTAGGTTATGCGTTTCAGTTTAGAAGAGTATTTCTCTTGAACTTTTCCAAAGTCTTGGAATTTCTGATTGTACTTTTGAAAGGTTGAACGGGAATTTTAATCCAGCCAACAAAATTCAGGGGAAACAGGAAAGAAGTGCTATCGATAAAACATAAAGAAGCCGAAATTAGATTGTCGAATTAGAGTAAAGTTTTCGCTTAAAAAAATGTTTATTTGAAAATAGGGGAGAAACTAAGGCACACTTTTTATCTTTGTCGCTGTTTAAGAAATTGAGTTATGGAATACGCTGAAAATATATTAGAAACCATCGGGAATACCCCTTTGGTGAAGATGAACCGAATTGTGAAAGACATCGATGCGCTGGTTTTGGCAAAATATGAAACCTTTAATCCGGGTAATTCTGTTAAGGATCGGATGGCGGTCAAGATGATTGAAATAGCCGAGAAAGAAGGCAAGCTAAAACCCGGCGGTACTATAATCGAAGGAACTTCAGGAAATACCGGGATGGGATTAGCTTTGGCCGCAATTGTCAAAGGTTACAAAATGGTTTGCGTGATTTCAGATAAGCAGAGTAAAGAAAAAATAGATATTCTCCGCGCGGTGGGCAGCGAAGTCATCGTTTGTCCAACTGAAGTGGCGCCTGACGATCCGCGTTCTTATTACTCGGTTTCCAGAAAAATGGCCGAAGAAACCCCGAATTCGTGGTACGTCAATCAATATGATAACTTGGCCAATACTCAAGCACATTATGAATCTACCGGTCCGGAAATTTGGGAACAAACCGATGGAAAAGTCACTCATTTCGTAGTTGGTGTTGGTACGGGCGGAACAATTTCTGGCGTAGGAAAATACTTAAAAGAAAAAAATCCGAATATCAAGGTTTGGGGAATCGATACTTATGGATCGGTATTCAAAAAATATCACGAAACCGGAATCTTCGATGAAGATGAAATTTATTCTTATGTCACTGAAGGAATAGGCGAGGATATTCTTCCTGAAAATGTGGACTTTGATATCATTGACGGATTCACCAAAGTAACCGACAAAGACGCAGCTGTTTATACCCGAAAACTGGCGCTTGAAGAAGGTTTCTTCCTTGGAAATTCTGCCGGAGCAGCCGCTAAAGGATTGTTGCAGCTCAAAGAACATTTCACGAAAGACGATGTCGTGGTAGTTTTATTCCACGATCACGGAAGTCGTTATGTCAATAAGATATTTAATGATGATTGGATGAAGGAGCATGGGTTTATGGAGTGAGAATATGTTCTAAAACACTAATAAATAGTTAAATAAAAAACCGTCTTGGAGTAAAATCCCAGACGGTTTTTAAATATTTAATATGTAAATATTATAGTAGTTACTAAAATACTTTAATCAACTTATTGAGCTATTGTATTGGTTTTGAGTGGTTATTCAATCGGAGCAAATTTAAACGGTGCTGAATCTTTAAATTCTTTGGAGGATTCTCCGGAATAGTTTTCATTTTTTGCTAAACTGAGTTTCTTTACCTGGGTACCTTCACTAAAGTCTAACTTGTCAAATTCAACCCAAACAACATTGGGGTTTTCCACATTGTCAAAGAAATAAACCAGATTTTTCTGATCGGCTACAGTTCTCCAGCGTGTAGACGAAATATTTGGTTCGGTTTCTGAAGAAATACCAAGTGGTACCGAGCAGTTTCTTATTACACTAAAAACACTTGCTAAAGCAGCTCTAATATTGCTGGTTTGTGGGACGGCGTCAATATAATAAGAGGCTCTTACAAATCTATCTGCTGCTCGGTTGGTTCCCGGAAGCATAACAGTTCCCGGAATATCTTTCCAATATTGATTTATCGCAAGTTGTTCATCAAAAGTAGGAGAGTTGGTCATCGTCACATAAGACGGATCGTGGTGAATTTTCAATTTCCCATCGATATACTCGAAAATAGCATTATCGCCCGAGGCATCGGAAAGAGATAAGTGTACAGAAGCAAACTTAGTTGTCCCCGGTATATTAGCGGAAACAACGACAAATTCCTCTTTGCTAAATGCTTCGACTGCTTCGGAAACTGTGGCGAAATTATCTAAGGCATACTGCAGCCAAAGAGAAATAGAAATTGCTTTATCTTTATCCTTATCAAAATTTGGATAAGTAGATTCAACCAGCCATAACAAATTGCCCACCAGTCCTTTTTCGTTCATTCCATCTGAAGAGGTGAAATCCCATGAACTGGTTACAACACTTCCATATTTTGATTTCCATTTCACTGAAGCACTTCCCGCTGCTCCATCACGATCTATCCCTCTTGGGAAAACCCAAAGATTGGCGGGAATTTCATCTTTCCAGTCCATCGATCGAGCGGTGATGACAGTGTTGTCAGGTCCTTTGTAAACCACTCTGGTACAGGCGTTTGTTTTGTTGGGGGTTAGTGCAAAGAGTGCAAAACAAACAGTTATTAGAATTTGGAATGTTTTCATAGATATTGTTAGTTTTAATTTAATGTTAAAGATACAGGTTAGTTATAGATATATAACCAAAGCTTATAGATAATTTAATTGGTAAGATTTTAAGCTATAAAAAATTGTTTTAATCAGATAAAAACAAGCTGAAATTTTGGTTTTAATAATTTCTGGAATACGTTTTATTTTCAATTAAATATTCATTCTTATGGCCATCTCCTGTTTTAAACTTAGTTTTTAAGGTTTTTCTTCCGGTAAACTTTTGTTTGAAAATAACTAAATGTAAATGTGGTCCGGTAGTCCACCCTACATTTCCACTGTATCCAATCAATTGTCCTTGGTCAACTTGTTCACCTATTTTTACGTTTGAACCGTTTTGTTTGATATGAGCATACTCAGCAAAGGTCCCATCCGGGTGATAGATAAGAATTAAATTGTTGTATTTTTTACATCGTTCTTCCGGACAATTTCTGTGATTCTTGTCGATAACTTTAACCACGATTCCTTCCCTAACAGCAGTAATTTCCGTTCCGACAGGCATGGTAAAATCCAACGCATTTTCATTTTGATGGGAAAAGCTTCCGTTGTATCCTTGATGAATGTTGAATTTGTTGGAAGATTTAAAAGGTAAGTAATAGCGGTGATTTTTGTCATAATCGTCTTTGGTTAGATCGCCGTAACTCATTTGATATTCGTAAGAAAATTTATAGGAGTTTTTCTTATTTGAAACTTTTAATGTGGTCAACAGCTGTTTGTCTTCCTGTGAATTAACCACATAAACATTGTTGTTTCCATTATCACCATTCAAATTTATCGTCGAAAAATCTATTTTGATGGTTATCGGACAATATTCTTCGTTATCTGCGTAAATATGATAACCATTATCAAATTCTTCATAATATACCTTCGCATTTGGTTGTGCTTGAGAAAAGCTGATTATGAAAAATGCAATAAATAACAAAATAAATAACAAGTAAATTCTCATTTTTAATCAAGCTTTTCTGACAAATTCAGATTTCTTACCCGTCGAGCCATAACCGTCCATTTTACAGTTGATATTGTGATTGTTGGCTCCATCTGCCAAACGGATGTTTTTTTATTTGGCATAAGTTATCAATGGCTGTGTTTCGTAGTTGTTGGTCTTCCAAAAGCGCAATAAAAAATCAATGTTTTTTAAATATACTTCACCAAGCTCATCATTAAAAAATGACAATTTGTTTTTACAATTATCAATACAAAACATTACCAGTTCAGGAGCGTAATTGTTTTGCATTAAGAGTTGAACGGTATGTTCTTTACTGTTTTCCTCTTTATAATACGGATTGTTTTCCAAAGGAAATGCGGAATTGATGTTCAAAGCTATTTGGATTCCGCCTTTTGGATTGAAAAACACCAATCCTGTTTCAAAAGTTTCCGCCAGGTTTTGAATGTCTTCTTTATCGCCAAAAACACTGTTTTCACGAATGTTTTTTTTAGCTGTTTCGATTTTTTTAGCGGAGCGATTTAAGGACGCGTTATAAAATTCGAAATAACTTTTACAGAAATCGTCAATTTTATCGGTCGGTAAAAAAGCTATTGGTGAGCCGTTATTAAATTCTTTAAAAGCTTGCAGTTGTTTGTCGAGCAATTCTTCAATTTTATCCTGTTTATCGTCTAAAAAACTGACAGCATTTCTGCTTTCCTGTGAGTTCTTTTCATCCAAAACCAAATCAGCATTAAATGGGATTTGGAAATAGTTTCCGGAAAACCACCATTCACCTTTCCATTTTATGATACCAATAAATACAATTGTATCGATTTCAACTAAATAATCGGCATCGTCAAATGACTTTTTGGTAAGCTTAAATTTTTTATCCGAGGCAATATGCTCGATAAAAATATTCTCCTGATCCTGGCCTTTATAAAAGAAATAACCGTTTATTTTTTGAGATATATTTAAAAACTCCTCACTTAACGGATGCTGTTTACCTAATATTTCAGCAGTCCATTCTTTTCCCGTTAAGTTGAGTAAACGAGTTTTGTTTTCGTGAATTAAGGTGTCTTTATTCATATTTAAAAATGCCATAAGATTCCGGTCATTTTTATTTTTTTGAACAATTTCGAATTCGTTTTCTTTTAATTTGAATAAAGTATCGGTATGAAATAAATAAGTTTTAAATAAAATTGTTTTAATTAGATTTCGAGCGATATAAAAATCATTCTCATTGTGATCAATGTTATAATATGATTTGAGATGCTCATTTTCAGGAGCATATTCCCAAGCATCGTCGAGCACTTCCATCACTTTTTCAGCTTTTTCATAAATGAAATCATTAAACGGAGCAATGAATTTCTCTGTTTGTACAGTATTTAAAAAATACCAGATTAAAAAACTGACATCTTCAAAATTAATTTCCTCTCTATAGTAGTCATCAAGCATATAAAAGGGAAGTTGTTTTTGATATAAACGGTGATGTATGGTTATAAAACTATTCCAAATATTGGTTCCTGAAATGACATCTTCAAAATATGACGCTAGAAAACAAGCCAAAAGATTTATTTCTGCCTTGTCCAAATATTGTTGAAGTATAAATAACTGTTTGTCGCTTGTAATCGCTTGCTTGACTTTATTGCTCAGTTCTAAATAATAAACATCAGTCATGGACTGATTGTCGTAGGGCTTCAGCATTAACCATTCCTTGATGTATATTCTTTTATGCATTTTTTGAGTGATAATTTTAACGGTATTTACGATTAGGAAGACAGCAGTTTGACATATTTGTTGTCAATAAAAGTCAATATAGCTATAAAGTTAAAATAAAAACAATAGAAAAAAATTTTATTGCGGTGATTTTCCTAATCCGATTAAAACAGCGGCAATAAATAACCTGTTGTGATTTGCCATCTTACGAGAAAAGGTTATTTTTGCAACTTTTAAAAAAAGAGCAAGATTTTTGTTGAAATTACTTCGTCTTAACAGCTTAAAAGACTGTGTTTTAGTTGGTTTATCTTAAAAGATTCAAGCACGAAAATTTCATTTTGGGAATTATCCGCTCGTACAAAATTATTAAAGGAATTTAATTATGCATAAAATTATCAATTTGTTTGATTTCAAACAAAAAGTAAATTATAAAACTGAAGTATTGTCGGGGATCACCGTGGCTTTGGCTTTGGTTCCTGAAGCGGTGGCTTTTGCAATGATAGCTGGATTATCACCTTTGACGGGACTCTATGCAGCTTTTGTAATGGGATTGGTCACCTCTATTTTTGGAGGAAGACCCGGAATGATTTCCGGAGCAACAGGAGCAGTTGCCGTGGTAATCATAGCTTTGGTTAAAAGTCACGGCGTAGAATATGTCTTTGCTACAGTTATTCTTGCGGGATTAATACAAATGTTAGCCGGAGCCTTAAAGTTGGGAAAACTAATCCGCTTAGTACCACATCCGGTAATCTATGGGTTTGTAAATGGATTGGCAATTATCATTTTCATGTCTCAACTCGATCATTTTAAAGATGCTTCGGGGAATTGGCTCACCGGTCCAAACTTATATCTGCTTTTGGCTTTGGTAATCTTAACTATGATTATTATTTGGGGCTTACCAAAACTAACCAGAGTAGTGCCAGCTTCTCTGACCGCTATCTTAGTTGTTTTTGGTTTGGTTTTCTTTTTTAATTTAGACACGAGTACAGTAGGAGATATGGCTTCGATTAAAGGTGGATTCCCGCCATTCCACATACCTGCCATTCCATATACTTTTGAAACTTTGCAAGTAATCTTTCCCTATGCTGCCATCGTTGCAGGAGTGGGGTTGATTGAGAGTTTACTGACTTTAAATATAGTTGATGAACTCACCGAAACTCGAGGACAAAGTAATCGTGAAGCCATGGCACAAGGAACAGCGAATGTTTTATCAGGTTTCTTTTCAGGAATGGGTGGGTGCGCGATGATTGGACAGAGTTTAATCAACGTTTCCAACGGTGCGAGAGCGAGATTGTCGGGAATTGTAGCTTCCATTATGCTATTGATTTTTGTAATGTTTGGAAGCAATTTGATTGAAAAAGTTCCGATGGCAGCATTAACGGGATTGATGATTATGGTTTCGATCGGTACTTTCGAATGGGCGAGCTTTAGAATATTTACCAAGTTTCCGAAATCGGATATTTTGGTGATGGTGTTGGTTACTTTGGTGACGGTTTTTCTAAAAAACTTGGCGTTGGCTGTACTTATTGGAGTGATTATCGCCGCCTTAGTTTTTGCTTGGGATAATGCGAAACGGATTCGTGCCAGAAAACGTATCGATGAAGATGGCGTTAAACACTATGAGATATATGGGCCATTGTTTTTTGGCTCCACCACACTTTTTGGAGAAAAGTTTGATGTTTTTAATGATCCGGATGAAGTGATTATAGATTTTAAAGAAAGTAGAGTGGTCGATATGTCTGCTATTGAAGCTTTAAATAAAGTTACCGAACGGTATCGCAAGCAAGGTAAAAAAGTCCGACTAAAGCATCTGAGTCCAGACTGTCGAAAACTTATCAAAGATGCAGAGAGTGTTATTATGGTCGATGTAATTGAAGATCCGACTTATAAGGTGATGAGAGATGAATAAGTGGTGAACAAGTGAAGAAAAAAGTTGGAGTTTGTAAATTTATAATTTAGATTAGTTCACAAGTTCACAAGTTCACAAGTTCACAAGTTCACAAGTTCACAAGTTCACAAATTCACAAGTTCACAAGTTCACAAGTTCACAAGTTCACAAGTTCACAAGTTCACCAAATATCTACAAGCTTATTTAAGGTTGAAGTAAATCGAAAGAATCGGACTATTTCTTTATAAAAAGATAAGGATAATAAGTCATTTTTAAAGAATAAATAAGATTATAGTTAACTTCAAAAGTAGGTTTTAAAATATTTTTCATTAATTTTATAGCGGTAATTGTTTCAGCTTATGAATTATGAAAGAGGATTTTTTACATTATCTATGGAAGTTTAAAAAATTTGAATTTCTGCAAGCTAAGACGACCGCCGGGGAAATATTAGAAATAAATCAAGTTGGTTTGCACAATCAAAGCCAATCCGGGCCTGATTTTTTTAACGCGAAAATTAAAATCGGAAACCAACTTTGGGCGGGGAATGTAGAAGTTCATAAGAAATCCAGCGATTGGTATGCGCATCATCATCAAACCGACTCGGCGTATGATAATGTGATACTTCACGTGGTTTGGGAGCATGATGTAGAAGTATATCGAAAGGATAATTCTCCCATTCCGACTTTAACTTTAAAAGAAATCGCTGATCAAAATGCATTGGATAATTACAATAATCTTTTAGGTGTTCAAGCTTCGCGATGGATTAATTGTGAACCGGATTTTTCCGATTTTGAGAACTTTGACATTGAAAATTGGTTGGAGCGATTGTATATAGAAAGATTGGAACATAAATCAAAAGTTATCAATGAAATTCTAAAACAAAATGCCAATGATTGGGAGGCTACGTTATTCTGCATGTTGGCAAAAAACTTTGGATTGAATATCAACGGAGAGGCTTTTTTGAGCATCGCCCGGTCCATTCCTTTTTCGGAAATCAGAAAAATTGAAGATAATTTGCAGATGGAAGCTTTGCTTTTTGGTCAAGCAGGATTGTTACACAAGCCCTACGATCATCCTTATTTCATAAAGTTAAAAACAGAATATACTTATCTAAAGCATAAATTAAAACTCAGTACTAAAGGCGTATTGCCCGTAAGCTTTTTTCGGCTTAGACCGCAGAACTTTCCCACCATCAGATTAGCACAATTAGCGGCATTATATACCACGCACCAAAAATTGTTTTATCAATTGATCGAGCAGTCGGATGTCAAAAAGATAAAAGACTTGTTTTCAGTAAGTATCCATCCGTGCAACTACAGGTCTGATTTTTCTTTAAAGTTTTGTGGGTAGAACTTGTCAAGTTCCGAAGCCTTTGTGTCGAGAATGTTTTCCAGAACATATTTGAGCCACTGATAAGGAT
>Ga0079225_10000533_pt1 | contig 20563 bp, 19 predicted proteins | sample Poulit2012_FD_76344 | JGI IMG/M metagenome (GOLD analysis project Ga0079225, IMG submission 76344) | Agricultural soil microbial communities from Georgia to study Nitrogen management - Poultry litter 2012 | ecosystem: Environmental > Terrestrial > Soil > Agricultural land | place: USA: Georgia... | reverse complement strand
TTGGTGACGGTATTGCCCAAGTTTACGGATTAACTAGTGTAAATCAAGGGGAATTAGTAGAATTTGAAGATTGCACTAAAGCAATTGCTCTTAACCTAGAAGAAGACAACGTTGGTGTTGTATTAATGGGTGATAGTGAAAACATTAAAGAAGGAAGCAAGGTGAAAAGAACAGGACAAATTGCTTCTATTAAGGTTGGTGAAGGTTTAGTTGGAAGAGTTGTTAATACTCTTGGTGAACCTGTAGATGGTAAGGGTCCAATCGAAGGTGAATTATACGAAATGCCTATTGAACGTAAAGCTCCAGGAGTAATTTATAGAGAGCCTGTAACAGAGCCTTTGCAAACAGGAATTAAAGCTATCGATGCCATGATTCCTATTGGACGTGGGCAAAGGGAATTAGTAATTGGTGATAGACAAACAGGTAAAACCGCTATTTGTATAGATACCATTATTAATCAAAAAGAATTTTATGACGCTGGTGAACCAGTTTATTGTATTTATGTTGCAATTGGACAAAAAGCATCTACAGTTGCTCTAGTTATGAAAGCTTTAGAAGAACATGGTGCACTTGCATATACTACTATAGTAACTGCTTCCGCTTCAGATCCAGCTCCATTACAATTCTACGCTCCATTTGCAGGTGCAGCTATTGGAGAATATTTTAGAGATACTGGCCGACCTGCATTGGTTATTTATGATGACTTATCAAAACAAGCAGTAGCATATCGTGAAGTTTCTTTATTATTAAGACGTCCTCCTGGTCGTGAAGCATATCCTGGTGACGTATTCTACTTACACAGTCGTTTATTAGAGCGTGCAGCAAAAATCATTAATAATGATGAAATTGCTAAAAACATGAATGACTTACCAGAAAGTATTAAACATAAAGTAAAAGGTGGAGGTTCTTTAACTGCATTACCTATTATTGAAACACAAGCTGGTGACGTATCTGCATATATCCCTACAAACGTAATTTCTATTACTGATGGTCAGATTTTTTTAGATACTAACCTCTTCTTATCTGGTATTCGTCCAGCTATTGACGTTGGTTTATCTGTATCGCGAGTTGGTGGTTCAGCGCAAATTAAATCAATGAAAAAAGTTGCTGGAACATTGAAATTAGATCAAGCTTTATTCCGCGAATTAGAAGCATTCTCAAAATTCGGGGGTGATTTAGATGAAGCTACTAAAATTGTAATTGATAAGGGTACAAGAAATGTGGAAATATTAAAACAAGATCAATATACTCCATACTCTGTTGAAAAACAAATTGCAATTATTTATTTGGGTACAAACAATTTATTAAACGCTATACCTGTAAATAAAGTAAAACAATTTGAAGCTCAATATTTATCAGAATTAGAAGCAAAGCATCCTGAAATTTTACAAGAGTTTAAAGCTGGTAAACTTGTTGAATCTAGCTTAAAAACCTTAACTGAATTTGCTAAGAATTTAGCTAAGCAATATCAAATTGCAGAATAAGTTTTTTTTGTATAAATACTTTAAAGAGATGACTATTTTTAGTCATCTCTTTTTTTTGAAAAATAATAGAAAGAAATTAAAAATTTAATTGTACTTTTAGTTTAAGAAAACAAAATTTATTCATTATGCGATTTATATTATCTTTAATAATTACTGGAATAATTGTTTCTATAGCAGTTTATTTTACACCTGGAGCACATGTGGATAATTTTATATGGGCTATAATTACAGGATTAATAATTGGTTTAGTTAATGGAACTATAGGTTCAATTTTAAGATTACTGACATTTCCTATTAATTTTATTACTTTTGGTCTTGTCTCTTTTTTAATTACGGTTCTAATGCTTTCATTTACAGATTTTCTAATGGGAAGCAAATTTGAAATTGGAGGCTTTTTAAATACAGTAATTTTTGCTATCATTATAGCCATATTTGAAATGATCCTTGGAAGTATATTAGGATTAAAGAAGAAATAAAAAACAAATATTAAATAATCCATACTGCATCTTAAAAAAGGTACTTTATGGATTATTTTTTATATTATAATGATAATAATAGTCTTAATAATTAGATTAAAAGCAAATAGCTATTTCTACAGATTTTTAATTTCCTTGTAATCTCTTCCATAATTTTTTAAAAAGCATTCTTCCATCTCTAGTGGTTTTTGGCGCTTCTGATATATGGAATTTTGCTTGATTTTCATTTTCAGGTATAAAATAATAAGAAAACACAAATTGCTCTTTATTTGTTTCTTCATTTTCCATTACCCCAAATCGTAAATCATTCATTATATAAACACCCTGCTTTTCTTCGACAGTATACCAATTCTCAACCACGTCAACTAAAGTGGAGAACCTTGGATCTTTTGCAATAATTTCTTCTGATTTTTCATCATTTTTATAAGATTTCCAAGTAACATCTTTAGTATCAAAAAAACTATAATCGCCTATATAGTACGTGTCACCATCTTTAACTTGAGCTTGCCATAAAATGGTATTTAAAGCAGATGGTTTCACTATAAACTGCTCGTAACTTATGTTTTGATTTTGCAATTCTTTCTTAAAATGTTGCATTACTATTAATTTTGCAATTATTGTCCATAATAGATAGGCGGAACTCCAAATAAAACCTCGACGTAAAATCTTTTTTCTGCTATTTCCAGTTTTTCTCCACATTATTACCAAAGCTATTATCCAAGGAATAGTATATAAGGGATCAATAACAAAAATTGTTTTAAAAGATAAGCGCCAAGTTGATGGATATAAAACTTGCACACCCCATGATGTGAATAAATCTATTGCAACATGGGTAAATATGGTAGATGCAATAATAATATTTGCTAAAAGAAAGGATATTCGTCTTTTTTCAATTTTCCATAATAAAAATCCGAGCAAAGGACTAAACAAGAGCATTCCTAAAAAGGAATGTGTCAAACTTCTATGCATTGCAACAGCATCCACGGGATGAAATAAATAACCAAACCATACATCTAAATCAGGAAAGGTTCCGAGTATTGCACCATATAAATAAGATCTGTTTTTTAAGGTATCACCAGCTAAAACCTCAACAGTTGCTATACCAATTGCTATTTGGGTTAAAGAATCCATCTTGATATATGAATATTTATAAAAAATGCGAAATGAAAATTACATTATTAAAATTATCATTTCGCATTATAATTTACTTTATACTTATTTATTTCACTTTTGTTATTTTCACCATATTCGTTGGAAGACGTTCCGTTACAGGTAAAGAACCAGTATTAACTACCACATCTCCTTTATGCAACAATCCTTTTTCTTTTAAAATACTTATTTGAGTTTCAATCATTTTATCCAAATCAGTATTTTCTTCATAATAAAATGCTTTAACACCCCAACTTAAACTTAATTGATTAACTAGCTGTTTTGTTTGAGTAAATACGAACAATTCTGAATAGGGACGAAAACTTGAAAGCATAAAGCCAGTATATCCACTTTGAGTCATACCTATTATTGCATCAGCATTAATATCTTCAGCAATTCTACATGCATTATAGCAAAGCGCATCACTTAAAAAAGACGGTGAGTGAGGCTGTGGAATTAAATTTCTATTATATACTGTTTTTTCTTTTTCTACCTCTTGAATTATATCAACCATCGTTTTTACTACCAGTGCTGGATGTTTCCCCATTGCTGTTTCACCACTTAACATAACAGCATCTGCACCTTCCATAACTGCATTCGCAACATCCGACATTTCACTACGATTAGGTCTTCGTTTTTCCATCATGCTTTCCATCATTTGAGTTGCGATAATTACAGGTTTTGCTCTATGAATGCATTTTCTTACAATATCTTTTTGAATCATTGGTACTTTCTCAACTGGCAATTCAACTCCTAAATCACCTCTTGCTACCATTACTCCATCAGATGCTAAGATAATTTCTCTTAGATTTTCTACCGCTTCTGGCTTTTCAATTTTTGCAATAATTTTAGTCATTGCATCCTTAGAAGTTAACAAGAATCTTAAATCAAAAATATCTTTAGGTTTACGAACAAAGGATAAGCCTACCCAATCTAATTCGTGTTCTATAATAAAATCTAAATCTTTTAAATCCTTTTCTGTTAAAGATGGCAAAGAAATATTAGTATAGGGTAAATTAACTCCTTTTCTAGGTAACAATACCCCACCCGTTTTTACTTTTGCTTTTATAAAATTATCGGAAGTAATTTCTATTATTTCCGTTTCTATTTTACCGTCATCTAATAAAATAAGCTCCCCAACTTTGCAATCCAAATGCAGATTAGGATAAGAAATAAAAATATTATCCTTTGTACCTATTTCTTCTTTTTCATTTGTAAATGCTATAATATCTCCCTCACTCAAAGCTAAGCTTTCACCTTGTAATTCTCCTACGCGCAATTTTGGACCTTGCAAATCAGCCAAAATAGCAATATGTAAGTTTTTTTCTTCGTTAATACGACGTATTTTCTGTATCACTTCAGCATGTTGCTCATGCGTCCCATGAGAAAAATTCAATCTAAAAACATTAACACCCGCATCTACTAATTTATTTAGCTCTTCATAACTATCACTGGCAGGACCTACGGTTGCCACTATTTTCGTTTGATGTTTCATATAATATAATTATTAAGCCTTAATATACATAAAATAATGCACACTTATAGATTTATTGTATTAAAACTAGCTAAATCCTCAAAAGCTTTTATTCTTTCTTGAATTATTTCTTTATTTATTTCTTTTAAACGTTCTGTTCCGAATTTTTCAACACAAAAAGAAGCCATAGCTGAACCTACAATCACAGCTTTTTTCATATTTTCAAAGGAAATATCACCAGTCTTTGCAAGATGTCCTACAAATCCTCCTGCAAAGCAATCTCCTGCTCCTGTTGGATCAAACACCTCTTCTAAAGGTAATGCAGGTGCAGAAAACACTCTATTTTCATAAAACAATAATGCTCCATGCTCTCCTTTTTTAATAACTACAAATTTAGGACCCATGGCATGAATTTTTTGAGCAGCCTTAACTAATGAGTACTCTTCCGATAATTGTCTTGCTTCACTATCATTTATAATAATAACATCCACTAATTTCAATGTTTGTAATAATGCATCCATTGCAATATCCATCCAGAAATTCATTGTATCTAAAAGAATAAGCTTGGGTTTATTTTTAAGCTGATTAATTACAGACATTTGCACGTCAGGAGCTAAATTTCCTAACATTAAATAGGAACAATCTTGATAAGATTCTGGCAACTGAGGATTGAAATGTTCTAATACATTTAAATCGGTAACTAAAGTATCACGGGTGTTCATATCCATGTGGTATTTTCCACTCCAGAAAAAAGATTTTTGATCTTTTACAACTTCAACACCTTCAAAATCAACACCTTTTTCTTCTAATGCTCTTATTTCCTCTTCCGGAAAATCCCCTCCAATAATAGATACTTGTTTAATTGGAGTATAGAATTGAGACGCAACCCAGGCTACATAAGTAGCTGAGCCGCCAATAATTTTATCTGTTTTTCCAAATGGAGTTTCTATAGCATCAAAAGCCATAGTTCCAACTGTTACTAAAGACATATTTTTTATTTTATTTGATGAATATTATTTAATATTTTGTCTTGACTAATAGGCATCACACCCACTTCTTCACAAACTAATCCTCCTGCTAAATTTGCCACTTTCATTGCTTCTTCCATGTTTTTTGTAATAGCATACCACAAAACAGCAACAGAAATTACCGTATCTCCTGCACCGCTAACATCTTTTATTTTTCTTTTATGTGCTGGTATCCATTTTTCTTCATCTTGGTTTTGGTAATACATTCCATGTTCAGATAGCGTAAAAAGGCTAATTTGATGCTTTAAAATTGCATATAATTTTTTATGTGCTTTCTTATAGTTTTCTAAATTATGCTTTAAACCAGCAAATCCTAAACCTTCTTGTAATTCTTTAAAATTGGGTTTAAAAATAGTGACATTCTTATAGCTTAAAAAGTTTTTTTTCTTAGGGTCTACTGCGGTGATTATTCCTAAATGATTTGCATGATTTATCACCTTTTCAATAACATTTTCTTTTAAAACACCTTTGTTATAATCTTCAAATAGTACTATATCTGGTTTTTCAATTTGTAAAAATTTCAATACTTTTTCTATAAATGGGTGTTCTTCTTTCGTGGATAAATCATAATGATTTTCCTCATCTAATCGCATTATTTGCTGATTATTACTTAAAATTCTAGTTTTTTCAGTAGTTAAACGCTCATTGCTTTGTATAATTAAGTCCGTAAATATACCCTCTTCTTCACATAAATTTAAAACTCTTTTTGCTTTTTCATCATTTCCAATAACTGAAGCTAAAGTTACTTTTGCACCCAAAGATATACAATTTAATGCAGCATTAGCTGCTCCGCCTAATCTACTATCTCTTTGAAATAATTGAACTATAGGAACTGCTGCTTCTGGTGAAATACGATCTACACTACCCCATGCATAACTGTCAATCATGATATCTCCAATAACAACCACATGTAAGTCTTGAATTTCCTTAAGTATTTCTTTAGCTTTATTTTGCATATTTATTATTTCAAAAAGTATTTTTTACGTCTTAGGAAAAACCAAAGACCGGCAATAATTATATAAACTAATATCGGTATTGCAATATTTAACCATTGCATTACTTTCCTTTTTTCCTTTACAATTTGAGGATCTAATAATCGAACAGAGAAATCCTTATTTTTAGCTTTTAGTATTTTTTCATCTCCATTTAAGTAAGCAATAATATTTTGCAATAATATTTTATTATCAAATTGATAATCTAAATATCTAAAAGTTCCCATTTCTGAAGAACCTGCTTGTTCAGAATAAAGGTTATAAAAAATTTGACCATCCGAAAAAACAATCATCTTCCCTTCTTCATCAGCACTTCTTTTGAGTTTTAAATTGTTTTGTTCTATAAATTCTTGTACTTCTAGTGGTTGTCTTTTAGCATAAAAGGACGTCCACCTCCCTTCTAATAATAACCCTCCAATTTGACTCCCTTTATTATATTGTTTCTCATTTATTTTTTCCATTGCAGATTCTAAAAGTATTGGAGCCGGTACAGATTGTGTTTTTGAATACTTACTACTTTGCAAAATTGGAGTTTTTGTAATGGATGGATCGCTATCATTTATATCGATACTACTTATCATTTGCGTTAAAATAGCATCCATTTGTTTTCCTATCATATGTTCGGAGTTTGCTGCTAATACGGGATTATATACCCATGGATACATCACGGCTTCCGCATTTTCAAATCCTTCTGAAGCTAATGGAATCAATACCTGATCTAATGCATCTAGAATTAAATCTTGATTTATTCTAAAGCCATAATGAAAAAACAAATCACTTAAATTTAAATTGAGTGGCATGCTATTAAAGGAACCTGTAGCCATTAAACTATCTAATGTACCTGTAGCACCGTCTATTGCCCACACAATATTTCCACCTTTCATTAGATATTGATCTAGTTTAAATTTATCTATTTCCGAAAAGGAATCAATAGGATTTTGCACAAATACTAAATCATAATTTGAAGGAATTTCAATATTCGCTTGTAGATTTAAACTGTCCACATGAAATCTTTTTCCAAGCTCTTTAAATAAGGAAATATTTTCATAATTAAAACTCTGTCCATTTCCTCTAAGATATGCAACACTTTTTTTCTCTTTATTTTGTAATTCGTGAATTGCATTGATAAAATTAAATTCTAATAATATCTCTGATTTATTTAAAATAGCACGAGATAAGTTTGGAGTATTAGTTTCTTGTAAGAAAATGGGTTTTGAATCTATTGTTCCATCCTTTCCTTTAATATGTATTATTGCCCATGGAAATAACATTTTTTGCATACTTCCCTTTTTACCTCCATCTATGGTAACAGGAATACCGGACAATCCAAATTTATTCAATTTACTTAAAGCATTTTCTGCATTTTTATCTTCAGCAAGAGGATCTATAAACTCATAGGTGATTTTATTATTGCTTATAATTCTATACTGTCTAAGTAGTAGCTCAGCACTTTTTGAAAGTTTTTTAAAAGCAGCAGGCATTTCTTTTCCAGACAAGAATACTTCTATATATACTTCCTCGTTTAGATCTTTTAAAATTTCTTTAGAGGTATTCGTTATTGAATATCGTTTATCTTGCGTCCAGTCCATTTGAATATGAATCCATAATGAAGCTAAAACAATGCCAATAAAAGCTACTAGTACGAAAAAAAACTGATATTGTATTTTCTTCTTTTTCTGTTTAATAAAATCTTGATTTTCTGAAGATTCCATAAAGAATAATCCTTTAAAATAGTTTAATTAATTTATTAAATTTTATTTTACAATTTTGTTTTTAATATTCGCAATTGCATGGATAGTATTTAACAACATTTCCTCTCCAGGAGCTCCAACATCCATATGAGCTATAAAACGCGTCAAGCCAAATAACTCTTTAACATAGCGTACTTTTTCTTCTATTTGTTGTTCTGTTCCCATAAAAAGCGCACCATCAGGACTCATGCCTGCCTGAAATTGCTCCCATTTGTAAGAAGGCCAAGCTCTTGTTTTTCCAATTCTATCCATTTGAGCAGCATACTTTTTAAAATACATACGTTCTTCCTCTTCATTTTTTAATAATAAAGTATGAGTATGCACCCCTATTTGCATTTTTTCAATTGGATGACCATGCTTGATATATTCATGTTTATAATAATCAAATAAAGGTTTAAAATTTGATATCTGACCTCCAATTATAGCAACAATCAAAGGTATTCCATGCTTGGCTGCACGTAATACAGAAGAAGGAGTTCCACCAACCGCCAACCATAAAGGAATTTCCTTCTCAGTTCTCGGATAAATTCCAATATTTCGTAATTCAGGTGTTTTTTCTCCTTTCCATGTTACTTTTTCATTTTTTATCAATTCCCTTAAAAGATCAAATTTTTCTTCAAAAAGTATTTCATAATCCTTTAAATCATAACCAAAAACTGGGAAAGATTCGATAAAACTACCTCTACCCATTCCAATCTCTCCCCTATCTCCACTCATAGCCTGAATTATAGCATAAGCTTGATATAAAGCTACTGGATCAGAAGAACTTAAAACATTTACAGCTGACATTAATTTTATTTTCTTCGTAACAGTTGCTATACCTGCTAAAACAATATGAGGAGCAGAAACAGCATAATCTTCCCTATGATGTTCACCGATTGCAACAACATCCAAACCTAATTTATCAGCTAATATACTTTGCTCAATAATATTTTGAATTACAGCATTTGATTGTTCTGCTAGTTCTTGAGCAGGATTTCTATCTATGTCTCCAAAATATCCTATTCCAACTTCCATATTTTATTTGTTTTGTAATATTAATAATCTACCAATCCAAAGGTTCATCTTCTTCCAGTATTCCTAATTCCTTATTCCTTGTTTTTTCAACTTTTGCGGAAATAAAAATACTAATTTCATAAAGTAACATTAAAGGCATCCATACTAAAATCATGCTGAACCAATCAGGAGGAGTGATTATAGCTGAAATATATAAAATAATAACAATTGCGTAACGTCTTTTTTCACGCATAAAGTTTGGTGTCAAGAAACCTATTTTTGACAGGAAATATACTACTATAGGTAATTCAAAAACAATACCTATACCAATTATTAAACTAGATATTGTCGAATAATAGTTTTTAATAGTAATAATATTCTCAAATTGCTCACTTAATTCATAGGTGGCAAAAAAGCCAATGGTGAAAGGAGCAATAATAAAATAAGCAAAGGCAACTCCAGCTATAAACAATAATGAAGACCATAAAACAATACCACTAGCCATTTTCACTTCATTATCCGTTAAAGCAGGCTTCACAAATCGCCAAAATTCCCAAAATACATAAGGAAAAGCAATAATAAAACCAACAAAAAACGCTACCGATATAGATAACATAAACTGTCCTGCCAATTGTGTGTTTTGAAATCTCAAAGTAACACCATCCATACATAATTCTTCTATATGAAACAGTTTTCCTACAGCACAAAACCATTCATATGCAATAAAATCTCCATTAGCAGGCCCAATAATTACCTTATCAAAGATAAAATTAATATTTATAAAGGCAAAAATAGCTGCAACTATAATAACAATTACCGAGCGAACTATATGCCAACGTAAAGCCTCTATATGCTCCATCATACTCATGGTAGCATTAGCGCCTCCTCTTCTATTTAAAAACTTATCTAAAAGTCCCAAAGTCTCTATTTTTTACAAATTGCTATTTTATTCTTTCTATTTTCATGTCGCCCTCCCTCAAAATCTGTATTTAAAAACTCTTCGATCATACTTTTTGCTTCTTCTTCTGATACAAATCGTGCAGGCATACATAATATATTTGCATCATTATGTTGTCGACTTAATTTAGCAATCTCCGCATTCCAAGATAATGCCGCACGAACATTTTCATATTTATTGGCTGTCATACAAACTCCATTACCACTTCCACATAATAAAATCCCTAAAGCAAATTCTTTATTATTTACAGCACTAGAAACAGAATGTGCATAATCTGGATAATCTACAGATTCAGAAGAAAATGGTCCTTTATCTACTACTTCTATACCTTTAGCTTCAATATATTTTTTCACACTTTCTTTCATGTCATAACCCGCATGATCAGAGCCAATTATTATTTTAGAATATTTCATGATTTTAATTTTTTATTTTTAGATTTTACAAATTTACGAGAACGCTTTATAAATATAAAGTTTAATTTTTTAAGAAGATAAGATATGCACCATTTCAAAAGATTCTAAATTCTGATTAGATTCTTTACATTTAATGGCATCCATAGGTGTACAAATCCATTCTTGCTTCACTTTCCCTAACATAAAATTCTTTTTGCCCTCTAATAAATATTTAATAGCATAATAACCAAAATGACTAGCAACCCATCTATCATAATAGTTTGGCGAACCACCTCTTTGAATATGCCCCAATACAATTGCCTTAGGTTCAATATCAGGAAAGTTCTTTTCTATTAATTTTTGAACTATTTCACCACCACCAAAATCGTCCCCTTCTGCCACAACAATAATCCTAACTAATTTTTTTCTTTGTTTATCTTTTTCTATTTTTTCAATTATCAAATTAGGATCTGTTGCCTTTTCTGGAATTAACACTTCCTCCGCTCCACAAGCAATGCCACTATGTAAAGCTATATAACCTGCATCACGTCCCATTACCTCCACAATAAATAAGCGATCATGTGCATGTGCTGTATCTCTAATCCTATCGATGGCTTCAACTGCAGTATTAACAGCTGTATCAAAACCAATAGTATAATCAGTGCCACAAATATCTTTATCAATTGTACAAGGAATACCTATTACTTTAAGTTGATTATGTTCTTTTTGTAGTTGCATCGCACCGGCAAAAGAACCATCACCTCCTAATACTATCAAATTCTCTATTTCCCTTTTTTGCAAATTTTCAAATGCTAATTTTCTTCCTTCCTTACTTCTAAATTCTTTAGATCGAGCTGTTTTTAAAATAGTGCCTCCTCTTTGTATTATATTAGCAACAGTTTGATTATCTAACTCAATAATATCATCTTCGATTAAGCCTTGAAAACCTCTACGAATACCAAAAACTTGAAAATTATAATAAATAGCAGTACGCACAACAGCACGAATTGCTGCATTCATTCCAGGCGCATCACCTCCAGAAGTTAATATTGCTATTTTCTTTGCCATATATATTTATTTAGTTCCTGTATGACCAAATCCACCACTTCCGCGCTTAGTTTCTGACAATTGCTCCGTTTCTTCCCATATCAAATGTTCATGTTTAGCAAAAACTGCTTGAGCAATCCTTTCTCCATCCTCGATAATAAATTCTTTTTGGGACAAATTAATCAATCCTACCATTATCTCCCCTCGATAATCTGAATCTATAGTTCCTGGAGAATTAATAACAGTTATTCCTTTTTTAATTGCCAAACCACTTCTTGGTCTAATTTGCAATTCCGTTCCTATAGGTAATGCAATATATAAGCCTGTTGGTATAACTTTTCTTTCTAGTGGTTTGATGATAATATTATTTTCAATATTTGCTCGTAAATCCAAGCCAGCTGCACCCTCACTTTCATATTGAGGTAAGGAATGTTTTGAACGATTTATTACTTCTACTTTCATTTTATTTTTGTTCATTAATAAAATTATTGATTATTTCTTTTAATTCTTGATGTATATGACCATTTGATGCCAAGGTCTCTTTACTAAAAACATCCATATTTTCATGCTGAAAACCACTAACTTTACCACCTGCTTCTTTAACTATAAGATATCCTGCAGCAACATCCCATGGATTTAAGCCAAACTCCCAAAAACCATCAAAACGACCACAAGCCAACCAACATAAATCTAAAGCTGCGGAACCTAAACGGCGAATAGGAACGCCCATTGCCGCGATTTTAGAAAAAATGGCAATAATATCAACTTTTTGAGGATGCTTATAAGGAAAGCCTGTTACTAAACAAGACCGTTTAAAAGGTCTAGGTTCTGACACTTTGATTCTTTTTCCATTCAGAAAAGCTCCTTTATCTTTTTCAGCATAAAATAGTTCATCCATCATTGGATTATATACTGCTCCATATTTCATTATTCCATCCAGCATAATGCCAATGCTAACACAACAAATTGGAATTCTTTGAGCATAATTCACCGTCCCATCTATAGGATCGACAATCCAAACAAATCCTTTTTGTCTAGTCTCTTGCCCACCATATTCTTCTCCTAAAATAGCATGCTCCGGATATGTTTCTTCTATTCGTTTTCTAATTAATTTTTCTGTAGATTTATCAACCTCCGTAACTAAATTATTAATTCCCTCTTTTGAACTAACTTCAAAGTCAGTATAAAACTTATCTTTAATATGCAATCCGGCCTCTTTAATAATCTCTAATAATACCTCTTTCATTTCTTAATATTTTAATTTATTTTTCCTTTTTTACTAGCAAAAAACTCTAAGCTTAATATTAGCAATAAGCCCAAAACCATACAAATAATTGCCAACAAAACATTAGGGTCACTATTATAAGCTGCAGGCAAAACACTCTTCTCCAATAAAGGAACTTCTTCCCCTTTACTATTTATACGTGTTTCAATCACTTCCTTCCAAGGCCAAATTTTATTTAAAGAGCCAATCATAAAACCTGTAAGTACAGCAAAGGTTATATTTTTAAAGTTATTAAATAAATAGGTTAAAACTTTAGAAAACACCTTTAAACCTGTTATCATACCTATTATAAAAAGAGCAACTCTTATCCCTGAATAAATAATAGTTGAAGATTCTCTTTGTTTTAATGCTTCTACTAAACTATTAAGTGTATCAAGAACAGGTAAATAGGCTCCAATTAATAATAAAATAAAAGCGCCAGAAATTCCTGGTAAAATCATAGCAATAATTCCAAAGAAGCCCGCTAAAAAGAAGAAAAAATAAGATTCGGCCCCTCCTAAAGGTTTAGCCAAGGTCAAAAAATAAGCAAAAATTGCAGTAATTATACAAGCTATATATTCCCAAAACTTCCAAGCATTCATTTGCTTAATGATATAGAATATACTTGCTAATATCAAACCAAAAAAGAAAGCCCAAACCATTATGGGATAAGTTCCTAATAAATATGTAATTGCTTTAGCTAAACTTATAATACTAAAAACAATTCCAGCTCCTAACACTACCAGAAATTGTAGATTATATTGTTTCCATGCTTGTCTAATTCCATCTTTTTTCCATACTTTAAAAAAAGAAAAATTTAATTTATCAATTGTTTCTAGCAATTCCTCATAAATACCAACAACAAAGGCAATGGTTCCTCCCGATACTCCTGGGACAACATCCGCTGCTCCCATTGCTAAACCTTTTAAAAACAATATTATATTCTGTAAAAAAGAATGTTTGTTCATATATGCTATTTTGCTTTTGCTAGAAAAAATAATTTATGCACAAAGATACCATTTAAATGTTTATCTATAACCTCCCCAGCGTTTTCTTAAAATCCATTCGCTGCTTAAGAAAAATAAAATTAAGATAAACCACCATTTCTTATCTATTAAAAATAATCCTTGCTTTTTTTCTATCCTTAACTCTTGAGAAATAGCATTTTCATCAAACCATTTTTCAATTTTATCCACCTCATTCCAAGCAAAGAATTCTCCATTACTTATATCTGCCCACTGACTCATTTGAAGCCAATCTGCTTCTAAATTTTGCAATTCTAAACTTGAAGGAAGCACTTCAAAGTATCCAGAATCGTTAAATTCGGATTTATTCTCCATTTTTGCATTAAATCTATATAATCCTGCAGGCCAATGTCCTAAATTCAAATTCCAAATATTGTCTCCGTTTGCCTGCATATTATAAGTATCTAAAAGCTCCTCATTCTTATATATTTCAACAATAATATTTTCTTCTCTCGCATTATAATAGGCATCATAAATTTGTGCAATCAATTCTATATTATCACTATAATAATATTCTGATTTATTAGGATAAACATCTAATTTCTTAGCTTTTAAATTGTGTTGTGCATAGCGAATTAACTGTAAAAACAACTGCTCTGTAACAGAAGGATTATTTCTAATATCTTCTTCTTTTCTATCTTTATTTTCCACTAAATTCCATTTCCACCAAGCAAGACCGTTAATATAAACTTCCTTTGGATCATTATTATTCAAATAAATAAAAACATTATTATTTTTCGACTCTGCTAAATCCAATCCTTCTTTAAGAGAATTTTTATTCCATTGAAAGCTCTGTTGTAACGGAGGTAAGTTTTGTTGCTTTATATCTTTTATTAAATCCCGAAAAATATTTTCAGATTCTTTTTTCCATAAAATTTCACTTTCTATAGGCACATTTAATTTTTTAACTCCTTCAGAAATAAAAGGAGGCAAATTAGAGCTTTGACCTAAGAAATACATAGCTATTCCTTCAAACTCTTGTGGAATTCTTGTACTTAAATTTACTGCTAAAAGAATATTTATTTTCTCTATATCCTTTGGTTTCTCTTCTCCATAATGCAAATCAATAGTAGCCTCTGGAATATATTTTTCCAATTTCTTTAGAAACTGCACATCAGGATGTGGTGCAGAAGCCCAGATTAATATATTTAATTTCTCCTCTATTACTTCTATATGAAAACTCTTTTGATTATTATCAGGATTAAATTCACCACTTAAAAAAGGACTTGCTATTTGTAGATTATACCAACCAGCCTTATCAGGTTCCCATTCGAAATGAACGCTCTCTGTATGATTATTTGAGCTAATTTCAACTCCCTGCTCTTGGACTTTTTGTTCATTAATTCGAAGCTGTACATTGGTATTTTTATCTTTAAATTCTTTAGCAATAATTTGACTTTGCAGTTTAACCTTTTGTCCTAAAGTTACTTTTCTAGGAAAGCTCACTTCTGAAATTTCAATATCTTTTTTACTAGTAGAATCACCAAGACCTACCCATAGATGTGGTAAATCAAGAGGATAGGATAAAAAGTACGGGTCCATGCCCTGATTAAACAAACCATCGGTTGCTAAAATAATTCCCCTTATTCTATCAGGATCCGTTTTTTTCCATATAAGCTCTAGGGCATTACTGATATTTGTAGCTTCAAAATACAAAGAGTCTTTCTGTTGATCAGTACCTTTTGCATCAAGTCCCGATGCAAATTTAAAATACCGTATATCGAAATCCTTTTCCCATTTTTCCTCTTCAGATGCTATTATTTTAACCCAGTTCGAGTATTCCGACCATTTTTTTGCTGATATAGATTCATCTTCTAAAATAATTAATTGCGGTTTTTGCTTTACGTACTCTTTTTTTATGTACTGTTTTGGATACAATAAAAATGTAATCAACACTAAACTAAGTCCACGTAATATTGCAAGAATCCAAGCTTTATTACCCATCTTTTTTTTATCTTTTTTAAATAGCAATAAAAAAGGCAATAAAAACAATACAATAAGCAATATCCAAAAAATCCCTATGGGAATCATATAAATTTTATTTTATTCAAAACTTTCATTTTCACTTAAATACCTCCACTTTCCAGAGGGCAAATCTCCCAATTTTACTTTTCCAATGCGAATTCTTTTTAAAGCAACCACATGCAAACCTACTAAAGCACACATTCTTCGTATTTGTCTTTTTTTACCTTCAGTCAGAATAAATCGCAATTGGTTATCTTGTATCCATGTAACCTTAGCTGGTTTTAATTTTTTCCCATCCAAACTTAAGCCAAAATTTAACAACTTCAATCCATTTTCCATAATTTCTCCTTCGACGGTAACTATATATTCTTTATCAATAGGACTATTTTCACCTATTAATTGTTTAGCAATAACACCATCTTGTGTGAGCACTAATAAGCCGGTTGAATCAATATCTAAACGGCCAGCGGGTGCTAAATCCTGATTATGTTTATCTTCATATTTTATTCCAGACTTATCCGCTCTCCATAAATTTTTATAACGAATTAATTGTACCGCCGGTCTATAGTTTTTTTCCGGTTGCCCACTCACAAATCCAACAGGTTTATGCAAAAGTATAGTTACTCTAGCTTTTTGTTGCTCTAAAGCCTCAAGAGACATTTCAATTTTATCAGAGTTTTTTACTTTATATCCTTTTTGCTTTATAATCTCACCGTTTACTTTTACCCAACCATTCAAAATATACCCATCCGCTTCTCTTCTTGAGCACATTCCTAAAACAGCCATACGTTTTGCCAATCGAGTTGTCTCTTCCATTTTCTTTTATTATACCTTGCGAAAATAACAATAATAAATGTCTTTTTTAAGCTTTTTAAAAGGGATTTATTATCTTTGCATATATAAAATATATTAACTCACTAAATTTTAAAAAGCACCATGCCAGTGTTATATAACAAAATTTCGAATGCTGTTTTAAAGCAGCAAATGTTGGAGGATGATACTCCTAGAACAACAATTTCTTTCTATAAATATTTTCAAATAGAAAATCCCGAAACTTTTCGTAACAATTTATACCGTAAATTTAATGATTTGGGTGTATTAGGACGCGTATATATAGCCTCCGAAGGTATAAATGCACAAATTTCTGTTCCAACGGAAAACAAGGATAAGTTTAGGGAAGCTTTATATGAATTTGATCCAGAATTAAATGGTTTGCGATTAAATATCGCAATTGATGATGACGGAAAGTCATTTTGGGTTTTACGTATGAAAGTTCGTGATAAAATAGTAGCTGATGGAATTGAAGACCCTTATTTCAATCCTTCTAATATTGGCTATTACTTAAAAGCGCATGAGGTGAACGAAATGGCGAAAGATCCTAATACAATTTTTGTAGATATGCGTAATCATTATGAATATGAAATTGGTCATTTTAAAAATGCAATTGAAGTACCTAGCGACACATTTAGAGAGCAATTGCCTATGGCTGTAGACATGCTGAAAGACAAGAAAGATAAAAATATAATTATGTATTGTACTGGAGGCATTCGTTGTGAAAAAGCTAGTGCTTATCTCAAACATAATGGATTTCAAAATGTATTTCATGTTGAAGGTGGAATTATTGAATATGCTAGACAAGCTAAAAATGCGGGATTGGATTCTCAATTTATAGGAAAAAATTTCGTTTTTGATGAACGTTTAGGAGAGAGAATTACTGATGATATAATTGCACAATGCCATCAATGTGGTAATCCTTCTGATGCGCATACAAACTGTGCAAACGACGGTTGTCATTTATTATTTATACAATGCGAAGATTGTAGAAAAAATTATGAAAATTGCTGTTCACCTGAATGCTTAGAAGAAAGTAAACTACCCGAAGAAGAGCAAAGAGCAAGAAGAGCTGGAAGAGAAAATGGAAATAAAATATTCAATAAAGCTAAAGACCATCCTTTACGTAAAAAATGGCATATTTAATTGCTATTTTTTCTATATTAAATAAATTGCTTTATATATATTATTATAATTTTTCCTCTTAGTTCAAGAAAGTTAGGCTAAGAGGAAAAATATTTTATAAGATAATTTAAATTACCCTTATTTCTGATAACACAAGGCCTAAAAAATAAATTGTCTTTTTATTATTTTAATTTTTCATTAAAATAGGCAAATCCTGGCAACCATTCTTCCCCATCTTTGACGTCAATAAATTTAAGTTTTCCACTCTCCTCAATAGGTAAGATATTTTCTTTCAAAAAAGATGCTTTCTCTCTATCATTCGGTTCAGTCGCCCATTTCCAATGTTCTTTATGCGTCCAATAATCAGCATTAGGAAATTGCAATTGGTACTCTTCATTCACTTTAATCACTGCTCCACCTACATGATCAAAATGCAAATGCGTCAAAAACACATCTGTAATATCTTCCGTTTTCAAACCCGCTTTTTCTATACTTCCTAACAAAGTATCCTCTCCATGTAAATAATAATGACTAAAAAACTTCTCATCTTGTTTATCACCAATACCTGTATCAATCAATATTTTCCTGTCGTCAATTTCTACTAACAAGCAACGTAATGCCCAAGAGCATAAATTATTTTCATCTGCAGGATTAAATCTATCCCAAAGTACGCGTGGTACCACCCCGTGCATTGCACCGCCTTCTAACTTAAAATAGCCTGTTTCTATAGTTGTTATTTTCATTATATTTATATTTTAAATTTCTGAATGTCCTTTAATAAATGCTTGTACTAAAAAAGAAAGTAGTTTTCCCATTGTATCACTTTTCAAATCGTCATTTCTTTGACTCACTCCTTCTGGCAAGTGAAAATACAACACTTGAGGATGTTTTGCTAAAGTATAAACCCAATGATAAGCTTGTTGAGCTGAAATCCCTAATGGTGTTAAAGCACTACTCAATGCGCCTTCCACTGTATCTACATCTAATTCCAAACCGAATTTTCGTTCTTCTTGTATAGATTTCAAAGCAGTCAAAGCTTCATTTTCCGAAATCGATTTTCTTAAAAATAAATCCTCAAAAGATATCAACACATTACCATCATCTGCTTTCAATGTTTTGATAATATCAGGATGATTATAAGACTCCTGCCAAGCCATCAATCCATAATTTTTCAGACTTCCTTCTTCTTTTCCATAGCTAAAACTATTACCACTATGCCTTCCTTCTAAAACCCTACAATCTGCATGTGCATCAATATTGATGACATTAATCGCTGATTGATTTATTGCGTGCGCTGATTTGATTAATGGATAAGCATTATTATGTCCACCGCCGATTAAAACTGGTATTTTCCCGGACTTAAAGATCTTTTCAAGTATAGGAATTAGAAAAGCATCTAATCTTGCAGTTAAATTCCTAAGTTGTTCCACATCCTTCACATCAGCATGAGATGCGGACCATTCCGGATTTAAATATCCGCCTAAAAATACTTCCTCACCATGAAGCATTGCATTCGATTGAATATTCAAAAAAGCATTTAGAAAAGCCTCATAATTACTTTGTGCTCCTCCAACGCCTAAATTGCCTCGAATACCGATGTCTTCTGGTACTAACAAAATGACATATTTAGCTTGAGATTGCTTCAAGTCGTCTAAATCTCCGTATTGTACACGTTCGCCCAACCTTGTTTCTCCAGGTCTTTGATTGATATACTTAGCAATAGTCGTTGATTCCCAATACTTCCATGATAGTAAGTCCATGTAGCAAATTTAAAGTTATATCGTCTATATTACTATCTTTAAATGAAAATTTATCCTTTTAGTTGGCTTCTAAGTTGAGGTGGATTCTAAGTAAGTTTAAAATTGAAATCTTTCCATTCAAATTGCATTATTGTTTAAACTTATAGTTACATAGATATGTACGCTTTTTAGTGGCTTAAATTTTGTTTATTTTTGCTTAGTATATCAAATATATAAAAACAACAAATTATGTATCCATTAGAAATAGTAAACCCTATGAAAAGGGAATTAACCTAAGCAGGTTTCAAAGAATTATTAACTCCTGAACAAGTAGACTCCAGCCTTAAATCTGAAGGCACTACTTTAGTGGTGATTAATTCTGTTTGTGGATGTAGCGCAGGTACTGCTCGTCCGGACGTAATCAGTGCTATCAAAAACACAACAAAAAAGCCAACTCAAATTGTAACTTCTTTTGCAGGTGTTGATAAGGATGCCGTAGCGCAAGCGAGAACTTATTTCTTGCCTTACCCTCCATCTTCTCCATCAATTGCTTTATTAAAAGACGGAAAATTAGTTCACATGATTGAGCGTCATATGATTGAAGGTAGAAGTGCAGAAATGATTGAAGAAAACCTTAAAGCTGCTTTTGATACTTATTGTGAGTAATTCTTAGAAAGCTTATAAATTAAAAAAGGCTGTCCGTTTTGGATAGCCTTTTTTGTGGTATGAAACATTGCTATTTCAACTAAACTCTTGTCTATTTTACAATTTTGAAATGGAAATATGAAAGGACAACCTATTCAATCTTGAAGGTGAGATATCTTGCAAGATTTGAGTTCCGTTTCTCCAATGAGCATCTGTAAAATT
>Ga0079225_10000528_pt1 | contig 20588 bp, 17 predicted proteins | sample Poulit2012_FD_76344 | JGI IMG/M metagenome (GOLD analysis project Ga0079225, IMG submission 76344) | Agricultural soil microbial communities from Georgia to study Nitrogen management - Poultry litter 2012 | ecosystem: Environmental > Terrestrial > Soil > Agricultural land | place: USA: Georgia... | reverse complement strand
GGTCGGTGTGAACTGGTAAAGTAATTTTGTGAATGGACTTTCATTTGAACCAATATTAAATGTATTGGCGTTTAACCAGCGTTATATGGATTTACGGCATGCCGAGGCATGTTGTATATAAAGTGGACTGCATCATGCAGTCAATTAAGGTGGTACCACGGCTCCCCGTCCTTTTTACAGGATTTGGGGAGCTTTTTTATTTTAAAATGAATAACGATATCAATCAGAGTAAGTACACTTTTATGAGTTGTCACAGAGAGATGCCCGTTGGTGAGAGGGCAGCCGGTCATATTTTTGGAATGGGCCTGATAAAAATGATATCGCGTATAGTTGGCGTTACAAACTGTGAGTGAAGCATGAGCTTAACTGAGGTGGCACCGCGGAAATCCGTCCTCCATTGGTCTATATGACCGATGGAGGATTTTTTTATACAAAATATTAAAATGGAGGTTTTTATCATGACACAATCATTAGTACAAATTACAGAGGACACAATTTCAGTTTATCCATATATTTTAAAATTATCCCGCAAGGAAGACCTGACGTTCGACGAGATGTACAGTGCTTTTGATGCAGTGCTCACGGACCAGGCGACGGACAGCGAAGTGGCTTCACTGCTGATCGGCCTGAAGGAAAAAGGCGAAACTGTGGAAGAAATTACGGCTCTTGTGACTGTACTGAAAGATCATGCGACAAAACTTCCACAAGACATTCCGAATGTCATTGATAACTGTGGTACGGGCGGAGACGGCTCACACAGTTTCAATATTTCAACGACATCCGCATTCGTCATTGCAGGTGCCGGCGTTAAAATCGCGAAGCACGGCAATAAAAGTATTACGAGCCTGACGGGCAGCTCGGACGTTTTGTCGTCACTCGGCCTGCAGATGAAATATTCCCCGGGAAATATTTCTGACCAGATCAACGACATCGGCATCGCATTTTTATTCGCACCGTATGTCCACCCGAAAATCAGGCAGATCATGAAAGTGAGAAATGATCTGAAAGTACCGACGGTCTTCAATATGATCGGCCCGCTGATCAACCCGGTGGAACTGGACTACCAGTATCTCGGCATCTACAAGAGGGACCAGGTCGAAACGATGGCACACGTCCTTAAATCGCTCGGCAGAAAGAGAGCGGTCGTCGTGAACGGTGCACATGAGATGGATGAAGCGAACCTTGGCGGTGAGAACCGTATCGCAATCCTGAAGGATGGTCAGGTGACGACGCACATACTGCAGCCTGAAGATGTCGGCATGAACACATACGACATGGAGCAGTTAAGAGGCGGGGACGATCACATCAACAAGAAAATCCTTTTGAATGTCCTTAAAAATAAAGCGACCGATGCTCAAAGAGATACGGTTCTGCTGAACGCAGGCATCGGCTTGTTCGTTGCAGAAAAAGCACAGTCGATCAAAGAAGGCATCGAACTTGCGGAGAAGAGTCTCGAGTCCGGCAGTGCTGAAGAGAAACTGAACCAGTTGATCAAATATACAAATGAGGTTAAATGATGACTATATTGGATAAAATCGTTGCAGCTAAAAAAGAAACTTTGAAAGACTATCCGGAAACGATTGAAGTGATTTCAAAAAGAAAACCGGTCCCATTCAAAGAACGTGTCGAAAAGGAAGAACGGCTCAGCATCATCAGCGAAATAAAAAGAGCATCGCCGTCGAAAGGGGATATCAATATCAATATGACCCCGGCCGAGCAGGCATCATTATATGTTGAAGGCGGCACGACCGCAATAAGCGTATTGACAGAAGAAAAGTTCTTCAAAGGATCGCCTAAGGATCTCGAAGCTGTGCGAAAGAAGGTTGATGTGCCGATACTGAACAAAGACTTCATCATTGATGAACGTCAGATTGTCGATGCATACAACCACGGGGCGGATATCATTCTGCTGATTGTGACGATATTGGACGATGAAGAACTTGAAGCGAACTACAAAAAAGCGAAGTCGCTCGGCATGGAAGTGATTGTCGAAGTGCATGATGAAGAAGAACTGCAGCGCGGGCTCAAAATCAATCCGGATATCATCGGCATCAACAACAGAGATTTGAAAACGTTCAAAGTCGACTTGAACAATACAGTCAGACTGATTGATAAATATTATGATGACAATATCCTTTTCATCGCGGAAAGCGGCATGCAGACAGCGGAAGATGCAGTACTGATGGCTGAAGGAAAAGCGGAGTGTCTGCTTGTCGGCGAAACGTTGATGAAGGCGGGCAATCCGGCTGAAATGATCAGGGAACTGAAGGTGAAGAAATGACTAAAGTGAAAATTTGCGGCATGCAGACATTGGAAGATGCCGAATACGCAATTGAAGCAGGCGCCGATTTCATCGGCTTCGTCTTTGCCCCGAGCAAAAGGCAGATTACATTTGAACAGGCCGCTGACATCATAAAAAAACTGGATGCCGGGCATACGAAAACCGTCGGCGTGTTCGTCAATCCGACCGCTGAAGAAGTGGAAAAGGCACTTGAAGAGACCGGTCTTGATTATATACAATTCCACGGCGATGAGCCGAAAGCGCTCGTTGAACAGTTCAAAGCGCGTTCCATCAAGGCATTTCCGAGCAACTCTGAATTATCCAATAGGGAAAAGTTCAACTATCCAAGCGATTTTATTTTGATGGACAGTCCGAGAAAGGAATATTACGGCGGTTCCGGAACGACTTTCGACTGGGAATCGTTCGATCAGGACGGGCTGGATAAAAGCCGTTTGGCGCTTGCCGGCGGGTTGAAGCCGGACAATATCAAAGAGGCGATCATGACATTCAGGCCGGCGCTTGTGGATGTTTCAAGCGGCGTCGAGACTGATGGTAAGAAGGATTATAAAAAAGTAAGTGAATTCATTAAAAATGTTAAAGAGGTGCTATAGATGGTGATGTCATATGAATTTCCGGACAGCAAAGGTAAATACGGCGTGTTCGGCGGCAAATATGTCCCTGAAACTTTGATGGGGGCACTGGACGAGCTTGAGACTGAATATAATAAAGCGATCCGGGACGAAGAATTTTTAAAGGAACTGGATGACTACCTGACCGATTATGTCGGACGGACGACGCCGCTGTACTATGCAGAGCATTTAACGGAGCATGTCGGCGGTGCGAAAATATATTTGAAACGTGAAGACTTGAATCATACGGGAGCTCACAAGATCAACAACACGGTCGGGCAGGGGCTGCTCGCAAAACGCATGGGCAAAACGAAAATCATCGCTGAAACAGGTGCGGGCCAGCACGGTGTCGCAACGGCGACAATCTGTGCAAACCTCGGTCTTGAATGTACGATTTTCATGGGCAGGGAAGACGTCAGACGCCAGGAGCTGAACGTCTACAGAATGGAACTGCTCGGTGCTGAAGTGGTCAGTGTCGATGCGGGGAGAGGCACATTGAAGGATGCGGTCAACGCGACGCTCCGCCACTGGGTTGCTAATGTGGATGATACGCATTACATTCTCGGTTCCGTACTCGGACCGCATCCGTTCCCACAGATTGTGAGAGACTTCCAGAGTGTCATCGGCAGTGAAACAAGAGAGCAGATCACAGAGAAGGAAGGGCGTCTGCCGGACACGGTCGTTGCATGTATCGGCGGCGGCAGCAATGCGATGGGCATGTTCTATCCATTCATCGAAGATACGGATGTGGAGCTGATCGGCGTGGAAGCTTCCGGCAAAGGTCTTGATACCGATGAATATGCGGCCTCTATTTCCAAAGGACGTGTCGGCGTGCTGCACGGTGCGAAGATGCACCTGCTGCAGGATGACAACGGGCAGATCGAAGAGGCATATTCGGTATCCGCGGGTCTCGATTACCCGGGCATCGGTCCGGAGCACAGCCACCTTCATGAATCGGGGCGTGCCTATTATGTTTCACGCACCGACACGGATGCACTGGAGGCATTTACGCTGCTCAGTAAAAAGGAAGGCATCATTCCTGCACTGGAAAGTTCACATGCAGTGGCAGAAGCAATTGAAGTGGCCAAAGGGAAAGATAAAGATGAAATCGTCGTCATCTGCCTCTCCGGCCGCGGCGACAAAGATGTCAGCGAAGTAAAACGTCTGCTCGGAGGTGAAGACGATGAGTAAAACTAAAATTGATGGTGTATTCGATAAACTGAAAGAATCCGGTGATAAGGCATTTATTTCTTATATGATGGCCGGCGACGGCGGGCTCGATATATTGAAGGACCAGATTAAGACACTTGAAGAATCGGGCGCGGATATCATCGAACTCGGCATTCCGTTTTCAGACCCCGTCGCAGACGGTCCTGTCATCCAGCAGGCGGCAATCCGTGCGCTTGAACAAAATATCTCATTGCAGAAAATTTTGGATGAACTGAAAAATATAAAAGATGAAATTACCGCACCGATTGTGCTGATGACTTACATCAATCCGATTTTGAACATCGGCTACGAGGCGTTTGCCAAAGATGCAGCTGCTTCGGGCGTGTCCGGCATCATTCTGCCGGATGTTCCGCTCGAAGAGGAAGAAGAAATCAAGGTTCATTTGTCAGAGAATGATATAGCCCTCATCAGACTTGTCACTTTAACAAGTGATGAAGACAGGATCAGAGAACTGGCCGAAGGCGCGGAAGGATTCCTGTATGCCGTCACAATCAAAGGAACGACAGGCGGCAGAACATCATTCGGCGAGGACACATACACCCACCTGGAGAAAATCAAGTCTATCGCCGATGTGCCGGTATGCGCAGGATTCGGCGTTTCCAACGTGGAAATGGCCGAGCAGCTCGGCAGCCGTTCAGACGGTGTCATCGTCGGCAGTAAAATTGTCGAACTCCTCCACAAGGGCGAGGACGACAAAATAAAAAACCTCATCCCAGAGAAGGGCACGGCAGTTAAATGATATATTATATGTTTGACCGGCAGGCTGTCAGTCCTGCCGGTTATTTGTGTGAGTGTTCTATCGGGCAAGTGGGAGCCGTTTCGCCCGATAGAGGGTATCAATATACACTTAACGATTCATCCCACGCCCCGGGACGACGCGTTAACCCATCTAATGAGTCATCCTGGTTCCCGGGACGATGCGTTAACCCGTCTAATGATTCATCGCTGACCATCCTCACAAAATGTAGATATCATTTGAAAAATCGGCCGGAGATTTTTACAATGGAAGTTATCAATTAACTAAACAAAAGGATGGTTTGATGTCTGACAACTACATAGATTTAAACTTACAATATACAAATTCTTTTATTAATGATCATGAAATCCAGATGCTGGCGCCTTATGTGAGCGCGGCGCATGATCTCATATTCGATAAAACGGGGGCGGGCAATGAGTTCCTTGGATGGACGACTCTGCCTGAATCATATGATCAGGAGGAATTTACCCGTGTCAAAAAGGCGGCTGAAAAGATTAACGGCCATTCGGATGTTCTTGTGGTCATCGGGATCGGCGGCTCGTACCTCGGTGCAAAAGCCGCGCTCGAAATGCTGCAGCCGACTTTTGAAAATAAAGGGACTCAAGTGGTCTTTGTTGGGCATCATCTGTCCGCCCATTATATGAATGAGCTGAAAAGCTATTTGAAAGGCAAAGACTTTTCAATCAACGTCATCAGTAAATCAGGCACGACGACGGAGCCTGCAATTGCGTTCCGCGTATTCAAACAGCTGCTTGAAGAAAAATATGACGATGTCAAAGACCGTATATTCGTTACCACGGACCGTGAAAAGGGTGCGCTCAAAAAACTGGCGGATACGGAAGGTTTGAAACGTTCACGGTACCGGACGACATCGGCGGCCGCTTCTCTGTACTGACTGCTGTCGGGCTTCTGCCGATGGCTGCGGCGGATATCGATATCGAGGACGTCATGGCCGGTGCGAAACAGGCGAAAGATGAACTGGACGGTAAAGATGCCAGCCAGAACCAGGCCTACCGCTATGCTGCTGCAAGAAACGTCCTGTATAAAAAAGGCTACGGCACGGAACTGTTCGTAAACTATGACGACCGGTTCAAATATTTCGCAGAGTGGTGGAAGCAGCTGTTCGGTGAAAGTGAAGGGAAGGACAACAAAGGCATCCTGCCGCACAGTGCAAACTTCACGACGGATCTGCACTCGCTCGGACAGTATATTCAGGAAGGCCGGAGAAGTTTATTTGAAACGGTTGTCACGGCACGCACACCGATGAGCGACATCACGATCGAAGAAGACGAAGAAAACCTGGACGGCCTCAATTATCTGGCGGGCATGTCAGTCGATGCGGTCAATAAAAAAGCCGCGGAAGGTACAGTGCTTGCACATGTCGACGGCGGTGTGCCGAACATCTTGATAGAAGTGCCGGATATGAGCACCCGAACTTATGGCTATCTTGTGTATTTTTTCGAACTGTCATGTGCGATGAGCGGCTATCTGCTCGGCGTCAATCCGTTCGATCAGCCCGGTGTAGAGGCTTATAAGAAGAATATGTTTGCACTTCTCGGCAAACCTGGATTCAAAGAACTTCAGAAGGAATTAAATGACAGACTCCAATAAAAATAATATAATAAGCAGTAATGTTATAATAGGCTATATTGCAAAGATATAGCCTTTAAATTTTCGGGTGAGGTTTTATTATTGGAGCGGATTATTGAACTACTTACTACCGAAGAAGGGATGAGAACCATCTTCGAACAGTTTGAACAATTTGGGATATTGGCGGGATTTTTTCTGATCATTTTGGAAGCTTTCCTTCCGATACTGCCTCTATTTGTCATTGTGATCTTAAATATCAATTCCTACGGTATTGTTGTAGGGTTTCTGACGAGCTACGCGGCCTCGGTGACAGGGAGCTTCCTTGTCTTTCTTGTCGTCCGGTTTTTATTCAGGGATACGGCTCAGAGATATATCCACAGAAGAGAAAAACTGGAGCGGCTGCTGAGATTCGTGGATGACCGCGGGTTTACATTTGCGTTTATAATGCTTGCGCTGCCTTTTACGCCGACGTCTGTAGTCAATGTCATCGCCGCACTGTCCAATATGAGGGCGAGAGTGTATCTTCTCATACTCGTAGTCGCAAAATTGATAATGATTTCCTCGATGTCACTTGTAGGATATGATATTATCGGATTTTTCGGCTCGCCGGCGCGTCTGGTCACTTCAATCGTACTGCTGGTGGTGTTATACCTGTTCTCGAAATGGTATCAAAGATATTTAAATAAGAAAATGAAAAAATAGAGGTGCAACGCTGTGAAAAAAGAAATTATGGAGTGGCTCGTAGCAATTGCTGTCGCTGTCATTTTAATAGTGGTCATCAGGACATTCTTCTTCGTGTCTTATACTGTCGACGGTCTGAGCATGGATCCGACGTTCAAGGACGGTGACCGTGTAGTGGTAAATAAAATCATGGATAACTTCCAGGATTACGAATATGAAGATGTCATCGTCTTCGATTCGGAAATGGGTCCGGCTTACGTCAAGCGTGTCATCGGTGCGCCGGGGGATACGGTTGAAATGGAAGATAAGCAGGTGTATCTGAACGGAGAGGCGCTGGAAGAGGATTATGTTGTACATACTGAAGATTCGTACATGGACAACTTCACACTCGAAGAACTGGGCGTGGAAGGTGACGAGATCCCCGAAGACCATTATCTCGTACTCGGGGACAACCGCCCGATTTCAAGGGACGGCCGTGATTTCGGCCTGATTCATGAAGACAGCATTGTCGGCGAAGTGAGTTTGAGATTCTGGCCGCTTAATGAAATAGCGTTTAATTTTGATTGATGAAAAGACACCGGCGAGGTGTCTTTTATTTACTTATAAATGAAAAGGAGTGGGACGATGGGCGTCAATATATGGACCGGGGTCAGCGGAACGGGTAAAACCGATCAGATGTTCAGGGAGATAGAAGCGATTACGATGGATGAGCCGCTGGGTTCGAATATTTATATCATCACACCGACACAGAATACACTGCAGTATGAACGTATCATCACCGCCGGGACGAATGAAAATATCGTCGGCAGTCTGAGGGCGGGCGTCTTCAGCTTCCAGCGCTTCATCTGGCATATTTTCAATGAGATCGGCCACGGCAGCCGTGAGACTTTGAGCGAAAGCGGCCAGGTGATGCTGCTGCATAAAATAATGAACGATATGAAACCGGGCTTCAAATATTATCAGGATTCGAGCCAGTACATAAAATTTTCCAAAAAGGTGCTCGATATGCTGAAAGAATTCAGGACATACCAGGTGACGGCGGATGATATCGGCCTCGTGACTTCTGAAAAGGAACGCTATCAGGATAAGCTGTACGATCTGACGCATATATATAAATACTGGCTGGAGCAGATCGAACTTCATAACATCGAAGATCTGAACATCATCAACACGTTCATGGATGTGCTGGACCTCCATCCTGATGTGAAGGCGCTGAAGGATGCCGTCATTTACATCGATGGGTTCCATAACTTTGCAGAAAGTGAGTGCCAGCTCATGGCGAGACTGTCAAAAAGAGTGAAGACGATCAACGTCCTCCTGACCCATAAAGGGGAGAATAAAACCCTCTTCAGAAAGACGGATGCGAGTATCGAAAGACTGCAGGAGCTGCTGGGCAGCGCAGTGAAAATCGTCCACTTCGAGGATCAGTTCAGACGTTCAGGCAAGATGGGACTGATTCAGCTTGAGGAATATTTCTCGGACAACCGCCCGATGACTTTATATGACGGCATCAAAATTACTGAGTCGCCGAACATCATCGACGAAGTCACAAACGTTGCGCGGGAAATTGAACGGCTGACTGCTGACGGCGATGTGAACTATAACGATATCGGTATCCTTTACCGCGACCAGGGTTATATTCAGCATATCCATTCGATTTTCAGACGCTTCGATATTTCCTATCACGTCGACTGTAAAGTCCCGATGTATTCACATCCGTTCATCCGGTTCATCGTTGCGGTGCTCGAGTGCTACATGCGTAAATTCGATTTTACGGCGCTCATGGATGTTCTGAAAACCGAATATTTGACCGATGACACCGAACGGGATTTTATTTTCCAATTTGAAAACTTCGCATTGGAGCGTGGACTGACGCGGAGCGCCCTGTTCAAAGACGAATTATTTACGGTCAGGAAGATCCGCAGTGCCGAAGGTCAGATCATCGAAAAGGATGTGACCGAAGAGGTCCGGGACCTGCTGGACTTTAAAAATAAAGTGCTGACTCAGCTGTCGGATCTCTTTAACCGGTTCGATGAGGCAGCGACGGTGAAGGAGTATATCACCATCATCCACGGTTTCATCACGGAGCACGGCATCGATGCGAGGATAGAAGCGGAAATCGGACATCTGGAAGAGATGGATGCGATCATCAAACGGGATGAGACCGAACAGGCCTATAACCAGTTCATCCGGCTGATGGATGATGCGTATATCGTCTTCAAGGAGGACGCGGTCACATTCGACATCTTTTATGAAACATTCAAAGACGGTCTGCTGAACGCGGAATTCAATCTGCTGCCTTCGACGATCGACCAGGTCATCGTCGGAAACCTCGACCTCGCTAAAGTCGAGAACAAGAAGTACGTCTTCCTGATCGGCATGAACCGTAACGTCATGCCGAGGGAAACCCGGACGGACGCAATCATCAGGGAAGAGGAGAAAGAGCTGTTCGAAGAACATGACATCATTCTCTCGCCGAGTGCCAAAGTGCTTGCCCAGGACGAGAGATTCGTCTTTTACCACGGCATCACACGTGCGACTGACGGCCTTTACATCAGCTTTTCAAATACGCTCGCAGGCGGTGAAACGACGAAGATCAGCCCGTTCGCCGAAGAAATCATACCTGAAAATGATTACCAGAAGGATCTTGTCTACAGCCGGACGTCCCTTTACGAAAATTTCGAACCGGAAAAACTGGTGTCGTCGGCAAGGAGCATGGAGCCGCTCATCCATCTGAAGATGAGGGAGCTGCTCAATATAAATAATGCGGCGGTTCAGGAAATTGCCAAATATCCTGAGTTCAATACATGGATCCGCCTGTACCAGATGATCAGGCGCTATGATACGACGGGCATGTACTCGAGAATCAAGGCGAGCCTGACGGATGACAACCGCTCGGAACCGATCTCTCATGATACGGCGGAGGCGTTATACGGCGAATCGATGATGGCGAGTGTTTCCAGATTCGAATCATTCAACCGCTGTGAGTTCCAGCATTTTTCAAATTACGGCCTCAAACTGAATGTCAGACAGCCGTTCAAAGTGGCGCCGCTCGACCTCGGTAACCTGTACCACCACGTGCTGGAGCATGTGACGAGGAAGCTCGGCTTCACATTCCGGCATGAGGACGACCACATCGGCAGCATCATTGAAACCGCGATTGACGAAGAAGCGGCAGCGATACAGTATGGCATTTTCAATGAGTCATTTTATAATGCTTCACTGAAACGCCGTGCAAAAGATGCGCTGGAAAGACTTATCCATTTCATGCGCGATATCGAACGTCTCGGGGAATACAGGATTTCCCGCGTCGAAATGTCATTCGGCAAAGAGCGGGATGATCTCGGCGAAGTGATTTTGACGAGCAATGAAGGACGCAGGATCGCACTCCGGGGTAAGATCGACCGCATCGATGCTTATAATACAGGCGGCGATTCATACATCAATCTGATCGACTACAAATCGAGCACAAGAAGCATTTCAAGGACCGGCATACTGAACGGCCTCGAACTGCAGATGATCACATACATGTATGTCCTGACCGAAAAGGGCAATGCTTTATTCGACGGGGAAATAAAACCCAGCAGCATGCTTTTCTTCCCGGTCAAGGACCCGGTCCTCAACCTGAAGGAGGAAAAGGACCGGGAAGATATCATCAAAGAGCAGAATAAACAGCTCAGGCCCGACGGTGCGTTCATCAATGAACATCCGTCGTTCAATGAATATCTGGACGGGACTTCGGTCGGTTTGAGCGGACTGCTGTCAGACTTCGAAAACTATACGGAGTACGGGGAATATTATCCGATCACCGTATCGGCGAAAGGCAAGATCCACGCACGGACGAAAGGCCGCTACTTCAGCCCGGCGCTGTTCAGCCATTACGCAAACTATGTGATGGAACTGTATAAGACGGTGACCGATGACATCTACAGCGGTGCGAATAAAGTGAATCCGATGGCGACGAATGATGTACTGCCATGCAATTTCTGCGATTTCAAATTTGCATGCCGGGTGGATTATTTACTGAATGCACGCGACATCCGTGAAAATAAGATGGATGAAACAGAAATAGAGAAATTTGAAAGTGAGGTGACCGGTGATGGTGACATGGACGGATGAACAGTATGAAGCGATTCATTTCAGCGGTTCGGATATATTGATTTCGGCCGCTGCAGGAAGCGGCAAGACGACGGTGCTCGTTGAACGCATCATCCAGAACATCGTCGGCGGCAGATATTCGGTCGATGAACTGCTCGTCTCCACATTTACGAATATGAGTGCGAAAGACATGAAAGAGAAAATTGAAAAAGCGCTCAGAAAGAAATATGTGGAAACAGGCGACCCGCGTCTGAATGAAGAGATACTGAAGCTGAACGAAGCCCATATATCCACGCTTCACAGCTTCTGCCTCTATTTGATCAAAATGCATTACAACGTCATCGGCATCTCGCCGGATATGCGTACACTGTCCGATATCGAAGGGCAGATCCGTCTCGAAAACGCCATCGATCAGGTGCTGGAAAACTACTACGAAGACAGCTCGGAACCATTCGTCGAACTGAATCTGATGACGGCATCCGACAAGAACAACAGCGGTCTGAAAGACATCATCAAAAGCATGTACTATACCGCCGTAGCGAGCCCGGAGCCGCATGTCTACCTGACATCGCAGTTCGGCCAGTATGAAGACAACATTCATATGCAAAGCATACTGGATGACTACAACGATATCATCAGACATAAACTGATCGCGCTTGAAGCCTCCCTTCAGGACCTGCACAAAGATTATCTGGCAGTCCATCACGAGGCGCTGAAAGATACGCACAGAAGAGATGCGTTCGACGCTCTGACGGATATGATCCGGACGGTGGAATTTGCGCGCGAAGACAATCTTCAGGGCAGGGCGATATCTCTGCCGCCGTACCAGCTGAAAGACGGACGGACTTCATTTTTCAAAAAGATCGCTGATCCGGATGAGAAAAAAGAGCTGACGGACACGCAGAATAAAGTGAAAGATGCATATAACAATCTGCGCGCGCTCCACGCCTATACGTACGAAGAGGTCGAAAGCGAACTGTCGCCGATGAATGACATGAACAATACACTGATCCAGATTGCGCTCGATGTACTGGAACTTTTCAAAGAGAAAAAACAGAGCAGAAATGACATGGACTTTTCGGACTATGAGCATTATGCGCTCGCAATTTTGAACGCGAATGACAATGAAGTCGCGAAAATCTACCGTGAGCAGTTCAAGGAAATCATGATCGATGAGTATCAGGATATCAACCGTGTACAGGAGGCCATCATCTCCCTCCTTAAAAGGGGTGAAGAAAAGGACGGCAACCTGTTCATGGTCGGAGACGTCAAACAGTCGATATATAAATTCAGACAGGCGGACCCGTCACTGTTTATAGAAAAAGCGGGCAGATTTTCCGAACCGGGCAGCGGCAGAGTCATCCACCTGAACCACAACTTCCGTTCAAAAGGCGGGGTGCTCGATCTGACGAACCATGTATTTGAGCGGATCATGGATGAAACGGTCGGAGAAATCGATTACGGAGACGCACAGAAGCTCGTCCAGGGGAACTATCTTGATGCACCGGACATCAGTCAGGAAGTGCACGTGCTGGAAGAGACGGACGATGTTGACGGCAATGCGGAAATCAGGCATATCATCAATGTCATCAAAGAAAAGGTGCGCCTTGGCGCAAGCTATAAAGATATCGTCATTTTGACGCGCAACACCCGGGATAACGAAGATTACCGCAAAATGCTGAGTGAAGCGGAACTGCCTGTGTACGTCAACAACCGTACTGGCTACCTGGATACGCTTGAAGTGCGTACGCTGATCAGCATACTGTCCATCATCGACAATCCGCTGCAGGATGATCATTTTGTCGGTACGATGCGTCTGCCCCAGTTTGACTTCAGCGAGGAGGATATCGCGAGAATCCGTTCACTGTCCCATGCGGATCACTTTTATTCTGCATGCCGGGAGTTCGGCGGAGAGGATGCTCTGAAAAATAAAATCCATGAATTCTTCACCGTTCTCGATGAGCTGCGTATGCAGGCAAGGTACTTGAATGTACCCGAGCTCATCGATGAAATTTATTATCAGTTCAATCTGCCGGAATATTTCTCAGGGCTGCCCGGCGGCCAGAACAGGCAGGCAAACTTGAACGGTCTGATTGAGAAGGCGATGGAATTTGAAGAGATGTCGCATATCTCACTGTACCAGTTCATTACGACGATCAGCAGAATGCTCGGGGACGGCCAGGACTTCGGCGAGGAGAATACCGTTTCGCCGGACGATGATATTTTACGTGTCATGACAATCCATGCTTCAAAAGGTCTTGAATTCGAATACGTCATCTATGCAGGCATTCACAGAAACCTGAACTTCAGAGATCTGCAGTCGAGGGTCATCGTCCATGCGGACTACGGCATCGGCTTCAGGCAGTTCAGACCGGAACATAATACGATTTTACCGAGCATCCACACGACCGTGATGCAGGAATACATTAAAAAAGAAACGATCTCGGAAGAGATGCGGCTGATCTATGTGGCAATGACGCGTGCGGTCGAACAGCTGATCATACCGGTCGTCTTTAAAAAGGAAGAGAAGCAGAAATATTTATACAGCGGCGGCATGGTGCTGGCCGATCACCGTCTGAACATTACGAGCGTCCAGGAGCTCCTATATCCGATTTTGAAATATTTGAATGACGAAGATTTTGATTTCATCAAGATGGACAATGCCGCCATCGAAGACGATGAGGAAGAGGAGACACGTCATCACCTGACGCTCGATATGCTTGAAGAGGTGGATGCGGGGCGGTCGGAGTCTTTATCCGACCGGTTCAACTACCGGTATCACAGTCCGGAAACGACCCGCGTCGTGCACAAGGAATCCGTGACAGAGATCAAGCGTAAAAATGATACGCAGCCGGATGATGCGAAAGTGATCCGGCACACGAGGCAGGTCAATTTAAAAGAGCCGAATTTCAAAAGGGACCGGGTCGAGGCGCCGATTTTCGGGACGATCATGCACGAAGTGATGATGCATCTGTTGAATGACTGGAATGCTTTCAGCATCCTCGAAGAAGCGGACAGGGAAGCATACATCGGCCGGCTGATCCGGAATATCGAGGACAGGGAAACATTTCTGACGGACGTGCATGTCAAGAAAATACATGAAAACGTCATCCGTTTCATCAGTGACGAAACGATGATGGGACTGCTCGAAAAGCAGAAGCAGATCCACACGGAAATACCGTTCATCATGAACCAGCAGGCGATCGGCTATTCTGAATATGAATCACAGATCGTCCAGGGAATTATGGACTGCTTATTGGAAATCGACGGCCATTATACTATCATTGACTATAAAACCGACTGGATTCCGCCGATGTTCACAGAAGACGATCTGGCGGCCCGGTACAGGACACAGATGGATATTTACCGCCGTTCGGCCGAAAAAGCGCTGGGCACTGAAGTCACGGTATATCTGTATTTCTTTTCTTATGGAGCGATAAAAGTTGAAGACTGACAATAAACGACGCATATTTTTCATAATGGCCATCGCGATTCTCATCCTCGCCCTGGCAAACGGCATGAGGTTTACAATACCGCTCGATGTGATCAATCCGTACGAGTACTTTTACGGGGCCGAACGGACCCATTTCCAGATCATGAATATATTTATCGGCGGCGCAACGGTGCCGCTCGCCGCTGTGGCCGGCGGCTACATGCTGATGACTTTCAAGGACCATCCGCTCGTGAATATCATTTTGACGCTTGTTGTGATGTTTATCATTTCGGTGATTTCTGCGGTATTTCTTTTCGGATTCGACCCGCTTCCGGGTATTCTTCTGATGCTGATCCCGGCGGCATTATTCATCCGAACGGACAAAAGGATTGTACTGGGTTCATTTGTACTGCTCCTTCTGCTGCATATCATCGTCAACGGTCTGATGGTCGTTTTAAGCGGTCTGAATTCGCCGGGTGACATCATCTACTCGAGCATCCAGGAAATGAACAGATTTTCAGGCACATTCAGGAGCAGCGATTATTTTGCCATCGTCGGCCTGAACCTGGAAGTGTTTTTCACTTACCAGCTGAATGAATGGTTCATGTGGATACTCGGCATTCTGCCGTGGACACTTCTCGGCATCGTGCTGTACATGTTCAATGTCGCAGAGCTGTTCAGAAATAACGGCATGCTGATGATAACAATTACCGTGGCGCTGCTACTTGGCGGCCTCGTCATCAAGATGATCGAAGTCATTTCGCTTGGTTCATTTACGGCAGCTGAATTCGCAGAACGTTTCGGCGGTCCGCTGCTCGGCACAGGCTATTTCATGCTGCTGTTCCTGATCTTTAATCTGCTGCCCGAAAAGCTGTCAGCCGTATTCGGTGCGGCAGGTGAAAAGGGACTGACCGTCTATATACTGTCGAATGTCATCATGGCAATCGCATCATACGGCATCGGATTTACTTTGTACGGTGAAGTTTCAATCGGCAGTATGATCTTTATTATTATAGTTATTTATGCATTTTTACTTGTTATTATGAACGTTTTGAGGCATTATGGCATAAAAACTCTTGAGGAATTAAGTGCTGTGGCAGTCAGAAATGAAAACATTAAGTGAGTATGTTTGTTATAATGTATATAACTAAAATTTAAGGAGAGAATTCCATGAAATTTTTAACTTTTGAATATGAAAACGCTACTTATTATGGAGTAAAAGTAAAACGGGAAGAAAGTGCATGGATTTTACCAAAGTTATTCGCAGATTTTGGGGAAGAGGATAATTATCCAAAGACTTTACTCGAAGGAATCTCAACTTATCATACATTGGATTTCCAGGAAATCGTCAGAAAGTTAGTGGAAAAGGCGAGAGTATCTGAAAATCCTGAACGATATAAAGCGCCTTTCAATGATATTAAATTTTTAGCGCCGGTGACGCCGCCGAACAACGTCATCGCTCTCGGACGCAACTATAAAAAGCACGCTGAAGAGATGAACAACAAGACGGACAGCCTGTATGTGTTCACGAAGGCGGCATCCAGCCTTGCAGGCGACGAAGCTGTCATTCCGAATCATCAGGATATTACGAAGGAACTGGACTATGAAGGGGAGCTTGCGGTCGTCATCGGCAAGCAGGCGTGGAAAATCGACAGCAGCATGGCGCTCGACTACATCTACGGCTATACGATCATCAACGATATTACGGCGCGCGACGTGCAGAAGGAGCACGCGCAGGCGTTCCTGGCGAAAAACCTGAAAGGTTCTTCACCGATGGGGCCGTTCATCGTCACGAAAGATGAGCTCCCGGACCCTGAGGAAACGTCGATCGTCACTAAAGTGAACGACGAGATCAGACAGGACGGTTCAACGAGTGACATGGTCCTTAAAATTGCGGATCTGATCGCTGAAATTTCTAAATATATCACGCTCGAGCCGGGCGACGTCATCGCCACGGGCACGCCGAGCGGGGTGGGCGCGGGCATGAATCCCCCGCAGTATCTTGCACCGGGGGATGAAATCCGCATCTCCATCAACGGAATCGGCACATTAACGACATATATTGAAAAATAAAGGGCTGAAAATGTGTTGAATTCGATGTTATAATAGATTGGAAATCTTTATAAACGAATGGAGAAAGGAAAGTATAATGATACATTTACACTTAACTACGATTGTACTTGCTGTTATTTTGTATGTCATCGCACTGGTTTTCTATCAGAAAGGCGGCCAGGGCAATGCAGATAAAATGTCTCATATGATTTTACGTGCAGACTATATCTTCTTAATATTCAGCGGTCTGATCGTCTACATTCAGAACATGGAAGGCATCGGCAACATGGACGGCGGACATATGTTTTACGGCATTAAAGTACTGTTCGGCCTGGCGGTCGTCGGACTTATGGAAATGAGCCTCATCAAGACCCAAAAAGGTGCAGGTGCTGCAAATACTTTGAAAATCATAGCGATCATTGTATTGGTCATTACTGTCGGACTGGGTATTTATTTGCCGCTGGGTCCTTTAAGCTCTATGTTTTAATTAAGGCAGCATGCTGCAGACCATTTACGGTCTGCAGTTTTTTTATATAGAATTTATGAACTTTTCATTAAAACCGACCGGAAAATATACAAATCTAGTATACTGGTATGAATGAAACTAAAGGCAGGCATAGATAATGAAAATATTTAAGTTGATGATAATAATGTTTTTAACCGGCACGGCAGTGCTGACACCATATACATACACATCCGCAAACAATTTGGCGGACACTGAAACCGACAGGATCTACAGCATAGTCGTCGACCGCTTTTTGAATGCGGATACTGCGAGCGATGAAAATGTGACCGTGGATGAAAATCCGGAAATGCGCTTCGGCGGTGATTTCCAGGGAATCGAAGACAACCTCGATTACATAAAGAAGATGGGCTTTACGGCAATCCATCTGTCACCGGTTTTCCAATTCGCCGACGATGATTATCTCGGTTATGATGTTGAAAGCTATGACGAAATCGATGCGGGACTCGGCGGTGAAGAAGGGCTGAACAGCCTTGTCGATGCCGCGCACGACATGGATCTTGAAGTATTTGTCGACCTTCCGGCAGTATCCGTGGACGGTGAAAATACAGCGGATGACGTGAAGGTCAATGACATTTACGGCGGCTACCTGGAAGAGAAGGATATCAACATTCTTGACTTGACCGACGCATCCGTCCAGAGCGGGTATCAGGATATGGTTCAGAATTTTGTCGATGAGTACAATATCGACGGCGTGTCGATGATGGTTGCTCAGGATGATGTTGATGCGTCCGAAATACTTCCCGGAGGAATAAAGACCTATGGCTTCTTGACATCGGAAGATGCGGCTGCAGGCGGTTTTGATTATATGGCGACAGAGTCGATGAGAACCGAACTTGCGGAAGCATTTGCGACCATCGACCGTGAAATCCCGGAAATACCGGACTCTGAAAACATGCTGCTCGTGGACCACTGGTTCAGTGAACGCTTCACTTCCCATGCAGTTGCCGAGAACATGTTCCCGGGCACACGCGTCAAACAGGTCATGACGTATATGTACAGCCATACAGGCCCAGTCAGCATGCTTTACGGAACGGAAGTCGCGTTCAACGGTGAAGAGATGCCGACCATCCATCCTCAGATGGATTTATGGACCGACCAGGAACTTGTCGAATATTTAGAGCATATCAATCAGGTGTACAGTGACCATAAGAACGCCCTGACCGGTGAACTTGAAACACTGCACAACAGCGACGGACATTATATTACACGTTACCACACGAACGAAGTGGACTTTATTTTAAACGTCAATGATACCGGAGCGACACACGGCGTCAACCTGGCACTCGATGATGTCGATGAAGACCAGGTGCTGAGCGGCATGCTGATCGGTGACATGATCAGAGCGACATCGCCCGGCGAATACATCGCAGTCCTCGACCGTGAAGAGACAGAACTGTACGCGATCATCGAAGAACAGGGCTTCAACAATGGCTATATCATAGCCAGTATCATCATCTTCGGCGGATTTGCAGTATTCATCTTCTTCGCAGCGTGGAACGGCAGAAAACATAAGAAAAAGAAAAGAGCATAATTTAAGATTGGGACCACCGAAAACCTTGCGAGGTTTTGCGGTGGTTTTTTGTTTGTTTCGGAGGCATTTAGACGGGCGCTGCGCTATATGTGGCGGCTAAATATCATACTTGTAGCATGAAGAGGTTCGAAATTGGTGTTTGGTGTCATTTTATAGCCGGATGTGGCACGAAACTGTAGAAAATTGGAGTTTGGTGTCATTTTATCAGCTGATATGGCACGAAGCTGCAGAAAAATGGTGTTTGGTGTCATTTTATAGCCGGATGTGGCACGAAACTGTAGAAAATTGGTGTTTGGTGTCATTTTATCAGCTGATATGGCACGAAACTGCTGCATAATCATGTTTCGTGCCACAGAATATCAGGTATATCCCATCAAGATCGTAAGCGGGCAACATTATGGCAGATTATGCCGATTCGAAGGTGAATAAGGCATAGCCGGCACATATTTCAATGACTTATGCCGACCCGACATCACCACAAGGAAAATAAAAACCATAACCCCCCGATAAAGGTGAGTTATGGTTCAAAAATTTTACATCAATCCGCGCTTTTTCATTTCTTCGATTGTTTTATATCCGACCATGTTCAAAAAGCTTTTCGGACTTGAGAAAGGAGGGGAATAGGCAACCTCTATATTGACGAGGTCCTGTGCTTTTCCGCCCATACGGATATGTGTGGCCAGAGTGTCGAGGCGTTTATCGACACCGCGTTTGGAAATGATGGACGCTCTCAAAATCGTACCGTCATGTGCGATATAGATTTTGATTTTAATCTTCGACGCGCCTTCCATGTAGCCAGCCTTGAAATTCTGCTGATGGTCGATGACGAAATGTTCGTAATACCTGACGGCTTCCTGCGGAATTCCGATGGAGCCGATCTCATATTCAAAAAATCTCATGATGTTCGTGCCGAGCAGTCCTTCGAACTTCACATCATATTCACCGTGAATATGGTTCGCGATGACGTATGCGATGCGGTGGGCGGGCCAGGCGAGTTTAATATTCGCCGGCAGTTCCGGGACATGGAGATACTTTGTTTCCATGACGTCTCCGAGTGTGTAGACGTTTTTCACATTCGTCTGCCCATACTCGTTGGCAGGTATCAGGCCGCGCTCTGTCATCGTGATGCCCGAACCTTTCAGAAATTCAGTATTCGGATTGAGCCCGATCCCCTGAATGATCAGAGGGGCTTTGACCTTCTCATTATTCGTCAGAAAGAGATACCCGTCCTCATAGCGTTCGACCTCTGCATTGAGCTTAAGATCGATGCCGTGTTTCTCCATTTCCTGGTGAAGCACTGCAACGATGTCCGCCTCGATATGGCCGTATATATTTTCATTTCTGTGGACGACGGTTACGCCGATATCTCGCATCCTTAAATTCTCGGCCATTTCCATACCGATGAAGCCGGTGCCGACGATAACAGCCTCCTGGATTTTATTTTTATCAATGAACTCGATGATTCTGTCCATATCTTCTATGTTATGAAGCGAAAATGCTTCTTCGACATTTTCAAGACCGGAGACGACTCTTGCCCTGCCGCCCGGTGAAAGTATTAAGTAGTCATAAGTATCATTGAATTCTTCGCCGGTCGCCATGTTTTTGACAGTGACAAACTGCTTGCCGGCATTCACACCGACCACTTCATGATAAGTGAAGACTGACACGCCTTTATCATTGAATGATTCAGGTGTCGCAGCAATCAGTTTGCGGCGCTCGTCGACCTCGCCGCCGATATGGTAGGGCAGGCCGCAGTTCGCAAAGCTGATATCGCGGTCTT
>Ga0079225_10000527_pt1 | contig 20590 bp, 16 predicted proteins | sample Poulit2012_FD_76344 | JGI IMG/M metagenome (GOLD analysis project Ga0079225, IMG submission 76344) | Agricultural soil microbial communities from Georgia to study Nitrogen management - Poultry litter 2012 | ecosystem: Environmental > Terrestrial > Soil > Agricultural land | place: USA: Georgia... | reverse complement strand
ATATAATAAATTTGTTAATCTTGATCATCATTATGAAACGAGTGATATACCACCAGGACATGTCCATGCTTAATGAAAAGGAACAGATTTTTCGATAAAAAGTTATTATTTAGGAAAAGACTAGATATTTTTTAAAACTTTAGGCAAAAACACGAACATTAAATGACAAACAACCTAAAATGTTCGCTTTTTCGTTGACATCACATATGCTCGCTGTTAGACTAACAGATGTAATCATTAACATAAAAATTTATGTAAAAATGTTGGAGGTGCACCATGTCCTCAGTAGTTGTTGTAGGTACGCAATGGGGCGATGAAGGAAAAGGGAAAATCACAGATTATCTTTCACAAAATGCTGAAGTCGTTGCCCGTTATCAAGGGGGAAATAATGCCGGACATACGATTGTTTTCGGTGGTGAGACATATAAATTACACTTAGTTCCCTCGGGTATATTTGTAAAAGATAAAGTTTGTGTTTTAGGTAACGGGATGGTGATCGACCCAAAAGCATTTGTTGAAGAAATCGCTTATTTACATGGTCATGGAGTCAACACAGATAATTTATGTATTAGTAATCGCGCACACATCATTTTGCCATACCATATAAAACTTGATATTTTAGAAGAAGAAGAAAAAGGCCCACAAAAAATTGGTACAACGAGAAAAGGAATTGGACCAGCATATATGGATAAATCGGCCCGAATTGGTATTCGTGTTGCTGACTTATTGAACAAGGATATTTTCAAGGAAAAGCTCGAACAAAATATTCAAGCAAAAAATCGTTTGTTTGAAAAAGTTTATGAAGTTGAGCCACTCAAAATAGAAGAAGTATTTGAAGAATACTACGAATACGGTCAACAAATGGCGAAATATGTGAAAGATACATCAGTCGTTTTAAATGATGCCCTTGATGGTGGAAAACGAGTCCTGTTTGAAGGTGCTCAAGGTGTCATGCTCGATATTGACCAAGGAACATACCCATTTGTCACATCATCAAATCCTGTTGCTGGAGGAGTAACGATTGGTGCAGGCGTTGGCCCAACAAAAATAGATAGTGTTGTCGGGGTTTCAAAAGCTTATACAACACGTGTAGGAGATGGACCTTTCCCAACCGAATTAACTGATAAAATTGGTGATCAGATTCGTGAAGTCGGTAAGGAGTATGGAACAACAACAGGTCGTCCCCGCCGTGTCGGTTGGTTTGATAGTGTTGTTGTCCGTCATGCCCGTCGAGTAAGTGGCATTACAGATTTATCACTTAATTCAATCGATGTTCTTACGGGAATTGAAACATTAAAAATATGTGTCGCCTACCGCTATAAAGATGAAGTGATTCACGAATTTCCGGCAAGTTTATCGATGTTAGCTGAATGTGAGCCAGTTTATGAAGAAATGCCCGGTTGGACAGAAGATATAACAGGTGTGAGAAGTTTACATGAGTTACCAGAAAATGCTCGTCATTATTTAGAGCGAGTGTCTCAATTAACTGAAATTCCCTTATCAATATTTTCTGTCGGGCCTGACCGTGAACAAACAAATATTGTTAGAAGTGTGTACCGCTAATATTCATTGATAAATACTATAGAAAAAAGACTAGTTGATCGATTGTTTATCGATACTAGTCTTTTTTGCATATCTAAATAGAAGCCGATACAATTATTATCAAGACATTTTCAAAAAAGTGCGTTAAAATAGATGAAAGGAACAACTTGAAGACTTTTTATCATTTATAAATAGAGCATTGTTTGAATTAACCTAAAGGAAGTGAGTCTTGTGGAAGATAAAATTTTAGTCGTTGATGATGAACAACCGATTGCAGATATTTTAAAATTCAACTTAGAAAAAGAAGGTTACGAAGTGATCGTCGCCTACGATGGTGAAGAAGCGATTAATCTTGCATTAGAAGAAAAGCCTGACCTTATATTACTTGATATTATGTTACCAAAAAAAGATGGTAATGAAGTGTGTCGAGAAATTCGTAAAACGGAAAATATGCCGATCATTATGTTAACCGCCAAAGATTCGGAAATTGATAAAGTATTAGGTTTAGAATTAGGTGCCGATGATTATGTCACCAAACCATTTAGTAACCGTGAATTGATCGCTCGTGTCAAGGCGAACTTACGACGGCAGCAAGTAACAGCTGATACCGTACAACCCGAACAAGATATTCAGATTGGTCATTTAACGATACATCCGAATGCATATGCTGTGACACGCAATGGTGAAGATATTGATCTTACCCATCGTGAGTATGAATTGCTCTATTATTTAGCACGAAATATCGGACAAGTAATGACTCGAGAACATTTATTAGAAACGGTTTGGGGTTATGATTACTTTGGTGACGTACGTACCGTTGATGTGACCGTCAGACGATTACGGGAAAAAATTGAAGAAAATCCAAGTCATCCCGAATGGATTATTACCCGTCGAGGGGTCGGGTACTATTTACGTCAGCCAGATCAGGAGTAATAAATAATGAAAAAAGTAGGTTTTTTTCGTTCTATCCAATTAAAATTTATTATTATTTATATTTTACTATTACTTATCGCTGTTCAAGTGATCGGTTCTTATTTTGCTCGAGAAATTGAAACAGATTTGGTCGATACGTTTAAAGAATCGATTAATGACCGTGTTGATTTACTCAACTATAATCTATCACAAACATTTAGTAAGGATCGTACAGAAGATGACGGAGATCCGACACTTGAAGAAGATGTCCAAAATATTATCACTGACATTGATATTGGAACGTTTACAAATCTACAAATTATTAATAGTCAAAGCCGTGTAATTGGGACGAATGATTATCAAGATCTTGAAGTAATTGGGAAAAAAATTGTCGATGATATGGTCCAAAAATCACTTTTATTTGGTACGTCACAAGAAGACATGTTATTAGATGCTCAAACGGAAAATCAATTATTTGTCAAAGCTGAACCAATTTTTGCTAATGATGAAACGGTTGTTGGGGTTATTTATTTAGAGTCTTCCTTAGAAGGTGTTTATGGCCAACTACAAAATATTAATGATATTTTTTTAAAAGGGTCGATATTAGCGATATCTGTCTCGGCTTTACTAGGAATATTAGTCGCCCGCACGATTACAAAACCGATTGTTGAGATGCGACAACAAGCACAGACGATGGCAAAAGGCGATTTTTCCCAAAAAGTTAATGTTTATGGAACAGATGAAATTAGTCATTTAGCAGAAACGTTTAACGATTTAAATGATCGGCTTAAATATTCGATGGCAAAAATTGAAAAAGAACAACGCAAATTAAGTTCAGTGCTAACGAACATGTCAGAGGGTGTCATCGCAACTGATATCGATGGCCGCATTAATTTAGTGAATGACTCTGCAGGTCGTTTACTTGGACGCAATCCAAATTTATTAATGAATGAAGATTTGATCGAACTTTTGGAAATCGAAGATCGGGTCACAAGTATTGAAGATTTACAAACATTAGACTCATTGATCATTGACTTAAGTGATACAGACATTTATTTATTAAAAGCTGACTTTTCGTGCATTTTAGATGAAAATGAAGCTGTTACTGGATTTATTACGGTCATTAGTGATGTGACTGAACAGGAAAAAGTTGAGCGTGAACGGCGTGAATTCGTCTCAAATGTCTCTCATGAGTTAAGGACACCATTAACAACGATGCGCAGTTATTTAGAAGCATTATCTGATGGTGCTTGGCAAGATGAAAACTACGCACCTAAATTTTTAAATGTCACACAAGAAGAAACGGAACGGATGATTCGTCTGGTGAATGATTTATTACAATTATCACGAATGGATCAAAAGGAATATGTTTTACATCGCCGACGAACAGATTTTATTAAATATTTCCATCGCGTTCTCGATCGATTTGAAATAAACTTAACTGGAAAAATAACGCTGAAACGCCAAATGTTAAAAGGCCCACTTTATGTTTGGTTAGATGAAGATAAAATGACTCAAGTCATTGATAATATTATCTCAAATGCGATCAAATACTCGCCAGAAGGTGGGACCATTTTCTGTCGGGTATCAATTTTAGAAAAACATGGTCAGCGTAATTTACTCATAGCGATTGAAGATGAAGGAATGGGAATCCCGTATGATTATCACGATAAACTTTTCGATCGCTTTTATCGCGCTGATAAAGCACGAACTCGTCAGTTAGGTGGTTCGGGTTTAGGACTAGCGATCAGTAAAGAACTCGTTGAAGCTCATTACGGAAATATTTGGGTGGAAAGCACGGAAGGAAAAGGAACGACATTTTTCTTTACACTTCCGCTCATGAGTAAGAAGCGGGGGAATCGGTGATGACGCTTGAAACATTTAAATCGTTTGTTTTAGTCATACTCATAGGCCTAAGCCTTATTTTAACGTACAGTTTATGGACCTTCCAACCGAATTATGATCGCTATAAAGGTGATTTGCAATATGTGAGTGAGGTCGACTTAGGTGGAAATGTCGCATCAACGAAGTCAATTATTAAGCCACATATGATGGTTTTTCATAAGAATCATGAATATTTTAGTTTTAAACAACCGGAAACCGCCCAACGATTATTTGCTGATTTTCAAGAATATACATTAGCAAATTTTACCACTTCAGAACTAACTGATCTTACAACGGAAAACCATCTGCTAGAAATTATGTTTCCGGAAAGTCTTCCACTTGAAATGATTCAAAGCTTATTTACTTTAGAAGACCCTGACATAAGTCTTCCGAAATGGACATTTAAAACGATGTATTTAGTCTTTGCAGAAGATGATTCACAAATTGATGTTCATTTTTTATCGACAGACGAACAAGAACAAGTCGTATTTACGATTGAAAGTTCACGGGCAATAACGCATTTATTGTCAACATTTTTGCAAGAAGATAATTTAGAGCGATACTTTTTAGTCGAAGATCTTTCACCACATATTTATTTACCAGAAGATCAACCAGAAATCCAAACGAGAACATTAGCCATTGAAAGAGTTTCGCCAAGCAAACTTGTCGATGCTTTATTTTCCAATCCAGCACTTGTTAGCCCGAATGTCGGTGAAGCATATTATACGGATGGCCAACGGGGTATGCGTGTTTTAAATGACCGAAAAAGTATCGAATATATTAACCCTATTCAGTCAAGTTATGAACATATGGATAAAATGGATCTACTTGATGCAAGTATTTCTAAAATAAACGACCATGCTGGTTGGACAGACGATTTTTATTTAGATACGATCGTATCATCACTCAATCAAGTTGTTTATCGCATGCATTATGATGATTATCCGATTTTTCATCAAGGGGATTTATCAATTATCGACCATCAATGGCGTCAGCAAGATGTTTATAAGTATAAACGCCCAATTTTTCATTTAAAAAGTTCATTTGGTGGAAATACGATTCATTTACCATCAGGTCATGAATTAATGACCTATTTACACGGTCATTTAGAAAATAATATTGACCATGTGCGAGATATTCGGTTAGGTTATAATCTTATTTATTCGGATAGTGAGCCTTATAGTGTGAATTTAGAACCCGCATGGTTTATGAATTATAATGGGCAATGGCAAGTCATTCGTATGGTTGACCCTAATCATGATGAAGGGAGCGTCAAATAATGCAATGGAGCCAAATAAAGACGATTTTTATTATTTTTTTTCTCGCCCTAAACATCTACTTAGCAATTTTATATATTGATAAACAAGGACAAGCGGGTGAAAATATTTTACAACGTGAAGAATCGACGATTGAAGATCAATTGGCAGCTGATAATATTACTTACGTTGATTTACCTGATGAAGATTTAGAAGAATCATTTATCTCAGTTGAACAAAAGACATTTACGGAAGAAGATATTCGTGAACTTAATCAGTTGAAAAGTCAACGAACGACGACTGTTATTAATAAACGATTAATTATTTCACAATTTGATCAACCGATCGCTATTTCTGAAAATCAAACAAATAAGGAAATAGAACAGCTCCTTGAAGATACGTTTATTTACTCGGATGATTACGTTTTTTGGAATTGGAATAAAGATTTAAATGTATTGATCTTTTTCCAAAAGAAATTTGATCGCCCAATTTATTATAATAATAGTGGCCTTATACTACTTTTCCTCGATGATAATGATGAAACATTATTTTATGTACAAACGATGTTAGGTGATGCCGAACAACGAAAAGATCGTCAATCACTTATTCGCCCCATGTCTGCGATTGAGACATTGTACAATAATAACGAACTTTATCCTGATGATGAGATAACAAAGGTAGAGATTGGCTTTCATACACGTGTCCCACTCGATGATGGCATTCAAGTATTTGTACCAACGTGGAAAATTAATGTCAATAATGAGAGACGCTATTTCGTGAATGCGATGGAAGGATTTACATTTTCTAGTAATGAGGTAGCTTTTGTCGAAGAAATAATTGAAGGGATCAATGAACGGGTGGAACGATTAGAGGATGATGAAATTTTAAAAGAAAATATATTATCATTTTTGCAAGGAAAAATAGATCAATGATCGTGGGGGAGGACAAACCTTGAGTTTACGTTTTAGTGTTTTAGCATCAGGAAGTACAGGAAATGCTTTTTATATTGAATCTGCCAAAACACGACTATTAGTTGATGCAGGCTTAAGTGGCAAACAAATTGACCGCTTATTTCAGGAAATAAATATTGATCCACAAACATTATCAGGCATTTTAGTCACTCATGAGCATAGTGACCATATTAAAGGACTCGGTGTGATGGCTCGTAAATACCAATTACCCATTTATGCGAATCAAAAAACATGGGAAGCGATGGGGGATTCACTCGGTAAATTGTCTGTTGAACAAAAATTTGAGTTTGCTGTTGATCAAGTAAAAACATTTAATGATTTAGATGTTCGTTCATTTGGTGTGTCCCATGATGCGGTTGAACCGATGTTTTTTACGTTTCATAAAGGTGAGCGTAAAGTTGCTCTAGTCACTGATTTGGGCTATGTATCTGAGCCGATTAAAGATATTGTCGCTGATGCAGATGCATACATATTTGAAGCCAATCATGATGTTGAGTTACTGCGGATGGGGCGCTACCCTTGGAGTGTCAAGCGTCGGATTTTAAGTGATTCCGGTCATGTTTCAAACGAAGACTGTGGTTATGCGCTGAGCGAAGTGATTGGAAATAAAACTGAACGTATTTATTTAGCTCATTTAAGTCAAGATAACAATATGAAAGATTTAGCCAAAATGTCAGTCGAACAAATTTTGCAAACTCATGGGATAAATATTGATATTCACCATACGGATCCGATGTCACCAACACCACTTTATAAAATTGACTAAATGTAAAATAGCATTGTAAAATAAAATACGTAAAGGAGATGAAGTAATGGACATGTACAATCAAAATCAAGGACCAAATCCAAATGATAGACGTTCGAAAAGTTCTTTACGTTGGTTAATGCCAACCGTTTTTGGGATCATTTTAGGTGTCGTTATTGCGATTCTATTACTTCCAACAATATTAGGGTTAGTCGATGAAACAGACCGAGAAGACGCCAAACAATCAGATGATGGAACAGCAACAAAACCATCGCAACAAGTGAATGTCGATGTATCGACACAAATTACCGATGTTGTTGAACAAGTTTTACCGACGGTTGTCGGTGTCACAAATATTCAGCAACGAGCTGATTTCTGGCGACAGCAAGAAGATAGTGAAGCAGGGACAGGCTCAGGTGTTATTTATAAAACTGATAAAGAATACGCATACGTTATCACAAACCATCATGTCATTGAAGGCGCCGACATGATTGAAGTCGTTCTATCTGATGAAACGACCATTGAGGCAGAGTTGTTAGGGAGTGACTTATTTACAGATTTAGCTGTTTTAAGAATGGATCGAAGCGATATTAAACAAACGATTGAACTAGGCTCATCTGAGAACTTAAAAGTTGGGGAGCCAGCCATTGCTATCGGTAACCCACTTGGGCATATGTTTTCTGGAACCGTTACTCAAGGAATCATTAGTAGTACACAACGAACGATCCCACTAGATTTTAACCAAGACGGCCGAGCCGATTGGCAAGCAGATGTTATTCAAACCGATGCAGCGATTAATCCAGGAAATAGTGGAGGAGCATTAATCAATATTGAAGGTCAATTAATAGGTATTAATTCCATGAAAATAAACCAAGCGTCTGTTGAGGGCATAGGGTTTGCTATTCCAATTGATTCCGCTTTACCAGTCATCGAAGAATTGGAAGAAACCGGTGAAGTCACAAGACCATATTTAGGTGTTGAGATTTACTCCTTAGAAGAAGTGCCAAAAGTAGAATGGTCTCGCACCCTTAAATTACCAGAAGAAGTTGATGGTGGTGTCTATATTTGGGGTATTGAACCACTATCACCCGCTGATCAAGCTGGTTTAAAACGTTTAGATGTCATTACACATTTAGATGATCAAGAAATTTTAAGTACTGTAGACTTACGAAAAGTACTTTACCAAGAAAAGGAAATCGGCGATGAAGTAAAAGTTACCTTTTATCGAGAAGGTAAACAACAAGAAACAACGATTAAACTTGGGGTGCAACAATAAATAAATAGCTTAAAAACTGACACACCACAAGAAGGTTTTGAACTAGCGATTACACTTGCTCGAAAGGGAGTCGGTTATACACAACCAGATGCAGATGTTAGGGATCAATTGCGTCCAGAATACGCAAATAACCCTGATAGTCTAACATTTGCCTCACAAGTCATTGCAATTCATTACCAGACAATTGCTCAAGCAAATAATTACTGGAAGTCAACAAATCAGCATTGAATATATATTGTGCATCCGTTGACCTCTAAGAGTCCATTACTATTAACCGTCCACTAAATGTGGGCGGTTTTTATTTATCAATAATTCGTTAAAACAAAGGGTATTTAATATCATAAATATTTATTTTTGATGAAACATATGACAATAAGCTGATTCATAGTTAATGGACGTATTTTTCTTACCTAAAATATTTTTAGAAAAATGACAATCTGATGACAGTCATTATGATACAACTTTTGTTAATATTGAAATTGTTATAATTAGGTTGGAAGAAAAACTTTAGGAGGATGACAAATGCATAAAAAAATACTTGTTGCCTATGATGGTTCAGTACTTAGTCGCCAAGCGATTGAAACCGCAAAATATTACGCATCGCAGGATAAATCAATCGAGATACATGTCGTTTCTGTGATCGAAACGACAGGTCCACATACGAACATTCATATGAAAAGAAATATTATGAATGAATTAAAAGAAAAAATGCAACCGCAAATGGATAAGATTGCTGAAGAGTTTATGACAAAAAATATTACGATAAAAACAGATATTTTAAGCGTCGAGCACAAAGAAAATCCTGGTGGACTTCTATGTGAATATGCCAATAGTAACAATATCGACTTAATTATTATGGGCTGCAGAGGACTCGGTAATATTCGTCAAGTCATCCTCGGAAGTGTTAGTAATAATGTCGTTCAAAACGCAAACTGTTCTGTGTTAATTATCAAATCATAAATTTTAACCATCAGGAGATTATTCAATGACTGTTTATATCTAGCACCCCCTAAATGTTAGCTTTAATTTTTATTTAACTATTTATGGGGTGTTTTTGTTATGTGTAAAAACAACCGATTGATTATAAATGTTTACAATAATAAGTGTTTTGCAAGATTAGTCATTTAACCTTGTTTATGTATAATTTGTTTAACGTGTGAGCCTATGATGAATCGATATATAAATAATCTACTCTGTATTTTTCTAAACCGTTTACGCCTCTTGTTAATTTAATCAAGGAAAGTTTTCCACATTCATATGAAAGCAAAATTTATTGTTCATTACTTTACAAATTATCTTTTTTACTCACAAAGTTATTCACAAGCTGTGTAAAACTATGGGTATCTCTGTGGAAAAGTATTTATGAATCAATATATAGTTGTATAAAAAAATATGGCTACTAAATAAGTACGAACACTTGTGCATATGTGGATAACTTTGTGGATAAGCGTTATGTTAGAGTTAATTTATATATCCATAAACTTCCAAAATAAGTTATTTTTCAGTTCATCAATGTTGCAATCGATTCAATAAAAACATATAATTTTGAAAGATATAAAAATAAAGGACGTGTCATAATTGTATGCTTAAACAATTTTTTTCATATTATAAACCACACCGTCGTTTATTTGTAATCGATTTTACGAGTGCGGTAATCGTTGCTATTTTAGAATTAGCATTTCCAGTTGCTGTGCAATGGTTTATTGATGATCTGTTGCCAGGTAATGACTGGGATCTTATCATTAAGGTAAGCTTTGGCCTTTTACTTATTTATATGATTAGTACCGCTTTAAACTATGTTGTTACTTATTGGGGACATAAACTTGGCGTTAATATTGAAACAGATATGCGGGAAGACTTATTTCATCACGTGCAAAAGCAATCATTTCGGTTTTTTGATAATACAAAGACAGGCCACATTATGACACGAATAACGACGGATTTATTTGAAATAGGTGAACTTGCTCACCATGGACCTGAAGATTTATTTATTGCAGCGATGACCTTTTTCGGTGCATTTTGGATTATGTTAACGATTAATGTACAACTTGCCTTAATTATCTTATTTATCGTTCCTATTCTAGTTGTTCTAATTACATATAGTAATATAAAAATGAGTGCCGCTTGGCGATCGATGTATCAAGATATCGCAGGTGTAAATGCTCGGATTGAAGATGCTGTCTCAGGAGCTCGTGTTGTTCAATCATTTACGAATGAACCGTATGAAATGAAAGAATTTACGAAAAATAACTATTTTTTCCGTGCCTCTAAATTAAGAGCTTACCGTGTGATGGCAACGGTACATGCAAGTATTTATTTTACGATGCGGTTCGTAACCTTAATTGTTCTCGTTGTCGGTGCTTATTTAACATATGTCGATCAGATGAAGTACGGTGAGTTAATTGCTTTTGTCTTATTCGTCAACGTGTTATTTAAACCGATTGAGAAAATAAGTGCTCTATTAGAATTGTATCCAAAAGGAATGGCAGGGTTTAGGAGATTTATGAACATGTTAAATGTTGACCCAGAGATTGTCGATCGTAAACATGCTAAAGAAGTAACCAATTTAAACGGTGATATCGAATTTAGTCATGTAACGTTTAGTTATGAAAAGACACAAGAACCTGTGTTAGAATCACTTAACTTTTCAGTCAATGCTGGGGAAACGATCGCTTTTGTCGGCCCTTCAGGTGCTGGGAAAACGACGATTTGTTCATTAATTCCTCGCTTTTACGATATTAATGAAGGACAAATTATGATTGATGGAATTGATATTCGTAATATGAAAGTGCGATCATTACGTCGCCAAATCGGGATCGTTCAACAAGATGTATTTCTATTTACAGGAACATTAAAAGAAAATATTGCTTACGGAAAATTAGACGCAACCGATGAAGAAATTGAATATGCCGCTCAACAAGCTCATTTAGAAGAGTTCATTCATGAGCTACCAGAAGGTTACAATACACAAGTTGGTGAGCGCGGTCTAAAACTATCTGGCGGACAAAAACAACGGATTGCTATCGCTCGTATGTTTTTGAAAAATCCACCAATCTTAATTCTTGATGAGGCAACATCTGCTTTGGATACAGAGACGGAAAGGATTATTCAAGATGCATTAAATAATTTAGCGAAAAACCGAACAACACTCGTCATTGCCCACCGGTTAGCGACCATTAAAAACGCTGATCGTATTATGGTTGTCACAAAAGATGGTATTGTTGAAGAAGGAACACATGATGAATTACTCGCTTCAGGTGGTCACTTTGCTAAATTACACAATATGCAAATGTAAATGTTAAAAAAAGCTTGCACACGATAACATTGCTTATGTGTGCAAGTTTTCATCCAGCCACTCCTTTTTTAATAAACCGTAAACAATATGATCAACATAATGATCATATAAAAATTCAGCTTCGCGAATGACCCCTTCTTTTTTAAAATTTAGCCGTTGTGGAATTGCTTGGCTTTTAGTGTTTTCAGTCGCAGTATATATTTCAATTTTATTTAAATCAAAATAAGTGAAACCTTGATCAATAAGTGATTTGACCGCTTGAGTCATGATGCCTTTGCCCTGTTGATCAATATCTAACCAATAACCGATTTCACCAATATAATTTGCCCAGTCAAAGTGATTAAAACTAACAATTCCAGCGAGTTTGTTTTGGTAAAATACACCAGCATTTAAACTTTGCCGATTGGCATAAAGCTCAAACGATTGTTTAATAAATTGTAACGAATGATCAACTGTTTTCACATGGTCAACCCATGGCAACCACTGACGTAAATAGTGCCGTGACCGATCAGTCATCGCAAACAATTGTGGCGCCTCACTAACTTTTAATAAACGAATGGTTAAATGCCCATTCACATGATGCACAAACATGAATTACCACCTCAAATAATGATTAAAATACTAGCATGATTCGATAAACGATGCAAGAGTCGTTTATAAAAGATAAATTGATCATAGAAAAACCTTTATGAGATAGTATAATATGAATGAGGGGAAGCGGGAGAAACAATGGGAAAAAAGAAGCTAGGTAAACTGTTTTTATTAATCATATTAATAAGCTTATTTGGATGTTCGAGTTTGCAAGCATCAGGTAAGTTTCAATCGAAAAAAATTGCTTTATCTACTTATGCGGAAGAGATTGGCTTTTCACTTTATGAACCAACGAAAGGAATGTTTGATGTTGAGACATCCTTGCTATTAGATGGTTATGTAGAAGCATACTCAGAGATGGAATTTCCCCATTTATGGGTCGTCGCCCAACATGAAGATAACAAAGAGGAATCATTCAACCATTATTTTAAATTGGATGATGGTGAGTTTTCAGAGACGATGCCTTTGCCCTTAAGAAAGGGAACTTATGATATTTCCATACGGGCACCGGGGGAAGGGTCAGGTGACAAACTCACTTATTATGATGTTGCGGTCTTTTCAGTAAATAATCTTACAGACTATGAAGGTGAAGTTGCCGAGTATACACGTTTTGGGGCAGAAAATGAACTACAACTGTCTGAAATAGAAGCATCAGATAACTCTATCAATATAAAAGGTACTGTTGCTCAAGCATATAGTCACGATAAAGTGCTCATCGAGATTCGACAAGACTCAGATGTTGAACAAATCGCCTGGCCGATCAATGACTTTACATTTTCTGGCGAAGTGCCATTATACTTTGATGAGGGTACGCATGAAATACATATTCAGTTACATAATGAAGCAGATGATTATTATTATTCAAGTGGCATTATTCACGTTGAGAAAAAGGCTGATAAACAATTTGCTTCGGTTGAAACATATACGGATTATTTTTCAAGCGGTGTTATATTAGAGCAACCAACATGGAGTGAGGCAAATGATTTATCGGAGCAAACGTATAAAATAAAAGGAAAAATTGATCCAGAAAAAACCTCTGAGCAACCGATTGAACATATTATTGTTACGATGACATATTTAGACGAGGATTTGGAGTCAGGTTATATTATTCCTGTTGAAAATAACACATTTGAGGATGAAGTTTATTTTCGTTTCGGTCCAGGAACTTATGACGTGAAAATAAATATACCTGATCATGAAAAAACGGATCAATCTATGTTTTATTACCGAACTATCGCTAAAATGACACATGATGTTTCTAAGATACCTGATGAGCGGGATTTACTCCCATCACGGGGCATTGAATCAACGGATCCAACAATAGTCGCAAAAGCAGAGGAAATTACAGCTCATTTAAACAGTGAACGTGAAAAAGCAAAAGCGATTTATGAATTTGTTGCTAAAAATATTGCTTATGACGTTCATAAAGCGGAGGCAGATTTGTTTCATGTGAGTGATAGTGCCTTGTCAACATTACATGCAGAGAGTGGAATATGCCAAGATTACGCATTTTTAACGACAGCACTGCTACGGGCGATTGGTCTTGAAGCTCATTATGTAAGCGGTCATGCCGGTGATCGTCATGCATGGGTTGAAGTAAAAGTTGATGGAGAATGGATTGAAATGGATCCAACATGGGGAGCGGGTTATGTTTATGAAGGTGAATTTTATTTTGAATATAATGAAACTTATTTCGATCCTGACCCACATACTTTCCAACAAACACATACACGAGAGGAAATTATGTATTAATGAACTGTATCGCATGATTCAGTCCTAGAATGTGGCAATAGCCAATGGTTTAAAGCTACTTAATATATTGTAAAGCCATTTACACAAAATTATAGACGTGATCCGCACCATTGCTACATGACTGATGCATCATGTTAACATTTTTAAAAGACAAAATAATAAAGTATGATCTACTTATATTAACAGAACCCACCGGAACACCTCTTTACTATGCGTGCGCTGGTGGGTGTTTTTATATTTAGATCAATTAAAACATTGACATTAAAAGCTGCTCTGTTATATATTATAGTAAAGAAGTTCAACATAGTTGAATATAAATAAACTAACTTTAATTTATAAATAAGTGAAAGCGTATTCTTGATGATTGATTTTAAGCTTGAAACTTCAAATGAGGAGGCTGAGATTGATGAAAAATTGGCCAAAGTTCGTTCAAATTAAAGAAGTCGGTCCACGAGATGGTTTACAAAATGAACAACAGTGGGTGACGACACCTGATAAAGTGCGCTGGATTGATATGTTGTCAGACGCTGGTGTATCGGAAATTGAATATTCATCATTTGTTCATCCAAAATGGATCCCACAGTTAGCTGATGCCAAGGAAGTCGGCCACCAAATCAAGCGAAACCCAAACATTCGCTATTCTGCCCTTGTACCTAATATGATCGGTTTAGAAAATGCCTTAGAAGCAGGTATTGATGGGGCTTCAGTTTTTATGTCTGCGACTGAAACTCACAATCAAAAAAATATTAATAAATCAATTGATGAAACATTCCCTGTCTTAGAAGAAGTGATTGTTGAAGCGAAGAAGGCTGGTAAACATGTGACAGGTTATTTGTCGACTGTCTTTGACTGCCCGTATGAAGGACGTGTTGATGTTGATCAAGTCATTCGCATCAGTGATCGTTTGTTTGAACTCGGTATTGATGATCTGTCATTAGGCGATACGATTGGAACGGCGGTACCATCTCAGGTCGAACAATTACTTCAAGAAACTTTACAACGTTATTCCAAAGAAAATATTATTTTGCATTTTCATGATACACGTGGCATGGCTATTGCCAACATTATGACCGCTATGTCTTATGGAATCTATCGTTTTGACAGTACAGTTGGTGGATTAGGTGGTTGTCCATATGCCCCTGGAGCCGCGGGGAATGTCGCAACAAATGATGTGCTTTATTTATTGCATGGTATGGGCATTCAAACAGGTATTCGTGAAAAGAAATTACAAGAAGCGGGACTTTTCATTCAAAGTAAATTAGGAAAAATTTTGCCAAGTAAATCACTCGTTTATGCAGCGAGCCAACAATAAAACATTGCCAAGCAAGTAAGTCATCACTTTTCCAATTAGATGATGTGTACCTCTAGCGTTAGACTAAACATCTAATGCTAGAGGTAATTTGTATTTTCAAAATATTGCTATAATCCATAGATGTCAAAGATAGATACTTGTTAAAACTTCACAGACGTAACCATTTCATCTATCTTGACGGAAAACCTTCTCTCACTTATGATAAAAGCATTACATACGTTCGAGGAGGAGAGGGGAATTACGCTTAATCTAGAAAGTATTGGAACTAAAATAAAACAAGCCCGTTTACGCTTAAAAAAAACACAACAACAAGTGGCTGAGGAATGTGGCATCTCAAAAAGTTTGCTCTCAAAAATAGAAAATGGACAAACTTCTTCTGCTGTTGCAACATTATCGAAAATTAGCCAATCATTGGATGTCTCTCTTTCCTGGGTACTTGATGATCGTCCTGAGACAGACCTTGTCCTTATGCCAAAGGCAAGTCGACAAGCAAGTGTCGGTGATGAAAGTATGGGTTATTCTTATGAGTTACTTGCAAATCGTTCTAAATTTTCAAATATTGAACCAACAATTGTTTATGTCACACCTAAAGATGAAAATTTACGTCAAGAGCCGTACACACATGCTCAAGAAGAGTTTATTTACATTTTAGAAGGCTCAATTTATTTACATTATGACGGTGAGAAGAACTTAATGAACCAAGGAGATTCGGCATACTTTAAAGGGACTAAGCCACATTTGTTTATCCCTGTTGATAATAAAGGGGCCAAAGTGTTAACGGTCTTTGTAGAAAATGACTTATAAATAAATGTTAATGCTCGAAGGATCAGTCACCTTCGAGTATTTTTAACGATTTTATACGCATGTAATCGCTTTAATACTTATCTGAAAATACGTATAATAATGATACATGAGCAAAGGAGAAGGTTATGTCAAAGCAAAAATATTACGTCGTTTGGAAAGGTAAAAAGCCAGGGATTTATCATTCATGGAAAGCTTGTCAGCAACAAGTCCACGGGTTTCCTGGCGCTCGTTTTAAGTCGTTTAAATCTTATGAACAAGCAAAGCGTGCTTATCAAGCAGGTGATGAACCATCGAAGCGACCGGTGACAAAACAAAAAACTTATCCAAGAGACTATCTTTTAAAAAGTGTCTCAGTAGATGCTGCTTGTAGCGGAAATCCAGGTGATATGGAATATCGTGGGGTTGATACAGAAACAGGTGAACAATTGTTTCATCATGGACCTGTCGCAAATGGAACGAACAATATTGGTGAATTTTTAGCGATCGTGCATGCCCTTGCCTTACTCAAACAACAAAATTTAACGACACCAATATACACTGATTCAGCAACAGCGATTAGTTGGGTCAAAAACAAACGAGTGAATACGACATTAGCAAGAAATGAAGCGACTGAACAAGTATGGCAATTAATTGATCGTGCCTTACACTGGTTACATCATCATACATATTCGAATGAACTTTTAAAATGGGAAACGAAACAATGGGGCGAAATTAAAGCTGATTTTGGTAGAAAATAAATGGGGGTTTAATAATTATGCGAAAAATATTCGTTAATGGAAAGATTTACACATTTGAAGAGATGCACCCACAAGTTGAGGCAGTCGTTGTTGAAAATGGCCGTTTTATCGACCTAGGAAAAACAAAAGAAATGCTTCATAAATGGCGTTCGACTGATAGTGAAGTGATTGACTTTGCAGGTAAAGCGGTCACTCCCGGTCTTATTGATAGTCATTTGCATATTTCAGGGATTGCGAATAACTTTTTAAATTTAGATGTTTCTGGGGTAACATCGAAGCAAAAAATGCTCACAATGATTCGGGAACGGGCAGGCTCTTTACAGGATGGTGAGTGGCTCATCGGACGTGGCTGGAATGAAAATATATTTACCGATGGCACGATCCCAACGATTGATGAACTCGATGAAGCTGCCCCCAACAATCCACTTTATATTACACGAATTTGCGGGCATGCATCCTTGGTTAACCGTCTGGCTTTGAAACGAAGTCATTATCATCAGGATATGCCGGTGCCAGAAGGTGGAACGGTCGTTTTGGATGAAAAAACAAATGAACCGACCGGCTTACTATTAGAAAGTGCTTCCCGAATAATTACAAGGCATATTCCTGAACCAACTTATGACGAACTTAAAAAAGGGATGCGACAAGCGATTAAATTTGCTATGGAAAAAGGTTTAACATCTGTTCATACAAACGATCCCCGCTATTTAGGGGGTATAGCCCAAACGTGGAAAATATACGATGAGTTAATCAATGGTGAACAATTACGTCTTCGTTCTAATTTACTTATTGATTATGAATTTTTAATGGAAGTTGATGGCCTGGGTCTTTATACGGGTTATGGTAACCATTTCCTGCAAATTGGTGCTGTAAAGATTTTTGCCGATGGTGCAATGGGACGGCGAACAGCCCTTTTATCAGAACCATACAATGATGCGCCAGAACAATATGGTGATGCAATGTTTGATCAGGATACACTGTATGGCATTGTTAAAAAGTCACGTTATTTAGGCATGCCTATTGCTGTTCATACGATTGGTGATCAAGCATTGGAAAATACTTTAGACGTGCTTGATCAACTTCCAACCGTTGCTTATCGGGATCGACTGATTCATATTCAAGTATTAAGAGAAGATTTAATTAAACGTTTGCTCGAACCTTCCCGAATTGTTGATATTCAACCAAGATTTTTGGCTGGTGATTTCCCTTGGGTGATTGATCGTTTGGGTGAAGAGCGAATGGGGTTGTCTTATGCATGGAAATCCTTACTTGATGCTGGTGTCGTTTGTGCAGGTGGTTCGGACAGTCCGGTTGAGCCTGTTGATCCGTTACTCGGGATTCATGCAGCTGTTACTCGTAAGCTACCTGGTGAAAATCATCCCGGATACTATCCAGAGCAAAAACTAACAATGCAACAAGCTATTGAACTGTTTACGAAAATGGGTGCTTACCCGACGAATGAAGAGACGATTAAAGGGACAATAACTCGTGGTAAGTTCGCAGATATGACCGTATATTCCAAAGATCCATTGACAATGGAAGACCCAGATCAATTATTAGAAACAACGGTTGAAAAGACGATTATCGATGGTCATATCATGTATGCAAAGTAAATTTTTAAGGAGGGTCTCTTAATGACTTTTTCAATTGTTGCTTATGATCCAAAAACAGATGAACTTGGCGTAGCCGTCCAATCGAAATTTATTAGCGTAGGCTCTGTTGTTCCATGGGCCAAAGCAGGTGTTGGGGCCATTGCAACACAATCAGTTATAAATACTACTTATGGTCCTGATGGATTAAAATTTTTAGCCGAAGGAAAGTCAGTTGAGGAAACAATCAAAATTTTAACCGACCAAGATGATGGACGTGATTTCAGGCAAGTCGGGATCATTGATGCGACAGGAAATGGTGCAGCATACACAGGTAAAAGTTGTTACGATTGGGCGGGTGACCGTGTTGGAAAAAACTGTGTGGCTCAAGGGAACATTTTAGTGAGCGAAGCTGTTGTTGATCAGATGGTTGATGTATTTGAACAGACTGAAGGTCATTTAGCTGAGCGCTTGTTAACTGCCTTAGAAGCTGGTCAAGCAGCAGGTGGTGACCGACGAGGTAAACAAGCGGCTGCCCTTTATATTGTTAAAGAAAAAGGTGGCTATTTACAAAAAAATGATCGTATGATTGATTTGCGGGTTGATGAACATCCCGATCCGATTAAGGAATTAATGCGTATATATAAATTGCACCAATTATATTTTGGAGCGACAAAAAAAGAAAATATTTTAACGATTGATGAAGCTATCCGAAAACAAATTGAACAACATCTCCACCGCTTAGGAAGAATTGAAACGACTAATATTGATGATGCAACATTTTACAAAGCTTTAAGTGATTTTCATCGAATGGAGAACTTTGAAGGTCGTGAATTGGAACGAGGGAAAATCGATCAAGACGTATTAAATTTTTTAGTTAATCTATCATGATGAAGAGGCGTTTATGCTAGTCTCAGGGCGCCTCTTGATCCCATGTAAATAAAAAAACCGATAATAATTTCCCCACACTGTTTTTAATCATGTATAATAAATGCAGTCTATACTATAGTGTAAAAAAAGGAAGAGTTATTCATGTCAGAAGAAAATATTACACGGTTAACCGTTGAAGATAAAGAAATTATTTTAATCGGTACAGCACATGTGTCAAAAAAAAGTGCTGAACTCGTTGAAGAAGTGATCATGGAAGAAAAACCTGATACTGTTTGTGTCGAACTTGATAAACAACGTTTTGAATCCATTAAGAACGAAAGCAAATGGCGTAATATGGATATTTTCAAAGTCATTCGTGAGAAAAAAACGACATTACTATTAATGAACTTAGCGATTTCTTCGTTTCAAAATCGACTCGCCAAACAATTTGGTGTTAAACCCGGTCAAGAAATGATCCAAGGCATTGAGTCAGCCGAACAAATCGATGCTGAACTTGTGCTTGCAGATCGTGATATTCAAGTGACTTTTTCCCGAATTTGGCGGGGGATCGGTTTTAAAGGAAAAGCAACTTTACTTTCTTCAATTATTTATAGCATTTTTAGTCGGGAAGAAATTACCGAAGATGAATTAGAAAAAATGAAATCACAAGATATGCTCAATTCAATGCTACAAGAAATGACTGAGCATTTTCCCCGTTTAAAAAAACCATTAATTGATGAGCGTGACCAATATTTAGCTGAGAAAATTCGTAATGCACCTGGTAAAAAAATTGTTGCCGTCCTTGGGGCAGCACATGTCCCGGGTATAACGCAAGAGATATATCGAGAGCATCATTTACCGACATTAACCGCCCGACCGCCAAAGTCAAACATACCAAAAATACTTGTCTGGCTCATTCCGCTTTTAGTGATTAGTCTGATCGCTTACACATTTTTTAACAACCCTGCAGCAGGTTGGCAACAAACGTTAAGTTGGGTATTATGGAACGGCTCATTAGCTGCGCTCGGAACAATTGTTGCTTTAGGTCATCCTT
>Ga0079225_10000526_pt1 | contig 20591 bp, 16 predicted proteins | sample Poulit2012_FD_76344 | JGI IMG/M metagenome (GOLD analysis project Ga0079225, IMG submission 76344) | Agricultural soil microbial communities from Georgia to study Nitrogen management - Poultry litter 2012 | ecosystem: Environmental > Terrestrial > Soil > Agricultural land | place: USA: Georgia... | reverse complement strand
CGGTCGTAGCAGAGGGTGCACTTGTGGGCCTTGCCGTCATCCTCGCTGACGTCGATCACCCCGAAGGGACAAGCGGGAACACAATAGCCGCAGCCGTTGCAGATATCCTGCTGCACGACGACGCTGTCGAACTCGGTCCGGAAGAGGGCGCCAGTCGGGCAGGCCTCCAGGCAGGGCGCCGGGCTGCAGTGCTTGCAGACGTCGCTCAGCATCAGCCAGGAGCTCTGGTAGGGCTGCTGCTCCGGCGAGCGGATACCCGAAGCGCCGGTCTTCTCGATAAAGGCGACATGCCGCCAGGTGTGGGCCCCCAGACCAGCGGTGTTGTCGTAGCTGTGACCCGTCAGTTGGGTTTCCTCGCTCGGCAGGGCATTCCACTCCTTGCACGCCACTTCGCAGGCCTTGCAGCCGATGCAGAGCGTGGTGTCGGTGAAGAAACCGTAGCTCTTGCCGGCCTCGATCCGGACGCCGGCCGTCAGCTCAGCTTCCGCGTCGAGAGGGCCGTCCAGGATCGAGCGGGTTTCCTGGTGGGCGCGGGCCGAGAGAGTCATGGACTTCCTCCTGCCCGCAGGCGGCCAGGCCGCAGTGCGCAGGTCAGGGCCTTGTTCTCATGCATGCTGGTATTGGGGTCTCCGACGACCGCCGTCAGGACGTTGGCCACGCCGCCGGTGGCGTAGCCTGTCCAACCGTAGTGCCAGGGCAGGCCGATCTGGTAGAGGCGCCGTCCCTGGTACTCGAGAGGCCTGAGCCTTTCGGTCACCAGGGCGCGGGTTTCCAGCGCCCCGCGCGCAGTGGTCAGCACCACCCAGTCCCGGCTGCGGATGCCGAGTTCCTCGGCGAGTTCGGGCGGAAGCTCCACGAAACCCTCCGGCTGCAGTTCGGCGGTGCTGGGAACCCCGCGGGTCGGTGTGCCCCCGGTATGATGCTCCGTCAGCCGGTAGGTGGTGAGGACATGAGGAAAGCGTGCGTCGCCCACCTCGTGAAGCGGATTGTCGTCGCGGGTCCACTTCTTTGCCGCAGGGTTGTCCTGCTGGCTGTAGAGCGGATTGACGATCGGGGATTCCACCGGCTCGTAATGGGTGGGCAGGGGTCCGTCCTTGAGGCCGCCGGAAACGAAGAGGGCGCAGAGCCCGTCGGGGATCATGATGAAGGGGCTGGCGCCGCCGATGGCGTCCATGCCTCGAGGGTTTTCCGACCAGTCGGGCCGGTAGTCCGGCGCCTTGTCGTCCTCGAAGTCGATCTCGTCGGGGCTCTGCCAGCTCCCTTCTTGCGCATCCCACCAGACCAGCTTCTTGCGCTCCGACCAGGGCTTTCCATCCGGATCGGCCGAGGCGCGGTTGTAGAGCATGCGCCGATTGGCTGGCCAGGCGAAGGCCCAGCCCAGGTGGGTGCCGGGCCCGTCCGGTGGGTCCGCACTGCGAGAACGGGCCTGGTTATGGTCGTTCTTCGGATGGACGCCGCAGTAGAGCCAGCTGCCGCAGGCGGTCGAGCCGTCATCCTTCAGGTCTTCGAAGCTCGTGATCTGCTGGCGATCCGGCCAGGTGTAGCCGTTGATCTCCTTCAGCACCGCAGCGGCGGAGGGCTCCGCGCGCTCGCCCGCGACCGGATAGTCGAAGGTCAGCGTCCGGATCGGCTCGTCGCGCTTCAGGTCGCTGTCGGCGTAGAGCTCCTTCAAGCGCCGGCCGAGATGGTAGAGGAACCACAGTTCGGACCTGCTGTCACCGGGAGCCTCCACCACCTGATCATGCCACTGCACCAGCCGGTGGGTGTTGGTGAAGGTCCCGCTCTTCTCACCTGCCAGCGTGGCCGGCATCAGAAAGATTTCCGTCCCGACGTTTTCGGGCCGCAGGGTGCCGTCGCGTACCAGGTGCCCCTGATACCAGAAGGAAGCAGCCTCGTTTTCATCCGTGTCGCGGATCACCAGCCACTCGAGGTTGGACAGCCCCCTTTCGATCAGGCGGGAGTTGCTGCCGCCCATGGGGACATTCTGCCCCAGCAGGAAGAGGCCGCGCAGCAGGCCGTCCTTCATGGCGAACGTCATGGGAAGCTGGGAATGGTCGCCGACGATCTTCGGCAGGCGGTCGTAGCCCCAGTCGTTATGCGGACCGACGCTGTCCCCGTACCAGGCGCGCAGGAGGCTGATGACGTACTTCGGAAAGTTGTGCCACCAGCCGGTCAGCATCGTGCCCTCCTCCAGATAGTCCTGCAGCGTCGACTGGGGCATGAAGGCGTGCGGTTGCGGAATGTAGCTCATCAGCATGTTGTAGAGCGTGGGGATGTCGGTGGATCCCTGGATGCTGCAGTGACCGCGCAGCGCAATGATGCCACCACCCGGCCGGCCGACGTTCCCCAGCAGACCCTGAATGATGGCGGCAGCGCGGATCATCTGGACGCCCACACTGTGGTGGTTCCATCCCACGGCGTAGCAGATGGCGCCGGTGCGCTCCCGGCCCGAGTTGCGGGTAAGGGCTTCGGCGATCTTCAGGAAGAGGTCCTTGGGACAGCCGGTGATCTGCTCCACCTTTTCCGGGGTGTAGGCAGCGTAGTGACGGCGGAGGATCTGATAGACGCAGTGGCGATGGCGGAGGGTCGGGTCCTGGTGTGGCGGCTCCTCCCGCTCGGTGCGGTGCTTGCCGAAAGACTCGGAGCTTTCCAGGTAGTGTTCCGCGAGGGAGGCGGGGATGGTGAGGCCCTTGTACTGCCAGGTCGTCGGGTCGTAGGCATTGGAGGCGGCGTCCCAGCCCGAGAAGAGACCGTCACCGTCACTGGTGTCGGTGAAGCGCTCGTCGATGATAGTGGCCAGGTCGGTGTAGGCGAGCGCGTATTCCCTGAACCAGAGATCGTTTTCCAGGATGTAGCGGATGAGGCCGCCGAGGAAGGCGATATCGGATCCGGCCCGGATCGGTGCATAGATGTCGCACAGCGCTGAGGTTCGGGTAAAGCGTGGGTCCACGTGGATGAGGGTGGCCCCCCTTTCCTTGGCCTGCAGCGCGAAACGGAAGGTGATGGGATGCGCTTCGGCAATGTTGGAGCCCATCACCAGGATGCAGTCGGAGTTGGCGAGGTCCCACTGGGGCAGGGTGGCGGCGCCCCGGCCATAGCTGGTGCCCAGGCCCGGCACCGAGTTGGCGTGGCAGATGCGCGCCTGGTTTTCGATGCAAACCATGCCCAGCCCGGCCCCGAAAAGCTTCTTGATGAGGTAGTTCTCTTCGTTATCGAGGGTGGCGCCCCCAAGCGAGCCGACACCGAGGGTGTGGTTGACGGTTTCGCCGTTCGGCAGCTTTTCCACGAAGGTTTCATCACGCGTCCGCTTCAGGCGCTGGGCGATGCGCTCCATTGCCCAGTCGAGAGGCTTTTCCTCCCACTCGGTTGCGTAGGGTGCGCGGTAGCGTACCTTGGCCAGGCGGTTCGGGTTTGCCAGCAGGCTCGTCGTATTGGCGCCCTTGGGGCAGAGCGTGCCCTGGTTGATGGGGCTGCGCGGATCCCCTTCCACATGCACGACGCGATTGTCCTTGGCGTAGATGAGTTGGGCGCAGCCGACGGCACAGTAGGGGCAGATGCTGGTGCCGACGGTGTCGGCTTCATCCAGACGGGAGTGCATCTCGTTCGAGAGCGCGCTGCGCGCGGCCGCGCTCTTGTTGTCCTCGCCCAGAAACTGACGAGGAAGCGACCAGTTGGCGAGGAATTCGCGAGCTCGGTCGTCCAGAGAGCGACGCGGTGGCGCATCCTCGCCCAGGTGCGTGATCTTGTGCGCAATGCCGCCGATCAGGCCCTTGCGCTCCTTGTACTCGACCCGCACCCGCCCGCCTCGGGCGTAGAGTTCCGGCAGATCCTGCGGCTCGACGTTCGCGCTGGGTGAGAGGAGAAACAGCCGGGTCTGACCGCTGTCGGTGCGCAGGCGGAAGCGCCCCTCCTGGACGAGCATCAAGCTGCCCTTGACCTGCTGCATGGCTGCTCCGAGTTTGACTTCCTTCTTTCGGGGCAACCCAAGGAACCGAGGGTGGTTCCAGAAATAGGGCCTGTCGCCGCGCGCCTGAACAGCTGCGCCCTTCTTCCGCGCTCTACGTCAGGGCGCCGTCATCCTCACCGGGCCCATCTGTGGCCAGCGTCTGAAACCTGCTGACGACGCGACGAATTTCCTCCAGTCCGAATAACAGTGTCTGGATGGCGCGTTCATTGACGCTGTCCCGGGCGGACTCGCGGACCGTAAGGCTCGCCAGAGCCTTGCGCTGAGCCGTATGGAAGCGGTCCCAAAGTTCCTGAGGAGGACCGTCGGTTCGGTTCTTCTCGACCATTTCGGCCAAGGCCGCGAGCAGCTCGCAGAGTGCCGCGTGAGCCTCTCCTATGTGGGGCATGACGGCCTCGTAGTCCTCTTCACCAAACTGGTCGCGGCCGCCGCCGATCACGCGTTCGACGATGATCAGGCTGTGCCAGAGCCGCTCCATCTCTAGAGTGAAGTGGTGAATGGAAGCGCCACTTCTGAGGTTCTGGCGAAAGCGCACCTCTTTCGCGGTGGCATTGGCGGCTTCCAGATCCGTGATCATCAGGCGGCGCGCCTCACGCCGGTCCTCGCGCTCCTCCCTGCTCAGGTCGTGCTCGAGATCGTTGAGCGTCAGGTCGATCATCTTCTGGCCGTGGCGCAGGGCGCTCGCAAGGAGACGCTGCGCTCGGTGGCGCCCCAATTCCGGCCAGATGCTGACACTCGCAATGATGCCGGCGCCGCCTCCTACACCCACCGCCACGGCCGTTCCGAGGGCACCATCGAGGTCCGCGCTTGGCTGCAAGGCAACCACAGCTCCTGCGGCGGCTGCGTAATCAAGCTGGGGTCGCGAGGCGGCAAGGGCATTGGTAATCGCCGCCACGAGCGCGATCCGCAGCGGCATGAACTGGAGGCCGCTGAAGAGGAAGACCACGGCGATGCCGATGCCGACACCAACCGCAGCACCAAGGAGGCGCTTCGCGCCCGCGCTGAAAGTGGCGTCCAGGCTCCCGTGAATTGCGAAGAGGGCGCTGATGATGGCCCAGGAAAGATTGGAGTGGAGGCCCAGCCGCTGCATCACCGCATAGGCCAGAAGTGCGGCGATAAGGGACTGCAAGCCAACGCGGAGGATATCCTTGTTCCGCCAGAAGTGCGCCGTCAGCCCGGAGATGGACATCTGCCGTCCCTGTTCTTGCGCTACTGCCGGGCGGGTTCATCGCTCCACAGAAGATCGTTCAGCCAGAGCCAGAGGCCGATCGCTGCGAGTATCAACCCCATCGGCACCCACATGATGAGGCCCGCGAGCTGCTGATCCTCCATCGGTGTGAGGCCCCAGAGCCCCGGTCCGACGCCGAAGACCGGGTACCAGAGCCGGTCTGAAAAGGTGAGCAGGGCACCCAGCAGACCGCTGTGAACAATGGTGACGAAGACCATCCCCATGGCACGCAGCGCGGGCGCCGACAGAGCCGTTAGCCAGAAGAGCAGCGCGCTGCCGAGAAGTCCGGCCAGCAGAGCCAGATGAAGTATCTCCTGCTGCAGCGCACGCTCATAGAGCCAGGGCAGATGCGACAGCCAGATCGCCGCCCCCAGGAACAGCGTCGCCAGGCTGACCAAGGACGCAGGCAGGCGCCGACCTGCGAGTAACGGCCGCAGGCCAAGCGCCAAGGCGAGCGGCGCCAGCAGGATCAAGATCAGGTGCTGGACCATGTGTGCCCAGGCAAGGGTTGCCGCGAGGCGGCACAGGGGCGACACCAGCGCGAGTGCCAGGAAGCTGCACCCCAGGATCCAGTAACTGCGGTCGACGCCCGCGGACCGGCGAAAGGCCGGCAGGACCCAGGGAAGGCACGAGAGCAGCAGCAGCGGCGCCAGCGTTTCAGGAGCGAAAACCCACGACTGCCATAGGTTCTGCGGGGTGACAGGGGGTAGCACCGCCAGGCAAAGCGCCAGGAGATCGGGCCTTTCCATCGTGCTCTCCATTTGGCCAACAGCAGCCGGCCCAAAAACTGCACGCAGCGACTCCTCCAGCCCGGCTATTCCTTCAACGAGCCTCCTTTCCGGAGGTTCCCGAAACGCGGCTGGTCACGGCCTCAGGTTAGCCGACAGTCCTTCAAGGGTCCGCGGCGAGAACTGCGCCGCCCTCGATCATGGTCTCCACCTCGCCCGCGGAAAAGCCGTGTTCGGCGAGGATTTCCCGGCTGTGCTCGCCGAGCAGGGGTGCACCGCGCGTCGGTCCGCCGGGCGTGTCGGAGAACTTGATGGGGAATCCCAGGGTCTTTACCGGACCGAGCCGGCTGTGCTCGACCTCAACCACCATCTCCCGGGCGAGGACCTGCGGGTCCTGATGCATCTGCTGAATGTCATAGACGGGGCCGGCGGGAAGCCCGGCGCCCTCCAGGATAACCAGCCACTCACCAGAGCTTCGGGTGCGAAAGCGGTTGTTGAGTTCTTCCTCCAGTTCGTGGCGATGAGCCATGCGGTGCTCGTTGCTCACGAAGCGGGGATCTTCCGCCAGCTCGGGAGCTTCCAGAACCTCCACGAGCCGCAGCCAGTTCGTCTGATTGGCGCCACCGACGACGATCCAGCCATCCTTTGTCGGAAAAGCCTGGTAGGGAGCGGTGAGCGGGTGAGCCGATCCCAGCGGCCCTGGCGCCTCACCGGTTGCGAAGGCCATGGCTGACTGCCAGTAGCTCTGGATGATGCCAGCTTCCAGCAAGGAAGTTTCCACCATCTGCCCCTGGCCGCTTTCTTCTCTTTTCCGCAAGGCGGCAAGGATGCCGATGACGGCCAGAAGACCGGCGGTGATGTCGGTCAGGGGCGGCCCGCATTTGACCGGCGGATCTTCAGGGCTACTGCCGGTGATGCTCATGATGCCGCTCATCGCCTGGGCGATCAGGTCGAAGCCCCCGCGGTCGGCATAGGGGCCCGTTCGGCCGAAGCCGGAGATCGCGCAGTAGATCAGGCCCGGGTTGTCCTGGCGAAGGCTTTCATAGTCGAAGCCGAGCCTGGGCAGGGTCTGGCGACGATAGTTCTCGACGACAACATCGGCATCAGCGAGCAGCCGGCGCAAGATCCGCTTGCCGGGCTCCGTCCGCAGATCGAGAGCGATGCTCCGCTTGTTGCGGTTCATCATCAGGAAAGCGGCCGCCTCTTCGCCGATCAGCGGCTGCGCCATGCGGCGGCTGTCATCGCCGCCCGCGATCTTCTCCACCTTGATCACGTCGGCGCCCATATCCGCGAGCAGGAGGGTGCAGGCAGGCCCTGCCATGATGTGAGAGAGATCGATGACTTTCAGACCCTTGAGCGCAGTCATGTCTTCAGCTTTCTCGTTCCTGGAATGCCCAGGTGATAGGAATGATGGCTCTTCCCGGCCCCCTATAGTGCCCGCACCCGAGCCTCGGGCGATAGAGCAGCTTCACGCATGAAGATGAAACTGGGTCCTGTACGAAGAACGGGGAACAAGAGCTTCCTAGCGACCGCGGAACTGCGGCTTTTTCTTCTCCAGGAAGGCCTGATAGCCGATTCGGAAATCCTCGGTCTCGAAGCAGGCGTAGCTCTCCTCCCGCTCGGCCTCCCCCAGCGGACGTGGATCGAGAAGCCGACGGGCGAACTTCTTGTGCCAGCGGGCAACCAGCGGTGCGCCTTCGGCGATCCGTTTCGCGGTCGCCAGCGCCTCTGCCTCGAGTTCCTCATCGGGAATCACCCGCGTCACCAGCCCCATGGAGAAGGCTTCCTGGGCGCCGAATATGTCGCCTTCCAGGAGAATCCGTAGCGCATTCGAGCGACCTACCGTCTCGATCAAGGCCGCCATCTCTTCGTAAGCGGCCACCAGCCCGAGGCGCTTGATCGGGATGCCGAAGCGCGCATTCTGCCCGGCGACGCGAAGGTCGGTGCAAAGCGCTGTCTCCAGGCCACCGCCGACGCAGAGGCCACGAATCTGAGCCACTACAGGATGGCGGCAGTCGCGTACTGCGGCCAGCGCCCCATGCATCTGTGCTGCATAGGCCTTTGCCCTATCGGCGGTGGAGCGCGTTTCTTCGAACTCCGAGATGTCGGCGCCGGTGCTGAAGGCCCGCTCGCCGGCACCTGTGATCAGGATACAGCGGAGGTCGTCATCCTCGCTCAGTTCTTGAAAGAGACGCTGCAGTTCTCCCCACATCCTGCTGCCGATAGCATTCAGGCGCTTCTCATGATCGAGCAGAACCCGGACAATACCCTCTTCCAGACGCTGTAGATGAACTTGACCAGCCATATCGTTTCCTAGCGGTTTGCCCTTGGGGCGAACCTTGCCCCGTCATGATCACGGGAGCAACCTCGCCCCCCTTCACTCCAGTGTGACCACGACCTTGAGCGGCCCCTCTCGTTCCAGGACCGTCGTGGTCACCCCGCTGTCATGGCGGCAGAGCAAGAGATCGATCCTGCCATCTGTCAGGCGCAGCGAACGGATGGTGACTTCTTCGATGAAGGAGGGAAGAGTGGGACGCTCGAAGAATATCCTTTGTCCCTTCGCGTCGAAATGGACTCCCAGACAGGCTTGTAACAACGCAAAAGGCAGAGCCCCGGCCCAGGCTTGCGGGCTGCAGGCGACGGGGTAGGAGGTGGGACGATTGCCGGGCTGGCGTTTGAAGCCGCAGAAGAGTTCCGGCAGCCGTCGCAGCTCCATCGAACTGGCGGTATCGAAGAGGCCCTTGAAGAGCTTCAGGACATGGTCTTTTAAACCATAGCGGGCCAGCCCCAGGGCGATCAGCGCGTTGTCGTGTGGCCAGATCGAACCGTTGTGGTAGGAAATCGGGCTGTAGCGCGGTTCGCTCGAGGCGATCGTGCGGATCCCCCAGCCGGAAAAGAATCTCGCATCCAGCAGCGTATCGGCCACCTTGCGGGCGCGCTCGGGAGACGGCAGGTCGCAGAAGAGCAGATGTCCGGCATTCGAACCACGTACCAGGCAGGGTTCTCCGGTACCGTCGATTGCGATCGCGTAGTAGCCGAGCGCGTCGGACCAGAAGCGCTCCTCTACAAGCTGGCGCAGCTCTTCCGCCTGCTGCTCCAGTTTCGCCGCCCTGGCCTCATGGCCGAGGGCCCTTGCAATGGTCGCTGCCTCCCTTCGCGCGGCGAAGACGTATCCCTGTACCTCACAGAGGGCGATGGGCAGGCGAGCGCAGCTGCCATCGGCGTGGTAGATGGAATCGTAGGAGTCCTTCCAGCCCTGGTTGTAGAGCCCCGCGAGCTCCTTGCGTGCATACTTGATGAGGCCGTCACCGTCGATATCGCCATAGCGGTCGATCCAGTCGAGGGCCGCCTCGATGTTCGGCCAAAGCCGGGCGATGGTGTCGAGATCGCCGCTGCGCCTGAAATACTGACCGGCGAGCATGATGAAGAGTGGCGTCGCGTCGACGCTCCCATAGTAGCGCTCGAAGGGAACCTCGCCGAGACGCGCCATCTCCCCCTGCCGCAACTCGTGCAGGATCTTGCCGGGTTCGGCATCGGAATGGGGGTCGAGGATCCTGGCCTGCGTCTTGGCGAGCAGGCCGAGCACGCCTCTGGCGAGGTGCGTGTCGACCCAGAGCATCTGCATTGCAGTGATGATGCCGTCGCGGCCGAAGACAGTGCTGAACCAGGGGGTCCCCGCATAGGGATAGGGACCATGGTCGGTGGCGGTGCTGAGCATGTGGAGGTCGGCCGCGGAGCGGCACAAAACCTCGTTGAAAATCTCGTTGGAGCTCTCGACGGTCGCGGAGTTGCCGCTGATCTCCCGCAGTGCCTGACAAGCCTGGCGGTAGGCGATGAAGAAGGCGCGGCTGCCAATCATTCCCAGGGGTTCTTGCCTGCAGGTGCAGACGAAGAAGAGCGACTTCCTCTGCCGCGGCTCCAGGCTCAGCCGGTAGGTGATCAGGTCCTCTGAGATGTGGTCCGGAGCCGGATCGAACTCCAGGAGGGTGTGCAGCGGCTGGCCATCGAGAGCGCGGTAGCTGAAGACGAGCTTGCGGTCGCCCTCGACCCGGCTGTCTTGTCGGCCGCGCTTTACACGCTTGTGACCGCGTACTTCAAAGAGATCGGCGAAGTCAGCAGCCAGATGGAGCGACAGCTCGAAGCTGTGGGAGCTGTCACTGAAGTTTTCCAGCCGAATTCGTTCGTAGAGGCGCCCCTCCAGGATGAAGCGGGAGCGCAGGATATGTATCGAATCCTGGGCCAGCTGCAGCCTGTCGCCGTCAAAGATGTCGGGGTTGGCGAGATCCACCGTAAGCAGGACATTGTCGTCCTGAAGGGTACTGCTGAGCAGAAGGGGACGCCGTCTTTCGAGGGACAGGCCCATCATAGAGAGGTGGCGGCAGTCCCGATGATAGAGGCCCTCGGGACTGCCGGGTCCCGACGTTACATCGCCGTCGGGATTGAAGAGGCCGAAGGTGTCCCCCTGCTTGAGGGTGCTAAGACGCCGCTTCGGAAGCGACGTGGTCGTCGTGATTTCAAAAGGACCGTGCGTTTCGCTCCAGGTGGTCTCATCCCGGCTCTCCGATCCTGGCCCCATCGTCTAGTCCCCCTTCTGGCCGCACCGGAGCCCCGCGCGCTGATCTGGTGGCCTATTCGGCTGCAACCGCCTTGCCAGCCAGGCTCTCGAGCCCAATGAGCTGGCGATAGAGATTCACATAGTCCGCCGCCATCCGCTCGACACTGAAGCGCTCTTCGAAGCGGCTGCGGATTGCTGCTGGATTCAGATTATCAAGACGATCCAGGGCTGCAACCGCCTCATCGATCGAGTTCACGTGCAGGCCGGTCAAGCCATCCTCGATGATTTCCGGTACCGAACCACAAGGCCAGGCGATTACGGGCGTGCCGTAAGCCATCGCCTCGATCATTACCAGACCAAAGGGTTCCGGCCAGTCGATCGGAAAGAGGAGCGCTTTGGCCCCGGACAGGAAGGTGGTCTTCTCGGTCTCATTGATTTCGCCGATGAACTCCACCAGCGGATCATCGAGCAGCGGCTCGATCTTGGCCTTGAAGTAGTCGCGATCCGCCTTGTCGACCTTTGCCGCGATCTTTAGCGGCATGTCGGCGCGGCGGGCAATTTCGATCGCGCGATCCGGCCGCTTTTCGGGGCAGATTCGGCCGAGAAAGGCCAGATAGTCCCTCTTGGCAGTCGGGTCATAGGGATGCAGCCCCAGAGGTAAGCCATGATAGACGGTGGCCAGCCAATGTGCCGACGGCATCGGCTGACGCTGATGATCGGAGATGGAAACCTGCGGCATCTGTGGAAAGGCCTCGAAGACCGGCACCAGGTCGGGCAGGTCAAGGCGCCCGTGCTGGGTGGTCAAGGTTCGCGTCGCAATATCGCTGAACTGGGGAAAGTGCAGGTAATCCACGTGAAAGTGAATGACATCGAAGTCTGATGCCCGGCGACGAACTTCCTCGAGCATTGCAAAGTAGTGTGGCAGGGGATCGACGACGTTTTCGTCAAAACGCAGGGCTGCCTGGGAGCCGGCAACCAGCTCTGCCGCCGTTTGAGAATCGCCGCTGGCAAAAAGCGTCACCTCGTGACCCTGCCGAATGAGTTCTTCAGTCAGCCAGGAGATCACCCGCTCGGTGCCCCCATAGAGCTTCGGCGGCACGCTTTCTATGAGAGGTGAAACCTGTGCAATTCGCATATTTGTCTCCCTTTTGTTCTTATCCCCGCGCCAGTAAGTAAGCGCGCCGACAGCAGCAGTGGTTCCGCGCCGCTCGGTTTCATGATGTCGAATGAAATTCTCGGGTATCTACCTAGATTTGGTGTATTATGCGCAGGTTTCAAGATGATGCTGCTGCGCGGGCTGTTGTCTGCTTGGGACAACTGCGTGTAGCCTGTGCCGAGCCGCGGACAGCGGCAACATTCCGACTCGGTAAATCGCTCTGCATTCAACGCGGTAGAGCTAATTCACAAACGCTCGTTTCAGAACAGGTCCACTTCGTGAAGCCGATCTGAGACGATCTGCTCGAACCACGAAGACAAAGGGGGGAAGGTCGAATGCACGTTCTGGTCATCGGTGCTGCGGGCATGGTCGGACGCAAGCTCATCGAGCGTTTGGCGCGGGACGGTGCGTGCAATGGCCAGACGATTTCGCACGTCACTCTCCATGACGTGATCGCGCCGGCAAGTCTGCCGAAAGCCCCTTTTTCCTTCACCTGTCGGACGGGCGACTTTGCGGAGGAAGGCGAGGCCGAGGAACTTATCGCGGAAAAGCCGGAGATCATCTTTCATCTGGCAGCCATCGTGTCTGGCGAGGCCGAGGTGGAGTTCGAAAAGGGCTACCACATCAACCTAACCGGAACCTGGCGCCTGCTGGAGGCGATCCGCAGGGCAAACTATCGGCCGCGGCTGGTGTTCACGAGTTCGATCGCAGTTTTCGGGGCTCCCTTTCCGGAAAGCATTCCCGACGATTTTCACCACACGCCCCTGACCTCCTACGGCGTGCAGAAGTCCTGCGGCGAACTCCTGCTGATGGACTACACTCGAAAGGGGCTAGTTGACGGCATCGGCATCCGCCTGCCCACGATTTGCGTGCGGCCAGGCAAGCCGAACAAGGCGGCGTCGGGCTTCTTTTCCGGGATCATCCGGGAGCCACTGGCGGGAGTGGAGGCTGTGTGCCCGGTCGAGCCGGAGGTGCGCCACTGGTTCGCCAGTCCCAAGGCCGCCGTTGGTTTCCTCGTTCACGCCGCCGAACTGGACGGGGAGCAGGTCGGCCCGCGGCGAAACCTTTCCATGCCCGGCCTCAGCGAGACGGTGGGCGGCATGGTCGAGGCGCTGCGCCGCGTAGCCGGTGATGAGGTCGCCGATCGCGTGCGCTGGGAGCCCGATCCCTTCATTCAGGGCATTGTTGCGGGGTGGGCGACGACCTTCGAGGCGAAGCGCGCTCGAGAGTTGGGATTCGAGGCGGAGTCCAGCTTCGAGGAGATCATCCGTATCCACATCGAGGATGAACTGGGCGGCAAGATCGCCTGATTCCGCGGCCTTCGTCGTCCTGAGCCGTGGACCCCGCCGGGCGGTGGCTGATCGGGGAGGAACTGTCCGGCTGGCCGGCGCCGCGCCCCTCCCCTCAACCCGTCATTGCCACGTCGGCCTGCGGCCTCCTCGCGATGACGAAGGCGAGGGCGGCGCCCACCACACCTCGGGAAAGCTCAAGTTCATCAAGAGCCGCGGACCGGGCTCCACGGCTCTTGATGGCAGCGTTCTTTCGGTAGTTGCATTGATGCGCGGAACGTTACGCGCTACATCGTCGAGATGATCGTCGGATTTCGACACAAGGGGCTGGAACGCTTCTACCGGACAGGGACGACGCGGAGCATTCAATCGGCGCACGTCAAGAAGCTCCGCCGTATACTCGGCCTTCTGGACGTTGCTGCGAAGCCCGCCGACATGGATGTGCCGTCGTTCAAGCTTCATCCCCTTAAGGGTGACCTGAAGGGCTATTGGTCGGTTTGGGTAAATGGCAACTGGTGGGTCACGTTCCGCTTTCTCGGATCCGATGTCGAACTGGTCGATTACCAAGACTATCACTGAGGACGAATGCTGTGATGCACAACCCTCCCCACCCGGGCGAAATCCTCAAGGAGGACGTGATTGTCCCTCTCGGCTTGTCTGTAACGGAAACTGCCGAACGGCTGTCCATGTCGCGCGCGGCACTGTCGCGCGTGCTCAACGGCAAGGCCGGAATCAGCCCTGACCTGGCGATTCGGCTTGAGCAGGCCGGGGTCAGCACCGCTCGTGCGTGGCTCGCCATGCAGGCCAATTACGAACTGTGGCAAGCGATGCAGCACGAACAGCCGCCCGTTCGCGCCTTACAGGATGCGGCCGCCTGACCTGCTCAACCCGTTGGAAGGGCCGCATAAGGCCGTTCACTCCCGGCGGACACTATGCTCTATAGGAAATCCCGCAGCAGGGCGACCAGCGGCACGTCGGCTGGCGGCATGGGATAGTCCCTGAGCCGGGTCGGCTTGACCCAGGCCAGTTCCTGTCCCTCGAGGGGGGTTGGATTGCCTTGCCAGATGCGGCAGGCGAAGAGCGGCATCAGGAGGTGGAAGGACTCGTAGCTGTGGCTGGCGAAGACGAGAGGCGCCAGGCAGCTCGTGCGGGTGTCGATCGCTAGCTCTTCCCGCAGTTCCCGGATCAGCGCCTGCTCCGGCGTCTCGTCAGGATGGACCTTGCCCCCCGGAAACTCCCAGAGGCCGGCCATGGGTTTGCCTTCGGGTCGACGCGCGATCAGGACACGCCCGTCGGGATCGACCAGCGCCGCCGCGGCGACCAGCACCACGGGCTTTGCCGGCGCGGTCTCGCGTGCGCCGGCCTCCCAGCAGCCTCCGAGTGCGCTCTCCACGGTCAGCTCCGGTAGTCGGCGTTGATGTCGATGTAGCCGTGGGTCAGGTCGCAGGTCCAGACGGTGGCCTTGCCGCGGCCGATGCCGATGTCGACCTCGATCAGGATCTCGCGGCCCTTCATGTGCGCGGCCACAGGGGCTTCATCATAGCCATCGCGCGGCTGCCCCTGCTCCGCAATGACGGTGCCGCCGATCGCGACCGACAGGCGGTCCCGGTCCGCCTTTTCTCCGGCTTTGCCCACCGCCATCACGATGCGGCCCCAGTTCGCGTCTTCCCCGGCGACGGCCGTTTTCACCAGCGGCGAGTTGGCGATGGAGAGGCCGATGCGCCGGGCGGCGCGGGCGCTGGCAGCGCCACGCACCGCGATGGTGACGAACTTCTGTGCTCCTTCGCCGTCGCGGACCACCTGATGGGCGAGGTCGATCAGGAGGGACTCCAGCGCCCGGGTGAAGTCTCGCAGGACCCGATCGCCGGCCCGCTCGACGGGCTGGTTGCGCGCCTCGCCGGTTGCGGCCAGCAGCAGTGTGTCGCTGGTCGAGGTGTCGCCATCGACCGTGATGGAGTTGAAGGAGCGGTCGTTGGCGCCTGCTAGTAGACGCTGCAGGACCTCCGCGGGCAGGGCGGCATCGGTTGCGACGAAGGCCAGCATCGTGGCCATGTCCGGTGCGATCATGCCGGAGCCCTTGGCGATGCCGTTCAGGGTCACGTTCACGTCGCCGATCTTCGCTGTGCGGGTCGCGACCTTGGGGAAGGTGTCCGTCGTCATGATTGCCCGGGCCGCGGCTTCCCAGCCCTGCGGCCCCAGACCCCGGATCAGTTCATCGAGTTTTGCCGTGATCCGATCATCCGGCAGGACTTCGCCGATGACGCCCGTCGAGGCGATGAAGACTTCGGTCTCGGCACAGCCGAGGGCCTGGGCCGCTGCGGCCACCGTCCGCTTCGCCGACTGCATGCCGCGATTGCCGGTGAAGGCATTGGCATTGCCCGAGTTCACCAGAAACGTCCGCGCCCTGCCGCCTTTGAGTGCCTCTCGGCACCAGAGTACCGGCGCCCCGGCGGTAAGCGAACGGGTGAAGACGCCAGCGACCTCCGCTCCCTGGGGGAAGTGCATCAGCAGAACATCGTCCCGCCCCTGGTAGCGGATACCGGCGCCGACGGTGGCGAGCTCGACGCCCGCGATCGCCGGTAGTTCGGGAAAGCTCTCAGGCGCGAGAGGCGACTTCGGCAGCATGTTGGCGTCAACCTTGCTCGGAAGATGGGGGGCCGGAAAGCCTGGTGCGCAGCGGCCTATTGCGCGTCGGTACCGGGCGCGGCGCCACCGGTGAAGTCGTGCACTTCGATCTCTGCAGCATCGCGGAGTTCGCTGCGCGCCTCCTGAATCACGTCGGTGGCAATCATCTCCTGAAGCTGGCCTTCGACGGCTTCCTGCCCCGGCGGTGTCCCCTCGCGGCGATCCTCTACCAGGATGACGTGCCAGCCGAAGCGTGTTTCCACTGGTTCCTGGCTGTAGGTGCCCGGCTCCATGGCAAAGGCTGCATCGGCAAAGGGCTCCACCATCCGGTCGTGGGTGAAATAGCCAAGGTCACCGCCGCGGCCCTCGGCACTGGGATCGGTAGAGTGGGTTTCTGCCAGGGCTGCAAAGTCTTCGCCCTCCTCGAGCTGGGCGATAATCTCGCGCGCCTCCTCCTCTTCCTCCACCAGAATATGGCGAGCTTTCACCTCGTCCTGGGCAGGATTCTCTTCGAGCCAGCGCTCATAGGCGCTGTCCAGCGCTTCTTCCGTGAAGGCGGCTTCGAGGCGCCGCTGCAGCCACAGCTGGCTGATGGCTTCGGCTTCTGCGTGAGCCACCCGCTGCTTCACCTGCTCGTCATTGGCAAGGCCCTCCGCGCGGCCACGATCTTCCATCAGCTGCATGTCGATCAGGCGTTCCACCAGCGCCGGAAACACCTGCGGCAGGTTCTGCTGATACTGGGCAGGTAGACTTTGAGCCGAGCGGATGACGTCGGAATAGCGGATCTCGTTGCCGTCGACGGTTGCGTCCACCGTATCTTCTGCCGCCGGTGCCTCCTCTTGTGCGGCAGCGAGCAGGGGGCTACCGGCCAGGCTGAGGGCGACAATTCCACTATAGAGGAGCGGGCGGGGCGAGAGGCGAAGAAGAGGATGCATTAAGATACCCTAAGCTTGATGAGCCACTGCTGCGCAGGCCTGCCAGCGGTGCCGCACTATGCAGATTGCGACAGCGCCGCACAAGCGGCCGGCCACCTCCATTTCCAGAGGCGATGAGCTTCCTGATCGTTGCAATGTAGCGGCCGTTTGGATTTAATCGCGCGGCCTGTCCCGGGAAGCCGTAAGTACGATCCGTCGTTGGGTTTTAGGAACCGATCACGATGGTCGCGGGAACGGAAGGCGGCGGACCTGCTGTCAGGCTGAAGGAGCGGATATCCGTCTCCAGACCTCGGCATCGAGCGAGGTGAACTCCTGAAGACATGGGGGCCTGAAGACATGGAGGATTGCCGGTTCCGGACTGAATCGCCAGCCTGATGACGTTGGCACCGGGGCGGGCAGCTTCACCGGTTTCCCGAGGCCATCATCGGCGGTGGAGCTGCGGCGCGCAAAGCGAGGTAGCTGGGGCAACAACCGGAAGGTCGAATGCGGCCAGCCGGGAGAGGTGGGGAGGAACCTGTCCTTCCCGGAAAACAGACAACGCAGATGCAGAGGAGGAAAGCATGCGACAGCGTTTGATCACCGGGCTTCTGGCCGGGAGTGCCGTGAGCCTGCTGGCGATGGGCGCGGCTCTCGCGGAGCCGGACCCGGTCAGCCTGACGGTCGTTTCCTGGGGCGGGGCCTGGAGCGAGGCGCAGCAGCGCGCCTGGCACGACCCCTACATGGAAGAAAACCCGCACGTTCGCATCATCAATGACGACGGTGCCTACAACGCGCTTGCCGGTCTGCGTGCACAGCACGACGCCGGCAACGTCACCTGGGATCTGATCTCCTTCTATCCCTCGGACGCGCAGCTCGCCTGCGAGGAAGGCCTGGTGATTCCCTTCGATCACGACGAGGAGCTTCTCCCGGGTGACGATGGCTCCCTGCCCAGCGAGGATTTCGTGGAAGGAAGCATGGGCGAATGCCTGGTTCCGCAGATGGCCTTTTCCACGGTCATGGCTTTCAACACCGAGATGTTCGACGAGGACAAGAAGCCCGAGACCATCGCCGACTTCTTCGATACCGAGAACTTCCCGGGGCGTCGCGCCATTCATAACCGCGCGGTCGGAAACCTGGAGTGGGCGCTCTACGCTGATGGAGTCGCTCCCGAGGACATCTATGACCTCCTGGAAACCGAGGAAGGGCAGGCGCGGGCATTCGCCAAGCTCGACACCATCAAGGACAGCCTGGTCTTCTGGGAGGAAGGTGCGCAGGCCCCGCAGCTGCTGGCCGACCAGGAGGTTTCCTTTGCCAGTGGCTACAATGGTCGCCTCTTCGAAGCCGCCCAGGCGGAGGGGCAGCCCTTCGAAATCATCTGGGACGGCCAGATACTGGAGTTCGAGGGCTGGTCGATCCCGTCCGGCAGCGACAATATCGAAGCGGCCATGGAGTTCGTCCGCTGGGCAACCGATACGCAGCGCCTGGCGGATCAGACCAAGTACATCTCCTATGGTCCCGCCCGCTACTCTTCCCAGGCCCTGGTGGGGCAGCATGAGGATCTCGGAATCGAGATGGGTCCGCATCTGCCCACCCACGAAGACAACTTCTTTTCGCCGATCGAGTTGAACAATGATTTCTGGACCGATTGGCGCGACGAGTTGACGGAACGCTTCACCGCCTGGATGACCCAGTAAGCCAAGGTAATCATGCTTGACCCGCGGCGAGGTGCCTGACCTCGCCGCGGGTCATTGCTGGAGACAGATAGGGTAATGGCACGGGCTGAGGCCATCACTGAAACCACTGCCCGGGGCGAAGAAGCGCGCGGCGGGCCCACTGAGGCCACTGCCGAGGACGTCCCCCTCAAGGTCAGACTCAAGCGTGCAGAACGCCGTCGCAAGCTGACCGCGCTGGCGCTGGTCGCGCCCCTCCTGCTTTTCCTCCTGGTCGTCTTCATCGTCCCCATCGGACAGATGATGTGGCGCTCGGTAGAGAACCCGCAGATCGGTAACGCCTTGCCGCGAACCATCGAGGCTCTGGCCGAGTGGGAGGCTGGCGAGGAACTTCCGGGCGAAGAGGTCTTCGCGGCGCTGCATGCGGATTTCATGGCCGACCAGGAGCTTCCGCGCGGCGAGCAGACCATCGGCTCGCTGGCGGTGCGGCTGAACTACGAGATCAGTGGCGCTCGCAGTGCGGTCTCCCGCACGGCACGCCAGGTCGAGGACTTCTCGCCGCCCTACAAGGAAGCCTTTCTGGATGCCCACCGCCACTGGGGGAATCCGGAGATCTGGCGCGTCATCCAGCGCGAGAGCCGGCCCTTGACCGCCTCCTACTACGTCGCGGCGCTGGATCGGGAGTACGCAGCGGACGGAACGATCCAGCTGCGGTCCGAGCAGCAGCGGATCTACATACCGCTGTTCCTGCGGACCTTCATGCTGAGCGCCATCATCCTGGCGCTCACCTTTCTCCTCGGTTTCCCGATCTCCTACTACATGTCCATCCTGCCCATGCGGTACGCCAATCTGCTGATGATCTGCGTGCTGCTGCCCTTCTGGACATCGCTGCTGGTGCGTACCACTGCCTGGATCGTTCTTCTGCAGCAGCAGGGGGTGCTGAATTCACTCCTGGTGAGGACGGGGCTGATCAGCGACGAAAACCGCCTGTCGATGATCTACAACATGACGGGGACCATCATCGCGATGACCCACATACTCCTGCCCTTCATGGTGCTTCCGCTCTACTCGGTGATGCGAGGAATTCCGCCCTCCTACATGCGCGCCGCCAAGGGCCTCGGCGCGAGCCCCTGGACCGCATTTCGTCGCGTCTACTTTCCCCAGACCCTGCCGGGCATTGGCGCGGGCGGCGTGTTGGTCTTCATTATCTCGATCGGCTACTACATTACCCCGGCGCTTGTGGGCGGACAGTCCGGCCGCATGATTTCCAACGAGATCGCCCGCCACATGCAGCAGTCGCTGAACTGGGGGCTGGCAGCCGCCCTCGCCACGCTCTTGCTGGTGAGCGTACTCGTCCTCTACTGGGTCTATAACCGGCTCGTCGGGGCCGACAGCCTCAAGTTCGGCTGAGAAAGAAAATGGCTCTTCCCGCTTACACGACGCCAGCCGAGCGCCTTTGGTACTACAGCTTTCGGGTGATCTGCGGGCTGATCTTCTTCTTCCTGATCGCGCCCATCCTGATCATGGTCCCGCTGAGCTTCAATGCGCAGCCTTACTTCACCTTTACCTACGAGATGCTGGCGCTACAGTCGGAGGGCTATTCGCTGCGCTGGTATGAGGAGCTCTTTTCCTCCAGCAGCTGGCTGCGCTCGATCCGCAACTCCTTCATCATCGGTATCGCCTCAGCGCTGCTGGCCACGATCCTTGGGACCCTGGCGGCCCTGGGCCTCAGCCGGTCGCACGTCCCGGGCCGTGGGCTGATCATGGGGGTCCTGATCTCGCCGATGATCGTGCCCTTGATCATCTCCGCTGCGGGCATGTTCTTCTTTTTCTCCTCGGTCAATCTGGCGCAGACCTTCACCGGGGTCATCCTGGCCCATACGGCCTTGGGCGTGCCCTTCGTCGTCATCACCGTAACCGCCACCCTCATCGGTTTCGACGACAGCCTGGCCAAGGCCGCAGCGAGCCTCGGGGCAACGCCGCGGCAGACCTTCTTCCGCGTCACCTTGCCGCTGATCCTGCCCGGGGTGATCTCGGGCGCTCTCTTTGCCTTCATCACCTCCTTCGACGAGATCGTCATCGTGCTCTTCGTCGCCGGCGTCGAGCAGCGCACCAACCCGCGAGAGATGTGGTCCGGCATCCGCGAGCAGATCAGTCCGACGATCCTCGCGGTCGCCACGATCCTGGTGATGCTCTCGATCGCGCTGTTGACCGCCGTGGAACTGCTGCGGCGGCGCTCCGAGCGCATGCGGGGCCTCACACCTGGCTGAGGCCTCGCACGTCCGGATCGCAAACGGCGGCGTCTCGATCACGCACATACAGGAGCGCGACCCTAGTCCCCTTAATTCCGGATCAGAATAAATTTGGTACCCCGTTGGCCTGAATAATCAGTAGGTTAGGTTTTGTTTGCGGACAATGACCCAACACCAACGGGGTGATTTGAGGATGGCACAGGGACTTCT
>Ga0079225_10000525_pt1 | contig 20605 bp, 20 predicted proteins | sample Poulit2012_FD_76344 | JGI IMG/M metagenome (GOLD analysis project Ga0079225, IMG submission 76344) | Agricultural soil microbial communities from Georgia to study Nitrogen management - Poultry litter 2012 | ecosystem: Environmental > Terrestrial > Soil > Agricultural land | place: USA: Georgia... | reverse complement strand
TGGTAGGGGTCTTGTCCGAGAATGACGACCTTTACCTCACTAAAGGGTGTTAAATGTAGGGCATTATAAATGTCATGCATCGGTGGATAAATTGTTTGTGAGCTATATTCCTCTATTAAAAACTCTCTCAACTTTAAATAATAATCCTTCGAAAATTCCTCATGTAATAATTCCTGCCAATCGTTTTTTAAAATTTGCTTACTCATAGGGATCCCACCTTATCTGTAACTTATTATTAATTTACCATGTTTGTAGTGGGAAATAAACGAATCAACTATTGGACCCTTTGTTTGGAAAAACTTTGTAGAAAGCTGTCTAATTATTTGTTGTATATCTTTTAAGGAAAGAGTATAATAATACCGAAGAAAGTTACTGATACTGGAGGTTATCTGCATGAAGCGCAGTGAAATACGAGCGGAGAAGAAAAAGAAACGTAAGTGGCTACTTATTCCGCTAACTATAATTGGCGTAATTGTTATCGCTCTTGGTATTTGGCTAGGACTTATTTATAATGACGCGAGGAAAACCGTTAACGAGAAAATGTATACGGACGTTGATTCAATAGATCGAGATTTATCCAAAAAGAAACTTAAAGCAAAGGAACATTTAAATATATTAATGTTAGGAATAGACTCTGAAAAAGGCGAATCTGGTCGCTCAGACTCAATCATTATTCTAAATTTACGACCTGAAGAAGACCAGATGAAATTAATTAGTATTCCTAGAGATACGAGAACCCTTATTGCTGGAAAGGGGTTTGAGGATAAGATTAACCACGCTTATGCTTTCGGTGGTCCAGAAATGGCTATCGCCACGGTAGAAAATTTTCTCGGAATAGACATTGACTACCACGTGCGAATGAACATGAGTGGTTTAATGGAACTAATCGACGAACTAGGTGGAATTACCGTATCAAACGATATTGAATGGAAAGATGGTCAATACGAGTTCAACAAAGGAGCCGTCGAATTAGATGGAAAAAAGGCCTTAGCCTACGTACGAATGAGAAAGCAAGATCCCTCAGGCGACTTCGGCCGGGCAAAACGCCAGCGGCAAGTGATTGAAGCCATTATTAAAAAGGGAGCCAATATCGCAACCGTCACAAGCATCGGAAACACGATAGATATTTTAGGCAACAACATGTCAACAAGTTTGGATTTCTCTGATATGACCCGATTACTCACTGGATATTCCTCAACAAGAAATAACGTAGAGCAATATCAAGTCCAGGGATCTGGAACAATGATCAACGGCATATACTACTACGTCGTTTCCGAAGAAGAAGTACAAAAAGTTCATAATATGATCGTTAATTAACCTTGAGCCCTTATCTATTGTCTGCTATTCTTCAATAGATAGGGCTTTTTATCATTCTTGTTAAAAAGGTAGGTAAAGGAAATGAGACATTTACATAAAGTATTAGCGACTATATCATTAATAGGTATCATATTTGTTTCGACAGGCTGTGATTTGCCCTTCGACCTTTTAGAAGAGCAATTATCGGCTAATGAGCAGGCAATGACAATCGATGACTTAGTAAGAACGGAAAACTTTAGGCAGGGAGCCCTTGAGCATATTCTAGAAGGTGAGTTAAACGCCCGGGGCCAGGCAGTTGGTTTTCATTATGATAGGCTCCCTTCGAAAAAAGGGAAAATTATCGTAGGCACGAAGACTGCTCCTAATGAACATGGTGTTTTTGAGGCAGAGGTTTCCGTAGAAGGTGTAAAAAAGGAATCGAACCGGGGGCGTTCTAGCTTTTTTCCTGATGAATGGTCCGCCCAGGAAGTAGTTGACGCTATTAATGAGGCTTATGAATCCCGTCAGTTTATTACGGGAAACACCTATGAAGGATTAACCAGGACCGGTGTAATCATTCGCATGTATTTAGATCATAACGAAAGAATTATTTCTGCTTTTCCACTGTATTAGAAGGGGAGTGAATCTGCATGTATGAAATTAGGGAAGTCATTGTAAAAAATGGGGACTTTGAGCGAAGTATTTGGGTCATTAATTTCGAGGATTCGAAATATGATATTGTTGGGGAGTTTTTAATGACAGACGCCCCGATGATGTCCTATCGTATATTAGAGGATCTAAAGGATGTGTTAACTGGAAAGAGAGAAGAGGCAACAGTTAATGGGAATCGGTGTTCTCTAAGAATAAATAAAGAGTGTACATATATAGAAGATTTATTTGATGGCTTATTTGAGGATTTTGACACTTATTCACCTGCACATATAGGGACGAAAGAATTAAGGGATTTAATTTATATGTGGAAGGAAACTACAGAAAAGGAATAAAGCTTATGTTACACTAGAGAGAGTATTTATATAAAAGTTTAATGGGAGTGAATACGTTTGGATTTTGATAATACATTGACAAGGGAACAAATAGAAGGGATGAAGAAGAAGTTTAAGCGAATTGCCTTTATCTTCGTTCCTTTACTTATACTTGTTATTTTAGGAGCCATCATTTTTCGCTTTTTAACGGAATACATTTGGATGGATTCCTTAGGCTTTAAAGCCATTTTTACAACAATATTTTGGACGAAGGTTTCTTTAGGGATGGGAGGTTTCCTATTATTCTTCCTGCCAACCTACTTTACACTCTACTGGATTTTAAAATCCTATTTGAGTCATTTTTCATCCTATCAGTTACCCAGCTTTATTTTAGAAAAAAAGAAGATGTTTTGGACCTTTGCAGGAATATCTTTCATTGTGGGACTCGTAGGAAGTTCAATCGTTCGAGGACTTGGCTGGGAAAGTCTGCTGAAATTTTTAAACTATGAATCTTTTAATCAAGTAGATCCCTATTTTGGAATTGATATATCCTTTTATGTCTTTTTATTACCTTTTATTAAACTCATCGTAGGTATATTGCTTGGCCTTGCCATATTTTACTTTTTAGGCGTAATTGCAGCATACTCGGTATTTAATATGTACCGGATGAATCGTTCCGCCCAAATTCATATTGGGGTTACTTTAGGATTTATCGGTATTTTAATTGCTATTCAACACGGTTTAGCCCCCTTTGAAAGCTTATTTACAAATTCGGTTAACGCTTTTCAAAATAGTGTCGTTTATGGTTTAAGTTTTACTGATGAATATTTTAACATTCCAAAATCCTATGTACTTGCAGGGGTTGCGATTATCGGTACCATTGTCATGATTATTTCTATCCTTCGTGGACGTCTTCGAACGGCGGCGATTGTACCAGCCGTCTATATTGCCCTCGTGATCCTTGGACAGTTTGGCTCTTTAGCAGTACAAAACTTTATCGTATCACCTAGTGAATTTACAAGGGAGAGTCCTTATTTAGAGCGAAATCGTGATTTTACAAGAATTGCTTACGGCTTAGATGATATTGAACAAAAGTCGCATCCGGGCAATGAAAGCTTGGACCAGGCCATGATTGAGCGGAATAAGAAGACCATTGATAATATTAGGATTAATGATACATTACCTTTACTAGAAGTATATAATTCTAGGGATACAATTCGAACCTATTATAATTTCCACGACGTTGATGTCGATCGATATAAAATTAACGGAGATTATGAACAGGTCTTCATCGGTGCTAGGGAATTAAACGTCGATAATTTACAGGAGACAGCCCAGACCTGGGTAAACAGGTACTTACGCTATACCCACGGTTATGGAGTCGTTATGAGTCACGTAAACGACGTAACAGCCCAAGGTCAGCCCCAGTATATGGTGAAGGATATACCACCCCAGGGGATGATCGATGTGACGAAACCGCAAATCTATTTCGGTGAAGGACATTTTCCCAATGTCATCGGAAATAGTAAATACGATGAATTCGATTATCCTCAGGAGGGGGAAAATGTTTCAACTAAGTTTGACGCAAATACAGGAATTGATATGACCCCCTTAAATAGATTTTTATTTGCCATCCGGGAAAAATCCTTTAGACTTCTCGTTTCAGATCAAATTACGAAGGAAAGTCAGTATTTAGAAACACGTAACATTAAAGATAGGGTAAATAGGATTGCACCGTTTTTTGAATACGATTATGATCCCTACATCGTGATTCGAGAAGATGGTAGTTTAGCTTGGATAATTGATGCCTATGTATCGGCAGAAAGATATCCATATTCCGAAGCCTTTGAAGGGGATAAAAACTATATTCGAAACTCCGTAAAAGTCGTTATTAGTGCCTATTCCGGAGAGGTTGACTTTTATATCGTTGATGAAGAAGACCCGGTCATCCAGACCTATGCAAATATGTTTCCTGATTTATTTACCTACGATATTCCAGAGGATATTCAAAGTCACTTCCGTTATCCAGAGGTTTTATTTACCATCCAGGCGAGAATGTATGGAACCTACCATATGGATAATTTAGAAGTCTTTTATAATCGGGAGGATTACTGGGAGTTTCCAACGGAGAAATATTATGATAAAGATATCGAAATGAGACCCTATTATATTACGATGAAACTTCCAGAAAGTGATGAGGAAGAGTTTATTTTAATGCTTCCCTATACACCGAAAAAGCGGCAAAATATGATTGCTTGGATTGGTGTTCGAAATGACGGGGAGCATTATGGGGAAATGTTTGTCCATCGTTTTCCCAAGCAGAAGAATATTTACGGGCCGCAACAAATTGAAAATAGAATTAACCAGGATAGCTACATCTCCCAGCAATTGAATCTCTGGTCCCAAGGAGGTTCTCAGGTCATACGGGGTAACCTTTTAGCCATCCCGATTGAGGATACCGTCTTTTATGTAGAACCGATTTATATCCAGTCTTCGAATGAAACGTCTTTACCAGAGGTGAAGCAAATCATTATTGCTTATGGTCAACATATTGTAATGGAGCCGACCTTCGATGAGGCTTTAGATGAAATATTAGCCTTAATTGAAAGGGAGGGGGTTGACCTTGATGCTGGTGAATCCGGTGAAGTAGTCGATGATCCAGTAGGGGACGGAGATGCTGGAGAAGAGGATGCAGGCGATGTGGGCGAGAGTGAACCACCTGTATTTTCAGGAGACTCGGAGGAGCTTCTGCGGGAAATTGCCGATCTTTTCGATCAGTATCAAAGGGCAATGGCTGACGGAAAATGGGAAAAAGCAGGAAGAATAATGACTGAAATTGAAGAGAGACTACAACACGTATCACCTTAAAGCTTAGGATTAGATGTCTTAATCGACGTCTAATCCTTTTTTTATTCATGGTAATAAATGTAAAGGGCATAAATTGAAGAGTAAAGAAGGGGAAAGGGAAGGAAATCGTCCATATTAAAGGAATAACCGTCCTAAATATAATCACGCCGTTTATTCGCAAGTATATGAAGGGATTACAAAGTATAGCCCTATTTACATTTGCGCTAAATATTTATACAATCATGAACATGTGAAAAAAATAGGATGGTGACTATGTTAAAAGAAAAAGAGAAGAAAAACTTGGAAAAACTAACCCTTAAAGATTATATGAAAGCTTTAGGGCCAGCAATAATTGTCGTTGCTGGAATTATTGGTCCGGGTACCATTACGACCATGTCTGTCGTTGGAGCGGATCACGGTTTTAAAGCCTTATGGATTGTAACCTTAGCCTGTATTTTTGCTTATTTTTATCAAGAACCAGCAACTCGAATAACAATTCGAACCGGGATGTCCGTATTAGAGGGGATTAGAAAGTTTATTGGTAAACCTGTTTCAATCTTTTTATTCGGAACAGTTCTTATTGGGGCTATTGCCTTTCAGGCGGGTAATTTTACCGGTGCTGCCTTAGCCTTAAATTATTTTGTACCGGAAATTTCTATTACCATGTGGGCCTTAACCATGGCAATTGCAGCCTTGGCCATCGTATGGATTGGTGTTTATCAAATTATAGAAAATATTAATAAAGTTTTAATAGCTTTAATGATTATTGCATTTGTTTTAACAGCCTTCACGGCAGGTCCAGAAACAGTAAATATCTTTAGGGAAGGCTTTGCCTTTGATACGCTTGGCGGGGATTACTGGCTTATATTAGCCTTGCTTGCGACGACGATGCCACCGAATATCGTCTTAGGTTTATCCTCTTTCATCCGGGCGAAATATGAACAGGAAAAAAATATAAATATTCATAGGGAATTAAAACTTGCTAAATTTGATTTGCGATTCAGTATGGCGGCAACGCTTTTAATTTCTAGTGCCATCGTTATTTCTGCCGGCGCAATCATCCATCCTCAAGGAATTACAATTGAGGGAGCGGCGGACATGGCTGAGCAGTTAACACCGATTCTCGGAACCTATGCGGGCATTTTATTTTCGTTAGGATTATGGGCTGCGGCTTTCTCATCGGGGATTTATCAAATAACTTTAGCAAGTAGATTTTTAAATGAGGCAATTGGAAAGCCGATTGATAATAAAGCAGGAAGAAGCCGAATTGTTATGGTGTTAGCTAGTTTACTACCTGTTGCAATTATTTTAGCCTTTGAAGACGTGCCAATTTCAATTATTATTACGGCCCAGTCCTTAAATGGCTTAGCCCTGCCACTAGTTGCGGGAACAGTATTGTTTTTAGCGAATAATAAACGATTCCTCGGTAATCATGTAAATAATCTGTGGCAGAATATCGCCTACAGCATCATTTTAATTGTTGTATCTTTACTGGCCTTACGTGTGTTTTTAAGTTTGTTTGGGGTTATTTAATTAAGAAAGTCAGCTTTCCCTTTTTAGGGGGAAGTTGACTTTTTTACTACAATGATTTTTCCTTAGGTTTTGATAGTAAGAGATAAAGGAATCCAAAGGGTGCAAGAATTGGAATAAGAAAATATAGGACGATCCAAAAAATGAGTGGGGCAATGAAAACTTCAGACTTTATAAGGCCCGGTCGGGTTTCCTTATCGAGTCGGTATATTAAATTAAATCCAAAGGCTTTATCATAGGCAATTTTAGCGAAGGGATAAAATAGGAAACATAAAAAATACATAATCCTATGATTAAAGAAATCAAAGATATACCATAATATTGCCGTAATCATAAAACTGATCATATATGCCCGTAAAAAGTAATATATATTTAACTTTTGTTTTTCCTTCTGGATTGCTTTTTCCTGCTTGAGTAATTTATTAAGGTCATTTGTATACGTGCTTTTACGTTTATTAACCCCTTCCGCAAAGCGGACACGATCTTCCTTAGACAGGGCTTTCCATGAAAATGTATACCCTCGATGGATTGCCCCCTTTTTAAAACCATATTTGGTTTCATCGTATAAACCGATATGAATATGTTGCCTTAAAAGGATATAGTCAAGGCGAAATCCACTAATGTCCCTCCACTTAATTTCAACTTCATCTAAGCTGCCAGGATTTAAGAGAATACCATGCTCGGTTAATACAATATATGGGGTAGGAATTATTAGGGATATTAGGTTTTTAATCAGGGCATAAAAGAGGATTAGTGTGATTGTTAGGAAAATCATAAAGAGGGTAAGTGTATCGTAGACGATAATCGTTAATAATATAAATAAGCTTACAAAGGCAAGTAGAGTAATGATTCCTATACATATTCTTCCCTTTGATTTGTAAAAGATTAGGTCTTCCTGCATAGCAATTCCCCCCTTATACAAGTCCCCGTAGGCTATCCCTTAGAGAAAAAATTATCTTCTTATATTATAAAATAATTTGATAATTATTAAAGGGGAATTTTTACTATAAAAAATATAGGTAATCTTATTCATAGCTTTCATAAAATAGTCCAAAAAAAAGGATCCCTTTAGGATCGCATTTTTTATGAATTACAAATCATTTATCGTTTGTTTAATATCCTCAATCGTTTGGTTTCCAAGAACATGGTCAGACATGTTTAGCTCTTCATCAATGTAAACGGCGGTTGGGTAAGCCATCACTTGAAACTTACTTGTCCATTCACCATCTTGATCGACGAGAATGGGAATATTTTCATATCCTAGTTTCTCATACCATGCTAAAAATTTATCTAATGTAGATTTTTCGGCATTGTATCCCGGGTGAATGATTGTTAGAACGGTAAAATCTAGATCCTCCGAGGCTAATTTATCTAAATCTTCAAGGCCATCGATGCAGACGTTACACCAAGAAGTCCAAAACTTTAAATAAACCTTTTCTCCTGATGCGGCTAATTCCTCTAAGGAAACGATATTTCCGTTGAGGTCTGGCAATTCAAAGGCAGGAGCTGTATTCGACTTATCGCTAGAACAAGCGGATAATAAACAGACTAATACTATAATGCCATATAGTATTTTATTTCGTAATAATCTACGTATCATTCGTAATCTTCCTTTCAAAATACAAGAAGTATTGTTAGGTATATCATACCATAGTAGAGTATTGAAATTGAAGGTGCAAACCTACTGTTGTTAAGTTTTTGTCAAAGGACTGTCAATGTTTGTTCATATTTCTTTTAAAGGGATTTTAGTTTTCACTATAATCATAGTGTTTATTTCAAGAAACGTTCACACAAAAAAACAAAAGTACATGCTATAATAATATTACTACCAATAATAATATGGTATAATCGACAATTGTATGTGCCACTTTCAGTGAAGAGGTGAGAATATGGAGAAAACAGTCGAAAACTCCTCCGAAACTAAAACGATAAGATCTTATTTAACGGACTTAAAATATTTAGTGAAGTCAATCGTGCTAATTGCTAACGTGTTACCTGCAGTGGCAGGATTTTGGCTTGCTTTACATTTTACGAATACTGCCTTTATCGAAGTGTGGGATATTTTTCTACTCATGATTTTAGGTAGTCTATTTATTGTAGCTGGGGCTTTAATTTTGAACAATTGGTATGAAGTTGACTTAGATATTAAAATGGACCGAACAAAACGTCGACCTACAGTAACTGGTAACATTCCGATGAATGTTATATTAACTCTTGGAATCCTTTCTTCTATTCTTGGAATGGCTTTGATGTCCATGGTTACTTTTGAAGCAGCAATCTATGCCTTTCTCGGCTGGTTTACCTATGTCGTTTTATACACCTTTTGGTCAAAGAGAAAATATACCATGAATACGGTAATTGGAAGCATTTCCGGTGGCTTTACACCCTTAATCGGATGGGCAGCCATTGAATCTGCCTATCATATCGTTCCAATTATGCTTTTTATTATATTGTTTATTTGGCAAATCCCTCATACCTTTGTAATCGCCATGCGTAGACATGATGAATATAAAGCTGCAGGAGTCCCGATGCTACCTGTTGTAGCCGGTTTTGAAATGACGAAACGCCAAATTTTAATTTATATTATTTGTTTGTTACCGACGCCATTGTTTTTAACGTCTTTAGGAATGCCCTTTGTAATAGTTGCTAGTGTCTTAAATATTGCCTGGCTTCTTTATGCGGTAAGAGGCCTCTTCATTAAAGATGATATCAAGTGGGCAAACAATATGTTTTATTTCTCATTAATGTATTTATCTATTTTATTTATACTCATGTTAATGGTGACCTTACCGTCCTTTAATTAATAAGGAAGCGACCTAACGAATGAAACCATTAGGTCGCTTTTTTTATGAACGTTTATATTTACTGCCCTTACTTTTGGCCCGTAATTGTGAAAGAAGATCGAGGGATTTTTCCCTCTTTTGCTTCGTTAGTTCCCGATCAATTTGAACTATTGTAAAACCACCCTTTTCCTTTTTGATTGAAAACCATGTACCTTCCTCACTATGTTCCGGAAGTTCCTCCTTTGGCAGGGTAAATTGTTCCTTGATTTCCTCTACTAAGATAACAGCTACATTATCTTCAATTCGATCTAATACTCCTTTTAACATTGTTAACCTCCTACACAAGCTATTCCTTCCGCTTTAATATCTTTAATTCTTGCGGGTCCTATACCACTAATTTTAGTTAAGTCATCCACTGACTTAAAAGGTCTAAGTTTTACAAGATCTTCTGCTCTAGCTGGTCCGATGTGAATGATCTGTTGGACCTCCTCGATAGAGGCCTTATTAATGTCGACGCAATTAGCTGTTGCTGGTGGGGGATCTTGCTTTTTCGCTTGCTCTTTTTTGGGTTCTTCCTTTTTCTTATGGTTTGATTTATTTGAAGAGCCTGAGTCCGAGTTTTTCCCTTTGCCCGAAGGCTTGCTTTTCTTTGATGTATTAGAAGAGCTAGTGTTCTTCGGTGTAACTGTTCCGTCCTTTTTCGTTGCGACATTAAGGGTCTTTCCGTTAGTTGTGACGACAATTGTTCCGTGAACATCAGTTCCATATAAGTCAATCCCCTTATTCTTAATTAGGGAAACGACTTCTGAATGGGGGTGACCATAGGAATTGTTACTACCGGCACTATAAATGGCGACTTTAGGATTTACGGCATCTAGAAATCTTGGATCAGTAGAAGTATTTGAACCGTGGTGCCCAAGTTGTAAAACTTCTGCTTTAATACTAGAGCTTCGTCTAATCATTTCTAGTTCATTTTGCTTATATGCATCTCCCGTTAACAGAAAAGCAATATTACCATATAAAAAACGAATCGAAAGAGAATCCTGATTTAAGTCCCCTGTTAAATGAGCCGGGTGCAATATTTCCAATGTAAGTGGTCCAATATCATATACTTCTCCAGCCCGTGGTTCAACGTAGTCTGCATTACTAGATAATACCGCTTCTGCCGCCCTTTGAAAGGTTTGGGAAGTGGCTGTATTACCATTCATCCATACCTCATGAACGGTAAATTGCTTCATAATATCATCTAGTTGACCGATGTGATCTGCGTGGGGATGGCTTATTACGATTAAATCCAAGCTTTTAATGGATTGGGAGTGTAAGTAACTGACTACATCTTTTCTATTCCAATCCCCTGCATCAAAGAGAATATTATACTGTTTACTACCGTCACTATATTGAAAGAGTGTGGCATCCGCTTGACCGGCATCGATAAAATGGGCCTTTAAGTTAGATAGATTTTCCGATTTTGAAGGGGGCGATTCTTCCTTCTTCTCTGCCTTTGTTGTTTCCTTTTCTTCTGTACTTTCTTCTTCCTTTTTCTCCTCCTCTTTTTTCTCCTTTTCTTCCCTTTCTACTTTGGCCTTTTCTTGAGTTTTTTCTTTTTCTTCTCTTTTTTTCCTTTCTTTCTTTTCAATTTCCTCAGTTTGCTTGTTCTTGTTTTGATCCCCCGCATCTTGATCATCGACTTCTCCAAAAATGGCACCGATAAGGATAATGAAAATAAATATACCAATAATCCAATATCGCTTTTTATGCACCTTTTCTTCCCCATTTCTTAATAATAATTCGTTATATATATTCTAATTGTAGCAAAATAACTGACCAAAAGTTAAATTTAGTAAAATTAATGTCGCTTTATGTGTAAAATTAATTTTTATACAATAAAACTTCAGAGGAAATTCAGCTTTTCTCTCTATAAATTTAGAAAAGATCCATCAAAGACATTATTAATATAAAAAAATATGCTAGGAAAGTTTTAAGAAAACATGAGATAATAGGGCATACATTTTTGAAGGGAGGTGGAAAAAATATTAGGGGAAATTGGCGATACTTTATAGCCCTGTCTACCTTGTTTCTTAGTTGTTTATATGTATTACATTACCCCCATTCTTTATCACCCCTTGCCCTCCAATCAGAACAAGTTCCCCCAACTATACAAACTTCTGGTGTCTTAGACCGAATTTTACCAACGGGACACGGCCTAATTTTACTAGAAAGTATGAACCTGCAAATAATTGCTCCAAAGGAGAGTTTACCTGAAGGCATTCAACCCTCCATGTATGTCACCCTTCTATTAATGGAAGATGAATTCGTGATTAAAGATATTGATTATCCAAAAACGAAGGAACAAATGAAACTTAGTAAAGAGTTACAAGAAAAACTAAAGGATCGTTCTCATTCTAGGTGAAAATTGTATAGACATTTCCGCAAATTATTGATACACTGTTAGTTAAGATAAATAGAGAAGGGAATTTATTGAAATGAAGTTGTGGATGCGGAAATTATTCGTTGCAATTATAACCTTTGTTACGTTAGGACTATACATCCCACCCCTAGAAATAAACCCGGAAAATGACAGGGCGAAGGATTCGGAGAACTTTTACGATGACTTATACTCCTCTAATGTTCAACTAGCCGAGGAAAAGGAAACGCAGTATACAATTACTGTAGATCCTGTAGATGATCATTTACATCTATTGTCGGAAAAGGCGAAGGAACAACTAAAACGTAAACTCGGTTCAAAGATTTTAACCGAAATAGAATCGGACGTATTTGAAACAATCTATCCGAAAATGCACTCTGTCATTGAAGAAGTTGTTTATAAGCAGGATGAGAATAAAGTTTCCTTCCTGGAAATTACAGAAAACCCTTCTGGCGGTACCGGGGAAAGAATATTTAACGTTTATGACCACAACACAAATAGCATTTTACTTAAATTCCATGTGCGAAGGGACCAGAGACCTTTAGAAGGACATTGGTTCAATTTCCACTATCACGTTTATGAAGATCGTTTTGAAGGGCATTATGAATTAGGAGAAATATATTGGGATAAAAATGACCCACCTCAATGGCTGTCATAAGGAATAAAGTTATTATGAACCGAGGCAATACCTGTTGCCTCGGTTTTATATATAATGGAACTAATTAATAATTATGGATGAAGATGGTATGATTAGTTCATATTAAGGAAAGGTGATTTTATGATTAAGGAAACAGTTGGTTTCGTCGGGACATACACCCGGGAAACGAGTGAAGGAATTTATCGATTTACTCTAGATTATGAGGAAGAAAAATTGAAGCAAGTTCAGGTTGCTGCAAAAATCGGAAGTCCAACCTACCTATCTCTTGTAGAGAATCGATTATATGCTGTTGCGCAAAATGGGGATCAAGGTGGAATTGCCGCTTATGAACTTGATCGAGATAAGGGTTCTTTACGATATTTAAACAGGAAACTATCCGACGGCGCCCCACCTTGTCACATAACTTCCAAAGGTGATTACATACTCACGGCTAATTACCATAAGGGTGAGGTAAGCGTATTTAAAAAAACGAATTCTGGAAGTATTCAAGGAGAGATAAGTGTAGCGAAGCACGAGGGGGAGGGACCCCATGAACGACAAGAAAAGCCTCATGTTCATTATGCTGCCTATACACCAGATGGAAAATATATCATTGCGGCAGATTTAGGTACGGATGAACTTATAAGCTATGAGCTTGTAAATGATCATTTAAAAAGGGTTCAAACATTAAAGATTAAACCAGGAAGCGGACCCCGCCACCTTGCTTTTCATCCAAAGGGGAAAATTGCCTATCTATTAACGGAATTAAGCTCCGAGGTAATCGTCTTATCCTATGATGCGGATGAGGGTAGTTTTACTGAAAAACAAAGGATTAAAGCAGTTCCTGAGGATTTTACAGGGGTTAATGATGCAAGTGCTATTCATCTATCTCCGGATGGAAAGTTCTTATATACTGGCAATCGTGGACATAATAGCCTTGCTGTTTTTTCAATTAACGAACAGACGGGAGAACTCAATCTTATTGAATATACATCAACGGAAGGCGAATGGCCAAGGGACTTCTCCCTTGATCCAACGGGGAAATATATCGTTGTAGCAAACCAACACAGTGGAAATCTGGTTCTCTTTAAAAGGGATGAGGAAACTGGGAAATTAAGGTTTACAGGCTCAGTTGTCACTGTTCCAGAAGGGGTTTGTGTGAAGTTTTAGAAAAAAATTAGCGTAAGGGGAACATATCATTCCTCCTACGCTTTTCCTTTTTTAGAAATATGTCTTTCGATAAAAAATAAAATTGTCGCAATACTTAATGTTGTAAAGGCACTAGAGAAAAAGGGCATGCCTAAAAACTGTGAGGCTAGTCCAGACACGAAGGAACCTAGTACAGCACCTAAGGAGAAGAAGGCGTAAAATACACCATAAGCCTTTCCACGCTCAACTTTTCCTGTCGCGTCCGATACGATTCGATTCATCGACGGGAATACGAAGGCAAAGCCGCAGCCATAAATGACCATAAGAACGAATAAAACAGGTAGTATTGTTACGATATTTAACAAAAGGTGAACAGATCCAATAATACCAATACCGACAATGACGAGACGACTTGCTTCAAACCGATCATAGATTTTATTTAAAGGAGATAAAAAGACAATTAGTGTGACAATCCCATATATACTGAGTAGCACTCCAGTGATGGCGACATAATTTACTGCTCCGGTTTCACTTACTTTAATCGGTAGGGCAAAGGATAATGTTCCCATACTAATCATTAAGGCAAAGGCCGCCAAGGACGCTTTTAAAATATGGGGATTTTTAATAAGAGGGGTGAATTCAGAAAGAGAAAACTTCCCTCGGTCTGTTCCAACATAAGATTCTGAGACGTACTTAATGATTAATATAGAACTAAAGGCAAAGAGAATAGAAACTAAAATAAAAACATGTTCAATTTCAGAGCGGGCAGCAATCGCTCCACCAAGGGCTGGTCCAACGATAGCAGCCGTTCCTATACTTGCTCCTGTATAAGCCATCACTCGTCCACGGCTTTTACTGCTTGACTGATCTCCTACGTAGGCAAAGGCGGCTGGAATCAAGATACCCCCAGCTAATCCATGAATAAAGCGAATTAGAAATAACTGTTCCCCAGACTGTGCGAGGGGATAAAAGAGTAATATAACAGTGACAGCAATCATACCAGTAAGAAGCATCTTTTTTCTACCGTAGGCATCAATCCAATGACCACCAAAAATATTACCAATCATATTCGAAAAGGAATATACAGCGACAATTCCTCCCGTTAATATGTGGGAAGCTCCTAACTCAAGGGAGTAAGGTGTTATAATCGGTAGTTGGATAAAGGTATCTAAAAACGAAACAATAATAATTATGTATAATATTCGTGTCACATTCGTCACCTCATACTTTCCTATTAATTATACACAATTTTATAGAATATAGTTCCGAATAAAACTTAAATTTTAATATTGTCATAAATTTGCCTTATTATTTTAATGATTATTTCATGTTATAATGATATATATGAAAGAATGGATAGATTAAGGAAGGGGGATATCCGATGAATTTTAATATCGGTCCTCGTATGATGAAAACTGGTTTAGCCGTAGCAATGTCTATTATTGTAACAGAGGCATTAGGTCTTGAACTAGGAATGGTGGCTGTTATTACTGCGGTAGTCGCTATGCAACCATCCATCATGCGATCAATTTCCCATATAAAAGAAGTCGCTTTATCAACGGCTATGGGTGTGTTTTTCGCCTTAGCAGGTGCCTATACCTTAGGTCTCCAACCGGTTTCGATTGGAATTACGGTGATTGTAGCCATTGCCGTTAATATAAGGCTTGGTTGGGTAAAAACTGTAAATATTACTATACTAACAATCGCCATCATTATGTTGTCCGGTGATGAACAAATTCATTTTATATATTTAATTGACCGACTGTCATTAATTTTTATCGGTATATCCTCGGCCTTTTTAATAAATGCCTTGATTTTCCCGCCAAATCATCAAAAACTATTATACGGACTGCTAAGGTCTGCCAGGGAGAAAACGAGCTTTTTATTAAGGGTTATTCCGAATAAAACGATGAAAGTACGGGAACTAAAAAAACATAAGGAAGATTTGGCCAAGCAAATTAAAGAGGTGAACGATTATTTAGACGTGATTATCGATGAAAAAAGTCGAATGTTTATTAAAAAGAGAATGTCTTTTATGCGGGATATAATTATTTTCAAACAAATGATCAAGGTAATTGAACTAGAGTTCCAATTAATCGAAAACCTTGAAGATAAAATTGAAGAGATTGAGGAAATTTCGGAAAATCAATCGTTTCTAGTAAAGAAACTCGTTGCAAAGATTCTCGAGTATCACGAAAACGTTATATTAACCTATGAAGGCCAAGTTACGATTCAAAAGGGCTTACAGCGGGATAGTTTCACGGCGATGAATTTGACAATTAATGATTTAATCGACGAATTACAACAATCGGAATTAGAGAAATGGATTGAAATCTTCCCTGTTGCTTCAAGTATCGTAACTTTAATGGTAGAATTGGAAAAACTCGATAAATTAACGAGAAAGCATGTTAAAACTTTTTAAATATACAGGAGGAATCGTTGTTGAAGAAAAAGAAACATACAATTTTAGTTGATTTGGATGATACATTAAATGAGTTCGCCCCAACCTTTTGGGACACTTATAATAAAAAATATGAAGAAAACCAAAATTATTTAAAGGTCAATTCCTGGAATTTACAAGAATTTGCCCGGCCAGATGTCGATGCTTATAGTTTACTAAAAACACCTGGCTTCTTCAGGTATCTTCCGTTAAAGGAATATGCCGAGCAGTTTATGGAAAATATTTATGAAAAGTATAATGTTTATTTAGTGACAGACGCTCCAGCGGGAACGAGTCATTGTGATATCGAAGCGGGTAAGGGATATGCAAATCCTGCTGACGATAAACGAAAATGGGTAGCGGAGCATTTTCCATATTTCCCCCAGGATCAAATCATCATTTGTTCCCACAAGTGGTTAATTGAAGGGGATATTTTAGTCGATGATAAACCAGCAACCTTTGAGAAATTTGAAGAGTTAGGCAAGAGGTGTATTTTAATTGACATGCCTTACAATCGGCATATTGAAACCGAGTGGCGTGCTAAGGATTTGCGCGAAGCCGAAGAAATGATTGAAGAAATTTTATTAGCTAAGACCGTAACATAATAAAAACTTAATGAAAAGGTGACCGCTACTTTAGTGGACACCTTTTTCTGCATTTAACTGTTATAGATTGAACCTAGCGCAAGGAGGTTTACCATGTTAGAAAATGCTTATATGATGGTACTCATTATATTAGTCATTAATATCGTTTACGTATCTTTTTTCACCGTCCGGATGATTTTAACGCTAAAGGGAAGGCGTTATATCGCCGCCTTTGTAAGTATGATTGAAGTTGTTATATACGTCATCGGTTTAGGATTAGTATTGGATAATGTTGGCGAGATTCAAAATTTGATTGCTTATGCCGTCGGTTACGGAATAGGAGTTGTCGTTGGCTCTATGATCGAGGAAAAGTTAGCCCTCGGCTATATTACCGTAAACGTCGTATCATCCAATCCAGATTTAGACTTTACGAGACGCTTAAGGAAGGCTGGATACGGAGTTACGAGCTGGTTTTCCTATGGTATGGATGGCGACCGACTATCCATGCAAATTTTAACACCGAGAAAATATGAATTAAAACTGTATGAGCTTATAAAGGAAATTGACGATAAAGCCTTCATCATATCCTATGAACCGACCCACATTCATGGAGGATTTTGGGTGAAGCAAGTACGCCGGGGAAGGCTTTACCGAAATCGGGACAAGGATGAAAGTCGACAGTCTACGGACGTACAACTACAAAACCCGAACAATAACAAGGGAAACGAGAAGTAATATTCGGTTTCTATTGACAAGCTTTTACTTAATTTGTTAATATAAAGGCGATAAAAAATAAATAAATCCCACATATATTTTTAAGAATAGGGCTTAAAAGTTTCTACCTGGTACCGTAAATACTGGACTATGGGGGAGGATGAATCCGTCAATGAAAAATATTGGCGAATTTTCAGGGAACAACTCTAATGATTACGAATGAGTCTATTCATCTTCTCTTATACTAGGATTAGGGGAGTTTGAATAGACTTTTTTATTATAGAGAAATTATAAAGGAGCGATTTCATGGTAAAAGTTGGCGTCATTATGGGAAGCCTTTCTGATTGGGAGACGATGAAGCATGCATGTGATGTTCTTGAGCAAGTAAAAATACCCTACGAAAAGGATGTCATATCCGCACACCGCACACCGGAGCTTATGGCGACCTATGCAAAGGAAGCGGAGGAAAGAGGCATAAAGGTGATTATTGCCGGTGCTGGTGGTGCAGCTCATTTGCCCGGAATGGTAGCAGCTCAAACAATTATCCCTGTTATAGGGGTTCCTGTTGAAAGTCGCGCCTTAAAGGGTATGGACTCTTTATTATCAATCGTGCAAATGCCTGGAGGGGTTCCGACAGCTACGATGGCGATCGGAAAAGCTGGTGCGACGAATGCAGGACTTTATGCAGCACAAATTTTAGCCGGCAATGATGAGATTGTAAAGGAAAGATTAAAACAATATCGTGAGCAAATGCAAAATCAAGTAGCTGAAATGAGGGAAGATCTTGCAAAAAAATAAGGTGATTTTACCAGGAAAAACGATTGGAATCATTGGTGGTGGCCAGCTTGGCCGTATGATGGCGATGGAAGCGAAGTTCATGGGGTATAGGGTTGTCGTATTAGACCCAACTCCGAACTGTCCAACGGCTCAGGTGAGTGATGATCAAATTCTTGCCCCTTATGACGATCTTGAGGCAATTAAACAATTAACCGAAATAAGTGATGTCGTTACTTATGAATTTGAAAACGTCGATTTACAGGCGGCAAAATATATCGAGGAAAAGGGAAAGTTACCCCAAGGGGCGACGGTTTTACAAATTACGCAAAATAGGGACGAGGAGAAAAATTTAATGAAGGCTTTACAAATTCCAGTTTCCCCCTTTGCTGTGATTACGAGGAAGTCTGAAATTCAGCCAGCCTTAGAAAAAATTGGTTTCCCAGCCGTTATCAAAACCTGCCAGGGCGGTTACGATGGCAAGGGACAATTAAAAATTAACTCTATAGCTGATTTGTCACTAGTAGAACAATTTATCGATGAAAATGGCGATCGATTTATTATTGAAAAATGGCTTACTTTTGATAGGGAAATTTCCATAGTTTTAACAAGGGACCGTAAGGGTAAAATCAGCTTTTTCCCAGTCGCAGAAAATATACATAAAGACCATATATTAGATGAAACCATTGCCCCGGCCCGAATTAGTGATGTGATTAAGGCAGAGGCCCTTTCTGCTGCTGAAAAAATTGCTAATCATTTAGAGGTTGTCGGCAGCTTCGCGATTGAAATGTTCGTTAAAGGTGAAAATATATTTATGAACGAACTGGCACCCAGACCCCACAATTCTGGTCATTATACGATTGAAGCCTGCAATGTTAATCAGTTTGACCAGCATATTCGGGCAGTATGTGGCCTGCCTTTACAAGAGGTTCGTTTACTCGAGTTAGCTGTTATGAAAAATATTCTAGGTGAGCAGGTTGAAGCTCTTCTACAAGTAATGCCTAGGATGACAGAAGGCTTTGTCCATTTATACGGCAAAGCAGAAGCCAAGGAAAAACGCAAAATGGGCCACGTAACCTTTACTGCTAGGACAGAGGAGAAGCGGGATAAGCTGCTTGCAGAATTTAAGGAGGCGCTAAGATGATTGAACGTTATACAAGAGAAGAAATGGGGTCTATCTGGTCGGAACAAAATAAATATGAGGCATGGCTTGAGGTAGAGCTACTTGCCTGTGAAGCCTGGGCAGAGCTCGGTGTTATTCCAGAAGAGGATATGAAACTGCTAAGAAAAAATGCTGGCTTTGATCTTGAGCGAATTTATGAGATTGAAGAGGAAACCCGTCATGACGTCGTTGCCTTTACCCGGGCTGTTTCAGAAACCTTAGGATCTGAAAGAAAATGGATTCATTATGGATTAACATCGACCGACGTCGTCGATACTGCCCTTTCCTATTTGATTAAGCAGGCCAACGAAGTTATTCGAACCGACTTAGAAAACTTTATCGACATTATTAAGGAAAAGGCGATTGAGCATAAGCATACGGTTATGATCGGACGGACCCATGGTGTACATGCAGAGCCTACAACCTTTGGTCTTAAACTCGCCTTATGGTATGAAGAAATGAAGCGAAATCTCGAGCGCTTTAACGAAGCTGCAAGTCGGGTCGAATTTGGAAAGCTTTCCGGTGCTGTAGGGACCTATGCGAATATCGATCCTTTTGTTGAGGAATATGTTTGTAAGGAATTAGGCTTAAGCCCTGCTCCCCTTTCAACCCAAACCTTGCAGAGGGATCGCCATGCGGAGTACCTTTCAGTTCTTGCCTTAATTGCGACATCAATTGAAAAGTTTGCCACAGAAATTCGTGGACTGCAAAGAACGGAAGTAAGGGAAGTGGAGGAGTTCTTTGCTAAGGGACAGACGGGATCCTCCGCTATGCCCCACAAGCGAAATCCAATCGCTTCAGAAAATATGTCGGGAATAGCAAGGGTTGTTAGAGGCTACATGATGACGGCTTATGAAAATGTCTCCCTTTGGCATGAACGGGATATTTCACACTCATCGGCGGAACGAATTATATTACCAGACTCAACGATTGCCGTTAATTATATGTTAAATCGCTTTATGAATCTTGTTAAAAACTTAACTGTCTATCCAGAAAATATGAAGCGAAATATTGATTTTACTCATGGCCTAATCTTTTCCCAACGGGTACTACTCGCCTTAATTGAAAAGGGAATGGCCCGGGAGACGGCCTACGGAATCGTTCAGCCACTTGCAATGGAGGCCTGGGAAGGTAGAACTTCCTTTAAAAAGTTACTGGAGGAGGATGAAGCAGTAGTAAATACCTTGTCTGAAGGGGAGATTGCAGCCTGCTTTGATCATACCTACCATTTAAAAAATGTTGACTTTGTTTTTGAAAGACTCGGTTTAGAATAATAGAAGA
>Ga0079225_10000523_pt1 | contig 20693 bp, 19 predicted proteins | sample Poulit2012_FD_76344 | JGI IMG/M metagenome (GOLD analysis project Ga0079225, IMG submission 76344) | Agricultural soil microbial communities from Georgia to study Nitrogen management - Poultry litter 2012 | ecosystem: Environmental > Terrestrial > Soil > Agricultural land | place: USA: Georgia... | reverse complement strand
ATGGCTGGAAGAGAAATTAATCTACGGAGCCACAAACAACTAAAAGAATATTTCTATGGCTCGAAGAGGAAAGGGAATCTCGGACTGGCTCCTTATAAAGATAAAGGTAAGCCTACCACTAATGAGAAAGCCCTTCTAAAACTCTCTCGTCCACTCTCTAACAGACCTGCCGTGGAAGAGGCTAAAATTCTTCTTCGTCACAGGAGACTAAGCAAACTCAGGGGTACTTACTACGAGATGTCATACGATTCTGATAACCGAATTAGGTCAAGTATGAATCCTGTAGGAACAAGAACTGGACGTCTATCCTCTTCTAAGAATATCTTCGGAACAGGAGCTAATCTACAAAACCAACCTTATGAATTGAAAGAGTTCTTTCTTGTAGATGATAACTACATAGGATATGAAATAGACTTAGCACAAGCTGAGAACCGCCTTGTCGCTTATGTAGCTCCGGAGATGCGTTTAATTGAAGCGTTTGAAAATGGTGTAGACATCCACAGCCGAACAGCTTCTTACATCTTCGGTAAGCCAGAAGAAGAGATTTCAAGAGAAGAGGGCTCAGCTCCTCAGTTCGGCAATGGTGAGTATAGTGAAAGATTCTGGGGAAAGAAAGCTAACCACGCCTTTAACTATGGACAGAGTGCCAATGCTTTCTCAGAGCAGATGCTAATATCCAGAGCAGAGGCTGGGCAAATCTACCACGCATACCACAATGCTTATCCAGGCGTTCGTAAATACCATAACATGGTTAAGGAGAGTCTCCAAAGAGATCGAACCCTCACTAACTTATTCGGAAGGAAGTATCTCTTCCTAGATCGTTGGGACTACTCTCTCTTCCTCGCTGCTTATGCTTTCATACCTCAGTCTACAATAGCTGATATTATTAATAGATGGGGGCTTATCCCTATTTACAACTCAATGCCGGAAGTGGTTCTCCTAAATCAAATCCATGATTCTATAGTATTTCAGATATCTAAAGATGTACCAATAGAAAAACATTCGAAAATACTTTTTAAAATTGGAGGTAATCTTAGCCAAGAACTGGAATGGAATGGCAGAAAGTTTTATATTCCATGTGAAGCTAAAATACTTCCTACGAATCTTATGGAAGGTGTAGAAGTTAACTTAAATGACCCAGACTTATGCCAAAACAAACTAACACAGATAATAAAGGAAGCGACGACATAGAGAAGATCATCCAACATACGCCAGATAAGGATGAGAAGCACTGGCTTTACACTCTTAAGGAGGGAGGTCAGAGGTATTACGCATACTGCCCTCAGACTGAGGCGCAGGTGAAAAAAGTGGAAGCTCAATTACTAAGTCCGAGAAACTGGGGGTACTACAAGACTTCCCCTTACGGAGGTAGCCGAGCCTATACTCAAATTACATGCTTCCCTCCATTCACTCCTCCACTCCGTGTAGCAGAGGTAATCTTTCCTGACGGACGAATTTACAAATCTTCAACTAGAAAAATAACTTCACTATGATAAAGCAAATATTTTTAGATATAGAAACTACTGGCGTCTATCAGACCCAGCATGAGATATGGCAAATAGCTGCTCTTGTTTACATTGGCGGAAAGAAAGTAGACTCGTACGAACTTAAGATAAACCCAGTAGGAGAGTGGAATTCTTACGCAAAGGAGATGTGTAAAGTAGATCTCTCAGAAGAAGTCTCACCGGAGGAAGGTTTTCATAACTTCGTTGATTTCCTCAAGAGTCATGTCAATCCTTTTGATCGGAAAGATAAATACCACTTCTATGCTTACAACTCTCCTTTTGATGAAGGGTTTGTGAGAAGTTTTTTCAAGCGTCATGATAATAACTATTACGGTTCTTTCTTTTGGACTCCCTCTATATGCATCATGAAGATGGCAGGTGAGTATCTTAGAGAACAAAGAAAACACATGCCAAACTTCAGGCAAGGAACTGTAGCAAGGATTCTCGGGATTGATGTTGACGAAGAGAAACTCCACGATGCTTTGTATGATGTAGAATTAGCTAAACAAATCTATGACATTGTAAACATAAATAAATGAGTCGTAAAGTAGGTGACTGGATCAATAAGTACTTGGAATTTACAGAGAATAGTGAGCCGCCTACTACGTATAAGAAGTGGGTTGCAATATCACTTATAGCATCCGTCTTACAGAGGAAAGCTTATTTAGAATGGGGGCCAACTAAGTACTACCCAAACATGTACATAGTTCTTGTCGGCCCAAGTGGTAAGTGTCGGAAGGGTACTGCAATGGGAATCGGGCATCGGTTCCTTAAGCAGATCGGTATCCCTATGGCCGCAGAAGCTATTACACGAGAAGCATTAATAATGTCTTTAGAGGAATCAGGGGATAAGAATAACTTCACAGTCGGGAGTGATGGTACTATGTATGATCATTCCTCTCTGACAATATTCTCCCCTGAGCTTACTGTCTTTCTTGGTTACAATAACTTACAATTAATAAGTGATCTCACTGACTGGTATGACTGCCGAGATGATTGGGAGTACCGGACTAAGGGATCAGGAGTTAATGTTATCAAAGGGGTTTATGTAAACCTGATTGGGGCTACTACTCCTGACTTAATTCGTAGCGCTCTCCCTCAGGATGCTGTAGGAGGAGGGCTCTCAAGTCGGATGATCTTTGTTAGTGAGTGGGAGAAGAGTAAGATAGTCCCCTTCCCATTTCTCACTGATCAGGATTTAATCACTAGCGAAGAACTCAGACATGACTTAGAAGACATCTTCACTATGCGGGGATCTTTCTCTGTCACTAATGAGTTTAAGCAGGCGTGGAAGACGTGGTATGTAAACTCTGAGAAAAACCCTCCGTTTAAAGATAACCCCAAGTTCGATGGGTATGTACACAGACGGGGAAATCATATCTTAAAACTCTGCATGATTCTTTCGGCAAGTGAAAGCTCAGATATGGTCTTACGCTCTTCGACTATTGAAAGAGCTATTGCTTACTTAGAGGAGGTGGAACAAAAGATGCCGTCAGTATTCTTCGGTCATGGTACAAGTGATAACGCAGATCTGACTGGACGTATCCTACAAACCGTAACTGCTATGGGATCAAGAGGCATCCACATAAATCAGTTAATGCGAACTTACATAGGCTACGTAGGATCGCCTGACGACTTGACGGATATTATCAGGAAGCTTACTGCATCTGATTTTATCACTCTCGATCGTGGAAAGCAGATGATCTATCCAAAGAACATGGGAATGGGTTAGGTGGGATGGTAATCTTCGTGCAAATAATATACGAAGATTACCTTTCTTTTTCTTAGGGGTCAAAAGGAGTAAACACACCTCGTCGCAAAGCATCTCTATCTCTAGAAGCAAGACCGCTATCTCTCATCATTTGGTCTATCTCCTTCCAGTCAACTCCTGATCGTTGAGCGCCTTCTATCACTAAAGACATCTCATTAAATAACTCTTCATAACGTTGGTTAGAATAGCGAAAAGCTCTTGTTTCATCATAGAGACTCGCATCATCGTTATGAATAGCTGAAGTGTAAATCCGCCTTGTATCTCGTATGTCTTCTCGATAATCTCTGATCCGGAAGCCTAAGGATTTTCGCACATCCATAGTGATTATTCTAACTCCCATAAGCCCTGCTAACTCATCATACCACTCTCCGGGATTATCTGGATCGTCGAAAGATTCTACAGCCCTCCGTACTGAGGATACAGTCCCAGGTTCAAAGCCAGCCCATAGATGCGTTAAAGACTTACTGATCTTATCTCCAAGACTATCCTGAGGGTTCCATACTTCTCCACCATTCCTCTTCTTCCCACTAAGAGCCTCAGTCAAATGCATAGTGAAAATCTCTTCACCAAGGATAGGCTCAAAAAGAACTGCTACGGAGTTAAGGGATCTTTTAAAGACATCCTCGTGAGGCTCTCCTTTAATAAGAGCTGTAATTGGATCTATGAAATAAGCGTAGGGATTTATATAACTTGTATTAATATAACGAACAATTCCGTCATCTGTACTGGTGTAGATTAATATAGCTCTAGCATCCCATTCAGGCATGAGAGATCTAAACGCTTGATCATCATCGTCAGTAATTCCGTTTGTAATTTGAGACGCTGTAGCAGCCCCTAAGATCCCGCCTACTGTTGTAAAAGCTCCTGCAAGCCTCTGCCGTGCGATTTTTCGCTCTCCTGGATCACTGCTATTTAAACCCTCCCTGATATAAATCCCAGTATTCGCCATGATTCTTCCTACCTCAGAGAAGAACGAAACAAAGGGGCTTATCACAGGAACTTTTCTAAATGTGTGAGCCAGTCTTCCTACACGATCATAGTTTTGATATAAATCGTGCACTACTTGAGCTACCTCTCTATCAGTCTTATTAACTCCATTCTGTTCGTACCGAGCTTTCTCAACTTCGTACATCCAGATACGGAGGAAATCATCCCCACCTTGATAAGCAGCAGCTATCACATCATTAGCCTGTTTCAACAACCCCTTAGCTCCCTTAGCTCGAGCCTGCCCAAGAGTTGCTATATTAGTAATGAAATTATTAGAAGCAAGGAAGGGATCTCTTTTTTCTAAGAAAGCTTCTCTGTAAGAGTCTTTCAAAACTCCTGCTGTAACTGACTTGCCATACATATCTAATTCTATCAGATCTAAATACTTATCATGAAGTCCTTTCTGATCTAACTTATGCACACGAGAGAAAGCAAGTTGAGCGGCTTGCCAAGCAGGGGACCAGCTCTTAGCATTAAACAAGTGTCCTTGAGAAGTAAGGAAAAGCATACCTCCTGTGATGTTCCTAATTACCGCAACATGAGAATACAGTGTCTTAGCCATCTTAGTCGCTAAGTTATATTTGTAGACATGCCTCAACCAGCCATCATACTTCCTTGTTGCATTATCCATCTGAAAAGCCTCAAGTAAATCTTCATGCATGTAGAGTCTGTCAAGCTTACTTCCTACCTGGGTATCAATCTGTTTGTACTTATGAGGTTCAGGAGTGTAAAGACGCTGATCCCTATTCAGGAATAAATCCCCTGTGAACTCATCAGCAAGTTTATCAAACATCTTTCGACGTTCAAGAGTTCCTGCCATCTTTTCAACAGTGGTCAGATAGTTATAAGTCCCATCCACATGCTCACCCATAAACTCTCTGAGCCACCCAGGAATATCTTGACGCTCTTTTAAAATATTAGTATCTGCTCCGTCATTGAGTAAGACCCCATTACTATCATACTCCGCCTTCGCATTAAACACTCGAGCTAAGTTAGCTATAGACCCCTCCCCTTTTGCCGCTAAGATTTGCCTCATCCTCCTCTCAGCTTCTATAGTCGCATAGGCATCTATATTAGCTTCAGTCACATCAGCATTAATACCAGTTTCTTTAAACTCTGCCTTAATGATATCCTCAAAGATATTCATCGTCCTATTCCACAGATCAGGTGGGATTGTATTCTCAGTCCACTCAAAGTTAGGGTCGTACAACTTATAAGATCTATGTACGTAAGGGCCGGTCTCAGCCTTAAAAGCTGATTCGTATTTACCTATATTAAAACCTGCCCTTTTCATATCTTCTGAAAGCTTATCTATGTGCTTACGGAAGACGTTAACAGGTTCTTGAAGACTCTGAGGTAAGTCTGCGAGAGCTTCGGGATTCTTAAGGGCTTGGTCAATCTGTCTTGGCAAAGTCTCAGGAACAGTTCCTGCTTCTATGGCTTTACTAACAGACTTAAATCCAAGCGCTCCCTTACGTGAAACGCCGTAGTGATCTAAGATAGCTTTATTAAGTCTAATAGCATTTATCTCTGCCTCCGCTGCTGTGTGGGCTACTCGTGCCTGAGCCTCTTGCATTATAATGCCTGCACGCTTTCGCATAGGATACCAGTGGATCTGTTTATCTACCCACTTCTTCCACTTCCCTCTCCCTTCAATAGTCTGAACCGCTTTAGGCTCTGCTATAACATTATCATTTGCAACAGTCTCTGAGGCGATCTGCTTAGCGCGAGATACATGACTAAGCCTACTGGCAAGCTCATCCATGTCGTAACGAGTCACTCCATCATAAGTATCATCAGTAACAGCTTCAAGCATCTTAGCTGTGCGGTCGATCTCTAGTACTTGCTCAGGGGAGGTGGCTTTCATCCTTCGGTCCATAAGAGCGGACATAGAAGCACCAGCCGTAAAACCTAATAAGCCTCCTACTGCAACCCCTTCTATAACTCCATCCAACATGTCACGGGTAGAGTCATACATATTAATAGCGAGCATATTAGAGTACCACTGCTGAAGACCTTCTGTCACACCTTCTTGCACAGACCCTTTAAAGCCGCTCTTCATAACTCTACTAAGTGATCGGCCTGTACCCTCATTAATCCTTTTAAGAGCAAGTCCAAAAGGGAGGGCATTAAGACCTGAGACTCCAACTATATTAAGAATCATATTCCCGAAAGCAGTATCTTCAGAAGCTCCTTCAGCCAATGCCTCATTGTAATATTCAGAGCCAAGAGCAGAAGTGTACAAAGTGTTAAGAGCAAAAGCTCCTCTAGCCCCAAGTCCTGCGATCCCTACTCCTGCGAAAGTAGCCAGTACTTGCGCTGTCATCTGACCAGCTCCTCGAGCTACCATACCAGCCCAGAATTCTTCTCTGTGCTCAGGATCTTCTGGAAAAAGTTCTTCGAGCTTATCTCCTATAGCCTGACCCACTAAATAATCAATAGAATACTCTGGCTTAATATCTAAGTCTGACACAAAGTTTTTCCAGCGAGTATCTAAGATAGCCTTAGTTTTGATAGCTCCAGGAACAACTTCTGTCAGTCCGAGCATAAAAGAGTTAAGGGCACTCCTTGCTCGAGTCATCTCTCTATTATTATCATCTGGTACGTAATCCCGAAGAGCTTCTTCTGTAAGCTCCGGAAGTTGTCTTGCCGCATCTCGAAGAGTTGGGGGTTCTAAAGAGACTGGCTCACCTCTTTGAAATTGCCTAGGTTCGGGGACTTCTTCAGGAATCTCTACAGCAGTAGAATCAGCTTGGCTTGTGACCATACTACCGCGAACAAACTGCTGGCTTGTTAAGGACTCACGTTCCGAATCTTCTTCTACTTCAGGTCTTCTTGGCGTAGTGTTATTAATCATCAGATTCCACCAGTTCGTAAATAGTTCCATCATCAGCAACTTCGTAGCGATCCCCACCTGGAGTTATATAAAGACCTGGAGCCGCATTTCTTAAATCTCCTACAGAAGAGATCTGAGAAAAATCAGCTTGAGTTACTGCTCCTTCTCCTGTTGTTGTCGGTCTATTGATAAGCCCAAGGGATACTACATCACTCAAGAGTTCTTGGTCTGTCCTTATAGTATTGAGACGTTCTGTTAAAGCTGTTATATGCTCATCTAATTGCTTTAAAGCATCCTGACGAGAGCCTTCGGGAATAGTTATCCCTTGTTGCAAGGCAGCACTTCGAGCAGCTTCAAGTTCTCGAGATGCTGCAATACGACCTGCAGAAGCTAAGCTAGCACGAATCCTCTCAGTTCCTCTAATCTGATCTTGGATATTCTCTTCCTGCTCTGACAGAATACCTAAGAAACGTTCAGCTCGAATACCGAACTCATTAGACATCTCAGTACCTTCCCCTATTATCTGAGATCTTACCTGATCTGTCATAGCTCTCTTGTACTCGATGTCTGCTTGATAAGACTCTTCTCGTAACTCTTGATCTCGTACAGCAAGCTCATAATTATCGGCAAAGGCGTCCTCATCAAAAGTAAGCTGAGCCCATTTCAGAGCCATGTTGTCTCCTAAGTTCCGCTCATCAAGATCCATGCCACGAGTTCGTAATTCCATTTCTTGCTGAAACTCAGTCATACGTTGTTCAAAGGCTCTTTCATCAAGATTCATGCTCCTCGCGGCCAGCTCCAGTTCCTGCCTCGTAGCCTGTAAACCAGCTACTAAATTCGGATCAGCGAACATGCCCCCAGCTTCTGAGATGTCCTCACCAGACTCAGAGGCTCGCAATGCAGCTAAGTTCCCCCGGGCTTGTAGCATACTTTCTCCAGCATCAGCTAATATATTCCCAGGAGCTGTTGGGTCTCCTTGTGAAAATGCCCGACCGAAAGCGAGTAGTGCTGCTTGTACTTCTTCCTGAGCAAAGAAATCCGCTACTCCTGTGAGGCGTCTATTTCCCCGAGCATTATTTATTACAGGAGTAGTTTCTCTAATCTCAGGAGTTAATTCCACTAAACTCTCCTGACTCCCAGAGCCGAAAGTTTCTCCTGTTACAGTATTCTCACTCTGTAAATTCTCAAGTAATAAAGCTAGTTCATCATTCATAGTCGTAAGTATTAAGTTTGTGCATTATTTGCACGAAGGTTATAAAAGGCCGCTTAATGCTCCAAGCCCTGCGCCTATAGCAGTACCAACTCCAGGTGCTATCATTGTTCCTATAGCCGCACCACTCATCGCACCACCAATAGCAGAAGAAGCAGTAGAAGGGGAATTCGGAACAAAGGTACCTCCACTAAGAGCACCTAAGGCTACACCAGCTTCTTGCAAAACTTCAAGAGCCCAGCGTCTATGCGCGTACTCCAGGTCAGCAGAGAACTTAGTGAACTCAGAGTCCATCACATAACCTACTCGATTCATCTCTACTATAGCCTCATGAGTTGTACGCTCAAGTTCACCGATAAATGTTTTCAACTGAAGCATGTCATTAATTCCTTGCATAAGCATACTGTCACGAGAGCGCTTCTCAGTAGTAGCTGCCTCAAGTCGTGCAATCAGTTCTCGCTCAAAAGACCGTGTGAAAGCTTCAACCTTTGCTAAGACTCCTTGATCCTTAGCCTGCTTATCAGAGAGAGCTGCTTGAATCCTTCCACTAAGCTCACTACGAAAAGCTTCTACATAGACTCCAGCTCCTTGGGAGTTCTTACCTATATCAAATTGAAGCTGTTCTCTAACACTATTTAAAACAAACTGGTCTTTTGCCTGCTTGTCTGTAATGGCAGAGGTAGAAGCAAAACTAAAAGGCAACTGCTGATCGCTTAACTTAGCTTGGATACCAGTAGACACGTATGACTGAAGGATTTGATTATACGTCTGAATACCTTGCCCGTATAATTCTAAGTTAGCTTGACTCTGAAAGTTGGAGACCTCCTTAGAAAAGTCACTTTCAAGTAATGCAAGACCTAAGGCATAAGCACTACTCCTACTCGCTCCTTGAAAAGAACTCGTTGCCTTGTATCGAGTACGCTGACGAGCTCTTTCATTTTCTCGCTGGGCTACAAAGTTATCTACTATCTCAGTAAGTAGGTCATTATCAACAGCGTTAAGAGCTTCTTCTAAGATAGTAGAAAGGAGTTGCCCTAACCTGTTTTCAATCATATCTAATAAATCCCCAAGAGCTATCTCAGAAAAGTAATTAGAAATAGTCCCACTCACATCTACATCAGTCACAGCATTTGAAAGTTCACTGAGGGCATCATCTACTGCTGACTCCCAGTCTATGTAAACCCCAACTACAGCATCCCTCACAAGACTTGCAGACTGTCGAGAGTCATCAGAGATATCAGTCAGATCTACAGGATCAAAAGTGATTAGTGCGTCCAAGTCTGATACCACATCAGAAGCCCCAGCCCGTGCTGCTAACGCAATAGGATCTAAATCAATCCCTTGCAAAACTCCTACTGTGTCTATCTCCTCAACAGCCTTAGCCAAGAAGTTTGCCCAATCGTCTTCCTCATCCAGAGAATCTAAAAAAGCCTTGAGAGAAGTGAACTGACCTTCGTTAGCATTTATTAAAGACTGAGGGTTAGAATAAGAAATATTCTGATAAGGGTTACTTGACCAGGAGGTATTAAGAACCTGGGCTGCTGTCCTATTAAGTGTGCTCCAGTTCCCTAACATCCCTTGGTGAGCAGTCTCTTGGTATTGGGGATACTCTACAGAACCAGTAGCTCCTCCCCCACCACGATGAGTAATTCGAGAAGATGAAAACCCGAAATTAAAATGTTCTTGAAAATATATCATAGCGCAAAGGTTATGAAGTTAAAAGAAGTATCTGCCCCATGCCGTTTAAGAAATTCAACCACTTGCGGCAGGTCAGAGTAAGCTACAATAGAATCACAGCCTAAACTGCGGGCATATTTGTCAAGAGTCATGAAAACTTTTAAAGCTTCCCTCTGTGTTAAGTCTTGCTTAAGCGCAGTAAAGCTATAAATTAAAAGAGTTTTCCCAAGGAGCACTGCATCAACTTGAGGGAGTGTAGAGATAACAGCCCTTTCTTCTGTGCCTCTGTAAAGCATCCACACTACAAGTTCTTCTAACAACACTGAGCGAAGTACGTTAGACATCATAGATCGGCGACCACCCTTAATTAAAGGAGGCATACTTAATTCTATAAGTGGTGCTATTCTATCCCAGTTCGTACTCACTTGCTCCGGAAGCATCTTCAAAACCAGAAATTCCTCGTCTCTGTCTTGCATCATCTGATTGCCATTTAAGTTCTATTAGTCGTATATTCTTATCTTCAAAAGAGTCAAAATCCCACTGGACTTGATGAAGCCTACCATAAATCCTAGTAGCTGTATACCCTTCAGGATTTAAAGGTATCTTAGGAGCAGTGTATTTCTGCCCTCTTATTTCCGTCTCTGCCGTTACAAAACCTTTTAAAGGCCATGTGTTTATGATAGAAGTCCCTACGAGAGTTTTATTAGAGTGGGCATTAAGATCTAAGTAGTCAGTCTTCAAGCGGGCGTCTCTAGAACCAAGCTCAAAAGTAGTTCCCACAGTAGAGAACGCATGATCGTTTATTGAACTCACTCCCTGAAATATCTGGAAGAGCCTCTCTCCTACGAGAATAAAAGAAAGCACTCCATCCGAGATGAAGAAGTTATCTTTATTCGGATCCTTCGTAATAACAACGTCATCACTCAGCTGACTCATATAATATGAGAAGTCCAAGACACCTTGACCCTCTCCAGTAAAACGAATAAGCCTATTTTTACTATCTATGAAAAGTAAAAGAGACTCATCCCCATAACAGGCACCACGGCTCTTGATCCCAAAAGGCAGACGCATAAGCGAGCCATAGCTTGCCCCAGGTAAATCTGGATTAGCTCTAACGAACTCTATTCCGTCTTCCCCTAAGACTACTAAGTCATCTCGAAACCGTGTTATGTTAAGTACAGCCCCTTTAAAAGACATCTCTAAAAACCCCCACTCGTTGTGGCGAAGCATGTCTTCAAACCAATAAGAGTTGTTGACTATCAAGTCGGGGCGGAGAAGAGCGAAAGGGAAATCTTTAGAATCAAAGCTACTCCAAAAAATAAAGTTTTCGCCTATGTTAATATCATACAGAATATCCGTACTCCCTATATAATTAGAAAGAAAATCTACCCAGTCAGAAGACCACAAACCTTCAAGCGGACCTCCTATAACGGATCTATTATTATGAAGAACAAAAGCAGAGGCCTTCAGTCGCTCACTACTTTGAACAGTTCCTTCATAAGAATAAATACATCCATCACGATTTAGAAGCATCCAATCTCTTCCATAAGAAATACCTTGGAAAGGCTCAGTGAAGTTTGTAAGATCCCAAGAACTCTTATTCAATGGGTTCAAGATAAAAGGGGCAAGACTTCCGCTAACTTCAAAAACATCATCTGACGAAATAGCCAGATCTAAATCAGTAAGTCGGAGCCACTGAGGGAAAGGCCACTGCCTAGCGAGATTCTCAAAAGCTTCTTCAACCTCTCTATACCCCTCTGTAGCATCTTCATAAGCTACTAAGTTATAGCACTCACTTAAATAAAGTCTTCCATCACGAGCTTTTCCTGGCTTCAGTCCGTTGTAAAGAGCTTCTCGAATAGATGTGCTATACTCACGCATTAGATACGGGTTAAAAGTGCGGTGTTAAGTTCTTCTATAACCACCCCTTCTTCTAAATGAAGGATTACGCTAACAGATACAAAAGGCTCTACAGTGAAAAATATGTCAAAATGATTAAGCCCTTCTCGAATCACATACAGGAATGACTTAGTATGGCTTTCTGATACTACCTCTACTTGCACCTCTGGAACACCTCCTGATAAGCCCCGTACCTTCATTGTCAGTTTATCTATCTGCATAGAAGAGTTAGTAAAAAAAGCCAAGAGTTTAGTACTCTCTGTAACATCACTCCTCATGTCAGAGTACAGATGCTTATTCCCAGAGATCCCAGCCCTAGCTCTTCGGCCTTCCTCTGCCATTGTTTCCTCGTACTTTCTTCGACTATCTAATATTCCCATGAGATCTAAAATAAAAAGAATCGTTCATTTGGTTTGCTGAGCCCATCTCAGACTCTATCGCATCATTGTTAAGCTCTCTTATGTCTACCAAGATAGCATTCATAAAATCATTCATTCCCTGAGTGTTACGATGGAAGCTCTCTATTTGATAAAGAGCCGCTCGTACAAGGGTCTCAGGATGTCCAAGAGTCCACCAGTTATAATCTTCATCAGACTTAAGTTCCTTAGACACACGCCCATGAACTATTAAAAAGGAGCAACTCATTGGCCTAGGGAAGACTCTTATACTTAAACGCTCAAGAGCTCTATCCCGTACTCTTGAGATAGGCGATCTGATAGCAGTATGGATAGAGTAATAAGAAGGGGTCCCACAAGACTCTTTATAAGACTTTGTGAGAACCTCTTCTTCTATTATGCTTAAAGAGACTCTCCCAGACTGCTTAGACATTACTTCTACTGAGCTGACTGAGATTAAGTCAGGCAAAGAGTACACGCTCTGATCGTCAGCCATTTCTACCTTCACATAACCGAAGGACTTAGAGTGAGTAGCGAGTCGATCTAATAAGCGAACTCCTGCGTTAATAAAGAAGTCAGCTCCATTATCCTGGAACGTTTCTGTATCTTTCACAAGATCATAACGTCCAGAAAGTTGTACAAGTAATTGTCTAATGTCTAAGAGAGTCATAGTTATTTACGTAATCCTGTTTTGTGGTTATCTTTAGACCACATTTTCAATACGTTCACTGATCCTCCAGGCTTTGCAGTATTAGCCGCATCACTCTGGGGCGCCTTACTAGCCGGTCGGGCCTTAACACTATAAGCAGCGTTGGGACCCTCTCCAGCTATAAAGGCTGCGTCATGAAGATACTTATTTACAGCCATAGTTTTCCTCTTTGAGTTTAACTATTATGATTATTCGTCGTTATCTTTTCCAAGATCTTCCAGCAAGCTCATGTGGTGTGGGAAGTGCATTTCCAAACCAGCTTCTGTTAAGAACTCTTCTTCTGCCGCATCTTTTCCTAAGTCAGATGCAGACATGTTATCATATTCAATATCTGTCTTGAAAACAGTGTCTTGAATGTAGCGGAACTTCAGACGCTCAGGCTCGATTATTAAAATAGAGTGCCGGCGAATAACATCCATCGTCATCTGCGGACTGCTCATTAGATAGATAACACCGTGAGGAGTTACCCACTCTACTACCTGCAGACCGTAGTCTACCTGACGGGCTTGGAGCTGTACCGTTCCGTAGTGCTCAGCAAGATCATTGAGGGCTTGAAGAGCTCCAGATCCACAGAGACCAAGCTTACTGGTAGAGCCATAACGGAAGCTCATCTCTAACTGCGTATTAAGCCATGATTTACCTTGGGCAAGCCAGGTACCGTCAGTCTCAGGATCTCGCAAGAAGCTTACGATATTCTCAGGAGCATGCTCACGAATGAATGGAATAATCCCTTGAGTTGTAGTCTCAGGATGACCATTAGCTCCGATTATCTCACTCCGGACAGAATCTATAAAAGCCATATCCATACGTCGTGCATGGTACTCTAAAGCCTGTCGACGAGCTTCTTTACGAGACTCTACTGTACGTAGTTTGGTCTGTAAAGCAGTTCGGGTAAGGCTAAGAGGATCTCGGAAGATCTGCGTCAGGTTAGACATCTTCTGAGGTGCCCGCAATTGACTCTGAGGTCTTGCAGCACCTTGAGCATTACTATTACCAATGATTCGGATATAGTTAACACCTTCTGCACCCGAAGCGGCAATAGCTTGAATTAACTTAACAGCCAGATAACTACTACTACCCTTTGGAACTACTTGCGTAACTTTTCCAAAAGCTTCTTTAGTAGTATCCGCTTTGTCAACCAGATGAACAGTAAGACCTGGTTTGAACTTTCGAGAGTCTTCCTCAGACAACTGTACAAACAAGAACTGCTCAACAGACCTTGGAGCGGTTGTATAAGCTGTTTGCAGACCTGCGTCAGTAAAGACTCCAGTAATATCAGCTACCTCCTCAGGAAGTTTATCTGTCCACCAGTTGAATTCGTAATCGTCTGCAGGCTCGGAGGACATCATAGAAAGAATAGCGGTAAGAGGGGCTACTCCATTAGGGTAGCTTCTCAAAATACCTTCTCTCCAACTCTTTGGACGTTCGTCAGGAGCAAATTGCCCTGTTCCTTTCATACCTAAAAATGCCATATCTATTTACCTTTAGTTTAATTTGTTATGTTTGTGTATTTTTTGCACGAAGATGACGGTTAGCCACCTCCACCCTCTTCTTCAGGTCCAGAAAGAGCCCAGAATTTCCTACCGTCGCACCAGAGTAGGAGGCTATCCCCTTCTGCTAATGTAACATCTTCCCAGCCGATAGAGTCATCTTGATCTTCTATTTCAACTGACCCTTCGGCAGTGATGGAGAAAATAAGTCCTGCACAATCTCCTACAGGAGGCAGGGTCACAGTGACATCATCAACTACATTTATAATATGATCTCGGGGAGTCAAAGTAGTAGCACTATTAATCTCAACATAAACATATTGAGGAGTCTTACTATCTACAAAGCGACCGAGAGAGTTTACTATGTTTTGCATGATTAGTTAATTTTATTTAGTTAAATGTTTCATCTAACAATTTCTGTTGCTTTGAGCGATTGTCTGAGCCACCGCTCGGCGATCTCCGTCCACCAGATCCCGCAAATACAGGTCGGTTAGATCTCTCGTTTTCCCGCTTTGTAGCTTTTTCATAAGCTCCAAAATCTCGTCTAGCTCTCTTAGCTACTTCGTCTAAGACTTCTTTCGCTCCCATCTCTGGGTTGTCACTAGACACTCGTGAAACCATATCACGGACATAAGGCTTTCGTTCAGCCAGGAAAGGGTTATTCTGAAAGAACTCAGAAGTTATTTGTTTAATAGTGGAAGCCCGTGTAGCTGACTTTTGTACAAGCTCTGGAACCGATTTCAGAAAGTCTTCCTTAGCTCTGTCAAGTTCCTCACGAAATTGTGTTGCGATCTTCTTCTCAGAAGCTTTCTGCACTCTTTTAATATAATCAGCGAAGTGTTTTCGAGACGTTATAACCTCTTCGTACTCTTCATCAGAGAGTTCAAAAAGATCTACTGGAGCCTCTGATTCTTCTGTCGAAGGAGTTTCATCTTCTTCACCAGTCTCAGCAGATTCAGACACTTCTTCTACTATGTCACCTCCAAAGAGGTTTCCAATATCTTCTTCTGTTACTTCTTCACTAGTTTCTTCTTCTGTAGTAGTAACTTCTTCTTCTTGAGTTTCAGAAGAGGTAGGAGGGGCACCACCCCCTCCATCTCCAGCTTCAGATGATTGCTCATCCTCACGACTACCACTAGTTGAAAAAGTCTCCTCAAGGTGTTTTTCTTGTTTAGCTTTACTTTCTTCGTTATCGATCATCGTCATCTATTTTATTATTGTTAGCCTCTATGTGAGCGTGCTGTTTTAAGTAAGTCGGAATACCAAGAACTTCTTTCCAGGCTTTCATCTGCCCTTGTATATTTCGGATACTATCCATATCCGTAGCAGTAATGAACTCCTGCTGTAAGAGCTCTTGTCGGTCTTTGACTAAATTACTAATATCATACCAGATAGTTGAATTAATGAATCGGTCAAAATCTGGACCACTACTTCTTAGTGGCTTCTCATCTATTGAGTTTCTTTTTCCTTTCATATCTCCTGGTCTTCTGGGACTAAGTTACCCGCCTGTTCTGCTTGCATAATTTCTTCGTCTGGTTGCACTCGTACAATAAATTCATCTACATTCTTAGCTCCAAGGTTTCTAGCTAAGTGTTTAAAAAGTTTCATCCAATCAGTTTGCTGGGCAAGTACTGGGTTTGAACTCGCAATTTGAAAAAGCTGCGTCCATATCTGAGGGTCTTCGCTCCCAGGGATTGAACCGTCAGTAGGGAGTACATCATAGTTGACCATAAGATCAAGAGGACTCACATACAAACGACCGTCAACATCTTGAAGATCACTAAGATAAGTCGCAGGCCAATCACCTGATACTTTTAAATATGTATCTTCTTCCATAAATTGTTGCGTATGACTTGCAAGCATAAGAGCGAGAGGCTGAATAGCCTGCATGTCGATAATCTGAGCATTCTTCTGGAAGCGGCTAAGTGAAGCGTTCATAACATTTCCAGCTTCTCTACTACTAACTCTTGTAGTACGACTCGCTAAACTCCCTTGCACTGTATCTCCAGTAGCACTAATACGTCTCATAAGCTCACCAAGCATGTTAGCCTCTCCGACATGCTGTTGAGTTACATCAGTAATGTTTAGTTGCTTAAAGGCATGGTCAAGCATCTGATTACCCCAAGCTGCTCGACGAGTTCTGATAACTTTCCCAGGCTCTGGATTGATCACATCGTAGTAATTAATAATAGAGGGATCAATAATAAACATATCATTCAAAGCCTTCCGCACATTCTGTACGTGACTTGTGTACATGAAGTTAATCAGAGTTTGAATATCATGCACCATGCTGAGTTTACTAATGGGTGTGGCAGAGTATCCATCAAAGTTGGTTGCACACACTACTACGGGAGTTCTTCCATGCATGTAGTCCACTTCCTGCGCAGATATGATAACACGATCTCCGCCACTAACACCAAAAAGCCACTTCCTTGGGTACTCTTCATCACCAATTTCCCAGTCTTGCGGGATCAGATCTACATACATCCAAATCACGTCAGCCGGCCGAGACACATCACCCATCTGGTAGGTAGCATCTCGAGTGTTCTGCTTATCTGTGAGCCCAAAGTTACTCCGGTTATCAAGCTCTCGTAAGTACTTCACATTGAAGATATTACTTCCTGGATCTTCTTCTATTGTTAAAAGATTTTCTAAAGTAGTTTCTTCAACCCACCCTTGGTAAGCTCCCCGCTCTGGCTCATGGATAGGGACAGAAACATCTGGGAGGTATAAGTAAGGGTTAATGTTTTCTAACTGATTCCCTTCATACAAAAGAGCGTTGTTGTCGAACGTCTTTTCCTCTCTCAGTATTTCAAAGAACCCTGCTTCGTTCATTCTGCCGTATTGCTTCACCTTAGGCTTTCGTCCGTAAGTCCGTCGCCAGGTAGGGGCAAGAACTCCGAAGCCATAAGCTGTATCATCACGAAACATTGTATGAAGGTTCAAACCCATCCTTGCTGAACGGGCTTGATGGTCGATAAGATGAGTAAGCAAACGAGCTCCTATTACATCTTCTGGACCAACTCCTTCATAATTAAAAAGCGGAGCTTGTATAAAGCTCGCCATATAGTAAGTAAGAATAGTCTCCATGCTGGCATAACTTTCGGGAATTACCATATCCGCATAGTTGCCAACTTTCTTACTCTTCTGATTCTTACCCTCCTTCTGCTCAGGGCTCATATAAATCTTGAGCACCTTATCGACCTCTCGCCAAGACGGCTTATACTTAGCCATGATGTTCTGAGAAGCTTGAGCTCGTTCTACTATTCTCCTTACTATCTTATCATGAAGATCTGTCCCTGGCCTGAGATTTAACTCCGCTGGATAATCGTAGCCAAAATCTTTTCTAAAGACTTCAGTCCCTTTCAGATTTTGAGATGAAGGATTTCCTTGGAGTGTTATAGGCATGGTAGCAAAGATTTCATGTTTCAAATAAGATAACGAAAAGATTCCCCTATATACAAGGTGTTATTTGGTGTTATTAGGATCTACTGGAGGTTCAGGATCTTTCTTCTCCTTGAAGATCGAAATGTAGATAGCACTCGCTGCTGCAACAATCACAGACACAGAAGTGACTATATCATCAATCCCTTCTGCGATTACATCTGCATCGAGATTGATTCCAAAGAGTGAGAGTATAATAGCTAAACCAGCCCATGTAGTAGGTTCACGAAGTCTTTCAATTATGTATTGCATTTTATCTTCCTTTTTTCTTATTAGTAATAGTTGTGGATGTTTAAGATAATGCCTCCACGTAATTCGCACACGCTTAAGACTTGGAGGTATTTTGTTGTCTTCTACTTCAACATTCTTTGGCTTTGGTGGTGTTATGTTATCGTAGTCACGAAGTGTTTCTGGGTCAATCTTCCTTCTGCTGTACTTACTCATGGTTCTATTACATTGGTTATTAGCCCTTGTTTAATCTCAAAGACTGTGCCGTCACTGAGAGTTACATTAGTAGTAATTCCTGCAGAGTTATCAGCAGAACGGTACTCTGCTGAGCGAAAGGTATCTGCCTGAGCTCCGTCAGTAAATTGTACGAATCTATCTACATTACCATTACTCTCAATAGTTAACTTCGTCTCATTAAGTATTCGTCCTTGGTTAGCAGAGAGTGGGAGAGATTGCTCTGAGCTATCTAAGTCATCTACTATATCTTCTATTAAAACAAAGTCCGCTCTTGTCTGACGTCTTGTCATTACTTCGCCATCTTCCTCAGCATCTGCTGCTCTGATACGACCACTAGTGCGGATTCCATAAGGCTTTTCTCCAGGCCTATTCGGTAGATCCTTTTCCGAATCATAGAGAAAAGGCCCTAAGTTACCTAACCAAACTTCTTCTGTTGCCATGTTTGTTTATTTTTTGCACGAAGAGTGCGTTAAATTATGTTCATAATAATAGAACCATTCTTCTCCCGTTCTGTGTATCCAAGCTCTTCCCATTCACTATCTACTTCCTCTTGAGTAGGGATATCATCCTGCCGACTTGCAGCATACTTCTGCCCTTTTTCAAAAAGCTCTATAAAGTACGCAGCTGCATCCATGATGTCCCAACGCTTACTTCTTGGGAATGATAGTAGCTGAGCCTCAAGACCACCAGAATTAGCTGAGTTATGCCATATAGCTCCTTGTCTATAGAATGGGATAAGAGAACGTACTCGAGCTACCTTCCCCGACTCTCCTACCCCACCTCTTGCATGAAGCTCTACAAGATGTACCATAGGGAAATTTTGCCTCAGATAGTTCCTAATAGGGTAAGTAATAAACTCATTCAATCCTGTCACTTCAACCGCAACTACTGAAGGTTTAAGTCTTCGGATCATCTCACCCATTTGGTTATATAGTTCATCGGGATGAAACTTCCCTGAAACAATGTCTCGGAAGTAAATATCTCCAGCATCTAAGTTTATCGATCCACCTACTAAAGCACTATCAGCACTGGTTGCCTTCGCAGTCTTCGCAGGGTCAATTACAATAACTGTTTCAAACACACCTCTGTCTGAAAAGTCAGGAGCATCACGCCCTTTTAGATGATCTCTATTAGTATAATCCTGAAAGTATTCCTCAGAGAAAGCACTATCCTCCCTGCTAATCGGAAGATTTCTGTACTCCCTAAAGAAAACATCTAACTGTCCTTGAGATCTGTATTGCTCTGCTATGTCTTTAATTCCTTCTACATACACTCCTTTCTCGTTAACATACCCTTCTGTCGGAATCATGTTAGGGAAACGAGTGTTGTAATTATCGTCACAGATTTCCAGTATTACAGAATCCCAACTTGGATCGTCTAGGAGATCTTGTAGTAACGAGTCTTCATGCTTGAGAGTGTCAATGTAGATAATCTCCCAATCACTACGGCCCCGATCAACGATGTTTACCAAAGGCCCAAAGAACCATTCTTTTAACTTCCTCCTCTGCTCAACAGATCGAAGACTTTCATCATCTTCTAAGTCATCTACTATAACTAAATCCGGACGAGAGTCTTGGAAGAGCATACCTCGAACTTGCTGACCAGCACCTTTCGGCCACACAAGAGCATTCTGCCCTGCGATCTCCACAGCCCATTGTTTCTTACTAAAGTTCTTAGTCTTCTTTACATCAAAGACAGTCTTTAAGAACTTGTTATTCATGAACTCAGCTTTCAAGTTCTCACTCTGTTGTTCTGCTGAGGAAGCTGTATTAGATACCGGAACAATGAAAGAAGAGTCCAGGAAAGCCAGCTTCTTAGTTGGGATAACTAAGTTACTGAGAGAGGTCTTTCCTGTTCCCCGAGGCGCAGCTATAACTTTCCGAGGGTTGTCAGAGTTATCTAATAAGTCAAAGATCTTATCATGCTCCTTGTCAAAGTCTCTGTAGAACCGCTCAGGATATATAAGCTTAGCTGCTGCTTTAGTACTTCTGTAGCACATAGAAGCTATATCCCGTATGTCGTCTTTAGATAATTCCTCTGGTAACATAAGTAGATTATTTATAAAAGTTTTTGAAGGCTTCGCTTATGCCTGCTTCTGATAGAATTAATACTTTCATCGCTCGTACATCATTTCGTGTGCCTGTTTGAACGATTCAAGGTGCTCCGGCATTCTATCCATGGCGTGCCAGATCTTATCTCGGGTCGTGAAGTATTTCCACCAGATCAAGCCTTGTACCTCTTCATTTGCCATAGCCCATTCTGCGTACCATATCGGAGAGTCTACAGGCGGCATTTTGTACTTTCT
>Ga0079225_10000522_pt1 | contig 20706 bp, 16 predicted proteins | sample Poulit2012_FD_76344 | JGI IMG/M metagenome (GOLD analysis project Ga0079225, IMG submission 76344) | Agricultural soil microbial communities from Georgia to study Nitrogen management - Poultry litter 2012 | ecosystem: Environmental > Terrestrial > Soil > Agricultural land | place: USA: Georgia... | reverse complement strand
GCATGCATCAACGGTCAATAGCCGACCGAGAAGACTTGAACTACACTGGGTAAAACTGCCCTCGCAAATGAGAATGATCGCTTATTGCCGAGTCAAAGAATGATTGCGAGTTGCATTTCGCGCAACAGTCGACGGTTCATGACTCGTGAGGACATTTCGCCGTATAGTTCGTAATTGCTGGATCGGGCTACCAGGTTGTGTTGTGCTGCGGTGGCTTCGAGTTTGAACCAGGGGTACCCCATTGGGATATCGAGGGCTTTGGCTTCATTGCTGCGTGCGACGACACAGCCGTCATTATTCGATAGCACTACCGCCGGGCGGTTATGCAGGGTGGGGTCAAAGACTCGTTCAGCTGAGACGAAGAAGGCGTTGACATCGACTAAGGCAATGTAGTCGCCTACCGGTGCAGTAGATGATGTAGGCATGTGGTCACGACTCCCCAGATCAGTAAATCGGATAATTCTGATACGGATACATCAGGATAATCGGCGTTTTCTGCTTGCAGGATGACACCGGTGGATGTGACATGCAGCCGTTTGACCGTCATTTCGTTATCGAGCACCGCCACGACGATGTGGCCGTCTTGTGGTTCGATGGAGCGATCTACGATTAATTCATCTCCATCGAAAATTCCTGCGCCTTCCATCGAATCGCCAGACACGCGCACGATAAAGGTTGCCAGTTCGTCCCGAATCAGCATTTCCGTCAGATCAATTTGGGTATCTGAATAATCCTGTGACGGCGACGGAAACCCAGCTGGTACTCTGCCCACACCGGCTTGGACCAGTCGTGGTTTTGTACCTTCCGGAGCATAAGCATAGACCCGATCAACCTTCATATTTCCCTCCTGCAATAGGTTTTACATTGTAGTACGAACCCCTAGGGCCACAGACTATCGAAGACGTCCAGGTCTTCTTCCTACCGCGAGTGTTCACAATCTCCCGAGGAACTACAACTAGTGAGGCAATGAGAAGCTGAATCAGAAACCTCAAAATCGGTTGGCCGATGTGTGTCACATTCGCTGGATCACTGTTATCGCGAATTCGTAATGACACCGGATGGTCCGGTGGGTCACGGAAGAAAGGGATGCGACGATGGTAGATCGAGAACAAATGCGTGACATGTCAGTGACGGGCAATTTGGCTGATGATCCACAACTGCGTCAGGGCCGCGACGGGAGTTCGTTTGTGACGATGCGGGTCATGGAGAATCAGCGTATGTTTGACCGCGAACAGCAGCAGTGGGTTGATGGCGACGCTGTTGGGTATGACGTGGCCGTTGGCAATGAGCGATTGGCAAAGCACTCGTTGCAGAACTTAGCCAAGGGTGACCGGATCACGGTGCGCGGTGATGTGCAGGTTAGCCCGTATGTGCATCCGGAGAGTGGCGAACCTGGGTTGAATCGTCGAATGAATGCCCGAGATGTCCAAGTGTCGATGTTCGATGACCGGTTTGATCCCAACATAAACACAACCCGGCAGGTTGAACGACGTCAGGAACGTGAAGTCACGGCACAGGGGCTAGACAGAGCACCGTTGGATGGTCCTGGTACGCCGCCGCCTCCGGGGCCACCACAACAGACGGCATCGGTGAATTTTGGGCAACCAACACCGGAACAACAACGCGAAGTAGCGCAGCGTCAGCAACGTGCTGAGCAGAGTTGGGCTGCTGTCGCACAGCAGCAACAGCAGCAGTATCACCAGCCGGGTTTGGTTAGTCCCTCGATGTAGTGGCATAGACCGATGAAGGAGACTGTGGTGTCGGAGAATATACCGCAACAACACTTAGAGACAGTGCGGGGAAGCGCGCTTAGTCAAGCCCGTCAGCATAGGACCGCTTCAGGCAGACCATATCTGCTGTTGACGGTTGAAGGTGAGCGTGAGGGCGCATCAGGGCAAGAGCAGTATGAGGTGGCTGTTCTGGATCGGGTGAGTCAGTACGAAATGCAGGAGGTGCAAGCTGGTGACCGGGTGACCGTGCGAGGCAAGCACCGGCAGGTAGAAACGGTTAACGATTCGTCGGGAAGTTCTGCTGTTCAACATCGAATGGTTGCTTATACGGCGTTTATACATCGTCAGCCTGAAGATGACATGAGGCCAGAACAGTTCGTGGAGCATGTGGCCGCCTTAGAAGATGCCGCCCGTATTGAAGATGAGGCGGAGCGAGAAATGGCAACAACTGCGGCAGATGCTGGGGCAGAACGGTCGCTGCAAGATACTTTGCGTGAATATCTCAACAATCACCAAGGGCCAAGTATTGAAGAGCTTGAAGCTCAGCGGCTTGCACGAGAGCAAGTCGTGCAAAGACAGGCCCAGCATTTTGGGCCAGAAGGTCCTCCGTTTTGAAGTGGGGGTAGAAATCTCTTGGTTGTAACGACAAAACACGGATGAATGAGTATGGGACGCCACAGTGGCCGGGGTTGACAGCGCCCTGGTCGCTGTGCCGTTATGTCAAGTAAGGATTGTTGTTGATGGCACGCCGGAAACAGATTGAAGGACAATTATCGTTCTTTGATGCGATTGAAGAGCTCAATGCCGAATTTGAGGGGGCAGATGATGGAGAATCACGACTTCGACGAGACGACGGAGCGTCATTACAGTCCGGGGATCGGGATGTGGATGCCCGAGTGGGACAACGACCCGACCGTGTGGCAGATACCTTCGGCGGAGACACCGTACGGGGAGTCGCTGAGCGCGGAGTACGACCAACTGTATGGTCAGACCGAGACGAAGACGTTAGTGGACGTGGTGATGGAACAGCCAGCGTTTCAGCAGGCGAGCAGTCAGTTTCGGAGGTATCTGGAGGCGTTGGTGGTAGCGCGTCAAGCACAGATGGCTCCCGACCGGTTGATGGTGGTGGAAGACGATCAATTTCGTCAGCTGCCGATGAGTCAGCAGTACAAGGTGGCTCAGCAGTTGCAACAGGACGTGGAGACGGTGTTTTCCTGGATGAAGGAACAAGGCATGGATCCGATACCTCAGAGGAGACAGTGTCCGGTGCTGTTCACACAGGACCAGGCCAGGCGGGTACTGGACGAGTTTTAGCTGGTGAACCAGTTGATTGGTCTGGTCAGAGTCTCAGACCGTCGGGGTTTCAGGCCCGGTTGGACGCTAATATTGCGGCGTTAGAAACGTTACAAACCCTAGAAGCTGGATCGCAGTATGCGACGACCGAGCAGCAACAAGTGTTGGCTGGTTGGTCATCGTGGGGCGCGTTACCAGAGGTGTTTGATCCCAGTAGTGACCGTGTCTCAGATGGGATGAGAGAGCGTGTCCGGGATTTGTTGGGTGAGGATGGTTGGCAGCAAGCTCGGGCGACGACCCTAAATGCTCACTATACTGACCCGCAGCATACTGCTGCTATCTGGAATGCGTTGCAACGGGCTGGGTTTGCTGGTGGCCCGGTGTTGGAACCGGGGTCTGGGTCTGGTGAGTTCATCGGACAGGCTCCAGCTAACGCACAAATGGTGGGTGTGGAGCTAGACCAGACCACGGCACGGATTTCGTCGTGGTTGTATCCATCTGCTCAGATTCAGGCTCATGGTTTTGAAGAAACCCGGTTTGCTGAGCAGAGCTTTAACGCGGTGGTGGGTAATGTGCCGTTTGGGAGTTTTTCGGTTGCCGATAGCACGTATAACGCCCAGCATCATTCGATTCATAATTATTTCATTGCCAAAAGTCTGCGTCATACGGCACCGGGTGGGTATGTGGCGGTGATGACATCGACCTGGACGATGGATTCCCAGCGCACTACAGCGCGCCGTGAGTTCGCTCGATATGGGGACCTGGTGGGTGGTGTGCGGTTACCAGCTGGTGCAATGCGTAATTCAGCTGGCACAGATGTCATGGTTGACGTGCTGGTCTTTCGGCGGCGGAAACCTGAGGAAGAAGTTAGCCAAACGAGTCTTGATGCTTGGGTTGAACCAGGCACCATGGAGATGGCTGATAGTGAAGGTGTATCGCATGTTGTGAGTATGTCACAGTATTTTGCCACGCATCCAGAGCAGATGATTGGCAACCTTCGGGCCACGACCGATCAATGGGGCAATATTGCTTATCACTTGGGTAGCGAGGATCTGTCGACTGTGGGTGCCCAATTAGAGCAGCGACTCAATGCGGTGGTGGATCAGGCTGCATTGCAGCAGTTGGGGTATGCGCCAGAGAGCCTGAACCCTACAGTGGTGGAGCCGGGTCTGCATTATGAGGTGGTGGCTGAAGCAGATATTGGTCATGTCCGGTTCGACCAGGAACAGCAACAATTTGTACGCTACGGGGCGGCGATGGAGTGGGAACCGATTAAGGTGGTCCAAAACCGTAGGGCTGAGTCGATGGCACTGTTAGGGTTGCGTGATTTAGGTGTGGCCACGATTGATGCTCAAGCTCGTGGACATGGTGAACAGGAGGCAGAAGCTGCTCGTGAACGGTTGATGACAGCGTGGCAGGATTATGAGCAAAGATATGGGCCGATTAACCGTTCGACGCAAGTGTGGCGGCCACTGCCGGCGTCACAACAGCGAAAGGTCGTTGCTGAACTAGAGCAGCAGTGGCGTGGTGAACTGCCTGATGATGGCGAGGTGTCACGCAACGACGTTGTTGTCCCAGAGCAGTTGCGCAACCAATGGTTACAGCAGGCAGCAGAACCGGAGTTTGTGCGGCGTGAACAGCCGCATTTAGCGTTTTTACGTGGTGAACCCAAACTGGGTTTATTACGTGCCATGGAGTCATTTGACGAACGCACCCAGACAGCGACACCGGGGGCGTTAATGACGCAAAATGTGGTGGAATATCGGCCGCGTCCAGAACGGGCGTCATCTACGTCAGATGCGATAGCTATTTCGTTAGATGAGACAAGACGGATTGATCTTGACCGGGTTGCAGAGTTGTTAGATATGGATACAACAGCGGCCCGTGAAGCCGTGTTAGACCATGCCTTTGTTGAGCCTGAATCTGGTGCGTTGGTATCAGCAGTGGAGTATTTATCTGGTGATGTGCGAGCCAAGCTGGACATTGCTCGACGAGCAGCTGAGAACGATCCGGCATTGTCACGTAATGTTGCTGAGTTGGAGTTGGTAGTACCCGATGACATCAGCATTGACGATGTTGTCGTCAATCCTGGTGTCCATTGGGTTCCTCAACATATGTATAACGAATTCGTTCGCGACACCTTTGAGGTCGCGTCGTCAGTGAAATGGAACCCTGCCAGTGAGCAGTGGGAAGTGGACTCCCCTAAAGGTGGGTTTAGCGAACATATCCGTTTTCAGTGGGGTACAGCCAAACGAACACCGGCCAGTATATTGGCCGCGTCGATGAATTACCGGTCTGTGGTGGTTCGAGAAAAAGATACTGATGGTACGTACCGGAAAAATGAAAAAGAAACAACGGCTGCCAGGGAAAAGGTTGAAGCCATCCGGCAACGGTTTAATGAATGGGTCACTGAGGACCCGGATCGTGCCCAACAATTGGAGACGATTTATAACCGGAAATTCAACGCGTTGGTTTCACCAGATTATCGGGATCTGGGTGAGCGTATGGAATTGCCAGGGTTGGCCGCTTCACGTACCCCGTATTCGTATCAACGGGCAGCGGTAGCTCGGGCAGTCAATGAGCCGTCAGTGTTATTGGATCATGTGGTGGGTGCTGGCAAGACTGGCACGATGGTCATGGCGGCGCAGGAATTGAAGCGCACTGGTATTGCCCATAAGCCGGTGATGGTGGTGCCGAATCATTTAGTGGAACAGATTAATCGAGAATATGTGGAATGGTATCCCGATGCCAATGTGATTGCCGTCCCGACAGGTTTAAATAAGCAGCAACGCCAAGAATGGATGGGCATGGTTGCCGCTGGGGATTGGGATACGGTCATTTTGCCGCAAACGGTCTTTGAGCGTGTCGAAATTGATCCGGTGAAACGGGCGGAATGGTTACGTGAGCAAATTGCTGAACTGGAAAGTATTCATGCAAATGCTGATAGTGATGATCGGTTTTCGGTCAAGCGGATTGAAGCCGCCAAAAAACGGTTAGAAACTCAGTATGAGCGCGCAAGACAAAAAACCGATCCTGGTATGACCTTTGAGCAAACAGGCATCGATTATCTGTTTGTGGATGAGGCGCACCATTATAAGAATCTTGCACGGCAGTCTGATTTGGGTGAGTTGTCGTGTTCGGGATCGCAACGTGCTTCGGATTTGGATTTCAAATTACGAGCATTGCGAGAGCAAAAAACCGTGTCGGCGCAACGGGCTGGACTGTGGACTTCTACCTATCAACCGGCAATAGCTACGTTTGCTACCGGCACGCCGGTGTCGAACACGATGTCGGAGATGTGGGTGATGCAGCATTATCTACGTCCTGATTTGCTGGAAGCTACTGATGCGGCCACTGTGACTGCGTGGGGTCAACAATTTACGACCTCGCAGACTTCGTTAAGGCCTCGCATGACTGGCGATGGATTTGAACAGGTCAACAGGATTAATAAGTACGTTAATGTGCCTGAATTGATGAAGATCAATGCGGCATTTACCGATACGGTTCAGCGAGATCAATTAGAAACCCGGTTACCTGAAGTGGTTGGTGGGGATCGGGTGCTGATCCGGCGTGATCCATCACCACAAGTCCAAGAGTATATTGGCCAACTGTCGCATCGGATTGATACCTTGTCGGCGGATAGTGACGACAACATGTTGTTGATTACCGGAGACGGTCGACGGGTAGCTCTGGATGGCCGGTTGGTTGGTTTAGCTGCTGACGACGACGGTGGTAGATCCGTTGCGGTAGCCGAACAAATATTGGATGTTCATGGGCGCACCAAACACCGTCAATATTTAACTGAATCTGGAGCGGTTGCTGACACACGTGGTGGCTTACAGATTGTGTTTTTAGACCAGTCCACCCCACGGGATGGGTGGAATATGTATGAGCAAATCAAAGACGATTTGATTGCTGGTGGCATGGATGGTGATCGGATTCGGTTTATCCATGAAGCCGAGACGGATGAGGAACGTGACACGTTGTTTCAAGCGTGTCGTGAAGGTGAAGTGTCGGTGTTGTTAGGGTCCACAGACAAGATGGGTACTGGTACAAATGTGCAACGTCGGGCCGTGGCGTTGCATCATGTGGATTGTCCATGGCGGCCAGCTGATTTGGAGCAGCGAGAAGGCAGGATTATCCGGCAGGGTAACCAAAACGAAGCCGTCGAGTTATACGCATATGCCACCGATAACACCTTCGATGTTGCTTCCTGGGACATGATCGCGCGTAAAGCGACGTTTATTGGCCAGATGAAACGTGGTGAACTGGCTGGCCGGGACATGGAAGATGTGGTGGCAGGATTGGAATTTAGTGCGTCCAGTGCCGCCGCACAGTTGTCTGGTGATCCAAGAATTCAAGAACTGGCTGAATTGCAGTTACGCATTGAACAGTTAGAGTCCTTACGCCAATCATGGCAGACACAACGGTCCAAAAACCGGGTGCTGTTGCGCCACAATGATAATCGTGTGAACTATTTGACAGCCAATATGCCACACTTGCAAGTCTTGGCTGATGGAGTGGTAGATACCAGTGGCCAGCAGTTTCGGTTCTCCCCCACCGACAGGAACACTATGACAGAACGCGCAGATGCTGGGGCATATCTTGCCAATGTATTGCGGTCCCAGGCAATGCGAACTGACCTACCGAACTATCAACAACCGTCTGAGGTTGTCCCGGTGGGCACTTTAGGCGGTATTGATTTAGGTGTATTGCGTCATGGGAAACCGGTGCAGTTGGTGGTAGCTGATATGCCCTCGATTCGTCGTGAATGGTCGGTTAATGCTGTATTGGATCAGCTTTCGGCCACGGGGACGATTCGGTCGGCAGAACATATGGTTTCAGGCCTGGCTGACGAGTATGCAAAGTGGCAACGAGAGCACCATGAGCTCACCACCTCACGTGCAGCGTTAGCTGCAGTGTTAGATGCACCCTTTGAACACCAGCAGGAATTAGACCAGTTACACATCCAAGCCCAAGATCTTGCCGGTGAGATGGGGTTGAACGAGGATGAAGTTGATCACGACCAAGCCGATGCGCCTATCAGCGGTAAGACATTAGAAGCAGTGTTTGGGGAGCCTAGTGGTGGCCCATCGAGTTACCGGGAAAATGATGTTGTGGCCTATAAGCGGGCGTACTACCGGATTGGTTTTGTCGACGGTGAAATGTTTGGGTACCCGCCGGATGAGCCACGGCCTGATGATCTGGCCGAATACGGTATTCGATTGTCTGCCGTGGACAAGATGACCATTATTGAGCGAGATACGGACCAGTTGACAGCAATGGAGCACACCGTATTGCAACGCAACCCGGACTATGATGTGTATTACCGGCATGTGTTTCATTTAGAAGACGGTGATCGGGTGAAATTTGCGTGGTCTGATGATCCTGACACGATTGCAGAAGCAACCTATGATTGGCCGTTTTTTGTTATGGATGATGGTGCGAAGGTCAGAACTTCGCAGATTGATCAGTCCGGTGGTTTCCTAGCTGTAGGCAAAACCAGCCCAGAGGCGAAACAGGCCGAAGCGGAACGCCAGTTGGCGGTAAGTAAGCAGCGGACTGTACGCCAGTTGGTTCCAGGTGAGGTCTTGCGAAATGATGTTGAAGGTTTCGGCTATGCCGGAGATATTGTGCGTAGTTATGACGCTGGGTATCGACGATCGACGTTTGCCGTCAGTCCTGATACTGGCCAAGCCCGGGTCATGGACTTGTCACAGCGGCCACCGTACCGGCCACAACAATGGGACACGTGTCCGGCTGTGATGTTGTCCGAAGCAGAGAAAACCACGGTGTTTGGTGGCCAGCAGCTGGCCACTGAGATTGATCAGCTGCGGCCAGGCGATCGGGTGGTGTCCACTGATATTGATGACAATGCCGCGGTCAAAGAAATGGTGACCGTCTTGGATGTCTCGGGTGATTACCGTAAAGATATCGCGTATCGAAGTAGCGATGATGTGGTGCATTCCAGCACCAAAATGGCCACCACTGGCGTTGAAGTGTATGACCGGGCCAAAGGAGCCTTGACCGGACATGAGCTGTTACAGTTGGCCGGTCACGTCCGGTCAGCGGAGCCTATGGCGGCCGCAGAGTTCGTGGATACGGCATCATCTGGTCAGCATGTCTTTATTGAAGCAGACCAGTTTCAACCGTTCAATCGTAGTGGCTTTAGCGGCTCAACAGCAGCAACGGTTATGGCGGTTAACCAAGCAGGCGATGGTTCCGATGAGATTGTGTTAGAAACTTCTAACGGTCACCAATTGACTGTGGATGGTCGCCGGATGGATGTGTCGTTGACGCCAATTGACCGTCCTGTGGAATTATCAGATTTGATGCCGACTACCGGTGACCAAGTGAAGCTGGTGGATAGTGTTGGCGATGAGGTACCCGCCGGGGCAACAGTTACCGGTGGCCAGCAGCGACCCCGTGGACGTGCTGAGCAGAACGCTGGAACAACAGATGCACCATCGCAGTCACCAGCTGCACAACCACAGCAAGACCCAGCTGAGCAGTGGATGAAACAACATGTCGTGTTTGGGCATATTGGCCATACTGGCCCCTCGCCCGGTCTGGCGTGACCAACAGGTACGAGGTCAGCGGCCAACCGGGACAAACTGGTTGGCCGCTGACTTTTAACACAAGAGATAGTCGGTTGTGGATTAATTAGTCAAAATCAGGGCCTGTGCTATCAGGGTGGTGTGGTGACTGATCCAATAGGCTCACTGCTTCGAGATGAGGATCGTTATCAAACACGTTATCGACGGTGGCATGATCGAGTGGATCATCGTCTAATTGGTCGATAAGTTGCGCGTGAGAGCGAAGCAATTCGTTGTGACGATCTTGGGTGTTTTGTGGGCCGGTTGCTGCGGCTTGCAGGGCATGCTGTGCTTGTTGGTAGTATGCCCGGATCGCTTTGGACTCGCTGGCGTCTGGTGGTGGACCGATTGGGTGTTCGGGTTGTTGGTAGTCGGCCACAGCTCGCCACAATAAGACTTTATTCAAGGTGTCTTGGTAGTTCGGGCTGTCGGTTGGGGGCAGTGATGTAGTCCATGGTGGGTGTTCTTGGGCTACTGTGGCACGGCGGGAACGAAGTTCGGCATGGATGCGTTGGACTTGGGCATCGGTCACAGACTGCCGTTGGTGGTTGGCCATCGTGTTGCCTTTGTCAATACTGTCAGCTGGTTGGCGGGGATGACATTGTGCGCGAATGATGTCTACGGTGTCGGTGTCCTGTGGCTGTCCGTCAAATAGCTCTGCTGGGTCGGCGTCTACTAACAAGGGCCAATTGTCACCAGTGGTTAGGGTTTGTCGGGTGTGTTCTTTCGGATAGGTGTCTTGGACCCAGGTAGCGGTACGGTGTGCGCGATCTGCCCAGCGTAGGTATTCCAGTTCGTGGCAGAGTCGGCCTAGATCGTTGGACCAGGCTTGTTCTTGGTTGCGAATTTCATGGGCGGTATGTTCTGAGGTTTCATTAACCAGGACTTTAGCTAACGTATCTCTGGGAGTTTGTGCGGCGGTGTCTTCAAACATCAGACCCCAGTTGTCGGGATGGTCAGCTTGTTGGTAGGTTTCGTGTTCGTCTTTGGTGGCCGTGTAGACGTAGTTACCGTATTTACCACGGGTCATGGCTACATAGAACAGTTCACGTGGCTGGTTTTCGTCAACGACACAGTGGGCGGTGTCTACCGTTACTCCTTGGGCACGGTGGGCGGTGACCGCATACCCAAGTTCGGTGGACGATGCCAGGTAATCGGGATCTAAGATAATGCTGGCACCGGTGGATTCATTGGTAGCTACGGCTGATCCATCGGGACGAATGTCTTGGAGGATGAGGCGTGTGCCGTTGGTGATGAACTCCCCGGATTCGTCTGTGAGTTGGCGATCATTGCGTCGTGCTAGCAGCTTGTCGCCTAGACCGGCAAACGTATCGTTTTTTAAGGTAACGGTATCGTCTAGGTTAATGACACCAGCTTTGGCTAAATCATGTTGGGCACGGACATTGAGGTCAGTCACGGTGACATTATCGGCAGCTACCAGGATACTGGATGTGTCCTGGTAGGTATCTTCAAGCCATGCTTGGTATGCGGCGTCGGCGGCATCGTCACCGGCGTTGATAATCCGACCGGCTTGCTCGTACTCATCGAGTGCTGTTATGTCGCCGTTACGCAATTTTAATGATGCTGCACCTTCCCAATCATTTTTGAATCGAAAGACCTCAGTCAAGCGATTGGCTTTGTTGGAACGATCCAACCATCCCAACATGCCGCCAGCGTCAACGGAACCAAGCTGGGCTGGGTCACCAACAAGTACGACTTTTGCCCCGGCTGTTTGTGCTTGGGCAGTCAGTTCTGCCAGTTGTGCGGTAGATACCATCGATGCTTCATCAATAACGATCAACTGGTTGGGCCGCATCTGATATTTGGCCTGGGCTGCATATTGTTCTGCCAGTTGCGCTGCAACGATTTCAGCTTGTTGTGGTTGAGACTCGGTGTTGTGTTCCAATTCATGTAATGCGTTGGTGAGTCGTTGGATACGCTGGGTGCGCCGTGCGGCACCGTCGCCAATGGATTCGTATAACCACTTAGAGACGTTATCGGTTTCAACATCTAATTCATTGCCTAAGACTCTCGCGGCTACAGCAGACGGGCCAAGACCGACCACTGATGCATCGCCGTGGTGGTGTTCCCAAATATCTTTAACTGCTGACATTGCAGAAGTTTTTCCTGTTCCAGCTGGACCAATGACTGCTGACAAGCCAGCATCTGAGGTTAATACAGCATGGCATGCCTGGATTTTGTCGTCGCTGAGGGGGTGACCACCGGCCATGCGCGCTTGGGCCAACTGCTGGGCAACGGTGTTTTCATCCAATCCGTGGCCAGCTGATTGGGTGGCGGTGTCCATGACGAATTGTTCTTGGTCCATGATGGTGGCGGTGGTATAGACCCCGGCAGTGGCCTGGTGGTCGAACACTGACCGGCCACGGTTGGCCACGGCCACATCGGTGGTGTCCGGGCTGATGGTGGACCGTTCCGGTGTCAGTGATACGGCCATATCTTGGGCGGTGGCCACCAGATCATCGGCCATGGCCAGGCGTTCGTCAACATTCGTAAATCGGACGAGTCGGGTGATCCGTTGGGCTGAAGCCAAGAGATTCGCCCGAGTAAACGTGGAGCGTCTAGCCGAGGTATCAGATAGTACCCAATCGGCCAGTTGTTGCCGAACTTCAACGGTGAGCCTGTCCGCAGAAATGACCGCGCTTTCATGGCCGGTGGCGTTGGCGATTACGGTGGCCGGTTCGTGGCCAGCGGCCAGCGACCGGTCACGCCAGGCGGACATTTTTTCAGCCAAGGATTCATTGATGTCGGTTTTGGCGCTTCGCGTGTCCAAGGTGGCCTCTTGCCGTAACTGCAATAGAACGCCTTGGCTGGGCCGGTGGCCGTAGTCATTAATATATTGTTCGATGAGTTCATCGGTGCGTTGTTCGATCAATATGGAGCGTTGGGAGAACTCACGGATCAAGTCCTCGGGCACACCAGCCAATTCCACCGACATTCCAGAATTCGAAACATCCTCGGATACGGTGGAGTCGTTCGTGGCAGCTTCCACAAGATCGCGAATCATTGCATGGTCTGGGTCACCATTGGCTACCGCTTGTGGAAGTGCGTTGATCTGATTGTGCAGATGGTCAAATAATACGCTGTTGTATGTTTCGGATATGGCCACCACGTGACGATGCAGGGTGTAGGAATCTAAGGTGACCCACTGGTTATCCAAGAGACGTTGAACACGGTTGGCTACGACAACATGAGTGTGCAGTTGCGGGTCGCCCTCACGGGAATCCCAATGATCGAACATAGAAGCAATGATGCCTTTGACTGGCACGTGAGCGACACCGGCCTTACCAGCCCGCGACTGAATGAATTCACGTTCAGTCCAGGCCATGGTTTCATTAACTGCCTGTTGGTGTGCTTCTTGAATAGCCTGTTGCAGTGCCGGGCCAGACACTGCCCACAAGGTGGACACAGATTTAGGTACCGAAAAGGTCAGATCAAACCCGGCCACAGCGTCCCGAGTGTCTTTGGCCGGGGCACCCTTTGGAGTGGCCGCACCGTCCGGGGCCTGATGCTTGACCATCATGGACCGGCCAAGTTTTGCACCAGTGGCCGGGTCCACGAGGTCATCATAGATAGCGATGGCATCCCGGCGGTCAACCTGCTGGCCACTGGCCAGCCCTGATAGACCGGCCAAACCACTACCCCACCAGCGGCCAGGCGGGGTGGCCGTTTCAGTGTAATACGCGGTCAAGGGTTTGCTCGTAGCCTGTGGCACATCGCCTTTGGCCACGGTGGACAAATAGTAGGCGATGGACATTTTTGAAATAGATACAACCATTGCGGACTCCTTCACGGGCAGATGGACAAGAACATATGGTGGCCAGGGCCACCCCTAGCGGACGGCCACAACCTACGGTGGCCACCAAGTGGTTCAATGTTGGCCGCACATTCATTTTCGGACGGCCTTCCGGAACTGTGTCCACGTGGCCAGAATCTTCTTGTCCGCTTCGCGTCGCGGACGGCCACCGGTGGCCTTATACAGCCGGACACACATGGCGTCCCACTGGCGGACAAGGGCCTGTAACTGCTTTCGTTCCTTGGCCGCGCGTTGGGCGGACGCGGACAAATGATCGTACTTCGCTGCCAGCTCGTTATATTGGCCGGACAGCGTGGCCAACTGGCGCCGCAAGCGGTCACGCTCCTGACCGGTCACATCTTCAGTATTTGACCGCGCCGTCCAGTTGCGTTTCAACTCGGCCACCTCACTGTTGGCCACGGCCAACTCGTCCCGGACAGCGCGTGTCCGCAAAGCTTGCTCACTGGCCGCAACCTCAACCTGATGCTCCGCAGTACGCAAAGCGTGTTGGAGATTGCGAATCCTTCGATTTTTCTTGTTGATTAGTGTCTGCCACGATTCCTGTTCTCTCATATACAGGATTTCGAGTTGGTCGTAGTTGCTCTCTACGTCCTTAAGCCGAGCAAGCTCTTGTTCATCGACGGGAGTTTTCGCGACCGCTTCACGTCGTTTCTTCATGCGCTCCCTACACCTCCGGGAACAATAGCGCCGACTATGGTGGGCACCTTCGGGAAGGTGACGCTGACATCCTTTACAACTGCGAATCTGTTTACGGCTCATACCTAGAGTTCGCGATATACACAATTTTCGTGTGTCAGTGTGGGGAATGAAAATTCCCCACAGTGCATCTTTAGTGCCAGAGGTGTGTTGATGAATTTGGAGATAATAGAAGGGGTGATATTTTGAGTTTGAGAGTCTCCTGAGTGTTACTATCTCGTTCGTGTTCGGTTTGGTATCTCGTTGCGCGTGAGCTGCTGCTTTGCTCTTGCTGGTTGTGGCATTCTAGGAATGCTCCTCGGTATGGTTTTCCTATGAAAGTGTTGTAACTATCTATGTGTCTGGGCGCTATCTCGGATGGGGATACCAGTAGGAAAAGTGAAGCGCCTATGATCCGATACTCACTGGTCGAGTCCACGAGGAACAAATGTGGTAGAGGAAGGGAGTTCTCCCATGACGTTAGACGGTTTATTGGTGCAACTGAAAAGTGTTTTACTTATGGTGATGGTTGGGGTTGCGCTCTGGACGCTGCTGACCAATCTCTGGAAAAGCTGGCATCGGGCTGAACAAGCACCAATGGAGACCACAGTATGGTGTATTGTTCGGACTCTGCCAGCATCGGTATTGAATATGGTTTTGGCTATGGTCCCTTTGATCGTGGCGGGTCCACAGCTGGCCACTTCGACTTCTGTACAGTTAGTAATAGCCACGACGATAGGTTTTTGTGTCACCAGCGTCATATACCTAGTCGTTGCCAGTGGCAAAGCCACTATTGTGCGTGTCCGTGATGAGCTTTCGGCAACCTTGTAATGCTTGACGTAACCGCCGTTACCAACGGAAGCAGCTGTGGTGCCGCAGTCGTTGGCTGTGAGTTGGCCAGTATCAGCGGTGGAGTATTTCGTATGTGTAATCAGCGATTTTTAGGTCACCGTGTTGTTCGGTGAACGTGAAGTGGTAGGCACGCTGTTCGTCTGGCTTCCATGAGGTTTGGCCAGTGTCATCAACCCATTGCCATTGCACCAGTACTGTGATGTATTCGCCTTCTGTCCCCGTTGTTATTTCTACGGCAGGTTGGCTGGTAGCGTTAGTTTCTCGTGCCCTGCGCCAGTCTGCACCACCAGGTTGACGTTCCGGTTCTTCAATACGGTTGGCTACTTCATCGGTCATAAGGTGTCGGGCACGTAGCTCTGCGGCTGTCTGCGTCTCATCATTGGCAGGGGTCCAGGTTGTCATGATTTTAGTGGCATACAGGGCAAGCTCTTCTTCTTGACCCGGCGCGAAAGCAACGTTGGTATCTTGTTCCTCAGCGTTAGGATCGTCCGTATCGGCGGTAGTTTGGTCTGTATTGGGATCATTGATGATCGTGGCATTTATAGCCCACACGCTGCCAGCAAGGATAGTGACGACTGCCACGATTGCCAGGCTGGTCAAAATGATGAATCGTGATCTGCGATGAATGAAAGTCATGGGCAATGTGCCTTTCCGCTGCTATACCGTCTAAGGATTTAGAAGTCCACTCCAGCTTCGATCAATATGGGTTCTGGGTCCAGTGCATGATCGTGTTTTTGGTCGGGTCCGGTATCGTCTTGATCTGGGTCACCAATTTGGAAATGTAGGTGCGCTCCGGTGGAGTTTCCGGTATTACCTTCGGTGCAGATGGGTTCTCCGACTGCCACAGTGTCACCCACGGATACTGTGGTGGAGTCTGCTTCGCAGTGGTGAAACTCAAACACATAGCCATCGCCGTCATCGGGATTTTCTTGGCGTGCTATAACGTAATGGCCTTGGTACTGGTTGGTATCAATGGCGGTGATTTCCATGTCGGTTACGGCTAGCACGTCAGTTCCGCCTCCGGTGGAAAAATCAATACCACCATGAAAAGTGGTGTATTCGTTGCACTCGGCTCCTGCCGGGCATGGGCGAGACCCGTATCCAGATGTTAACTCGCTATCTGGTAGTGGGTTGGTCCAGTCTCCTGAGCCGACATCCCCTACTTGATCACCGCCGGTATCCGGTTGTTCACAGTTTTCAGTGAATTTGCCTTGTGCTGCCGCTGGGATGTCTTCAACATAGGCTTGCGTTTCTTGATACGGCGGTACTCCATTGTGTTGATCTACCGCGCCAGGACCAGCATTATAAGCAGCTAAAGCTAAAATGACTTGCTCTTCTTCGTCTTCGGCTTGGTCCTCGTACTTATCCATCAGGACTTTCATGTAACGTCCTTGAGCTTTTATCGATTCTTGCGGGTCCCAAATATCACCCTCGCCATAATCGGCCCATGTGCCTTCGGTGAATTGTGCAATCCCGTGCGCCTTACCACTGCTTGCGTCTGGATCAAAGCCGGATTCGTTATCGAGTTGAGCTGTGATAATTTCTTGAGAAAGACCGGATTCTTCTGCGGCCCAGCTGATGGCGTCTTGGTATTCGTCCGGGGCGTTGTCTGGGCTTGCTCCTGGTGTGCATCGAGACGAAACCGCCTGTGCTTGTGTTTCCTCGTCAGTGGAGTCTGCCGCAGTCACACTAAACATGATCGCCCCGAAGCCAACTACGGACACCATGACTGCCACGAGCATAAGCGCAAATATGGCTATACCCCCGGGCATACCAAAACGCAGTAATTTCATGACGCTCCCTGTGGTTTGGTGTTAGAGTCCTCGGGCGACAGCGGCTCCTGCTGCCAACCAGGCGCGTTGTGTGGCGGGGCGAAGGGCTCCGTAACTCAATGCCCCATCGACCATTGCTGGGTCATATGGGATCGAGGTGACTTCCCGAGCAAGAGGTACGAATCCGTCTACAACGTCAGTGATGTCTGTTCTTTTCGCGGTGGCTTCGGCCTGTGAAACTACGACCACGGCGTTGTCTGCCAGCCGCTGTCCAGTTTCGCCGGTGGTAGCTAGGTCTTCTAATAGCAGTGCTCCGGCTTCGGCTTTTTCATCACTGGTGGTTGTGGCAACGACCAGCTGATCGGTGTGGTCGATCATTCTGCGCCATAGTGGGTCAGATTCATCGTTACCGGAATCGATGATGATAATGCGGAAGAATTTGCTAGTGACTCGATGAATCCGGTCGACGTCTTCCTGGCCAAATCGTTGTTCGTCGGCTAATAATTTGGGTTTGGAGCGCAACACGTCGTAGCGGTCATCGGTTTGGTGATGTACAAAATGCGCTAGGTCTGCCGACTGTGCCCCAGTTGCTAGCAAGTCCTCAGAGCAGGGCAGTAAGTCCATGATGGTGCTGTCATGGCCGGCTTGCTCGGTACGCCATCCGAGCGTGCCACGTGTTTGGTTATTGTCCCAGGCTAAGACTCCTCCACCACCATATCGGGCAAAAATGGCTGACAACATGATCGTGGTTGGGGTTTTGCCAGCTCCTCCTTTACCGTTGACGACTGCTATAGTCCGTGGTCCTGGCCACCGTTGGGACACTGCATGTACGTCGTCACGTTCAGCTTGTTCGGCTGCTGACGGTCTAAGGCGAAGCCCCAGATTGACGAGTACGCCGCGCCATCCTTTGGTTGCAGGGCTATCATGTTGTTTTTGTGTCAGAAACGACTCTCTGGCTTCTCGGCGTGTACGAGGTTGCTCATTGTTTAGCCAGGACTGCACCTCAAGTGGTTGGTGGGCAGCGTCACCATCGTCGTCGGCTGATTCAGGTTCAGGCTCACGGTTTGGTTTAACGACGGCTGGTTGTGCTGTGTGTGGTATTTCGGCTGATTTCGCTGGGGTGTCCTCTTGCATGTTGGCTTGTTGTGGCAAGGTGTCGATGAACTCTTCGAACAGCGTCTCAGTGGCTGTTGGGGTTTCAGGATCGACTGTGTCAGCTGGGGCAAACGTGGTCGTGGTGATGCCAGGCAAATTTGAGGTCAGTACTACAGTGGTCTGACTTTGATCTGCTATGTTTTGGGCTACCTCTGAGGGATGATTGTAGGTAACTGGGCTGCTTCGTCCATTGGTTGCGGTAATTTGCCAATTGGTATAACTCACCTGATAGTTAGCACGCCCAAGGGGATTGGTGCTGTCGGCGTCTGTTAATTGTTGGTCGCTGACGTACCATTGAGTAGCATTGAAAAATTGGTCGTCTTGATGATCAGGGTGCAGTTCGATGATGGGCGTGCCGTTATGGTGTCGTTGCGAGATCAAGCGCACCAGTGATTGTTCGTCAGGGACTGTGACCTTTGTGCCGGTTGTATCCGTGACGATGATTTGTGCTGACAAGTGCAGTTCATGCATGCGGTCCTCCGGGCGGCCATTGTTGTTTGTGTACATGGTCTGTGTTCTCATGACAGCTCCGCTTGTTGTTGCTTTCGCAGTTCTATCGTGTGCTGTTGCTGTTGCATTTCGATGGCCCTGGATTCTTCAATAGCGTCATTGAGTTTGTCCGGGTCGTTTCCGGTGAATCGTCTTGCTGGGGTTTCGATAATTGGGGTCTGACGACAGCCAGCTTCGATGAGTCGTTTGTGTTGGTCAGGGTGTTGTGCAAGGTCGATGTATTCATAGGGCACATTCGCTTTATCCAGTTGTCGAGTCACGCCACGACATGGGCCACATCCTGGTTGTCCGTATACCGTGATCATGTTGTCCTCCGTAGCAAATAGTGCTGGTTGAGTAGTTGCATTGTCATTTCATGGCACGCCCTTCTGATTGCGGGATCAGAAGGGGTTTTCTAACGTGATTTCTTCAGGCTCGTTATCGACAGCCGTTGTTATCAGCTCAATAAGATCATCGACTGTCAAGGACTTATCGGTGCAGTTGTCGAGCCACCACCCGGCCTTTGGGATGCTTTTCGAGATTTCAATGACCCGTTTGGCTACGTGTTGATCGTTTTCGGACTCATCCGAGTCCACGATTTCTGCTAAGACTTCATAGCGCACTCGTGTTGCCCAGGGAATTTGTTTGTCTGAGCCTTCAATTTCTGGCAACCCGTGTTCTTCTTCAAAACTTTGGGCGTCGACAAGTTGTTGCTTGTTCTGTTTTTCAAGCTCAGCTTTGCCCTTGGCTTTAAAGCACTTGGAACAGACATAGTTCTTACCTAGCCAAAACACTTTCCCCCTGCGTTTACCAGCTGGGGTGTCAGAAAGGTCTTTGGTTTCTGTATGCCCACACGAAAAGTCGATGGCAAATGTTTTAGGAATAGCCACGTTGACTCCTTTACGATCTATTGGCCGTTGATACCTATAGATCGCAAATCCCGCACCGGGATGTATGTCACCGCTTATATGCTTGTTCGAGGTCGGCTTAGGCTACGTTCCAATGCGGGTGTTGTTGCAAGGTTTTGGACTTGCTGCTGCAAATGGGAGTTATCCACGTGCGTATAGATCATCGTGGTGGATAGTTGAACGTGACCTAGTAACTCTTGTAATGCATGGATGTCTCGATACTGGGCAAAGAATCGTGTAGCGCAATAGTGGCGCAAAGTATGACCTGACCAGCCAGGACCGAGTAGGTCATTAAGCCGTTGGGAGATTGATTCAGGTAAATAATGGCCAGTGAAATTTTTGGTTGAGGGAAACAAAAATCCCGTCGGGAAATAATCCAACAGTTGTCGGATCAAAGGGTGAATTGGTACGTGCCGAACGTGGCCACCTTTTCCGACGATTCGCAACATATCGCCACGAATATCATTGGTATGTAGTGGAGCTATTTCTTTGGCTCGTAGTCCCCCGTAACTGGCTAACATGAGCATAAGAACGTCACGCAGACGTGGTGCCTTTTCAAGAGCTTCAGTTAGGACAGTATCGGGGGTAGGCCGTGGTATACCCCGTGGAACACGAATTGTTGGTAGTTCCTTGGCTGGATTATGAGTTATACGCCTGGTGGAAACAGCCCATTTATAGAAAACCTTTGCTGCGTCGGCGGCATTTTTCCGTGTTGATGGTGATTCACCGACAGTCAATAACCATGCGGACAAGTCCTGCATGGTAGCTGTAATCACAGATAGTTCATGATCCGTACACCAATGGTCGAGTCGGGTGATATACCGGACGCGATTATTAACAGTTCCAGCTGCTGCATAAGTTGAATACCAAATACGAAATTCCGAAATCAGTGTTTCAAAATCATTCTGCAACATGGACAAAACCCTGACAGCAACTCCTCAGAATTTCCATGCCGTCTCTCACGTCCGCATTATCTGAGTGAATGCCCTACCTAGGCGGCGCTAAACCTCCACCGTGCGAATGTGAAAACCATCCATGCGATGACCAGCACACCGCCTAATAAGATCGCTGTGGATGACTGAAAATCACCTAACCACGCGTACCCGAGCGTTACCGTCGCCGTAAGGCCAAGGCCAATTTGCAATAGGTTCAGTGCTGTCCGAATCGGCTGGGTAAAAGTGCCCACAAGAACGAAGAAGACTACGATGATGCCCAGAACTAACCACATAATCATGATCACCTATTCCATCTCGTTGGTCGTCTCTTGAGTGTATTCCAGGCCACGGACAACATAAGAAAAATCTTGGCGTCTCATCCACCAGCTCGTCAGAAGAACCAGCGCAAGAACATACCTATCTACTACTGCAAATACCCGAGAATTTTGTAACAGATAATCAGTAG
>Ga0079225_10000521_pt1 | contig 20729 bp, 27 predicted proteins | sample Poulit2012_FD_76344 | JGI IMG/M metagenome (GOLD analysis project Ga0079225, IMG submission 76344) | Agricultural soil microbial communities from Georgia to study Nitrogen management - Poultry litter 2012 | ecosystem: Environmental > Terrestrial > Soil > Agricultural land | place: USA: Georgia... | reverse complement strand
TGTTTATATGCTTCGCAGTGTTCCTGTACAGGACACATGATGCATCTCGGTGTTCTTGGTGTGCAGATTACTGCACCCAGTTCCATCAGAGCCTGGTTGAAATCCCCCGCTTCAAGGGGCATGATTGCTTCAATGTCCTGCTTTACAGATTTCTGGACGGAAACTTTGGTCATATCCCTGTAGTCCAGGTTCAATCTTGCCATGACACGGAGTACATTCCCGTCCACGGCCGCAAGCAGATTGTTGAAGGCGATGCTCTGCACTGCCCCTCCGATATACGGTCCAACCCCCTTGAGACTGAAAAAGACATCAGGGTCATCCGGCACCGTGGAATCATATGTATTCTTCACTTCCTTCACCGCAGCATGGAAATTGCGTATCCTGTTATAATAGCCGAGCCCTTCCCAATCTTTCAGTAAACTACCCTCATCCGCATCGGCCAGGCTGTCAAGGTCCGGATAATTGGTTATGAATTTTTCAAAATAGGGTATAACAGTAATAACCTGGGTCTGCTGCAGCATGACTTCACTCAGCCAGATGTGGTACGGATCGCTCGTCCGCCGCCACGGCAGGTCTCTTTTATTTGCCTGGTACCAGGCAAGTAGGTTATTATTAAAATCTGAAATGTTCAGCATTGTGACATCTTCCTCTACATAAATATTTCTCTATTGAATGGGGAGACTTAATATGGATACTCTAACACATACCCTGATGGGCGGTACCATAGTCGGTCTGGCCGCAATGGACCCTGCAATCGATCCATTATCCGCCGGTTTCATCACCACCGTTGTGGGCGCCTCACTCGTCCCCGATGTGGACACCGTCATGAAAATGAAAAACAACGCAGTATACATCACGCACCACCGCGGAATTACCCATTCCCTGCCCTTTACATTCTTCATATGGCCGGTTCTGCTCACAGCCCTGTCTGTGCTGCTTTTCGATCTCCCGGCATTGAACATGTATCTGTGGATACAGTTTGCGGTCTTCCTGCATGTTTTTGTCGATATATTCAATTCTTACGGCACGCAGGCGCTGCGGCCGATAAATAACACCTGGATACAGCTCGGTGTCATCAATACCGTCGATATACCCATCATCATAATGCATGTACTCTATTTCATACTGTGGTTCCTCGGCACTTCACCGGTCTGGCTCTTTTTCATACTGTACGGCGTCATGCTGGCCTACTATCTTGCACGAGCGGGCATGCAGCGGTTCATCAACAGAAAAGTGGAACGGCAGCTTCCCGAGGAATATATAACACGGGTCTTCTGCATGCCGACCATCCACTTTTTCGAATGGCGGCTCGTCGCCGTCACCCAAAACTCATACTACGTCGGCAGAAGTTTCCGAGGAAACATCATCTTTTACGACCGCTTCAATAAAAGTGCACGGATTGATGAAGAACTGTTCGAAGCGGTGAAGAAGGACTTGAATTTCAAAGCCTTCACCTTCTTCTCCTCAATATACCGCTATGAAGTGAAAGAACTTTCAGAGGATCTGGCTGAAATAAGATATATCGATCTCAGGTATCTGAAAGACGGCCATTACCCGTTCGTCTGTATCATGCAGATAGATAAGAACGATAAAGAGGTCATACACAGCTATACCGGCTGGGTCTTCTCGGAAAGCAAACTTCAGCGCAAGTTGATAAATAATTAAAACGACAGGATGTCAGGCATCCTGTCGTTTTTTACTGTACTGGTAGAGATTGAACTTCATTTTGCTGTAGAACCCAAGCATCCACAGATATAGGAATGCAACCTGTGAAAAGAACAGTATATCATGCGGGAGTCTGTCGATATTCCAGGCAAGCTGCACAGCGTTCGACTGAAGACCGTACACTACATAATAGAACGGGTTCAGGCTGAGTATGTTCTCAAGCACATCGGGTATCGATTCAGGCAGATAGAGCACCGGTACAGCCAGAACCAGCACTATGAATACCGCCACATTCACCTTTCCGAGGTTCGGGGTTTCCACTGTCAGAAACAGCAGGATGAAAGGTATGATCAATATGACACCGAGTACCGTGTAATACAGCAGTGAGAATATGTTGATCAGCCAGTCATCCACCACAAGTGCTGTGAATGCACTGTACAGAACAATAAATATCACGAAAATGAAAGTCTGGAAAATGATCGTCGGAAGCATCCTGAAATACAGCGGGACATAGCTGACTTTGACCACTGAATCTTTATAGAAAGTGGCGTTCCTGTTCAGTACCACCATACTGAAGAGCCATACAGATGCCATCAGACCGACAACCGTATACAAATAACGTATGCTCCCCTCCGGCCCCATGAATGTCATTGCCCCGAGCAGAAATACGAGTCCGATGACATAAAGCAGAAGGGGTGTGAGATTGTGCTTTGAGAAATACCCCGTCTGATCCAGGAACTGCCTCCACAAATATCTTACTCTGTAATTCATCTTTCCCCTCCTACTGGTCAATGTACAGCCATGTTTCATTCGATGCATCCAGGATCATGAAGCCTCCGTCCTGCAGTCTGAATATGACATCTTCGGAATTAAGTCCGTATTCTTCACGGAGACCGTCGATATCGGATGCGGGCATGGTCATTGAAAATACGTAGCCGTTCCTGAAATGATACGTAACAGGGAAGCCGGAAACCGTTGCATGCCGCTCGTCGGATGATGACAGACTGAAACCGTCCGTCACCTCTTCCGCCTGCCTTCCCACATACCGTGTATAGAACTGATAGGATTCCATGAATTTGTCACTGGTATAAGGCAGGAGTGATTCAAAAGCAGTTTCAGGATAGAGGCTCGCCGGATTAAAATAGATCAGGCTGTCCTCACTGGCCTCATACTCTGAGTCACCCATCAATACTGTATATCCATTCTGGTGATCAGGTCCCACTTCAACAAGGCTCATGTGGGAGAGCACCTGGCTGCCGAACTCCATGTCATCTTCTGCTGTGATTGCATAATAAGTCCGTACACTCTCTTCCTCTTCCGGGACCGTCACTGTCCGATCCTGGTCGCTGTTGGCCTTCCCGGTAAACGAAATATCCATGAATATGACAAAGCTTGACATCAGCATCATGAACAGCAGTACAACCGACAGGATGATCTTCCTGATGTTCAGCCCGTCGATGATGCCGGTCTGCTTACGGCTCAGCCGCTTCAGGGAGTGCTTATACCTTGCATACTCCGAGACATTCTGTTTCCATTCGAGATCGAAAAGGGCCTCTTCATCCACGCTTTTCAACTGACTTTTCTTGCGCATATACTCATTATATGTATCCACGCCTTTTTTGACACTGCCATCATAGCGTATCTGTCCATAACTGAGCCATAGGAAATAATTCGCAAGCATGCTGATTGGTTCAATGTCACTCTCAAGCAGAAGGATCCCCCGCTCCGAGCGCTCCAGATTATTCACAGCACCCTTGAACATCTCTTTATCCCGGGTACTCAGATGACGGTACATATTACAGTAGATGATGATATCCGCATCAGTGACTTTGGACATCTCAATCAGTATCAGCGCAATTTCCCTGCGTGGAAGATCTCTGACAGGTGTGGTCCATCTTTTTCTGAACAATGGCTGCTCCCTGAGTTCTTTCATCACTCCCAAGGCCGCGTCCGGCCGCATATATTCATCCAGAAGCTCCGTGACGAAAATATTCACGGGGTGCCTGTGATGGATGTGATCCATGACATCCAGACTGAGTATGGAACTTTTAGTTTTCACTTTCCCTTTTGTCGCATCGAGTGTGCCGCTGACAACCTCTTTTAAATAATGAAGAGACTTATAGTCCGACAGAATGCCGAGCACCTCTCCCTTATAAAGGTGGAAAGTGACATCCTTCAACATCAGACCTTCAGCACGGCTGAGCATCCGGTCTTTGAATTTCACCGGTTCTTTGGCATAAGTCAGGTCCCGCGCCCTGAGCAGAATGATGTCGTGCATCGAATCAACCTTTCCTGCTTAACTGGAGCATGCTTACTGGAATCCCCGTCTCTTTTTCGTTTCCGCCGAGATAGAAGCCCCAGGCGAAGACCCCTTTTATATATTCCACTTTAAAATAAAAATCTTCGTTGCTGACGATCTTATATATTTTTCCCGGTTCAATCTGGGACAGATCGATCAGATAGCTCTCTGCAATCAGCACCTGGCGTTCATATACCCGGTATTCATTTTCGATCCCCAACATTTCCGCCTTGCGCATTTTTTCCCGTTTATCGACAATGTACGCTTCTATTTCACGTCTTGTCATTGTGTTAAATGAACTCATCATCTATACCGCCTAACTTTTCCCGGATCATATCGTAATTATAGCCTCTCCGCATCAGCGCCTGGATCAGCTTCTGCCTCGCAGCATATGACCCTTCCCTTTTCATGTACTTATTGTAATACTTTTCAAAGTCTTTCTCAAAATGGGACGTCTCATCAAATTCGTCTTCGTCAAATGCGATCATACCCATATGGTCTTTATTATACCCTTTTTGATAGAGCTTCTCCTGTAATTTCATTCTGAACTGGCGATAGGCCCCCTTGTGTCTTTTCAGCTCCCTGGATTTTATCCGGTTCATGCGCTCACTGTCGATTTCCGAGTCGAATGCATCCGCCGTGCGCATGATGATATCTTGATCGACCTGATGTTTCTTAAGTTCACGCACAAGTGACCCGGGCCCTTTGTCGCTGGTGTTCAGCATCGTATTCTTCAGTGCTTCCGCATAATGACTATCATTGAGATAGCCTTCATCTTTCAGCCGGTGGACGGTCTCTGAAATGACCCCGGGGGTGTAGTCCTCTGACAGATATTTCCGCATTTCACTGATGGAACGCAGTTTATAACTGATGTATTTAAGTGCATCCACATAAGCCCGGTCATACTGGATCGCCTGCATGATACGTTCATATTCAGACTCGTCAAATTCAGCACCCTTCATCAGACGGTACCTGACGAGTGATTCCTCATGCGCCTGGAAGTAATCCCCATTGTCCATGACTATTTTGAACATGCCGCCCTTTTGTTCAACAACTTTTTCTATCTGCATTCAACTCACCCTAATCAAAAAGATCATTCGCAAAGAATTCCCTCAGCGCCTTTGATCTGTCACGCCTGAGCTTACGGTGTTCAGCCCTTTCCTCACCGGTTTCATCCAGCCATTTCAACCTGTCATTATCTGGTAGCAGTGCCGGCACGCTGATCGGTCTCTTGTCATCACTGAGCGCCACGAAAGTCAGGAAACTGAAAGCTGCGAGGCTGACCTCCCCGGATTCCTCCAGTTCCTCCTTTGAAATCTTGACCAGCACTTCCATCGATGACGTGCCGGTATGGGTGACCATCGCCTCCAAAATCACGACATCACCCAGATTGATCGGTTCCAGGAAATCCACCGAGTCGATGGATGCTGTTACAACTTTCGATCTCGAGTGGCGCCTCGCTGCAATCGAAGCCACATCATCTATGTACTCCAACAGCCTTCCGCCGTACAGTGTCTGATGATTGTTCGTATCTGGCGGCAGGACATTCGAAGTCTTTACTGTGTATGACTCTGACATTTTCTTTTCCATGCTATCCCCTCCATGTTCAGCAATACTATAATAGCATATTTTAAGCATTAAAAAAGAAGGGACAGATAATATCCCTTCCTGAAAACCACCGGTTCTGATGATTTATATTTTACGATCCAGCGCTTCCTCCGGAGTATCAACGACCAGCGCATCCTGGCCGGGGAGCGCTTTGGTCAGGAAGTACGACAGTACTCCCGCAAACGCGAAGATGGCAAAGACGAATGCTGCAAATACTAGAAACAACATTGAATAACTCATAGGTATCCTCCTATTGGACTTTTCTTATTAATTCAATTTTATCATATTTTCAGCTTTTTGCATCAAGAATTTAAAACGCCCAATTGCCTTTTTCGAAGATTTTCTCCTCGTCCCCGTCTTCATCGATGCCGTATATATTGAGATTTTCAGAACCGATCATGAAATCCACATGGCTGATGGAATCATTGAGACCTGCATCCTCAAGCTCTTCCCTGGACATCGACTTGCCACCCTCGATGCAGAAAGCGTAAGCACTTCCGAGTGCGATATGGCATGAAGCGTTCTCGTCAAACAATGTGTTATAGAACAATTTATCCGTATTTGAGATCGGTGAATCATGGGGGACAAGTGCGACCTCGCCAAGATATTTTGCACCCTCATCAGTGTTCAGCAGGTTTTCAAGCACCTCGTAGCCTGTACCTGCTTCAAAATCCACCACTTCCCCGTCTTTGAAAGTGAGTTTGAAATCATCGATGATGTTCCCGCCGTAGCTGAGCGGCAGCGTATTCGAAACATACCCGTTCATGCCTGTCTTTTTAGGGACACTGAAAACTTCCTCCGTCGGCATGTTGGCCATGAAACGTTCGCCGTCTTCATTTACACTCGAAGCACCTGCCCAGAGATGTCCTCCAGGCAGTTCCATTACAAAATCTGTGCCCGGCGCTTCATATCTCAACGCTTTGTATTTTCTGTCATTCAGATAGTTCACTTTCTCGTGCAGTGAGCGGTCCAGTTCTTCCCACGCTTCAACCGGATCCTCCACATCCGCCCGGACAGTGTAGAGTATGAGGTCGAGCAGTGCACTGACAGCTTCATCGTCATCTTTATCCGGGTAGACAAGCTTCGCCCATTCGACGGAAGGATAGCCTGCGACACACCAGCTGTGGTAGTCGGACTGGATCCTGTTTGAGAAGTCCTTGAACGCCTGTCCCGAAGCGACCTGCATCGCCTGCAATTTTTCGGGGGCTACACCTTTCAACAGTTCCGGGGAAGATGAAGTGATGCTCAGGAATCCCGCTTTTTCATCCGAGTAGTACATCCTTTCATCAATGGTCCACTGATGGATGGTACTCAGCTCCTCTTTGGATTGGTGCTCTGCATGCATGCGGGTCAGAGCATCATCGGAAAGGCTCACTTTGACTTCTTTCGCCCCTTTTTCATACGCCTTTTTTGTCACCAGCCTGATGAGAGGCAGGGCATCTACGCTGGATCTTATAAAAACCCTGCCGCCCTTTTGTACATTAAGGCCGGTTTCCACCAGCAGAACGGCATATTTTGCAAGTTTTTCATCTAGCTGTTGCAATGATATTTCCCCCTTTTTATGAATTTCTGAGTTTTGAAAGCTCTTCGATGATGGCAGACTGTTCAATGGCTGAAATCGACGTTCTTCCGGTCACCATACTGTGAATTTCTTCAATTTCACCCAGGCTTTCGTCATTGAAGTCTCCCGGCTTGAACATACCTTTGTTCACCACATTCAATTTATCTTCAATTTCATTGAGCATTGTACCTTTATCCATATGTAAGCCCTCCGTTTCGTTTCTTCGACATATTCATATTAACAAAGTTCTTTTGATAATAAAATTTAAAATCACGTTATTGGATGAATATAGTTTGAATTTGTTTTAAAATGGTTATAAGCAACTATATCAGTACTCACAAAGGAGAATTTACATGAAAAACAAACTTATTCCCGCAATCCTGATCGGTGCTGCTGTTGGCGCAGGGCTCAGTCTGATTGACAAGGGCACGAGAGATTCTGTGATCAGCGGCTCCAAAGACCTTAAATATTATGCCCAGAATCCGGATGAGGCAAAACAGAAATTCTCTTCCAATTCCGGTCAGCCATCCAAATTTGATTCCCTCAAAGACGAAGTGATGTTCTGGAAAGATACAATCGAGGAAATCAGGCAGAAAAATCCCGAGCTTGAACAATCCATCATGGATGCCAAAGATACATTCATGAAAAAACGTGATCAGAAACATTTAAATTAAAAATCGAATATGTGGAGGGCTGACGGCAGTTGGCCCTTTTTTGTTAAAGAGGTGAAATTTTATGACAATAAATAAAAGCAGCTCAAACTATCTGAATGAAGCGAAGATGGCGGAAAAAAAGAACAGGGAGAAAGAAGCCCGGAACAGCAGTGACGACATATTCGTCGATGAGGTGAAGTTCAAATCCAAGGTGCCCAAAAAACCTGATGAGGAATTCTATGTTTCCAAAATCAACAAACCCGCCAAGATAAAAGACGATCCGAATTTCTTCCAGAGTCTCATGTTCCAGTTTTCAAAAGACAATACATCGGGAATGGCTGCCCAGCTGGCATACTATTTCCTGCTGGCAGTTTTCCCTCTCCTGATCTTCCTTTTGACACTGGTGCCTTTATTCCAGATTGACCAGGAGACAATCACACAGATGATCCAGGACTATGCGCCGTCTGATATTGCCGGCACCCTGGAAGGGATCATCGGCGATGTCATGACCGCATCGAGCGGCGGCCTGCTTTCTGTCGGTCTGATTGTGACCCTGTGGTCCGCTTCGAATGGCATGACGGCCCTCATGAACGCTTTCAATGTTGCATATGACATAGAGGATAACAGGAATTTCATCGTCGCAAAGCTGCTGTCTGTGGTGTTCACCGTAATACTTGCCCTTTCAGTCATACTGACTTTCGTACTGATCGTATTCGGCGGGCAGATCGGTAATCTCATGTTCGGCGTGATCGGACTCGACCAGCACTTCCAGACACTATGGAATCTTGTAAGAAGCATCCTGCCGGTACTTCTCGTGTTTGTTGTGTTCCTTGTCATGTATACGACGGCACCGAATATCAGACTGAAAGTGAAGTCTGTCATCCCCGGCACACTGTTCACGACAATCGCTTTCCTCGTGGCTTCATGGGCCTTCAGCTTCTACATTTCAAACTTCGGCAACTACTCTGCCACATACGGCAGTATCGCAGGTGTAATCATTTTAATATTATGGTTGTACATCACAGGTGTTATTATTATATTAGGCGCACAGATAAATGCGATTATGCATAAGCGTACTTTACGAAAAGAGAAAGAGGAAGACGGACAAGATGAGTCTATTGCATGATTTACTCGAGTACAACCAGCAGTTCGTAGAAAACAAAGAGTACGAGAAGTACACAACGACCAAATCACCGGACAAAAAGATGGTGCTTGTTTCCTGCATGGATACAAGACTGACTGAATTATCCACGAAAGCACTCGGCCTTAAAAATGGGGATATCAAGCATATCCAGAACGCCGGTGCCATGATTGCCCATCCTTACGGAAGTACTATGAGAAGTATTCTTGTGGCCGTCTATATGCTCGGTGCGGATGAAGTCATGATCATGGGTCACCACGACTGTGGTTTCGGTGCCCTCCAGCCCGAACCGGTAATGGAGGAGATGGAAAACCGCGGCATCAGCCCGGGTGTCTTCGACACTTTGAAACATTCAGGCATCGATATAGAAGAATGGCTGAAAGGCTTTGACAGTGTGGAAGAGAGCGTGGCGGAAAGTGTCGCAAAAGTGCGTCAGCATCCACTAATGGTTCCGGACATTCCTGTACACGGTGTTGTCATCAACCCTGATGACGGCAAGATCGACCTCGTGACAGACGGTTATGAATACAGCTCGGAAAATTGAATGAAAGTGTTATTTTATACCGATTTGAGGTATAATACATGTAAGGAGGGGATGAAGATGACCTTCAAGGAACGAGGCACTCCCGAACGCGGTATTGACCGTATGGTCAACGAAGGCGGCGGAGGCTCTGCTCTTGACAACTTATTTGACAGGCATCCTGATGAAGAGACTCCCCGAAATACCGATAACCTTGTGGAAGATCAGAAGCCTGAAGATACCGGCAGGCCTGATGACAGGAAGAACCCTGCCTGAACAGGCTGATCTTTACAGAAGGACGGCAAAAAGGACTGGAGACTCTGGTATTGACCAGGTCTCCAGTCCTTTTTGTGTACGTTTTTCCTTATTTTATCAGTCTTCAATCAGTGTGAGCAGTTTCGGTCCTTTCGCCGTCACAAGAATCGTATGTTCCTTCTGGGCGACGAAACTGCCGTCTTTAGTCTCAAACGCCCAGTCATTCTTGCCGTCGGTAACGAAAGATGCATTGGAGGAGATGAACGGCTCAACTGCTATGACCATGCCCTCTTTCAGAAGGTCATGGTTTGTAGGATCGAAATAGTTCATGATATGCTGCGGTGCATCATGCAGGCTTTTCCCAACACCGTGGCCCGTAAGGTTCTTTATGACGTTCAGCCCGTTTTTGCGGGCAACTTTGTGTACTGCGCGCCCGATCTGGCTCACTTTGGTTCCCGGCTTGATCTTTTTGATCGCTTCATCCAGAGCTTCCTCACACACATCGACCACTTTCTGTTTCATTGGGTCTTCGCTCTCGCCCACGATGAATGAAATTCCCGTATCAGCAAAATAGCCATTCTTCTTGGCGGATACATCGATATTGACGAGATCCCCCTCTTTCAATTCCCGTTTTCCGGGAATGCCGTGTGCCACTTCCTCATTGACACTTATGCATGTAAACCCGGGAAAATCATATTCAGAGACCGGCGCGCTCTCTGCTCCCATCTCCTTCAGGAGCTTTCCGCCAAGCTCATCTATCTCTTTAGTAGTCTTCCCAGCTTTTGTGGATTCCACAAGTGATTTGAGCACTCTGCCGCAGATCTGACCGATCTCTTCAAGATGCTTAAGTTCTTCATCAGTTTTGATAATCATTATATTCCCTACTTACTTTTAAAAATATATTTTCAGTTTTTATTATAACAAATTCTTCATGCTATACTGAACATACAGCTTAAATTTTAGAGAAAGAAGTTATGATATGACTTTTGATATCCGTAAAATCATTGGACCAAGAATCATAAAAACAGGCATTTCCACCTTCCTCACAGCAGTGATATGCATTGTGCTGAACCTGCCGCCCATTTTTGCAGTAATCACTGCAATCGTCACCATAGAACCGACTGCCTACGCTTCCTTGAAGAAAGCATACGTGAGATTTCCGGCCTCGATCATTGGAGCTTTTATCGCGGTCGCTTCCCTCTATCTGTTCGGAGAGAGCGCATTGACGTATTCACTGGCCGCAACATTGACCATTTTTGTCACTTATAGATTGAAACTCCATGCCGGTGTCCTTGTCGCCGCTCTCACAGCCGTGGCCATGGTCCCTTCTGTCGGAGATGCGTATTTCTACATTTCTTTTCAAGGCTGGCAACGACTACGATCGGTCTGGCTACCAGTACACTGGTCAACTTTTTCATCTTGCCACCAAAATATACAGATCAGATAGAAAAAATGACCGAAGCAACCACCAAAAGGACACATCAGTTACTCGTCGGGAGAATCCGTGAACTTACAGAAGGCGCATTCGTCTCGGGAAAATCGGAAAAGGAATACAGCAGTATCCAGGATCAGATCACCGAGTCCGAAAAACTGCTGAAATATCAGCAGGATGAATTCAAATATCACAGATCCAACCGCAGTGAAATGCGTCTCATGAACCGCCTGGAACGTGAGAGCCAGTTCAAAAAGCTCTATTTCGTCCATGTCGGCAATCTGATTTACCTGCCTGAAAATATAACCATGGACTTCTCTTTGGAAGAGAAGGAGGCGATGGATGAAATCGCCCGCTGCCTCGCTGGCGATCTCTCCATACTGAAAATGACGTATCCACCCGTCCGGTCGTTAAGGCGCCGCATCAGAGGGATGGATGGAGAAAAGGACGCTTTCAAAATCCATGTGCTCTATGAAATAATCATCATCTACCAGATGATCGTCCAGCATGAAAGGACCTCCGGGGAGAATAAAAAGGTGAATACCCAAATAGGCGCGGATTAGCTGTACTAAATAAAATCATATATTGTGAGATTGCGGTATGTCCGCTCTGACAGATGGGAGACAGTCACTCCTATGAGCCTGATGGGGTCTTCGGGACTTTTTACGTCATGATAGAGTGAATATGCGTAATGGAATATCTCCTCACCGTGGAAAATAGGATTGTCCGTCATCATCTGTTTTGTGTGTGTGGCATAGTCCGCCGTCTTTGTTTTCACTGTCACCACACGGCCGGCGAACTGGTGCCTGTCGAGATTACGGCTCACTTTCCCGCTTAAACCCTCAAGCACCCTCAGAATTTCAGCATCATCATTGATATCATAATTGAATGTCGTTTCCTTACCTACTGATTTCCTGATCCTTTCGATACTAAGCTCCGCTGTACCGATGCCTCTCGCCTTCTGATAGAGACCCGCTCCCCGCCTGCCGAACTGCCGGATCAGCTCATCTTCCGACCAGTTGTAGAGATCCTGTCCGGTATATATGCCCAGGTGTTTCATCTTTTGTTCCGTTACAGCCCCCACGCCCGGGAACTTTCCGATGGACATGCCATTCAGGACATCCTGCACATTTCCATAGTGCAGCACCGTCGTTCCTGCAGGCTTATTCATTCCTGAAGCGATCTTGGCCAGATATTTGTTGTAGGAAACACCGCTTGAGGATGTCAGCTTTGTAGCATCATAAATTTCCTTTTGTATGCTCAGGGCAATCGAGCGCGCCGTCCGTTCCCTGGAAACAAGATGAGTAATATCAAGGTAGGCTTCATCAAGGGAGAGTGGTTCAACCACCTCGGTATATTTCAGGAAAATTCCCATGACCGTTTTTGATATTTCCTTATATACCTCAAATCTCGGCGGCAGATATATACCGTCAGGGCACAGTTTATGAGCCTGTTTCGTCGGCATGGCGGAGTGCACACCGTATTTACGTGCTTCATAACTGGCAGTGGAGACCACTCCCCTGCTCCATGATTTTCCGCCGACAATCACCGGTTTGCCACGATATTCCGGGTAATCCCGCTGCTCCACCTGGGCGAAAAATGCGTCCATATCAATATGAATTATTCTTCTCTCCATGTTTTTCACCTGACATTAATGCTTTATACTTTATTATAGCACAAAAGCGAACCCACGTTCGCTCATCTTCATCCATTATCAGGCTGCGTTTCATACAGAGTCATACCGACATCTGTATCTTCGGCGTATTCCAAATTTCTGTATTTCATCATCAGGTACACGTAATAAAAGTCACCTGCGCACCCGCCTGTGTGTATAGCCAGTATATATTTGTAGGAAGGGTGGGACAAAACAAACATCATAAGGAGCAGCACCGCCGTAATTATGATGAATGGCATCAGAATGATGACCATAAATTGTTTTCTTTTATACACCGATCCCGGTGCTGTGGCATAAAGCATTCCTGCTGTGTAGCCAAACTTTACTCTGGAGGCCGGTGAGAACAATTTAAAGAACAGCCCGTGTATCCCTTCATGGGCTGTAAACACCGCGAACAAGAGTGCCAATGCAAGCAATATGCCGCCAAAGGCGATCCGGAACTCGGCACCTCCGTCTGCCATCTGCGAAAGGAACACCCTGCCGTCCATCCAAAGCGGCGGTATCAGCATGACGCCGGTGATGATAAGCGAAATTACAGCTATTTTGTTCAGTGTTTTCCTGTCTTCAAAGATGTCCAGTACATACTTATCGATTTTCCCTCACCCTTTCCAGTACGATGCCGTAGTGGTGCGCTTCGTGTATCTTGGCCAATTTCACCGACTGTATGATATTCGGCCAACCGGCTACCGGATCAGGATACCTGATCCGGTAGAGGGCATCGCGGTCCAGGCCCTCCAGAGCTCTTTTAAGTTTTTCTGTCTGAACTTCAAGCATCATACGGAGCTCGCCTTTGGAATATTCCCGCTTCATATCCGGTACCAGGAAAGCCGGAGCCTTCATAGTTTCCCCCGCATATATATTTTCCATATGTGCATCATATCCCGCCGGGGATTGACATGATAATTTCAACAACATCCTGGCCGGCGGGTTGTATACACGTGAAATCATACGGAAATATTTTAAAAGCAGCCAGCAGTGGCAGATCACCTCTCCCACACTCCATTTATCCGGTACGTCTCTTTTGTACAGATCATCATTGAATTCATCAGTGCTGAAATAATCGTTGCGCAATGCTTCCAGCTCTTCGAAAAGCTCTTCCAATTCCCTGTGCATCGATACCACTCCCTGCATTTTTATAGAACTCAATTCAGAAACTTATAACCGACGCCCCACACCGTTTCTATGAATTTGACATCAGGACCCTCGATCTTTTCGCGGATCTTCCTTATATGGACAGTCACCGTGCTGATGTCCCCGACAGCCTCCACACCCCATATCCGGTCAAACAGGTGCGCCCTTGAAAAGACCTGATTGGGATGTGTGGACAGGAAATGCAGAATATCGAATTCCTTTGCAGTGAGACTGACTGTTTCACCATAAAGAGTGACAACCCTTGACTCCGGATCTATGGCAAGACCGTTTATTTCCGTGCTTCCATCTGTCGAATATTTGTCTTTTATCCGATTGAATCTCGCCAGGTGACTTTTCACCCTGGCAACGAGTTCATTGGGGCTGAACGGCTTGATGATGTAATCATCCGCCCCGAAGTTCAGTCCCCTTACAATGTCGATATCCGATTGTTTGGCCGTCACCATCAAAATAGGCACATCGACTTCCCCACGTATCTTTTTGAGTATTTGAAAGCCGTCCATATCCGGCAGCATGATATCCAGCACAATCAGATCATAGCCGCCGGTAGTGATCATACGCATGCCTTCGCTGCCGCTCAGTGCAATATCAGCATGAATCCCGCCCATTTCCAGATAATCATGTTCAATTTCAGCTATGCTCTCATCATCTTCCACAATCAATATCCTGGTCATTTTGCACCTCACTCAATGGGAGCATGATTATAACCCGAGTCCCTCTTTCCGGTTCGCTTTCAATTTCTATATACCCGTCATGGCTCTCGATGATGCTTTTTGCAATAGAAAGCCCGAGACCGCTTCCCCCTGTATTTTTATTGCGGGAGGAATCCTCCCTGTAGAATGGCTGGAATACTTTGAGGAGTGCATCATTTCCGATCCCTCTGCCGTTGTCGCTGACCATGACTTGGGCGAGACTGTCTGCAGTACTGATCTGGACACTGATTCTATGTTTTTCATGTCTCCTGTATTTGACGCTGTTATTCAATATGTTCACAAACACCCGGGACAGTTTCATCCTGTCTGCAGGAATGATGGTTTGACCCACATTATTTTCAAATGACAATTCAATGCTGGAGGTCTCAATCTCAAGTTTCAGCTCATCAATGATATGACTTAGAAGCTGATCCAATTCGACATTTTCCATAAGAAGCCCAGCACGCCCCTCATCCAGTCTCGAGAATAAAGACAGTTCATCAATCATCGTATCGAGTTCATCTGCTTTGGCCGCAATCGTCTTCAAATATTTCTCCCTCTTCTCAGGTGTCCCCGGCACTCCGTCAATGAGACCGTCAACATAGCCTTTTATGGAGGTGACAGGGGTTCTGAGATCATGGCCGATGCCCGCAATCATATGTCTCTTTTCTTCTTCATACCTCTCATTCAGTTCCTTCTCTATCTTCAGTTTCCGACGCATTCCATCAAATTCACGGGCGAGTGCCGAGATTTCATCTTTTCCTCCAGCAGTCACAGTGATATCAAGATTACCCTTCCCCATCTCCTTTGCTGCAGCACTCAGTCTGTCAAGTGGCCGGGTGATGCTTCTTGCAAGCATGAGGATGAGGAGGATGTTGATTAAGATGACCGCAAGGAGGAAAAGGACAAATCTCAACGTTGTGAATGCACTCGTGTTTTCTTCATTGACATCCGCCCCCGGGACGATGAAAAAGAGGTATCCGAGACTTATTTCAATGACAAAGAAGGCAGTCACAGGCAGTATGACGAGCAGTATGCTGGAAAGTGTCAGCCTTTGTTTTATCGTCATTGTGAACCTTCCTCCTTTTTACCATCTTATCAATTTGCGTATGATGAATGCCACTCCGCCGAGCAGGGTTCCGATCATTATACCCGTCACGATACTGCTCACCACAGCAGTAGACCGTATAATGATAGTGCTGATATAATCCGGAGCACCTGCGAGATTCCCTCCGAGTCCGGGCATGTCAGGGAAAGCAGCAGCCCAGAATACCTGGTGCACCAGTGCCAGCATAACTCCAAAAACGATGCCTGCAGCCAGCAGCATCCTGAATGGGTGTGCATTTCTGCACCAGACCGCCGCCGCAATCCAAATTAGTACCGGGATGAAAACAAAAAGCGAATTGATAAACGTGCCTTCTGTGAGCCAGCCCAGATCATGCAGAACAACTCGCGGCACCGCCAGCAGTGCTAAAAATAGGATGCTTAAAAATGATGTGCCTGTAAATTTACTCATGAACATTCTCCTTTTATTATGAATTAAACAAAGAATAAACAATGGAAATTATCAAATTCTGAAGTATATATTAAATATTTCTTAAGTATTTTCACATCACCTGATTCCAGTTTGCGTTATAATGTTCCACGGGGGTGATTTACATGTCAACATACACAATTGCAGGGGGCGGTATTGTCGGTGCCTCCATCGGCTATCATCTGGCGAAGGCCGGGCATACGGTTACATTGTATGACCGCGGGGATTCCGGGCAGGCCACTGCTGCATCAGCGGGCATCATCGCCCCATGGATCAGCCAGAAACGCAATAAGAACTGGTACCGGCTGGTGACTGCCGGAGCGAGATACTACCCTGAATTCGTCAAAACGCTAGAAGCGGAGACCGGGGTCTCCACCGGATATAAGCAGGAAGGCGTACTCTCTTTGTTCAAAGATGATGCGGTGCTTGAGAAAGGGTTCAAGCGGATCCATTCGAAGAAGGAAGACGCACCTGAGATGGGGGCCGTCTATAAAGTGGCCCGGGAGGATGTCCAAAAGATGCACCCGCACCTTACCGGCCTCTATCCCGGCGTCTATGTGGCAGGCGGGGGCCAGATCGAAGGGGCCAACCTTCTGAAGGCTCTTAAGGCAGGCTTCCTCCACTACGGCGGCCGGTGGCTCAATGAAGATTTCGACCGCAGCAAGGCAGAGGGTCTGCTGATTTACACTTCTGGCGCCTGGGCTATCGAACAGGATTACATCCCAAAAATCCGGCACCAGCGTTCCGAAGTATTCCATTTCGAAGTCGATGAGGTGGACAAAGTAACAGATACACCGGTCGTCATGGCACTCGGCCCGATCTATCTGGTTGAACTCGGTGCAAACAAATATGCAATCGGCACGACGCACACTGAGACTGAAAGCTTCTCCACTGAACCCTCTAAGGAAAACTATGAATATCTGAAGGAACTTGCAAAACGGTATTTCCCCGACTCACACATCAAGGACATCAGCATGATGGTCGGCCTCAAACCATTCGCACGCGACTATATGCCATATATAGGATATGCTGAGGAAAATGTATTCATCGCCAACGGCCTCGGCTCTACCGGACTTACAGCAAGCCCGGTACTCGGCAGGGAGATCACAAAATTCCTGAATGGCGAAGAGACTGATCTCGACTTCGATGATTATTCATATATATAAAGAAACAGCCCCGGATCGGGAATACCCCCGATCCGGGGCTGTCAATAATCATATTAATATGATTATCACGGTGACGACGTAATATATGAATAATACTGCATTTATAATGAGCAGCACTGTCGATAATGTATTTTTTCTGAACCTGACATTTACCGTGCTGAATAAAGTGCCCAGAATCGAGAGCAAAGAATTCAGGACCCAGATATATGAAGGTTCAAATAAAACCGCAAGGGTGACAACCAGTAACGGAATCACTGCACAGAACACTAACAGCATAAGATTCACCCCCTATGCGTCTGGACAACTGAGTTGCCATTTGGTTCCAAATTCATCAGTAAGCATCGCATGTCCTTTAGCGAAAAATGTCTCCCGCAGTTCCATTTCTGCATCATCGTATCTCATCAGTTGTACCGGTTCTGCAGACTTCTGCTTAAACACAAAGTATGGATTGACCGCCATTTAACCTTCCCCCTTCAAAAGTAAAACAATATTCCCGAAAGAACCCCTTTAAATATTTTTCATCATTCAGAATATTACAGTATTTTAAAAATAAAATCAATATACCCTCGTTTCCAAGCTGCAAATGTCTCCTGTTTTATTCACTTAGAGAAATTTATTTTGAATTCCCTGTTCCTTTTGGACTATAATGGATGGAAACAGTTTAAGTTTGAACTTATCTGGTCCTTGGAAAGAAGGTAGGATATATGAGTATTTTATACAACCAGAGTATTCTGAAAAACTTCTTTTATCTGTATGCAGCACTCTTCATACTATTCTTATTTTACTTCTTTACAGATATTGCAGCTTTAGGAACCATTGTCAGCATTACAGCATTTGCTGTTCTTCTCATCTCATGGCTTTTTGCATCCCGGCTGTTCAAGATGATCGGTGCCTCATTCGTAACAGTGGGTATCATTTTGAGCCTCACTGCCGGCGAGTCGCCGATGACGATTGTTACCAACACCACGAGTAATCTGCCGCTTTTGTTCTTCTTCAGCATACTTCCCTGGATTGGTACCGTTGTCAAAGTCGGCGGTCTTGATGAAAGCATTACAGATATGGTCCAGGATGAACAGAACAGAGTTGAAAAGATATACGGCAGAAGCTTGTTCACTACATATTTTCTCGGTGTATTCCTGAACCTTTCTGCGATATACATAATCCAGCAGGTGATGAGTGATCTTTTCAAAAAAGCGAGCGTCAGCCTGAGGCATGAATTCATCATAAAATCCACACTCCGTGCATTCTCCCTGGCAGTGATCTGGAGTCCGCTTGAAGTCATCGTCGGATTGACCGTCGATTCCACGGGGTTATCCTATTTCACACTGCTGCCCTGGCTTATATTATGTTCACTTGTAACCTGCCTGTCCGAAATTTATATCTCGCGCAAAGAGTTCAAGGATGTGACACTCGATGCACCATTTAAAGATATAAATAAAAAGGAGCTCAGGCATTCAATCCTGAAAATGATTGTCCTCCTTGCCAGCTTCATGTCACTCGTAATGACACTCAATATCTTTTCAAACCTGGGATTCGTCATGACAGTCGCACTGATCATCATTCCGTTCTCGTTCGTCACCGCTTTTATAATGCAGAAGTTCGAACTGTTCGTAAAAGGCGGCTGGACAGCATGGCGCAACCATAATAATACGCTTCAGAACTTTGCCGTGCTGTTCCTCTCCCTCGGTATATTTTCCGGAGGGTTCAATGTGAGTCCACTGCCCGGCCTGATGCGGCAGGTGTTCGGCTACATCGATTCCTTTGTAGTGCTGATACTCATTCTGATCATGCTCGTCATTTACGCACTGGCCATGTTCGGTGTCCACCCGATTGCCACCCTCGCCATTCTGTTCGAAGTGCTCAGCCCAATCATTAATGCAGATAATGTGCTGAGCATCGCAATCGTCATGATAGTATGCGGCCTTTCTATTGCACCCGCTGCTCCATATGGCCTTAACGCAACAATGACTTCACAGTATCTTGGGATCAATCCTTACAGAATCACTAAAATCAATATCGGATTCGCATTCAGGATGGGGTTCATCACAATCGCCATCGCCATGATTCCAATGCTGTTATGACCCGCGTAAAAAGCCCGGATTTGGTGGCCTCCACCAAATCCGGGCTTTTTACGTTTTCATATATAATTATGTCATCAGACCCTGGTACATGTATATGAATATGAAGAGGAGCAGCAGACCGATGATGACAAGGTTCAATATCCCGGAGAGCATCAGTACCACCATCTGCCATCCTTCATAGTTGCGGATGTATTTCACCAGCTTGTAGCCGATGAAAAAGACAAATGGTGCAACGAATAGATAGGAGAATATCAGCGGTGCATTCGTCTCCGGCTCCAGCTTCAAAACAAAGACGGATAGAAGGAATGCCAGCGTAAGAACGAGGAAATATCCAAGTGAAATGCCCCGGATCATCCGGTGCTCATTCCTTCCGGAGAAATACACCACGCCGAGTATAGCTGCTATGTAGAATAAAGCGATAAAATAAACCATGTGTGAATCTCACTTTCGTAAAAATTATATGATTTTCCGGCGTTCCAACAGGCCGTAAACCATTGGCCAGAGCCCCAGGACCAGAATGGCAGGAAGCATCCACCCGCCGATCAGAGAAGTTCCGTTGATGGCAACACTCAGCATCTCCAAAATGACTATGGAAAAAATGATAAAGACCATATTTTTCGTCAGGTTCAGAATTTTTCTGCTGTTGAGATAAAACTCCCTGCGGTTCGAATCACTCAGCCTGATCGGATAGTTATGTATCTCAGGATGTCTTTCAAGTGCTTCCATAGTTATACCCACAACAATTCCAATTAGCGGCAACATTAATAATTCAAAAGCCGTACCATAGCGGTCTGCATCACCTGACGCATTGAAATGGACCGGGACCCTTTCTGGAAGACTGTCCCACGTAAAGACCGTCAGGACAAGTGTTACTGCAAATATACTGTAGCCGGCAATATTCGCCATCATTTCCAAAACTGTCTTCGGAATATCAATGCGCTCTTTTTTGGACACAACAACCACTCTCCCCAATAATTTGACCCATCTCAGTATACTATATTATGTATGATAAAGAAAAAAACTGCAGACCGGTAAAAGAGCAATCACAGAAAAAGAGGAAGACAGAAAACTGCCTTCCTCTCATATCAGCTGCTCAAGCCGGTTATTTTACTGTTGCTTTGACATCCACTGGTATGCCATTCTGGGTCATTTTGGAATATGGGCACGCCTTATGTGCATCCTGCACATACTGATCGGCATCTGCTTGTTCCACGTCTTCAAACTCAACTTCGATTTCTGCAGCGAGTTTGAAACCGCCGTCGGAGTCATCCTTTTGCAGTTTGGCCGTGGCGATGACA
>Ga0079225_10000520_pt1 | contig 20732 bp, 16 predicted proteins | sample Poulit2012_FD_76344 | JGI IMG/M metagenome (GOLD analysis project Ga0079225, IMG submission 76344) | Agricultural soil microbial communities from Georgia to study Nitrogen management - Poultry litter 2012 | ecosystem: Environmental > Terrestrial > Soil > Agricultural land | place: USA: Georgia... | reverse complement strand
GGCACCGTCGCGATCCGACGGCACCGTCTTGAGCCTCTGACCGAAAGGACCGTCGTGGCGTCTCACACCTCTCCACTGTTCAACTCCGGCCTCACCGGTCACATCCCGGACGCCGACCCCGAGGAGACCCGGGAGTGGTTGGAGTCCCTGGAGGCCGTCCTGAAGAACGCCGGCGACCATCGGGCGCGGTATGTGATGCTGTCCCTGCTGGAGCGCGCGCAGGAGCGCGGCCTGGACGTACCGAGCCTGCTCACCACCGACTACGTCAACTCGATTCCGCCCGAGGAGGAGGTCACATTCCCCGGGGACGAGTACGTCGAGCGCCGCATCCGTGCCTACGCCCGGTGGAACGCGGCCATGATGGTCCAGCGCGCACAACACCCGGAGATCGCCGCTGGGGGCCACATCTCCACCTACGCCTCGTCGGCCAGCCTGTACGAGGTGGGGTTCAACCACTTCTTCCGCGGCCGGGACCATCCCGGCGGCGGCGATCAGATCTACTTCCAAGGGCACGCCTCCCCCGGCATGTACGCGCGTGCGTACTTGGAGGGCCGTCTCGACGAGCATCGCTTGGATGGTTTCCGGCAGGAGCTCTCCCATGCCGGATTCGGCGGCGGACTGCCCTCCTACCCACACCCGCGGCTCATGCCGGACTTCTGGGAGTTCCCCACCGTGTCCATGGGTCTCGGCCCGATCGCCGCCATCTACCAGGCCCGGTTCAACCGATACCTGCAAAACCGGGAACTGAAGGACACCAGCCAGCAGAATGTCTGGGCCTATCTGGGTGACGGCGAGATGGACGAGCCGGAAACCGTGGGGGCGCTGACCCTGGCCGCCCGGGAGAACCTGGACAACCTCACCTTCGTCATCAACTGCAACCTGCAGCGCCTGGACGGCCCGGTCCGAGGCAACGGCAAGATCATCCAGGAGATGGAGTCACTCTTCCGCGGGGCCGGGTGGAACGTCATCAAGGTGATCTGGGGACGGGAGTGGGACCCCCTGCTGGCCAAGGACCAAGACGGCGCGCTCGTGGACCTGATGAACGTCACGCTCGACGGCGACTACCAGACGTACAAGGCCGAGTCCGGTGGCTACGTCCGTGAGCACTTCTTCGGTCGCGACGAGCGCACCAGGTCCATGGTCGAGGACATGACCGACGAGCAGATCTGGGGCCTCAAACGAGGCGGGCACGACTACCAGAAGCTCTACGCCGCCTACGACGCCGCCACCAAGCACACGGGTCAGCCGACGGTCATCCTGGCCAAGACGACCAAGGGCTGGACCCTCGGATCACACTTCGAGGCGCGGAACGCGACGCACCAGATGAAGAAGCTGACGGTCGACGACCTCAAGCTGTTCCGGGACCGGCTCTACCTCGACGTGCCGGACTCGGCCCTGGAGGACCCCTACGAGGCGCCGTACCTGAAACTGGGCGAGGACTCCGACGAGTACGCGTACATGATGGAGCGTCGCCGGGAGCTCGGTGGCGGAATCCCGCGGCGGCGGGTGACGGTAGGGCCGCTGAGCATGCCCGACGAGAAGACTTACGATGTCACCAGCCGCGGCTCGGGGAAACAGCCGGTGGCCACGACGATGGCGTTCGTCCGGCTGCTCAAGGACCTGCTCAAGGACGACGAGCTCGGCAAGCGAATCGTCCCGATCATCCCCGACGAGGCCCGCACCTTCGGCATGGATTCACTGTTCCCGTCGCTGAAGATCTACTCTCCGCACGGGCAGCAGTACGCCTCGGTCGACCGCGAGTTGTTCTTGTCCTACCAAGAGGCCGAGAAGGGCCAGATCCTGCACGAGGGAATCAGCGAGGCCGGCTCGGTGGCGTCGTTCACCGCCATCGGCTCCTCGTATGCCACCCACGATCTGCCGATGATCCCCGTCTACATCTTCTACTCGATGTTCGGCTTCCAGCGCACCGGTGATGGGCTCTGGGCCGTCGGGGACCAGATGGCCCGCGGGTTCATGCTCGGCGCCACCGCCGGACGCACGACACTCAACGGGGAGGGACTACAGCACGAGGACGGGCACTCGGTGCTGCTGGCCTCGTCGAATCCCGCGGTAGTGCACTACGACCCTGCGTTCGCGTACGAGATTGGGCACATCGTGCGCTCCGGTCTGGAACGGATGTATGGGCCAGGCGCCAAGGACTCCGGTATGGACACCTCGCTCAACGGTGCGAATGTGTTCTACTACCTCACGGTCTACAACGAGCCATATCTCCAGCCGGCGGAACCGGAGGACCTGGACGTGGACGGGTTGCTCAAGGGTCTCTACCGTTACCGCCCCCAGGACGGAACCGTCGGTGACGATTCGCCACGCGCTCAGGTCCTGGCCTCCGGTGTGGCCATGCCCTGGGCGCTCGAGGCTCAAGAACGGTTGGCGGCGGAGTGGAACGTCGCGGCCGACGTGTGGTCGGTGACCTCGTGGAACGAGCTGCGCCGAGAAGCCCTCGATGCCGAGGAGTGGAATCTGATGAACCCGGGCGAGCAGCCCCGGGTTCCGTACGTGACCGAGCAACTCGGCGAGGCTCCCGGACCGGTCGTGGCGGTCAGCGACTTCATGCGCGCGGTTCAGGACCAGATCGCCCAGTGGGTTCCGCAGGAGTTCGCGTCGTTGGGCACCGATGGGTACGGCATGTCGGACACGCGCGCGGCACTGCGGCGGCACTTCAAGGTCGACGCGCAGTCGATCGTGGTCAATGTGCTCACCCAACTCGCCCATCGCGAGGAGATCGGCTGGGACGTCGTACACAAGGCGCTGGAGACCTACCAGTTGGACGACGTCACGGCCACGACGGCCGAGGAAGCAGGCGGCGAGAGCTGACTGGTCCGCACACACCGGGCGGGTTTTGTCTGAAGCGCACAACTTCGACGCTCCACCCCGTACGGGTCACGATGACGGTGTGCGTACGCTGCACGGCATGGTGACCCCGTCCGCGACCGCCCGCGACCGGTCGGTCAACAGCATGCGCCAGGCGACCGGCATGCTCACAACCGCGGCCATCGCCCGGATGGAGCAGCGCCTGCCGTGGTACCGGGAACTGCCCGCCGAGCAACGCTCCTGGGTCGGACTGGTGCTGCAGGCCGGTATCGCCTCGTTCATCGACTGGTATGCCGACCCGGACGGGCGCGCCGTGAGCCCCATGACCGACGTGTTCGGCACGGCCCCACGTGAGTTGATGCGTGCGGTGCGGTTGCAACAGACGGTGCAGCTCATCCGGATCGCGATCGAGGTGGTCGAAGACCACGTCGTCGAGGTCGTCGGCGAGAAGGACGCGGCGCACGTGCACGAGGGTGTGTTGCGCTACAGCCGGGAGATCGCGTTCGCGGCGGCCGAGGTGCATGCCCGTTACGCCGAGGCCCGCGGCGCCTGGGATGCGCGACTCGAGGCCCTGGTGGTGGACTCGGTGCTGCGCGGTGAGACCGACGACGACGTGCACTCGCGGGCCGGCGCCTTGGGATGGAGTGGGCACAGCGGCGTGGCCGTCGTCGTCGGCCCTGTCCGCGCTGGCCCAGGTGAGGACGCCGCCGACCACTGGCAGGGCGGGCTTCGACGAGCGGCGCGACAGGCGGCGATGGACGTGCTCTCCGCCGTGCAGGGTGATCGGCTGGTCGTGGTTCTGGGCCGGGTGGAGGACCCGGAGGCGGCTGCGGCCACGATCGCCGGATCGTTCGGCCCGGGACCGCTGGTGGTGGGACCCCTGGTCACCGACCTGGCATCCGCAGCCCACTCGGCCGCGCCGGCGATCTCGGGGATGCGCAGTGCGTGCGCCTGGCCGGATGCGCCACGCCCGGTCAGCGCCGATGCGCTGCTGCCCGAGCGAGTGCTGTCCGGAGACGTGGACGCACGTACCCGGCTGGTGCAACTGGCCGTCGACCCTCTCGCTGCCGGCGGACCAGTGGTGATCGACACCCTGGCGGCCTATCTCGACGCCGGATCTTCGGTGGAAGCCACCGCGCGGGCTCTGTTCGTCCACCCCAACACGGTGCGGTACCGCTTACGACGGGTGACCGAGTTGTCCGGGTTCACCACGTCCGATCCACGTGATGCGTTCGCGCTGCGCCTGGCGCTCACCCTGAGCCGCCTGCATCGCCCTGTCTGACGCACCCGTGCTGCTCGGTGGCCACTGAGCGACCGCTGGGTCACGGGTGGACTGATTTGGAGGAACCAAACAGATCCGCCGGAGCGACCTTGTTACGGACGCAGACGACGTTCGCGCGCCACGACCAGCAAGGTGGACATGTGCTCGTCATCGTCGCGCCCGGTCAGGGTGCCCAGTCCCCAGGATTCTTGACGCCATGGCTCGAGGACCCCGCGTTCCGGGATCGGATCGAATGGTTGTCGGTGGTGGCCGATCTCGACCTCGTCCATTACGGCACCCAGGCAGACGCCGAGACGATCCGCGACACCGCCGTGGCCCAGCCACTGCTCGTCGTCGCCGGCCTGGTCAGCGCGATCACCCTCTTTCCCCAGCCGGCCGATGCCTTCACCCGGGTCGGTGCTGCCGCCGGGCACAGTGTCGGTGAGATCGCGGCGGCCGCAGGCGCGCGGGTGATCAGCGCGGAACAGGCGATGGTTTTCGTTCGAGAGCGCGGCAAGGCTATGGCCCGCGCGGCCGCGGCGGCACCGACCGGCATGACCGCGGTCCTCGGCGGTGAGCCGGACACCGTGGTGGCCTCGCTGGACCGCCATGGGCTGACCGCGGCGAACATGAACGGCTCCGGCCAGATCGTCGCCGCGGGCACTCAGGAGCAACTCCAGGCGCTCGCCGACGACCCGCCCGAGGGAGTGCGCCTGCGCCCGCTGCCGGTCGCCGGCGCGTTCCACACCCGGCACATGGGACCGGCGGTGGAGACGCTCGGAGGCTACGCACGGGCCATCAGCACCCACGACCCCCGGACCCGGCTGGTCTCCAACGCCGACGGTCATGTCATCCACGATGGCGCCGAGGTCCTGGGCCGCCTCGTCGGGCAGATCTCCCAGCCGGTGCGCTGGGACCTGTGCATGCAGACCTTCAGCGACCTCGGCGTGACCGGAATGCTGGAGATGCCGCCGGCCGGGACGCTGACCGGGCTGGCCCGTCGGGCCCTTCCGGATGTCGAGACGTTCGCGCTGAAGACACCCGACCAACTCGAGCAGGCGCGTGACTTCGTCGACCGCCACGCCTCCGAGAACCCCTTGGCGACCAACCCCACGTGGCGGCTGGTTGTCGCGCCCATGAAGGGCACGTTCACCTCGTCCGGCGCCGACACCGGCACGGCGGTACCAGCCAGTTCGCAGGTCGGCACCGTCAGTTCATTGCGTGACACCATCCCCGTCAACGCGCAGCACGGCGGCACCATCATCGAATGGCTGGCCGAGGACGGCGACCCCGTCGCGCCCGGTCAACCCCTCGTGCGACTGCATCCCGAAGGAGTGAGCTGATGGCCGGTCGGATCCAGGCACCGCGCCCGGAGCACGACGCCGCGATACTCGGCCTCGGCGTGTACCGCCCGTCGCGGCGGATACCCAACGCGGAGATCGTCGACCGGTTGGATTCCTCGGACGAGTGGATCCGGCAGCGTTCGGGCATCCGGGCCCGCCGCTGGGCCGCCGAGGACGAGACGGTGATCGCGATGAGCGTCGCCGCCGGACGCGATGCGATCAAGGACGCCGGGCTCACGGGTGCAGACATCGACGGTGTCATCGTCTCCACCGTCAGCCATCTGTATCAGACACCCTCGGCTGCTGCCGAGATCGCGCACGAGCTCGGGTCACTGGGTGCCGCCTTCGACATCTCCGCCGCGTGCGCCGGGTTCTGCTACGGCCTGGCGATGGCAGCCGATGGCATCCGGTCCGGCAGCAACACCAATGTGCTGGTGATCGGGGTCGAACGGCTCTCCGACCTGACCGATCGCGACGACCGCAGCTCGGCGTTCATCTTCGCCGATGGTGCCGGCGCCGTCGTCGTCGGACCGTCGGCCGAAGCCGGGGTCGGACCGGTCGTATGGGGCTCACAAGGTGAGCACCTCGATCTGATCCGTCAGCGGGAGAGCTGGTTCGAGGCCATGGCGGCCGACGACGGGCCCCGGGTGCCGCATCTGATCATGGAGGGCAACCCGGTGTTCCGCTGGGCCTCGTTCGAGATGGCCAAGGTGGCACAACGGGCCTTGGACGTGGCCGGGGTCAGCGCCGAGGACCTCGACGTGTTCATCCCGCACCAGGCCAACGACCGCATCACCGACGCGTTGGCCCGCACGCTGAAACTGCCCGCGCACATTCCGATCGCCCGGGACATCGTCGAGCAGGGCAACGCCTCGGCCGCCTCGGTCCCCTTGGCCATGCAGACCATGCTCGAGGAGGGAACCGCGCACAGCGGCGACCTCGCCTTGATGATCGGGTTCGGGGCCGGGCTGGTCTATGCGGCACAGGTGGCCCGCGTGCCGTAATCGGTCCGCGGCTCCGCCGTGTCCAGGTCGTACCGTGATCCTGCACCAATCCCTACCGAGAAGAAGGAGCCCGACAGTGGCAAGCACCGAGGAAATCCGCAGCGGCCTCGCCGAGGTCGTCAACGAGATCACCGGCGTGCCGGCTGACGACGTGCAGCTGGACAAGACCTTCACCGACGACCTGGACATCGACTCGCTGTCGATGGTGGAGATCATCGTCGCGGCCGAGGAGAAGTTCGGCGTCACGATCCCGGACGAGGAGTCGAAGAACCTGTCCACCGTCAGCGATGCGGTGAGCTACATCGAGAAGGCGCAGGCCTGAGACGATGACCGACTCCCAGGATCGTGTCGTCGTCACAGGCCTCGGTGCGACCACGCCCGTCGGCGGCGATGTCGCGTCCACCTGGGACGCCTTCCTCACGGCGCGGTCCGGCACGCGACGGCTGGATCAGGAGTGGGCCGAGCAACTGCCTGTCCAGATCGGCGCGCCCGCGGCGGTCGACCCCTACGAGGTTCTCCCGCGGGTGCAGGCGCGCAGATTGGACCGCTCGGCCCAGTTCGCGCTCATCGCGGGCCAACAGGCCTGGTCGGATGCGGGAATGGGCGAGGACACGGTGGACGACGAGCGGCTGGCTGTGGTGTGCGCCTCCGGCATCGGCGGGGTCACCACGCTGCTGAACAACTACGACGTGCTCAAGGAGTCCGGCCCTCGCAAGGTCTCCCCACTGGCCATCCCGATGCTCATGCCGAACAGCCCCGCGGCCACGATCGGGCTGGAGATCGGGGCCAAGGCTGGTGTCCACACACCGGTCAGCGCGTGCTCGTCCGGCTCGGAGGCGGTGTCTCTGGCCTTGAGCATGATCCGGTCTGGTCGCGCCGACGTCGTCGTCGCCGGCGGGACCGAGGCGGCGATCCACCCGCTGCCGATGGCCGCATTCGCCAACATGCAGGCGCTGTCCCGGCGCAACGACGACGCCGAGCACGCGAGCCGCCCATGGGACGTCGAACGGGACGGGTTCGTCCTCGGTGAGGGTGCCGGTGTTCTGGTGCTCGAGTCCGAGGCACACGCACGCGCCCGAGGAGCACGGATCTACGCCGAGGTGGCCGGAGCCGGTATGTCCGCGGACTCGCACCACATCGCCCAGCCGGATCCGACCGGTGCCGGTGTCGTGCGTGCCCTGAACGAGGCCATGTCCGACGCGCAGGCCGCGCCGGAGGACATCGTGCATGTCAACGCACACGCCACCTCGACACCGCTGGGCGATGTCGCTGAGGGCAGCGCGCTGCGGCAGGCGCTCGGTTCCGCCGCAGACGGGGTCACGTTGACCTCGACCAAGTCCGTGACCGGCCACCTCCTCGGCGGTGCGGGCGCGGTCGAGTCGGTCGCCACCGTGCTGACCCTGTATCACCGGCAGGCCCCGGCTACTGCCAACACCGAGACGGTGGACCCGGAGCTGGACCTCGACGTCGTGCTGGACAAACCGCGGTCGCTGCCCGACGGGCCGGTCGCCGCACTGAACAACTCATTCGGCTTCGGCGGGCACAACATCGTCTTGACGTTCCGGAGCCTGTGATGAGCTCGACCGTTGCCCCGGCGCAGTCCGATGCTCGGGTCAAACCCCCGCGCGAGGAGGACCCGCGCAACCCCAACCACCGGTTGGCGGCGTTCTTCGACGCCGGCACGGTGGAGTTGCTCGGGCCCGACGACGACAGCGGCATGCTGGCTGCCATCGGCACGGTGTCCGGGATCACGGCGGTGGCCTTCTGCTCCGATGCCACCGTGATGGGCGGGGCAATGGGCAACGACGGCTGCCAGGTCGTCGTCGACGCCTACGAGCGCGCACTCGCCGAGGGTGTGCCGGTCGTCGGGCTGTGGCACTCGGGGGGCGCGCGGCTGGCCGAGGGTGTTCTCTCGCTGCACTCGGTGGGGCGGATCTTCGAGGTGATGACGCGGGCCTCGGGACGGGTGCCGCAGTTCTCGGTGGTGCTCGGCCCGGCTGCCGGTGGTGCGGCCTACGGTCCCGCGTTGACCGACGTCGTGATCCTAGGGCCCGAAGGGCGGATATTCGTCACCGGTCCCGACGTCGTGCGTTCGGTGACCGGCGAGCAGGTCGACATGCTGCGTCTGGGTGGCCCGGAACCGCACGGCCGGCGCTCGGGTGTGGTGCACCTGGTGGCCGACTCCGAGGCCGCGGCCATCGAGCGGGCGCAGGAGCTGACCAGGCTGTTCGGCGCGCAGGGCGACGTCGATCTGGACACCCTCGTGGACCGGGACCTGACCTCGTCCATGCCGGACTCCCCCAAACGCGCGTACGACGTGCATCCGGTGATCGACGACCTGCTCGACGAGGGCACCTCGCTGGAACTCCATCCCCGGTGGGCGCCGAACATCGTGACCACTCTGGGCCGACTGGCCGGGCGCACGGTCGGTGTGGTGGCGAACAACCCGCTGCGGCTGGGTGGTTGCCTGGACTCGACGTCGGCGGAGAAGGCGGCGCGGTTCGTCCGGATGTGCGATGCGTTCGGCATCCCGATCCTGGTGCTGGTCGACGTGCCCGGTTACTTGCCTGGTGTGGGTCAGGAGTGGGACGGAGTCGTCCGCCGGGGCGCGAAGCTGCTGCACGCTTTCGCCGAGGCCACGGTGCCCTGCGTCACGCTGGTCACCCGCAAGGCGTATGGCGGTGCCTACATCGCGATGAACGCGCGATCGCTGGGTGCCACCAAGGTCTTCGCGTGGCCACACGCCGAGATCGCGGTGATGGGCGCGGTGGCGGCGGTACGGATCCTGCACCGACGCAAGCTGGCTGAGGTGGCGCCCGAGCTGCGTCCACAGATGGAGCAGGAACTGGCCGCCGAGCATGAGAAGGTTGCCGGCAGTTTGACCAGGGCGATGGAGATCGGGGTCGTCGACGACATCGTCGAACCGAATGCGACGCGTGCGGCGTTGGCCGGGGCGATCATGCAGACCTCGCACAACCGAGGTGCACACGGCAACATCCCGTTGTGAGCGTCCTGCTCAAACCACCTGGTGTAGCCACCGAACGGGGGCACCTTCACCGGCATAGCGGAACGGCTCTAGTTCGTCGTCCCACGGTGTGCCCAGCAACTGGTACATCTCGTCCTCGAGGGTGACCTCTCCCAGCGCAGAACGCACGATGGCAGATTTGATCCGGTCCTCGGGGATCATGATGTCGCCGTGCACGCCGACGGTGGCGTGGAACACGCCGAGGGTCGGTGTGCAAGAGTAGCGCTCTCCCTCGTGGCCGGAGCTGGGTTCCTCGGTCACCTCGAACCGCAAGTGCATCCAGCCGCGCAGGGCCGAGGTCAGCGAAGCGGCTGTGCCCCGCGAGCCGTGCCAAGCGAACTCGGCACGAAAGAGCCCAGGCGCGGCGGTTTGCGGCACCCACTCAAGTGAGACACGCGTGCCTAGTACGCCGGCAACCGCCCACTCGACATGCGGGCAGAGCGCCGAGGGAGCGGCGTGGATGTACAGGACGCCACGAGTCGTCATCAGATCCTCCAGCAGGTCGAGAAGCGCCTTCCCCTGCGATCCTCACCCGTGGCGGTGCTGACTGACGGGCTCCATCATGCCTTACCAGCTGCGCGAGCACCACAACCCGGTCCCGGCGAGGCCCGGCGTGTCGCGGCGCGAGCAGATGTGCGCTGCCGAGGATGCCAAAGATGCCACTAGTCGGTGACGGGGATGTAGATGGTGACCGACTCACCATTGATGAAACCGTGCTGATCGAGCGGCAGCACCGAGGCTTCGACGCCGTCTGGAGTGAAACTCATGTGGGTCACCGTGGATGGGTCCAACCCGAGCGACGAAACGATGCTGGCGTATCGGCCCCGTTCAATGGCAGACGTTCCCGGGTCGATCCAGGTCATGGCTGCCCCCCTTTAGCTCCCCAGGCGGCTCCTGCCGCGGCCCCCGACCAACATGTAGCCAAGACTCACCATACCCCCTAGCGGGCATTTAGGACAGCCCTGACTTTTGTCTCTTTACAGACACCGGCAAACGACGCTCCATCACGGTATCGAGTAACGTCGGGCGACTCGGGCGGCACATCACCATCGGTGTCGGCGAGGTGCCGCCCGATTCGGTTCGCGTCGGCCACGCTGGTAGGCTCGGACGCCGTTGATCGCCGCTGATCATGCAGTCCCGCATAGCTCAATTGGCAGAGCATTCGACTGTTAATCGAAGGGTTGCTGGTTCGAGTCCAGCTGCGGGAGCTCCACGTCCATCCCGGCGTGCAGCGACCCCGGGGCGGTAGCTCAGCCGGTCAGAGCAGAGGACTCATAATCCTTTGGTCATGGGTTCAAGTCCCATCCGCCCCACTACCAGGCAAAATGCGAGTATTCAGTCCCGTACATCGGTCGTACAGAGGAGTACGACTCGGGACCGTGAGTACTAACCATGCTCTGAACCAGAACGCGGGGATCCCGCTGATCGACCTGCTCGACGACTGGCGCGTCCACCTGCGCGCAAAGGGCCGACGGCCGCTGACCATCGACTCGTACCTCGCCGCCGGGCGCACATTGTGCACGTACCTGGAGGCGAACGGGATGCCCGCCGACGCCGCCGCGATCACCCGCGAGCACCTCGAGCACTTCCTCGGCGACGAGCATGAGCGTGTCTCCGCGACGACCGTGGCCAAGGACCTGAGTTGCACAGGTTTAGTGCCCTGGCGCGTTGACTGGGGGTAGCTGGTCACTCCCGACCATTGGGACCGCTTCCTGGCCCTGCACGTTCCGCGGCAGGACCAACGAACCGGTGAACCACTGACCGGGCGATCGCTGACCATGGCCGAGAACAAACGCGATGGGCTCGAACACTTCTACCGGCATGACATGCGCGTGGTCCCTGGGCCGGCACCGCGCTCGGCGTTGTGCAGGCGGTCAATACCTTTGAGCACAATGGCGCCATCGTGCGCGGCACCAGCAGAGCGGAGCGCAACATGCTCCGTCCTGTGACCGGTGACTTTGGCGCTACGGATCGCATGACCTGGAACACGCTGACCAAGGTCCTGGAAAACGCGTGAGATCGTGCCTGGTTCCCCTCCCGCTGCGGCGGGAGGGGCCAGGGCCCCCTTTTTGCCCACGACTGGGGGATGGCTGACCTGCGTGCGGGCAGTAGGGGTCCCTTGCACTCGGCACAGCGGCCTACACCTGCCTAGTTCTCGGGGAAGGCCTGCTCACATCGGGCTGGGTTGAAGGTACTGGCGCCCTGACTGATACCGCCAGATCGTGTGGTCGAGGTAGGTGGCGTTGACTCCGACGGTATCCGCTGGCACCCCAGATGGCCCAACTCGGGCTGGCACCGGGGTATGTCTTCTCGATGAATACCAGCGGGCGCAAGTCGGACCTTGCTCAGCTGATGGCCCCGGAGTCAGCGCTCGTGCTGGTGGACGACTAGCAGGTCTTCGCCCTGAGCGAGTTCAAGGCGAAGTCGATCCGGATCGCGTGGGAATCAGTCTTCACGCGCTCCATGTTCGGCACAGAAACGATGGCTCGGCAGGGCGAGATCCTCCACCGAATTGCCACACACATCGAAGGACTCGGCGATGAACACTGCGCTGGCGTCGGGTCCCCTCGTAGGTGTACACAGAAGCGATGAGCACGCAAAACACGCCGGACGAGAATGTCCTGAAGACGGGCAATGCGAACATGCAGCGCGGCCTCGAGCAGGCAGGTGGCAAACTCACCCTCACCGATCAGCGACTCCTGTTCGAAGCGCACAAACTGAACTTCAATTCCAAGTCAGCCGAGGTACCCCTGTCCGCAGTGCGCGAGGTCACCCCGGTGTGGACCAAGTTCCTGGGCGCGATCCCACTGATGCCGAACTCGCTGGCCGTCACCACTGCCGACGGGCACAAGTACCGCTTCGTCGTTACTGGCCGCGAGGCCTGGAAGCAGGAGATCGAACAGGCGCTGGGGCGGTGACCCGCAAGCTACGACCCACACTCAGCGTCGAGATGGCGGCCGAGCATCGGATAGCGCCGCGGCAGCCAGACGGCAGACCTCGTCGCGTGGAAGAGAGCGAGCCGTCCCGGTCAACCGGGCCAGCCGCTCGCGTCCCAGGACCTGGCCCAGATCCTCCCGCAGCCTCTGATAGCGCTCGGCGTCGTGGCCGAAGGGAACAGGTGCCGTCCGTGCCTGTTCGGCGGCAGCAAGCAGTAGAGCGGCCTCGTCGTTGTCACCCAGCCGTGCAAGTAGTTCCGCGAGAATCCGGAGGGTGTTCCACAGTGTGGCCCACCGGCCGCCCAGCTGCTGCTGTTCCAGCAAGGAGCCGGTGAGCGGAGATCCCGGCACGCGGTCATCGCCACCGGTGTGTTCAACCGGCCGCAGCTGTCCGGATGGGCGATGGAGCACGGATTCAAGGGTGAGATCCTGCACTCGTCGGCCTATCGAGACGCCGCGTATTTCGCCGGGCGAACCGTCGTGGTCGTCGGCGCCTGCACCTCCGGGATGGAGATCGCCTACCAGCTTGCGATCGGTGGCGCCGACAAGGTCCGGCTCGCGGTGCGCACCCCGCCCAACATCCTCTTCCGGGAGGTCAACGGCGTGCCGGGCGACCTGGCCGCACCACTGCTCTTCCACCTGCCGACCGGGGTCGCCGACCGGCTGATCTTCGCCGTGCAGCGGCGGATGATCGGCGATCTGAGTGCGTACGGGTTGCCGAGTCCCACCCAGGGGATGATGGCGCGACAGAAGGCGGACGGTTCGGGCCCTGCCGTTGTCGACCCCGTGGTGCTCGAAGCGATCCGTAGCGGGGCGATCCAGTGTGTTCCTGCGGTCACCGGATTGACCCCCGACGGGGTCGTATTGGCCGATGGCAGTCATCTGGACGCAGACGCGGTCATCCTCGCCACCGGCTACCAGACTGGTCTCGCCGACCTCGTCCGCGGGCTCGGCGTGCTGGATGATCGTGAGTTGCCGCTCGACTGTACCGGCGGTGAGGCGGCTGCGGGCCTGCGGTTCGTCGGTTACGTCTTCCGACCGGGCTTGACTGGGTACGTCGGGAAGATCGCCAAACGGGTAGCCCGGGAGATCGCTGAGCAGAGGGCGCGAAAGCCCCTCGAGACCAAAGCCTGACCTCAATCGGGGAAGTAAAGGGATGCGGGCTACGCACCGAACAGGCGGGGCACGAACTCCACGGCCAGCGCGACAGCAGCGACAATGAGCAGCGCCCCAGCACCCACCAGCGTGCGGCGATATCCGGTGTCGCTCAGGTACCGTCGTCCGCCGGCAACGAGACCGGCGATCGCGACCTTGGCGCCCACCAGGGTGAGGTAGAAACCGACCACCAGGGCTACCGCACCACCTGGTCCGGAGCGCCAGGCGGAGATCGTCATCGGACCCAGCACGGTTGCCCACGCCACCCAGGGATGTGGACTGAGCACGTTGACGGCAGCAGCTCGGTAGAGGGCGCCGGCCACGGCACGTGAACGGCCCGCCTCCCCGCGCTCCAGCGTTGCCGTCTGGGCGTCGCGGATAGTGGATACGCCCATCCATACGACGACAAGGGCCCCGACCACACCCAGCACGCTCAGCGCCGTGTCGGAGAGGCGGTCCAGGATCACCAGTACCACGGCGATGATGAGGGCGTCGGTCACCAGTGGCCCACAGGCGGCTGCCGTACCGGCCCGCCAGCCGGAGCGCAGTGTAGAGGTGATGACCAGCACCAGTAGCGGCCCTGGACTCACGCCTGCAGCAAGGCCGACCGACAGGCCCAGCATCAGTGCATCCACGCCGGGACCGTATCGCGCCTTCGCGCAGCCGACCCCCCGGCACTCTCAGCCGAGGTCGGCGCGCACCATCTCAACGGCCTCATGGACAGCCGCGAGCACATCCGGTTCCGAGAGGTCGAGCTCGGTGTCGGGGCTCGCGGTCCAGAGGATCGCGTCATCGGAGGCGCGACGACGAGCAGTAACCCGCACTCCGTACGACTCCGTGACCAGCACCTCGCGTGAGACGATCACGCTCCCGGTGACCTGCTCGCGCACCACGTCGACGAACGGCCCCGGTGCCTCCAGCTCGACCCGTCGTCGCCGAGGCTTCTCGCCGGCATCCACGGTCTCGACCACGTCCAGGGTGGAACTCTCCCGGTCCCAGGCCGCGTGCTCGATCCCCTCCCAACCGAGGAACTCGGCGTCTCCGAGTGCCGGGAAGTGCAGGCCGTAGGTCGTGGCCATGACGTCGCCGTCGCCAGTGGGCGCGGTCGCCAGGACACGCTCGCCGGCAGCCAGACCGGACGGTCGCGAACGTCGGCCGAACAACGGGCTCATGGCCAAACCCTAGTTCCCGAACCCTAGTTCCCGTGCACCTGTTCGCGACGCTCCTCGTACCGCGAGCGCACGTCACGGTAGGCCTCCACCGCCGCCGAGTCCGGCTCGACCATCACCTCGCTCGTCAGCTCCCATCGCGGTGGGTTGGCCTCCCCCGCCAGTGCCCAGGCGGCCTGGGCCGCAGCGCCTCGCGCGACGTACTCTCCGGGCGGCGGCACCAGGACCGGGACACCGAACAACGACGCCGCCACGTGCTGCACGGCCTGCGAGCGCGCGGCCCCGCCGACGAGGACCACCCGCCGTACCTCGACACCGGCGGCCTCCAGCGCGGTGATCCCAGCGGCCAGTCCGCACAACATCCCCTCGACCGCCGCTCGGGCAACGGCCTCCGGCGTGAGTGAGGCTCGCGTCAGTCCCAGCAGTGTTCCCGTGGCCTCTGGTAGATCCGGCGTGCGCTCGCCGTCGAGGTAGGGAAGCAATGTCAACCCCTCCGCGCCGATGCTGCCGTGTAACGCCAGTCGGTCCAGGCCGGCCACGTCAGTGCCCAGCATGGACGCCGTCGCTGAGAGCACCCGTGCCGCGTTCAACGTGCACACCAACGGCAAGTACCTGCCGGACGCGTCGGCAAAGCCGGCGATGATCCCGGTGGCGTCGCTGGTCGTCGTGTCGGCCGGCGTGAACACCGTTCCCGAGGTCCCGAGCGAGACGATCACGTCGCCCGGTTGGACACCGAGCCCGAGGGCGGCACCCATGTTGTCTCCGGTGCCGGGCGCGACCGCCGCACCGTTCGGTGTGTGCCCGACGATCTCCGCCGGGCCGGCGACTCGGGGCACCTGGGGCGTGGACCCAAGGGCGAGCTCGAGCAGGTCGGGCCGGTACTCATCCGTGCGCGCGGACCAGTATCCCGTGCCTGAGGCATCGCCACGATCCGTGGTGATATCCGCGGGCCGATCCCGCAACTGCCAGGTCAGCCAGTCGTGCGGGAGGAGCACACGGCGCACCCGCCGGGCGGTCTCGGCCTCGTGGCGGGCCAGCCATCGCAACTTGGTGACCGTGAAACTGGCCACCGGCACCACCCCCACGGCCTCCGCCCAGGCCTGCGGGCCGCCCAGTTCCCTGACGAGCTCGGCCGCGGCGCCGGCGGAGCGGGTGTCGTTCCACAGCAGCGCCGGACGCACGACCTCGTCGTCGGCGTCGAGCGTCACCATGCCGTGCTGCTGCCCGGCCACGGCGACCGCATCAGCCCGCGCCAGCAGCCCCGTGTCCGCCTGCATCAGGGCGTCCCACCAATGGTGTGGATGCACCTCGGTGTCCTCGGGGTGTGTGGCTCGCCCCTCGTCAACGACGACGCCGGTATTGGCATCACACAGCACGATCTTGCAGGACTGCGTGGACGAGTCAATACCGGCTACGAGCGTCATGCCACGATCATGCCTGCCCGAGCCTGCCGACGCACCAACCCCGCTCGGTTTATGGCCGGCGGTCGCCGTCACCGTCGCCGCCACCGTTCGGGCGTGTATCCCGGCGCGTGCGACGGTTCCGCGCGATCGCCTGCCGGATCGGAGGCACCACCACTCCCTCGGTAGCCAACTGTGCCCGGGTGGCACGACGGCTGCGCAGCACTCCGACCACGCCGACGGCCATGACGATGAACTGCACCGACATGGCGACCCGGAAATCGTCGAGACCGAACGCCCCGCCACCGGAGACCAAGTCCAGCGTCCCGCCGATCCCGGCGATGGCCAGCAACGATGCGGTGAAGCCTCCGACGTTCACGATCCCGTTGGCGGTGCCGAGATTGCTGGCGTGGTTGAACGTGCGCGCGTAGTCGAACCCGATCATCGATCCGGGCCCACCGGCGGCGATCACCACCACCAGCACCACAAGCAGGGCCACCGGAGCCGAACCCGGCCATACCAGGACCACGGCCCACATCGTGGCGGCTCCGGCCACGGCCGTCAGCACCAGCCAGGACCGTCGCAGTGGATGCCGGCGCGTGGCATCGCCCACCACCGGTGCCATGACCAAGCCCGCCAGCGGCAGCACCATCAATACCGTGCTGGCCGTTCCCGGGGTCAGGCCCTGACCGGCGACCAGGAACGGATAGCCCCACATCAGCGCGAAGATCGTGGGCGGGAACTGGGTGACGAAGTGGGTCCACAGCCCGAGCCGCGTGCCCGGTTGCCGCCAGGTGTGCACCAACTGCCGCCAGACCTCGCCCATCGTGGGCTCGCGTCGGACGGTGTCCCCGTCGGTGTGGTCGTCGTGCCGGTCGCCGCCGGGGCGGTCCTGGACGAGCACACCGACCAGCAGGCCGACGACGACGGAGATCGCGCTCAGCGACACGAACGTCGTCACCCACCCGGTGAGCTGCAACAGCAGAACGAGCGGGAACGCGCTGAGCAGTTGACCGAACTGGCCGAGCGTGCCGGTCAACTGGGTCATGAGCGGTACCCGCTGTGGCGGAAACCACCACACAACCAGGCGCAGCACGCACGCGAACGTCGTCGCGTCACCCGCGCCGACGAGCACCCGCCCGACCAGTGCCAAGGGCACCGACTGCGCCAGGGCGAGTACCAACTGACCCGCCGCCATCAAGATGGCCCCCGCCACCAGCAGCCGTCGGGAGCCGAAGCGGTCCAGAGCCAGCCCGACCGGGATCTGCAGTACCGCGTAGACCACGAGTTGGACGACCACGAACATGGACAGCGCCGTCGCGCTGGCACCGAACCGCTCGATCGCCTCCAGACCGGTCACGCCCAGCGAGGTGCGGTGCAGCACGGCGACGATGTAGGAGGCCAGGCCCACAGCCCAGACCACATACGCCGCCCTGCTCGGACGTGTGTTCACTCGCCAGCCAGTCCTCGCTCCCGCAGCTGACGCCGACGGCTCTCCAGGGCCATCAACTCGGAGAACAGCCGGTTGTACGCCTCGGTCTCCGCGGCGGGATCGGTCCGCTGTAGCCGAGCCTTGACGGTCACCAGCTCCCGGGAGACCCACACCTCGTGTAGCCGGAACACCAGCGAGTTGGCATAGCGGGCCAGGGTGTCCTCGTCGGTCGGGACCTCCTCGACACTCAGTTCTCCCAGCACCTGCTGGGCCACCCGCTCGGCCACGTGCTGGCGTAGCGCACTGACCCACTCCGGCCCGCCGGTCTGGCTGGCACAGCCTCCGGCATGCGCGATGCTGGCCCGCAGTCGCCGGTGCACCGGGGAGCGGTAGGCCTCCTCGCCCACCTCGTCGAATGCCGGACCCGCCAGGGCGGGTCGTTGCACCGCCACTCGGAGGACGTCGCGCTCGAGCGTGAGCGTCTGGGGATCGACGTCGCCGTGCGGGTTCTGCGGCGCCGAGTCCGGACCGCTCTGGGGTGTCTCCTCGCCGCGGGCGGGCTCGGCCCGGCCGGTTCCATTGCCGCGGGCCGCCGAACGCACCCGGTGCACCACCGCGAGCTCATCCGGCGCGCCGACCCAGCCGGCGAGCCGTCGTGCATACTCGTCCCGCAGAGCACGGTCGCGGATCTGGCCCACGAACGGCACTGCGCGATCGAGGGCGTGGGTGCGGCCCTCCGGGTTGTCCAGGTCGAAGTCGTCGACCATGGTGCGGATGGCGAACGCGAACAGTGGCTGGTGCCGGGCGACGAGCTCGCGCACCGCGGCGTCCCCCGCCTTGAGCCGCAGATCGCAGGGATCCAGTCCGGACGGTTCGATGGCGACGTAGGTCTGCCCGACGAACCGTTGGTCCCCCTCGAAGGCCCGCATCGCCGCCTGTCGTCCGGCTTCGTCACCGTCGAAGGTGAAGATGACCTGCCCGCGGAACTCGTCCTGGTCCCGCAGCAGCCGCCGCAGGATACGGGTGTGTTCGTCCCCGAACGCCGTCCCACAGGTGGCGACCGCGGTGGTCACCCCCGCCAGGTGGCAGGCCATGACGTCGGTGTATCCCTCGACGACGACGGCCTGCGAACTGCGCCCGATGTCCTTCTTGGCCCGCGACACCCCGTAGAGCGCCTGGCTCTTCCGATAGATCGGGGTCTCGGGGGTGTTCAGGTACTTCGCCTCGATCCGGTCGTCGTCGAACAGGCGGCGCGCACCGAAACCGACGACGTCACCGAACAGGTCTTGGATGGGCCAGACCAACCGGCCCCGGAACCGGTCATACGGCGTTCCCCGGCCCTGGGCGACCAGACCAGCCGCCAGCAGCTCCTCATCGGTGAACCCACGTTGGCGCAGGTGGTGTCGTAGCACCTCACCACCTCTGGGCGCGTAGCCGACGCCGAACATGGCGGCTGCCTCGCGGTCGAATCCGCGCTCGTCCAGGAACGTCCGGCCGGCAAGCGCCTCGGGGCTGGTGAGCGCCTCGGCGTAGAAATTCGCCGCGAGCCGATGAGCTTCGACCAGCCGGGTCCGCTGTTCCCGGCTCTGTCGCGGGGCGGTTCCGGCGGCGTCGTCCTCGTAGCGCAGCTGTACCCCGACCCGATCGGCGAGCCGCTCGACAGATTCCGGGAACGTCAGCCCATCGATGCGCTGCAGGAACGCGAAAACGTCGCCACCCTCACCGCAGCCGAAGCAGTGGTACATGCCGCGTGCCGGGGTGACGTGGAACGACGGTGTCTTCTCGTCGTGAAACGGACAGAGCCCCTTGAGCGACCCGCTGCCCGCCCGGCGCAATGTGACGTACTCGCCTACGACGTCGTCCACCTGAGCCCGCTCACGAACAGCGACGATATCCTCGTCACGGATGCGGCCAGCCACACGACCGAGTGTACGGGCCGATGCCGTATCGGACGGTGCGCCGTCCACCGGTGGGCTCAGCGCAGCCTCTCGTGCCAGGCATAGGCCGAGACGTCGGTCAACGACGCGACCTGGTCGATCACCACGCGTAGCCGCGCGTCGTCGTCGGCGGCGGCGAACCAGTCCTCTCGGAACGCGGCCTCCAACCCATGTGGCGCGTGTTTCAACAACGCGTCGACGAGCTCACCGAGCAGTTCTCGTTGCCGGGCTTGCAGTGAGGTCCGATGGTCCGTGGTCATGACGTACAGCACCGCGAGTCCCTTGAGTGTTGCGACCTCGACGGCGATCTCGCGCGGCACGACGAGGTCTGCCTGGTAGCGGGCCAGCGGGCCATGTCCGTAGACCTCGTGCGTGGCATGTTCGGCGGTGTCGCAGAACCGGCCGATGAGCTGGCTGGTCATGTCCTTCAACCCGGCCAGGGTCGTTCTGGTGCCGTCGTAGTGGCTCACCCAGCGTGGCAGTGCCCGCAGCCGGTCGAGCGCCTCGAGCACCTCGTCGTCGACGGCATCGGGCAGAGCCCAGGACTGCACGACCTCCGCCAACCCGCGCCGCACACCCGTGTCGGCCAGACCGGCGCCGAGGTCGATGAATCCCGCGACCACGGCGTCTTCGACATCGTGGACGCTGTAGGCGACGTCGTCGGCGAAGTCCATCACCTGAGCCTCCAGGCAGCGCCGGTCTTGCGGGGCGCCGGCACGCAGCCAGTCGAAGACCGCGCTGTCCTCGGCGTATACGCCGAACTTCACGCTGCGCTCCGAGATGTCGGGCTCGGGGCTACGTGGCCACGGGTATTTGGTCGCGGCATCCAGGCTGGCGCGGGTGAGGTTGAGCCCAGCGGGTCGGCCGTCGGGATGGATCACCTTCGCCTCGAGGCGGCTCAGCAGCCGCAGGGTCTGCGCATTGCCCTCGAAGCCGCCGATCTCCGCCGCCGACTCGTTCAGCGCAATCTCCCCGTTGTGGCCGAACGGTGGGTGCCCCAGGTCGTGAGCCAGGCAAGCGGCGTCGACGACGTCCGGGGCACAGCCCAGCGCCTGCCCGAGCTCACGACCCACCTGGGCCACCTCCAGCGAGTGCGTGAGCCGGTTGCGCGTGAAGTCGTCGCTGCCGGGGGCGACGACCTGGGTCTTCGCTGCCAATCGTCGAAGGGCAGCCGAGTGCAGGACCCGTGCCCGGTCGCGTTCGAAGTCGGAGCGACGCGGCGCCTTGGGCGGCTCGGT